>OLIX01000439.1_pt1 | contig 44045 bp, 26 predicted proteins | sample 1601331 | NCBI WGS metagenome assembly OLIX01 (sample SAMEA2452120, study PRJEB22498) | human gut metagenome | biome: human feces; feature: human gut; material: feces | place: Australia | collected 2012 | reverse complement strand
CAATCCATCATAGTACAACCGGTCGCCATAAAGAAACAGCGTATCTCCCTGCACCATTTTCACATTACCAAAAGCCTCAAAGCTGCTAACCTTATCGTAGTAACATGCACTGTCGCAATACATGTACACACTATCATGACGAAACCTCACATTTCCGGTTACAATCTGTGCGTCCGGATGAGTTGCATCCTTGCGCAACAAATCGGAATGCAACAGATAGACTTTACTTTTAGCTACCGGACGCTGTTTGGAATCCTCTGGCTTTTGTTTCCCCTCAGCCTCCGTTTTCGGGCGCGCCGTCTGTGGAGAGACAGCTATCCCCCCTTGTGCCGACAAGCCAAGAATGGTCAGGCAAAATGCTACAAAAAACAAAAAAATTGCAGACTTTCTCATCACTGTTTAATCCATCCCGGATATTTAAAATCACACTTACGCCAAGACGGGTTGATACGCACGTAAGTATTTTTTTGTTTTTCCACAATCCACTTCTGCAGTTTTTCTTCACTACGGTTGGCTGTAACAATGTCTTTCAGACGCTGATAATCTTCTGAGATTGTAGCTTTATGTCCGTCAATACGATTTTTCAATTTTACGATAGCACACACTTCTTTTCCTTTTGCATTAATCATTGTAAAAGGTTTGGAGACTTCGCCAATCTGCATTCCCTCTACAGTCTTTGCGACTTCCTGAGAAATCAAGCCAGCCAGCTGCTGCATTTCAAAACGAGAAGTAGAAGTCTGCGGGTTAGCCAGCAAACCGTGATTGTTACGTGTATCTTTATCCTGAGATACCCATGTAGCCGCTTCATCAAAAGTTACTTTTCCTTTTCGGATGTCGTTGGCTAGTGTATCCAGTTTATTCAATTCGGCTTCAATTTCTTTTTCATCTACACGAGGCTTAATCAAAATATGGCGATAGCTTACACGGTCACCACGCTTTTCAATCAGCTGAGCAATATGATAACCATATTCTGTTTCAAACACTTTTGAAATCTTCTTCGGGTCAGTCAGGTTAAATACCACATTGGCAAACTCCGGAGTCAATTCTCCACGACCTGTAAAGCCATATTCTCCTCCACGACGAGCAGATCCCGGGTCTTCAGAATACATACGCGCCAACGTAGAGAAAGTAGTTTCTCCCTTATTGATACGGTCAGTAAAATCACGCAATTCTTTCTTTACACGTTCGATTTCTTCTTCCTTAATCTTAGGCTCTCTGGTAATAATCTGCACCTCTACCTGAGTAGGCACAAAAGGAATACTGTCCTGAGGAAGCTTACTGAAATAGTTACGTACTTCTGCAGGAGTCAGCTTGATGTCTCCGACAATCTTCTTCTGCATTTCCTGTACCGTCAATCCGTCACGAATATTTTCACGCAACATTTCACGTATCTGGGTAGAAGTTTTATTGTAATATTCCTCAAGTTTTTCTTTTGAACCAATCTGTTCAGTCAACCATGAAATTCGTGATTCTACTTGCTGCAGAACCTCCTGATCGCTCACCTCAATACTATCTATCTCAGCCTGGTGGAGAAAAAGTTTCTGCACAGCCAATTCTTCTGGTATCACACAATAGGGATCACCATCAAAACGGCGACCTTCATACTGTGCATTCAAACGTTCGTTTTCTACGTCTGATTTCAGAATAGCTTCATCGCCGACAACCCACACCACTTCATCAATCACATTATCTTGTGCCACGGCGGGTACTGTTCCTGTCAAGGCAAGCAAAATAGCCAAGACACCAGTCATAATCAATTTATTCATTTTCTGTCTATTTGATTTGTTTTGGTCCATTACATTACAAAGGACGAAGATACGGCATTAATTACTTTTTTCCGCTACAATTAACGGTTTTTAAAATGTCTTGGTTAATTTCAATCCTGAAGCCTCGCTTTAACTCTTCCATTTGTGTTCTCTCCGTCCACAAACGATAATCACGCTGAACTTCATTGCGCACATCCTGAAAGTCTTCCGGCCCTTTCTTCAGGCGCTTTCCCAATACAAAAGCATAAGGTAAATCAGTACGAGGAGTGAAATGTCCGCATTTAAAAGCTAATTTATCTACATAAGGATTTGTTCCAATCTGAAACAAACCTGTTTCTACAACGACCTTCCATTCGGGATTCTCTTGAGAAAAAGCGGAAATTTCCTCATTCCATTTATTTAAGGGACATTTCTTCAGCCTCTTTTTCAGCTTTAAAGCTACTTTCTTATTCAAACAATGAATCACTCCTCCTTTAAAATGAGGCAAATCCCATGCGTAATCGTTTTTATGACTTTCAAAATAGCTCTGCAATTCCTTATCAGAAATATTACCTGATTTTGTACCTCCATGGCGCTTATCCCAATACGCAGCCAATAAGCCATCGGAAACTTGACACAACTCCATTCGAGTCTTGTTCAACAGACTATCTTTCCGCTCGGTAAAGCCTGAATCAGCAACCTTTTGCAGGGCCGCATTTCCAGTCGTTTCTGATGGATATACTCCTTGCCTGCGATCCAATAGATACACGATGTGAATACCTAAAGGAGAAAAAAATGGAGCAGAATAGCTACCTTTTTTCAATGTGTTCAATTGCCCGGCAAACTCTTTTATCAGGCATCTTTCCGGAATCCACTCCCCATCCAAATAAGGAGAAGGCAAGGGAGCCTTCACATAAGATTGTGCCAGTTTTTCAAAAGGTATACCATTTTTTAAAGCCGTATAAACAGAATCTATACGCTGTCTGGCTACACGTTCCTGTTCGGAAGAAGCATGTTGGGGCAAAAGAAATGAAATCTGACGAAATCTTACCCAATTTAAAAGAGTATCTTGTTTTTGGAGCACTCCCCTCTCTTCCGATTTCAGGATTTCATTTTGTAAGGCACTGCATTGCAACCGGAAATCAGTAATAGTATCCCAGCTTTGTCTTTTAGCATCTGCCACCTTCAACTTATAATACAAGAAATGAGGCAAGAACTGTTCTACAGATACACGACTAGCTGCATATACCTGGGTATAATAATGCTCAAACTCCTCGACCGAAGTTTCCTCTCCATCAATCCGGAAAAGTACCCTGCGATCTTCTGCATAAGAAACAGAGAATTTCAACCCCATCAACAAACATAGGAATAACCACGCAATTCTACACATAACAGATTCTATTCATCATTTCATTAAACAAAAAATCATCCTGTTCGCCAGAACAGACTCGCTGAAAGCAAGTCTGCCTGACGTCAGAATGATTATATCCGTATTATAAGTCAAAGATTATCTTACTGAGGACGACTATAGTTAGGTGCCTCACTTGTAATAGATACATCGTGCGGGTGACTTTCCAGAACTCCGGCATTAGTGATACGAGTAAACTTCGCATTATGCAACTCTTCAATATTATGAGCTCCGCAATAACCCATACCAGCACGCAAACCACCAACCAGCTGATAGATTACTTCATACAAAGAACCTTTATAAGGTACACGAGCAGCAATTCCTTCCGGAACAAGTTTTTTCACATCGGTAGTTCCACTCTGGAAATAACGGTCTTTTGAACCATTTTCCATAGCTTCCAATGAACCCATTCCACGATATGACTTAAACTTACGACCATTAAAGATGATTGTGTCGCCCGGAGATTCCTCTGTACCGGCAACCAACGAACCAATCATTACGCTGTAACCACCGGCTGCCAATGCTTTCACCACATCACCTGAATAACGCAAACCACCATCTGCAATCAAAGGAATACCAGTTCCTTCCAAGGCCTTTGCAACATCATATACGGCTGTCAACTGAGGAACACCTACACCTGCAACCACACGAGTTGTACAAATAGAACCCGGGCCGATACCTACTTTTACTGCATCAGCACCAGCTTCAGCCAACATCTTAGCTGCTTCACCTGTAGCTACATTTCCTACAACAATATCAATTCCAGGGAAACGTTTCTTAGCTTCTTTCAGCTTTTCAATCACGTACATAGAATGTCCGTGAGCTGTATCAATTACAATGGCATCTGCACCAGCATTCACCAAAGCTTCCATACGGTCGAATGTATCAGCAGTTACTCCCACACCGGCAGCTACACGCAAACGACCTTTAGAATCTTTGCAAGCCATTGGTTTATCTTTTGCTTTTGTGATGTCTTTATAAGTAATCAGACCGATCAGCTTTCCATCCTTGTCTACTACCGGAAGTTTTTCAATTTTATTTTCCTGCAGAATCTTGGAAGCAGTTTCCATGTCTGTACCCGGCTCTGTTGTTACAATATTTTCCTTTGTCATCACCTCATCGATACGCTTATTCAAATCCTTTTCAAAGCGCAGGTCACGGTTTGTAACAATACCAACCAAGTAATTCTCATCATCTACTACAGGAATACCTCCGATTTTGTATTCAGCCATCAAATCGAGTGCATCTTTCACTACAGAACCTCTCTTAATGGTTACCGGATCATAAATCATTCCGTTTTCCGCACGCTTCACAATTGCCACCTGACGAGCTTGTTCCTCAATTGACATGTTCTTGTGAATTACTCCGATACCTCCTTCACGAGCAATGGCAATAGCCATCTGTGCTTCGGTAACTGTATCCATAGCTGCAGTTACAAACGGAATTTTCAACTCAATGTTACGTGAAAACTTAGTCGAGAGTTCGACTGTTTTAGGTAAAACCTCAGAATAGGCCGGAATCAACAATACATCATCGTAAGTTAATCCGTCCATAACAACTTTATCTGCAATAAATGACATAGGGCTTTATGCTTTAGATTTTATTGCGTGCAAATATACGAACTTTATCCAAAAACAAAAAGACGTATTAATATCTTTTTACTTTTCTTTTACGGCTCTTTCATTTAAAACCAGTACTGTCTTGAAAGTACTGGTGTCCTTTCCTGAAAGGACTGGAGTCCTCCCTAGGAAGTACTGGAGTACTGCCAGGGAAGTACTGAAAGATGAAACTTATAGTTAAATGAAAAAGCCGTGCCTTTCTTTCATAAGCAACTGTACAGAACCAAACAAAAGACCTGCCTCAAAATAAGTTTGAGACAGGTCTCCACCTGTAATAACATACAGGAATACTATTTTTCAGCTGGCATATCTGCCGTAGTTGGCCAATAAGGATTCTGATACAATGGAGAATCACCAATTGTCTGACCATCAGATGCTGTTACAAGGAACTGATTAATAGGCAACGGAGTTAAGTAATGAGCCATGTGCCAGTGGAAACCATCGTAACCTACCTGCTTGTTGTTTATCTGATACGGGCGGATATACGGATAGTCCTTCGAAGAGATATTCTCACCGGGAATCAACGTAGAACCTCCTTCCGGTTTGTCATACCAATGTTCCATCGGAGTTCCCCAAATGTGGATACCTTCGATGTGGTACGGAGTAGTCATCATCTGGTCCATGGCACGCCAGCGGCAAAGATCCATGTAGCGCAGCCCTTCTGCCATCAGTTCGCAGCGGCGTTCGCGACGGATATTATAAAGTGTCTTATCAGTCAAGATAGTTCCGGCAGAATAAGCCCCCCAGTCGTTTTTGGCTTCTTCGTTCATATCCGTGGCATTGATTGTTTGGTCAATCGTTCCGGCGATACCCGCACGTTGGCGAAGTTCATTCCAATACGTATCAACCTTTCCGCCCCGGGTTCCATGAAGTTCGTAATAGGCTTCCATGTAGTTCAGCAAAGCTTCCGAAGCACGGTAGCAGATAGCAGCAGTATATCCTCCCCCGTTGCGGTAATGCTTTTGATCGAACGAACCTCCTTTGCGTAGGGCATAACCGGTATTATAGCCACGTTCTCCATTCGATTCGACCAAGTTCGGCTTAGGTTCTACTATTGAAGCCTCAACGCCTTCCGGATTTGGGTAAAGGATGTTCTTCTGTCCTGGCTCTTTCAGGAAAAGCTGCAAGCGCTGGTCACGGTTCTTGCGTACGTCAGCAATGGTTTTGTCTCCATAATAATGCACACCGTCACCATCGGCATAAGTCCCGTATGCATAAACCGGCTTTCCTTCCAACGTCAGGAAACTGTTTACAAACCCGCGGGTAGTTCCGATCATCTGGTTACCCCGGTTTGCCTGCACGTTTACGTTATGCTCTACCAGACCTCGCCCGTACTGACGCCACAACAAGACTTCTTTTACCGACGAAAGGTCTTCTTGCGCAAACATGTCATAATAAGGATTCGGTGTTCCGTTCGGGTCTTGCTGCAACTCACCGGTATTTATAGTCAAATCGTTAAGATACATATCGGCAATTTCTTCCGAAGCCTTGACCGCCTCACCTAAGAAATATTCGATTTCCTTATCGATGTTTCCCGCCTTAAACTGGTAACTCTTGTTATATTCTTTTGACGCACCCGGCCAGCCTTCGCCGTTAGGCACGAAAGCCGTTCCCTTGAAATATTTCAGCCAAGTGCCTTCAAACAATGCCACACGCGAGTAGAGCAGGCGAGCAGCGTCTTTGTTGATGCGAGTAGTCGCCATGTCCTTATCCTTCATATAGTCGTAAGCTTTCTGCAAGTCGTCTAAAATAAAGCGTGCCACTTCGGTACGGGGCATACGCTTGTTCGACTCGCGGAGCACTTCCATATCGTCTGCCAACGGCTTGGTGATAATCGGCATGTCACCATATTTCTGGTAGCGTTTGAAGTACTCGCTGGCACGCAAGAAATAGATTTCACCGATATAATGTTTGATAGCAGCCAAGTCTCCGGTAATGGTGTTCTCGCTACCGTCTAGTTTGGTGCCGAATTTTTCAAGCACCTCATCCAAGAAGAAGTTGCAGCGATAAATCCACTCAAACTTCCAGTTGTCCTTGTCCTGGTTAGGAACTCTCCATCGTCCGTCGGCATAGCGGTCGTGCGCGCTCGAGCCAGTCTGGTTATCCGTACCTGAATCTTCCCCGAAAATACCGTAACTCCAGTTAGCGTGACCGGGAAGAATCTCGGGATACAGCTGGTTGGCATAACTTTCCAATTGAGAGGCACTCGTAAAATAGAGTTCCGGATCGACGGTTGACATGGGTTCTCTGTCCAAAAAGTCTTCGCATGAAGCAAATCCTGCCGCCAGTGCCAATGCCAGCATCGGAATATATAATCTGTTGGTTTTCATCGTATCTGTAATATTAAAGAGTTAAACTTATACCAAATGACCAGGTTCTTGAAAGCGGATAAGCGTTACCTGCATTCTTGGTTGCACCATTCGCATTCTTGTCAGTATTACCGCCATCCACGGTTTCAGGGTCAAACAATTTTGAAAGTCCTGTACCTGTCCACAGGTTTTCACCGGAAACAAAGACACGGCATTTGGTAAATCCAATTTTCTGCATCCATGCAGAGGGAAGCGTATAGCCCAACTGAAGGTTCTTCAGACGGATGTAAGAAGCATCCTGCAAATAGCGGGTCTGTGCTTTCTGGTTCTTGGAACCATCGCCGAAAATGGGACGCGGATAATAAGAATCCAAGTTGGCTGGAATTTCGTGACCCGGCAACCCAATAGGTTCGGCACGGAAGTAGTCATTGTGTTCTGCCAGGCCGGAAGACCACCATTGGTCATCCATCACTCCCCAAAACATGTTCGATCCGTTCCAAATGTCACGTTTCATTACACCCTGGAAGAAACAGCGGAGGTCGAAGCCCTTCCAGTCGGCAGAAATATCGATACCGAACTGGTAACGCGGTGTATTGTTACCGATTACCTTCAAGTCACCATGATCTTCCAGCGTACGTGAGCCTTCGGTAATTCCAGGTTTTCCATCAAGGTCAGCATACATCACATCACCGGCTGCCCACTTAGAGCCCAAGTTGTCTTGTCCACCCACCTTGTTTAAATGTTCCTGCATCTCTTGGTCAGACTTGGCGATGCCTACGGTTTCAAATCCCCAGATTTCGCCGATTTCATGTCCTTCCAGATACGTGTCAATCGAATGGGTACTGTTTCCCGGATAGCTGTCGATAATGGTCTTCGCATCCGAAAGCATAAAGCGTACACCATAGCCCAATCCATTTTTCAGGCGGTCGTTCCAGCCAATCTGGAATTCCCAACCACGAGTCTGCAAATCGCAGTTATTGGTTTTCGGAGTTGCAATACCTAAAGTCAACGGCAATTCAGGAGCCGGACCTACCATACCATCGGTATAGCGTGTATAATAATCGAGTGAACCGGTCAGGCGATTATTGAAGAAGCCGAAATCGAGACCCACGTTCCAAGTACGGATAGTTTCCCAAGTCAACGTGCTACTTACCAAGTCGCCCACCTTCGCTGTATTCGGCTTCGCCCCGTTCTGCAACCAGTTACCATCAAAAAGTCCCAAAGTCATTGCCCGGTAAGTAGGATACCATACATTGGTATTCTGGTTACCCAGTTCACCGTAAGAAGCGCGCAATTTCAACGTATTGGCAATATCGGTAAACGATTCCCAAAACTTTTCACGCGCCAGGTTCCATCCCAGAGAGAAGGAAGGATAAAGCTGCCAGCGGTCTCCCCGGCGGAAACGTGAAGTACCGTCGTAACGCATGTTGACTTCTGCCAGGTAACGGCCTTCGTAATCGTAGTTCACACGTCCGAAGAAACCGGCAGTTGCCCATTCGTTATGATAACCTTTTATTTCCGAATTTTTCGGAACGCCATTTCCGCCTGTACCTGTCGTCAGGTCAAACTCCGGCAATCCGTTGACTAGCAATCCGAATTTCTTGGCACTTTGGAACGCCTGCTTCATTTCTTCGGCTTGGAAACCCAACATCACTTTCAAGTTATGGCTTTCTTTGAACGTATGACTGTATTCGCTGAAAATATTCAAGTTCAGATAGTTTTCCTTTTTATGGCTTCCATACAAGCTGGTGTCACCATTCGTGTCCAATAGGTTGCCATCCACGTCATGGTTATAAACCGGCAGCGAAACTTCGTTCACATCTTCGTTCATCGTGCTGTAATTAAACTCAATGTGCGTAATCCAGTTCTTGATAGGCTCCACCAAGAAAGCTACCTGATGATACATACGGTCGGTCTCTACGTTACGGTCACCTCCCAATGCCAACTGTCCCGGAATACCACCGCCGTTATTGTCGAAATAATAACCGTTAGGGTCGTACACAACCAAATTCGGCCAAGTCTGACGTCCGATATTGTCATACAAGCCGTCAGTAAAAGCCGTCGGGCGGTAATTGTTTGTCCGTGTAAAGCGCATGGTATAATTAAACTTCAACCAGTCGGTCAAGGTTGTATTGATTTTCGCCGTTCCGTTATAACGTTTCAGCCCGTCGTTTCCGTGGCGCAACAAGCCATTCTGGTCCAGATAGTTGAAAGAAGCATAATAAGTCACCTTTTCCGAACCTCCGTTAATACTCACATTATGTTCGTGAGAAAATACCTGGCTTTTGTAAAGTTCCTTATACCAGTCGGTGTTCGCATAGGCATTTGTATAAGGATCAAAATCAGGTTTTCCCCACTGCCCGTTTGAAGAAGCCGGAACTCCGTCTGTCAAAATACCAGCTTGATAATCAAGCATTTTCTGCATTACATCATCGGTAAATGCCCACTTTCCTTCATGATTAAAAGCCGCACTGTTGAAATAATTGGCAAAGGTATAAGAGTCCATCATTTCCGGCATGTTAATCGGACTGGAAATACGGAAGCTATTGTTGTAATTTATTGAAGCCTTGCCTGATTTTCCTTTCTTGGTAGTAACTAAAATGACACCGAACGGAGCGCGCGAACCATAGATAGAAGCTGCTGCCGCATCCTTCAATACAGAAACGCTTTCAATATCTTGCGGGTTCACCGAGTTCAAGTCACCTTCCATTCCGTCAATCAAAACTAAGGGCGATCCGCTCGAACCTTCACCGATGGTGCCGGCACCACGAATATTGATGTTCATGGTCTTGTCCATCGCTCCGGAGTTAGTAGAAATCTGTAAACCGGGAACCAAGCCTTGCAAAGCCTGAGTGGCACTAGTAACCGGACGTGATTCCAGTTCTTCAGCCTCAGCCAATCCGACCGAACCAGTCAGGTTAACTTTCTTCTGTGTACCGAAACCTACAACAACGACTTCATCAAGTTGTTCAGAATCTTCTTTTAACACAACAGTAAGTGGAGTTCCGGACACTACTTTCACTCGTTGCGATTTGTACCCTAAATATGAAATATCCAATACGGCATCTCGAGGTGCAGTCAGTGAAAATTTCCCATCAATATCCGTAATTGTTCCCACAGTAGAACCTGAGACCAGCACATTAGCACCAATTATAGGTTCTCCATTCACGTCTTTCACAGTACCCGCAACAGTTACATTTTCCTGTTGAGTTCTCATTGTCGAAAAACTATCCTTTGCCATCATATCCATAGGTGACATAATGAAACCGGAACAAATCAACATAGAGAACAGTACCTTACAATTGTTCTTTAATAAATCTGTTTTCATGTTATTTCTTTTAGTTAACAACTGTTTGTTTTCGTCAAAAGTAAGAATAATTGTAAAGTCTCACCACCGTGAAATCAGCCTAAAAAGCATGTAATTTTCGTCAAAAAGAATTTTTGACGAATTTATTCATCATTTTCGCCCATATTATACTTAACAGAGGTTGATGATTTCTTTTGCTTCATATACTCAGAAGGAGTCATCCCATATTCACCTTTAAAACAATTGCGGAAATATCCTACATCACTAAAACCAGTTGCATAAGCAGCCTCGGAAATATTATATCCTTCCTCTAACATCAACTTCAAACTATAACGTAATCTTATCCTACGAATAAACTCTGTCCCCGAGATTCCTAATAAACCTTTAATTTTACGATAAAGTGTAGAATGACTCATATGCATCTGAGCTGCAATAAAAGGCATATCAAGTTTCTCAGTATTCACATTTAACTCTATAATTTTTATTAATTCATCAAGAAACTTTTTATCTAATTTATTAAGTTGTAACGGTTCTGCTTCATTCACCAATACACCCTCCTTACCCTGATTATTAATCAAACCAGCCAAATTTCTTCGTGCCTCTAACAAATTGCAGATACGAACTTCCAGCAATTTAGCGCTAAAAGGTTTTGTCAAATACGAATCAGCTCCACAACCATATCCTTCTTCTTTATCTTGAATAGAATCCTTTGCTGTCAATAATATAACTGGAATGAGACTGGTACGCATATCTTTTTTTATCAGTCTGCATAATTCAAAACCGTCCATTACAGGCATCATTACATCACTGATCACCACATCTGGAATCTCTTTCTGCGTCTTTTCCCATCCCTCTTTTCCATTTTTTGCTAGAATTACCCTATAATGTTCTAAAGATGCAGAAATATATTCACGTATGTCATCATTATCTTCTACAACCAATATCAAAGGACAATCTGCTTTCTTTTTTTCCGTCTCATCTGTCATATATTTATCCTGTATATCTTCCACTTCGGAAATATCCTTATGCAAAGCGTTAGGATAAGTATTATTCGTCTGAATAGCCAATACAATAGACGTGCCTTTATCGACTTCACTCGATACTTTTAAAACACCTTCATGTAAATCAGCCAACGATTTAACCAAAGCTAACCCTAGACCTGTTCCTGAAGCCTGATGTTTACCTTCAGCCTGATAATAACATTCAAAAATATGAGGTAACGCCTCAGAACTGATACCATACCCAGTATCACTGACTTCAATCTCCGTATATTCACCTATAGTACGTAAAGTCAAGTTAATTTTTCCTTCTGGTGTATATTTAATCGCGTTACTTAATAAATTATTCAAAATAGTAGTAATAATATCTGAATCAAAATACAAGATAGTTTGTGCTGTTTCTTCAATATTTATCTCAAATTGCACTTTCTCGTTACGATTTAACTCTTTATAACGTAAGCCTACCTCAAGCAACAGACTCTTCAAATCTCCTTTAGCAACGATTAATTTACGATTCTGAGATTCTACTTTTCTAAAATCCAATATCTGATTAACAAGCTCCAAAAGATGCAAGGCACTACGATGAATAAGACTTATTTTTCGCGTATATGACAAAGGAAGCTTGGTATCATCCATCAAATCTCCTAAAGGACCGATTATTAAAGTCAATGGTGTACGTAACTCATGCGTAATATTCGTATAGAAACGAAGTCTCTCATTATTAAGTTTCTGCTGATTTATCATTTCACGTCGTTCCATTTCCAAAGAGTTTGCCAATATCAGCCTACGACGATATAATCTAAATACTGAAACCAGTCCTAATACAAATATCAGTAAATAAAAAAGCTTTGCATACCAGGTATTCCAGAAAGGAGGAAGTACCTCTATAACTAAAGTAGCCTCCTCATCTCTCCAATCCTGATTCAGTAAACGTACCTTTACACGAAACTCATATTTTCCTGGTGCTATATTTCGAAATACAACAGGATCATTCTCACGAAAACGTATCCACTCGTGTCCAAGCCCTTCCATTTTATAAGCGTATTCCACCTGTGTACTTTGAGCATAATCAGATACAGAAAAAAGGATACAAAATGTATTTTGCTTATACGATAACTGTATAGGAGTATTATCTAACATAATATCCTGTGCATCAGTATTACCAGAATCTTCCGTGATAATCTGGAAATCAATAATTTGAACCGGTGCACACACTTCCTTCTTTTGTAAATCTAGAGGATGAAAATAACACACACCATTCTGTGAAGCAAAATAAAATGTAGAATCTTGTGTCATACATACAGCTGCATCCGAAAAACTTCCCATAGGAACTCCATAACTATAACCATAATCGTATAGCTTTTTACCCCTCTCATTATAACAGGAAATTCCTTTATCTGAACTAAACCATACATTCCCATTGCCATCTTCCATCAATGCATGAATATATTCATCTTGAAGTCCATCTCGGGTATCATAGCATTTAAAGTTTTCCGGAGTACCTGTATCAGGAAAACAAACAATACCTCCTCTTAAGGCTCCCCATATTCCTCCTCCATTTTTACCTGAAAATTGATGAACCGTATTAGAGACAAGCCCATTGGCTTCCCCCCAATGATGTAGGAAAGTATTCGATTTATCAAATACATAAATTCCATCTCCGTAAGTTCCAATCCATAACTTATCTTGTCTGTCTCGAAAAATACCAAATACGGATACACTCTGAATTTTTTTTTTACCGTTTCCTCAGGGCAAATATTTTTTCCTTTATTTAAGTAATATAATCCACGTACAGTACCAACCCAAATCTTACCTTCCTTCTCCTTATAAAAAGCATATACACTTAAAGATTTTTCTGAATGCTCAAAATAAAGTCTTTCTACTTTTCCACTTGGAAGATGAATTCTTAATACTCCATCATCATACATCCCTACATACAACATATCTCCATCACACAACAATGCAGCAACCTGAGCATATGCACGTGTCAAATAAGGAGTTAAATCTATTCGACGAATCTCTTTGCCTTTACAAAACAAAGCGACTTCATTCATTCCTCCTAGCCACACCCCATCATTTCCATAAGAACAAATCCCAACTACATTCTCTAATTTTACATCCTGTCCACGCTTACGATAAGGTAACACATGAAAAGGAGGTAAACTATGACCAACAAAATCTACTCCACTACTTCGATTTCCAATCCAAACATTACCATAATCATCCTCAAGTAAACTACGAATATTACCAGAAGAGAGCCCATATTTATCATAAGTAACATCAATACTACGAAACTTGACATCATCTGGACTCTGAAAAGAAATTTGACTTAAATCCAGAATATTAACTCCACCAATATCACTAGCTATCCATAAAGTTCCATCGTGCATCTCACGAATATCATAAATAATATCCGAGACTAAAGAAAAAGGATTTTTTTGATTATGACGAAATGCTATGAAATCATCAGTTTCCGGTCTATAAAGTGCTAATCCATTATTTGTTCCCAGCCACAAATTTCCAATATGGTCAATACAAAAACAGAATACATCATTACCAGGTAAACTATGAGGATTCTGGGAATCATGCCTATAGTTACGGAATTTCTGTCGTTTCAAATCAAATATAGTAAACCCATCTCCCTCATGCCCTATATATAGCTGTCCTTTGCCATTGTCAAGCACACATCGAAAAGACGAAGGAAATTTTAATTTCGCTGCCGACAAATGTGTTACAACCTTTCCTGATTGGCGGTGACATAAAGCTATATCATAATAATGATCTGCAACCCAAATATTACTATCAGGAGCTGCAGAATAAGATAGTGATACTATATTCAAAATATCCAAGCTATCCAAAGCTGGAATTCGTTCGAATTTCATCGTAGTCCGATCCATTATACTTAATCCAGTTTTAGAGCCAACCCATAAACGATTCTCCTTCTTGTCAAACAATAAGGCATTTAAAGCATTACCCGACAAATTTGAATTACTTTTTAAGAAAGTTCGGAACCTCCTCCCATCAAAACAATTCAAACCAGCTTCTGTAGCCACCCAAATAAAACCTTTCTGATCTTTCTCGATGTCAGTAACCAACAGATTAGATAACCCTGACTCCATCCCTAAATTCCGCAAGACCAAAGGTTGGGACTTTAAAATCATACAAATCATGAGCAGTAGACAAGCAGAGAAGTATTTTTTCATAGTATCATTATAATGAATAACCCACCATTAAAAAGGCGATAGAATTCTATATTAGTATTATTAATAATATTAAACGAAAGGATAACAAGACTAATAAAAGACATAAAAATCTTTTACAATAATCACACAATAATGGTGACAAAAGTAAAATTCTACTTTTGCCACCATTATATCTCATTTTTCATCAAAATCAATTGGCCATTTCAGAAATAAACTTGATACGCACCAGACGAATTTCATCTTCTGTATAGTCGTCACCCAGCTCATCCATTGCATCATCAATCTTATCAGTTACTGATTCCTTGAAATAATCATAAATATCCTGCATGTGGTCTTCATCCATGATTTCTTCCAAGAAATAGTCAATATTCAGTTTGGTTCCTGAATATACAATGGCTTCGATTTCATCCAGCAACTCACCAAATTCAATACCTTTTGCCACTGCAATATCATCCAAAGCTACCTTTCTATCGATACTCTGAATAATAGAGACCTTCAGCTTAGATTTGTTAGCCACAGTGCGCACTCTCAAATCTTCCGGACGGTCTATTTCATTTTCTTCGCAGTGCTTCTTAATCAATTCGCAGAATTCCTGACCATAGCGTTTAGCCTTTCCGGCTCCTACCCCCGGAATATTCTGCAATTCTTCCAAAGTAACCGGATAAATGGTAGCCATTGCCTCAAGAGAAGGATCCTGGAAAATCACATAAGGTGGTACATCCAGTCTCTTTGCCATTTTCTTCCGCAAGTCTTTCAACATGGAATACAGCACGGGGTCTACTGCACACGAAGCTCCACTTCTCATCGGAGTTTCATCTACCTCTTCTTCTTCAAAGTCTGCATCCTCAACTATCTTGAATGACTTCGGTTTTTTCAAGAACTTATGTCCTTCTGGCGTAACTTTCAATAAGCCATAGTTTTCCACATCCTTTGCCAAGTAACCAGCGATAAGAGCCTGACGAATGACTGCATTCCACAATCTTTCTTCTTCTCCCATACCTGAACCAAACACCTCTAAGTCTTCATGCTTATGCGCAAGCACTTCAGATGTTTCTTTACCCAACAATATATCGATAATATAATCTTGCTTAAAGTTTTCTTTTACGGCAATGATTGCTTCAATCACTGCACACAACGAATCCTGAGCCTCCACTTGTTTCTTTGGATTTAAACAGTTATCACAATTACCACAATTATCTTCCGTATATTCCTCTCCAAAATAATGCAACAAAATTTTTCTTCTACACACTGAAGATTCTGCGTAAGCAGCTGTTTCCTGCAATAGCTGACGTCCGATTTCTTGCTCTGAAATAGGCTTTCCCTGCATAAATTTCTCCAGTTTCTGCAGGTCTTTATTGGAATAAAATGTAATGCACTGTCCTTCTCCACCGTCACGTCCCGCACGTCCGGTTTCCTGATAATACCCTTCCAAACTCTTAGGTACATCATAATGAATCACAAAGCGTACATCCGGTTTATCAATACCCATTCCAAACGCAATCGTAGCCACAATCACATCAATGTCTTCCTTCAGGAAAGCATCCTGATTTCCATTACGGGTAGCAGAATCCATTCCTGCATGATAAGCGCGGGCCTTGATACCATTTGCCAGCAATATTTCAGTCAGCTCTTCCACCTTCTTACGGCTCAAGCAATAGATAATACCTGACTTGCCTTCGTTCTGCTTGATGAACTTGATAATATCCTTATCCACATTAGCAGTCTTGGCACGTACTTCATAATAAAGATTCGGACGATTAAATGACGAACGGAATTCCGTTGCATCCATCATTCCCAAATTCTTTTGGATGTCCATCTTTACCTTTGGGGTAGCCGTTGCCGTCAAAGCAATTACCGGAGCTTTTCCAATTTCATTGATTATCGGACGAATCCGGCGATACTCCGGTCGGAAGTCATGCCCCCATTCCGAAATACAATGTGCCTCATCCACCGCATAAAATGAAATCTTCACGTGTCTCAGAAAATCTACATTCTCCTCTTTCGTCAAAGATTCAGGAGCTACATAAAGTAACTTTGTCTTTCCGGCCATGATGTCGGCTTTCACCTGATCAGTGGCCGATTTTGTCAATGAGGAATTAATAAAATGAGCAATGCCATCTTCCTCACTAAAATTACGCATAGCATCCACCTGATTCTTCATCAGGGCAATGAGCGGTGAAATCACAATAGCAGTTCCATCCATCAACAGAGAAGGAAGCTGATAGCATAATGACTTTCCACCTCCTGTAGGCATTAACACAAACGTATCCTTTCCTGATAATAAGTTTCGGATAATCGCCTCCTGGTTTCCTTTAAAAGTATCGAATCCAAAATACTTTTTAAGAGCTGCTACTAAATTGATATTTTCCGCCATTGTTCTTGGATTTAGATTTTCATTGATTGTAGAAATTTTGTTTCCGCATGTAACAAAGTTATAAACAACTTTTCATATTACACAAATATTTCAGGGAATATTTCATCGGAAGCTTTTATTTTCTCACTAAAAAACCTTTACATTATGCCATTTGCAAACGGGAAACATTTGCCTTTCCCATTTGTTGCTTGGCGTAATCCAATGTCACCACAAAACGTTCAGTCTGTTGTGACGGAATCTCAAACATGACATCATTCATTATGGTTTCCACAATAGAACGCAAACCACGAGCACCCAATTTGTACTCTATCGCCTTGTCGACAATATATTCAAACACCTCCGGTTCAAATTCCAGTTTCACCCCATCCATCTCAAACAATTTTACATACTGCTTGATAATTGAATTTTTGGGTTCTGTAAGAATATTGCGCAATGCCGTGCGGTCCAATGGGTTCAAGTAGGTGAGTACCGGCAAACGGCCAATGATTTCCGGTATCAAACCGAATGATTTCAAGTCCTGAGGAGCAATGTACTGCATCAAATTTCCCCGGTCTATTTTCACCGCTTCCTTCGCGGCACTATATCCCACCACATTGGTATTCAATCGTTGAGCGATTTTTCGTTCAATACCGTCAAAAGCACCACCGCAAATAAACAGGATATTCTTAGTATTGACCGGAATCATCTTCTGGTCCGGATGTTTACGTCCTCCCTGAGGGGGAACATTCACCACAGAACCTTCCAGCAGCTTCAACAAGCCTTGCTGTACACCTTCTCCACTTACATCACGCGTAATGGAAGGGTTATCTCCTTTCCGGGCAATTTTATCAATTTCGTCAATGAAAACGATACCCCGTTCTGCTTCCTCCACATTATAGTCAGCTACCTGAAGCAAACGGGTCAGAATACTTTCAATATCTTCTCCCACATATCCTGCTTCAGTCAGTACAGTCGCATCTACAATGGTAAAAGGCACATGGAGCAACTTAGCAATGGTACGAGCCAGCAAAGTCTTTCCGGTTCCGGTACTTCCCACCATAATGATGTTCGACTTTTCAATCTCCACATCATTCTTATCCTTAGGCTGAAGCAAACGTTTGTAATGATTATACACCGCTACAGCCAAATAGCGTTTTGCATCATCCTGACCAATCACATACTGGTCCAGGAATTCTTTGATATCCTTCGGCTTAGGGAGCTCAGACAAATTCAGGTCTGTAGGTCCCTGCCCTTGATGATGCATCGCTTCTTTCACGATTTCATGTGCCTGTTCTGCACAACTGTCACAGATACATCCGTTCACTCCTGTAATCAGGAAGCCCACTTCGTCTTCTGTGCGACCGCAAAAGCTACATCTTCTTTTCGAGTTTCTTGAAGTCCTTTTTTCTTCCAAAGCCTATCTAGTTTTTAAGTAAATCACAGTGTTACAATGAAGGTTTACGAGATAGCACTTCATCAATCATACCATACTCTTTAGCCTCGGATGCTGTCATCCAATAATCACGGTCAGAATCTGCCCAAACCTTATCAAAATCCGTATGAGAGTGATCTGCAATGATTGTATACAGTTCTTTCTTCAGTTTCTGAATTTCACGAGCAGTAATTTCAATATCTGAAGCCTGACCTTGCGCTCCTCCCATCGGCTGATGAATCATCACGCGTGAATGGGTCAGAGCTGAACGTTTTCCTTCTTTTCCAGCTACCAACAATACGGCTGCCATGGAAGCTGCCATACCTGTACAAATTGTAGCCACATCGCTACTGATAAACTGCATGGTATCATAAATACCTAAACCTGCATACACAGAACCGCCTGGGGAGTTGATATAAATAGAAATATCTTTACCCGAATCCACTGAATCCAGATACAAAAGCTGAGCCTGCAAAGTATTGGCTGTATAATCGTCAATCTGGGTTCCGAGGAAAATGATACGATCCATCATCAAACGAGAAAAGACATCCAACTGCGTCACATTCAATTGACGTTCTTCCAAAATATACGGATTCAAGTATCCTGCTTGCGACTTGATGACATCATCAAGTACCATACTATTCATTCCGAGATGCTTGGTAGCATATTTTCTAAAATCGTCCATCATAATCCTTATATTAATTCTACAATATAAAAGAGGCTTTTAACCCCCTTTCTTCTGAAAAAACAAAAGTACAAAACACTTCTATCTTACAGAAGAAGTCAAGTTAAAAGCCTCCTTTTTTAGAATATTTTAGCAATCAAATTTGAGAGCCGAATTGCTTATTGAAACATTTTGTTGAATTCTTCTGCAGAAACTGCTTTGTGATTCAATGTTACCTGACCTTTTAAGATTTCAGACAACTTAGATTCAACCACGCGGTTCACCAGAGCTTCTACACTTTCACGTTTCTTCAACATTTCTTTTGAATAGTTTTCCAACAATTCATCAGGAACGTTAATCATACCATACTGAGCAAACTGTGCACGAGTAGCTTCCTTAGCCATGTTAGTGATGTCAGCCTGTTCTACCTTAATATCGTTAGCAGCTACCAGTTTTTCTTTGATCAGGTGCCAAGTCAGTTCTTCCAGGCTCTTTTCGTAGTTTTCAGAAACGAATTCTTCACCTTTTTCCTTCTTGTTTTCCAACATGATACGTTTCATCAGTTCATCTGCAAACTGAAGTTTACCAACCTTTTCTGACAAGTAAGTACGTACATCCAACAAGAACTTATAGTCGCTGTCAGCTTCAAACTGTTTTGCAATTGTTTCCTTAATCTGAGCACGGAATTCTTCTTCACTGTGAGCCTTTCCTTCACCCAATACCTGATCAAACAGTTCCTGAGTCAAGTCACCCGGAATCATACGAGTGATTTCTTCAATCTGGAAGCTGAAGTTGCCTTTGTAGTTAGCTACTTCTTCTTTCTTCACTTTCAACAGAGAAGCCAACTCAGCTTCATTGTTATCGAAAGCAACTGACGGGTTGAATACCAATACAGTATTTACCTTTGCACCATTGAAGATAGCTTTCTGGTCATCGTTCTTCATGTATGAAGGCATCATTACTGCACCTTCTACCTGTACACCACCTTCTTTTGTATTGCCATTTTCATCCAGCTCAGCCAACAGACCTTTCAGCATATCCTTATCCTGATAGTCTTCAACCTTGTCATACTTAGCAGTACGCTGTCTGTACATATTTACCTGCTGATCTACCATTTCGTCAGTTACGTTAATATCATAGTAGTCAACAGTATCATTATTAGACAATTCTACATTGAATTCAGGAGCCAATGCAATATCGAAAGAGAATTCAAAATTCTCATCAGTTTCAAAGTTTGCGTTATTTTCTTTCGGCAGAGGAGTACCCAACATGTTAACTTTGTTTTCACGGATATACTCACCTACTTTTTCCTGCAACAGTTTGTCAACTTCTTCCAGCAATACAGAAGTTCCGTACTGTTTTTTAATCAATCCCATAGGAACCATACCCTTACGGAATCCAGGCATATTTACTCTCTGACGAAGAGTTTTCAGTGCTTTTTCAACTTTTTCCTGATAATCAGCTTTTTCAATCTGAACAGTAAGCACAGCGCTTACGTTGTCTACATTTTGCAATGAAATATTCATTTTCGACTTATTTATTTAATTATTAATTATTTCTCGTATTTACCAAAAGAGGTTGCAAAAATAATGTTTAATCTTTCAATAACCAAACTGACAAGCTAAAAAATCTTTACGGCTTCTGAATCCTTGTCAACCAACCAAATAAAAACGGCAGAAAGCATATCCACCTTCTGCCGTTCCTTATTATTTCAACCTGAGTCTTTTATCAATATCAAACTTTACGAGCCTTGCTATTTTCCTCTTTCTTCACCTTTTGAAGCAAGTCTGATGCAAAGATAAAGTTATTCAATCGCTCATTTGTAGCATTGAATACCTCGTCTTTTGTTCCTTCCCATTCCTTGTGTCCCTGGTAAATATACAATATGCTTTCGCCAATACCCATCACAGAGTTCATATCGTGCGTATTAATGATTGTCGTCATATTGTATTCTTTGGTAATATCATGAATCAAATCATCAATCACCAACGAGGTTTTAGGGTCAAGCCCAGAATTAGGCTCGTCACAGAACAAATATTTTGGCTGCAAAGCAATGGCACGTGCAATAGCCACACGCTTCTGCATACCCCCACTGATTTCTCCAGGATATTTTGACTGCGCATCAATCAAATTCACACGATCCAGACAAAACTGTGCCCGCTTCACCCGGTCACGGTAAGTATCATTAGAGAACATATCCAGTGGGAACATCACATTTTCCAGCACAGAAAGCGAGTCGAACAATGCAGCACTTTGAAAAATCATGCCCATCTCACGTCTCAGCGCCTTCTTTTCTTTCTTTCCCATATCCAACAGATTACGTCCGTCATACAGAATCTCCCCGCACTCCGGAGTAAGCAGCCCTACAATACATTTCATCAGTACCGTCTTTCCAGAACCACTCTGCCCGATAATCAAGTTGGTTTTCCCGTTTTCAAACGAAAAATTAATATCTTCAAGAACTGTACGTCCTTCAAATGACTTGCATATAGAATTTAGCTGTATCATCCCATCAACAATTGTGTAAGTATCAAATCTGAAAACAAAATCAAGACACTGCTTGAAACCACAGAGTCCGTACTGGCTTTACCGACCGCAATAGAACCTCCTTCTACCGTATATCCAAAATAAGCAGACACACTGGCTATGATAAAGGCAAAAAATAAGGATTTAATAAAGCTACACCAGATATACCATTCCACAAAGCAATATTGTAAACCATATTCCAAATCCGTCGCATTCATGATACCGGCAAACCAGGCTGTACAGAAAGCACCTATCACTCCTGCAAAAATACTGAAAATCACCAGAAAAGGAATCATGGTCATCAATCCCAGAATCTTTGGAAGAATCAAATAAGAGGCTGAGTTTACTCCCATAATTTCCAGTGCATCAATCTGCTGAGTCACCCGCATCGTACCAATCTCCGAAGCTATGTTCGACCCGACTTTTCCCGCTAAAATCAAACACATGATAGAAGATGAGAACTCCAGCAGCAAGATTTCACGAGTGGTATATCCCACCACGAAACGCGGCATCCAAGGACTTTCAATATTCAATTTAATCTGAATACAAATTACGGCACCGATAAAGAAAGAAATCAGCAGCACAATACCAATCGAATTGATACCCAATTGTACCATTTCATTCAGGTATTGCTTAAAATACATCCGGAAACGCTCCGGACGGGAAAATACACGCCCCATCAACATGAGGTATTTTCCAAGGTTTGTAACAGGCTTTATCATATTATTACAATCATGTTTGACGCAAAAGTAGTGCTTTTTAGCTATATTATAATAAAAGACAGGAGGATTTTCGAATTAAGAACCACAGAAGCCAAGATTTTTACTACTTTTGCACGACTGAACAGCTAACAAAAGGACAATGGCAGCACAAGAAAATCAAGAATCTACGACCGAAAAGTTTGAATTACCTTCAGACGGCAGAATGGTGCTACGAACCGAGAACCTGGTCAAAAAATACGGAAAACGAACAGTGGTGAGCCATGTTTCCATCAATGTGAAACAGGGGGAAATTGTAGGACTGCTCGGCCCTAACGGTGCGGGTAAGACCACCTCTTTCTATATGACTACCGGATTGATTGTCCCCAATGAAGGGCATATTTATCTAAATGACAAAGACATAACATCCTATCCTGTTTACAAACGAGCCCAAAATGGCATCGGTTACCTGGCACAGGAAGCTTCTGTGTTCCGTAAAATGAGTGTGGAAGACAACATTGCTTCTGTATTGGAGTTGACCAATAAGTCACCGGAATACCAGAAAGAGAAACTGGAAAGCCTGATTGCCGAGTTCCGCCTGCAAAAAGTACGTAAGAACTTAGGAGACCAACTCTCCGGAGGTGAACGTCGCCGTACGGAAATTGCCCGTTGTCTAGCCATCGACCCGAAATTTATCATGCTTGACGAACCGTTTGCCGGAGTAGACCCGATTGCCGTGGAAGATATCCAGCACATTGTCTGGAAACTAAAAGACAAGAACATCGGAATTCTGATTACAGACCATAACGTGCAGGAAACACTTAGCATCACCGACCGTGCTTACCTGCTGTTTGAAGGGAAAATCCTCTTCCAGGGAACTCCGGAAGAACTGGCTGAAAACAAGATTGTCCGCGAAAAATACTTGAGTAACAGTTTCGTACTGCGAAGAAAGGATTTCCAGTTGAAAGAAATCAGAGAATAAAATTCTTCTAAAAAATATAAAAGAAATAGGGGCAAACTGTTTAGCCCCTATTTCTTTTATTTGCCCCATTATTAAGGTTGAAAGCTAGTACCCAAGAAGAAGCTATGAGCTGGTACAGTAACACTTCTACCAACCTCCTCACCTGACATATAATTATATTTTATACCTTCAGGCAAAGAAATATTGACAGCTTCTTCGTCTCCAAAGTTACCAATTACATACATTACCTCATTACCACTCTTCAAAGTCAAGCTACGCGGAGTACCACTCCAGTAACTCTCTGTTACATTCCACGAGAACGTACTATTTTTCTGAAACAACTCTTGATGTGTCTTACGCAAATTAAGTAACTTAGCATATACATTATACAACTCTTTTCTAGCCGGATCTGTATAATACTCCCAATGCAAAGGTTTCTTGGCCGTCTTATCCATTTCTGTTCCCAAAGTTTCATCATATCCCAATTCTCCGAACTGCCAAATCATTTTCGGTCCTGGAACAGTAAAACAGAAAGCAGCATTCACTCCTAATTGTCCCATTCGAGTAGATACATCTGTTGCAATCGCCCCATTTCCATAAGTCAACGCTTTATATGCTACACGTTCTTCATCATGGCTTTCCATAAAACCAACCCAACCACCAAATGCGATTTGGTTGCCACCTTCTTCCACTAAACGAGAAAACGAACTATTCGAATTCCATCCCATACCAGACTGATAATATCCTGACTCATGACTAGCACTTCCTTTACGCCAGCACTGTATCCCAGAAAGAGCCAATACATTCTCCTCAGCCCACTCACACCAATGTTCACAAATCATCACAGCATCTGGTCGAACAGATTGAATCGTATTATAATAATCACGTAAAATAGAGATTCTATCTTCATGATATTCAGAAGCATCCCAACTTCCTCCTACATTTTGAGTAAATCCTTTCGTCAAATCAAAACGAAAACCATCCACATGATATTCCTCTAACAAAAACTTCAAATTCCGTTTAATAAATTGACGGACCAATGGACTTTCATGATTGAAATCCTGAAATACATTGTAGTCATGTGGAGCATCTGCATTAAACCACGGATTATTTTCAGCAGTCTTATTATTTTCAGAATCCCAATACAATTTTGCAAAAGGATGATTTCCTGTAGCATGATTAAATACTACATCAAAAAGTACAGCAATACCCCGCGCATGACATGCATCAATAAACTTTTTATACATCTCCGGAGTACCATAAGCTTTATCTAAAGCAAAATAAAAACACGGATTATATCCCCAACTGTCATTGCCATCAAACTCCTGAACGGGCATTAATTCTATTGCCGTTACACCCAGCTTTTCAAGATAATCTAATTTTTGATACGCACCATTCAAGTCCCCTGTTTCCGTAAAATCACGTAATAACAGCTCATAAATCATAAGATTATTTTTATCCTTAATTCTAAAGTCATCATGTGCCCAATTATAATTATCCTTTTGGATTTTAAATACAGACACAATACCTGCACCTTTATCAGGATACTGACGTTCAGATGAAGGGTATGTGGATTCAGCAATATAAGGGTCATTATCAGCATCCAATATTTTCTCTGCATACGGATCGGCAACACGAAGCTCTATTTCCTTTCCATCAGATTCTGAATTTTTCTTTCCTAAATAATACTGAAATGCATATTCTTTATTTGCAGTCAAGCCACTTAACACAATCCACCAACATTTAGCCGTTTCGTCATAATACATCTTTGAGCTCTCATCATTGGCACGTTTCCAATTATTAAAATCACCCATAACGTATGCATAATCATAATAACGCTGGTTGCTGCCTTTTTGTGCTTCATATAAAACCAGTGCAACAGTAGAGTTATCTATCACATTAATTCCATATTGCAAACCAGAAGGCATTGATTTTATTTCTGCATCTTCAGCTACAAACCCATTGTATTTATCATCCTGGATTTCTACAAATGTATCTGCATTAATACCCTTCTTCCCATCAGAACTACGGATTATCAGACCTAGTTGTTCTATAGGAGTAGAACCGCTACCAAACCAATCACGAATAGTCGGAGATAACGTAATTTTCCACACATTATCTTTCACCCGCTTCATCTTACACTTTTCTGTATCCTCACTCCAACCAGCTGGAACATACATCCAAGTGCCTTCTGCAATGACTCCTGCATGTAGAAAACAATCTTGCTCATACCCAAGTAAATCAGACACTACCTGCTCACCATCTACTTCATTTGTTACTCCTTCCGCATAAAAATAAATATCCAATGGCTGATCTGCATTAGGGACTTCCCCTTCTACTGCCGTTTTAGGATTTAAGTTAAACCCAGGTTGCAAAATACTGACATCAATATCATCATCCGTCATCTCCCCGCTGTTTTCACCATCCTCGGTCTTCTCAAGAAGTGCAAGTTTATTTTTATCCAGTTCATCATCACACGCACTTACAACGGGAATAATCAATGACAAAGCCAATAAATAAACAATATATTTTTTCATACGTATTTTCATTTTAATGATTCATTTTTTTATTACCAGCAAATAAGGTATTGCTTCATTAAAATACCAAAGGATATCATATACCCTTGTTTCACTGACTGTAAAATAGTCTTCATGTTCCATGGATACTTCATAATGCCCTTGAATTGTTTCAGGAGTGATTTTCTGATTTAAGACCTGAGAACAGATATACCATTCATCCCCAGCCTGCATTTCCACATCCGCCTTTTTCAAGCACCATATACCAGCTTGTTCATCATACACTATCTCCAATTTGGAATCATCCCCATAAGAATAATTATTATAGTCTCCCAATAACATCCACGATTTTTCCTCATTGGTCATAGTCAGCAGCCCCGTATTCTGATTAAACTCAACCCAATAGCTTGTATTATTATTATCCCCATAGGTTGTTATATTACTTCCGTTGTACATAGTTAAAATGCCATTATTAATAGGAGCTCCCCAACTCTGATCCCAGTTTTGATTTTTTGTAATTTTCCAGCCCTCTTTTAATCGGTCTGAAACTATTAATCCACTATATACCCCATCATCATTTACAGAATACAACTTCTCACTAGAACTCCAGCTCCAATTCCCAAATTTTCCTACTACATACACACAATCGGGTTGCATAGATACATCCTTCCAGGTAACTATAGACATTTTTGAAGTAGAAATCACCGCACTCTCAGGAGCATCATAATAAGCCTTCACCCTAAAGATTATTTCTTGTGAAGAAGACAAATTAGTTACATTTTCAGCTAATAACAAATATTTTATCTGCTGATTAAGTTTTTCACTATCGATTTCAAATTCCGTAGTTTCAAGCCCCGAGCAGAGAACAGCTTTTTGAGAAAAATCTTTTCCATTTATATCCATTTCTACTTGATATTTAGCTCCATCCACAGCTTGCCATGACAATGTATAAACATCAGTTGAGGTTAAATCCATTTCTTCAGGAAGAGTCAACTCCGGAGAAGAGACATAAGGAATCAAACTCAATGAAATGACATTAGAGACTTGAGCTACAGGATAGTTGTTAATTGTAGCAACAACTTTTAATTCAACCTCTGTAGTAGCAACAGACTCTCCATACTTTGCCTGCAAGGCTATCAAAGCATCATTCAATTCCTGATGCGTCAGGTTTACCATAGTTTCATCCTTGACAGATATGATTTCGACCTTCCCAAGAAGCCCTCTCAACATAGACTGCCCTGCTTTATCCATTTCTATATGATATGTCACAGAAGCATTATCGCCCATATAGGCAGCTTGCCAATTTAAAGTCAATGCTGTTTCATTCTTCTTAGCCCCATCCAACACCAACTCATTAAAATTTAACGGCAACAATTGAGGAGCTGAATAACCGGCATTTCCATTATCATACGGGGTCACCGTCATAGTTAACACATTGGAAATAAGTGAAGACTTCTGCTCTGATATGGAAGAGACCAAACGAAACTGTACAACAGTAGGTTCTATACGAATCGTACCATCCTCATCCGCATAATTCTCTAACAAAGCCAATACCTGATCATTCAATTCCTTATTAGTTAATGATACCTCTGTCGTCTTTTCTTTTGAAGACGATAAAGTTATCTTTTTAGCATCAAAATTAGCTTCACCTTCCACATCCATTTCAAGGCTATTAGTAATAGAAGCACTATACCCTACCTCGGGAGCAGACCATTTGAATGTCAATGCTGTTTCATCCTGCTTCAAATTATCAATCACATACGATGTAGGAAGTTCTTCAAGTACAGCTGGCTTTGCCCCACTTTCATTATAGTAAGCCTTATCCAAATCGCTTTCACAGGCACCAAGTAAAGCGATTGAGAAAGCCACAGTTATATAATTACATAAATTTTTCATACTCTTATTTTTTAAGGTTAATATCCTTCATTCTGATCCAAATTCGGATTTACACTAATATCCGTTACCGGAATAGGGAATAGATTATATTTCTGATCTACTCCAACTCCATTCACAACTCCACCCTTTTCAGCCCAAGTATAAGTATTCGATACAAACAAGCCGAAACGTATTAAGTCAGTACGACGAGTGGCTTCCCAATAAAGTTCACGGCAACGTTCATTCAATAAATTTCCATAAGGAACAGACGCTGCACTACCGCTGACTGAAGCATTTTCCCTTAACCATTGCGCATCAATTTCACTATAGCCAGTTCCAGCTCTTTCACGCAAATCTTGCACATATTGAACGGCTTGTGCATCACTTCCTCCTTCACCGCCACGTGCTACAGCTTCTGCATACATCAAATATACATCAGCTAAACGGAATAGAGGAAAATCGGTATCAGGGAATGTCGTATTTTTCCCAGCAGTACCATCACTGTTCAAATTAGAGAACTTATACACGGCCCATCCTTCTGTAGTAAATGTACCTACAGCCGATGTAGTTATATCCAAAGTTCTTCCTTCACTGAAAAAAATGGCGCGAGCATCATGAGATTTCAAATTATCAGCTGTCCATGAAGATTCTTCTGCATCATAATCAAATGCACGAATCAAATTGCCTGTTGATCTGAATCCATCCCAACCACCATTACAACCATAATTTTCAACAGTACCTTCACTACTTGCCCGAGAACCTAAGATAATTGCTCCAATACCATAAGACTGTGTGCTACTTCCATCAGCCAATACTGGGAAAATAATTTCTTTATTTGCATTAGGATTTTCTCCATTATCGGCCATAAATAATTCTGCATAATTATCCGCCAAAGAATAGGCATTTCCTCCAAGTATTTGATTACAACAAGTAATACAATCAGTATAACGTGCCGTACCAGTATAAACTTCAGCATTCAAATACATGCGTGCCAGTAGGAAATCCACACAATATTGATCCGCACGCCCAAATTCATCTGTTTTTTCTGGAAGAGATGGCTTGATAGTAGTTAATTCCTTTTCCAACCATTCAAATAAATCCGCCCGTTTAATCTGTTCTGGAGTGGAAGTCATAGACTCTTCCGTTACAAAAGGAGGATTTCCAAACGCATCCATCAATACATAATATGCCAACGCACGACAAAAACGAGCCTCTGCATTATACCTTTCCTGATCAATCTCCGCAGGTGCATTTTTTAATTGTATCAAAAAATCATTGACAATACTAACCACATACATAGAACGATGGTAAAGCCCCTCCATCGGTTCCACAGAGGCAGTACTCCAAGTCAAGCCATTAACCTGCGATACCCAACTATCCGGCCAAGCACACTTTGCCTCATCCGTGCTATTCTCCTGAAGGGTCCACCAACAGCGAAGTAACACAGTATTACCCGCATCCATTCCTTCCAAATCAGAAGCACCTGCATCATCTTGTCCAGATAAGGCCCATACAGAATAAATCTTCTTAAGAGCTTGAGTATACCCCTCAGCAGAAGCATAAGCATCCTGAGCCGTCATTACATTCGGATCAAGCGGCATTACATCCAAGTCTCCCACTCATCCGCACAATAAAGTAAGAGCAGATGCCATAAATATCGGTTTTATATTACAAGAAATCTTCATATCTATCATGTATTAAAAATTAAGATTAAGCCCCAATGTAAAAGTACGAGGACGCGGCCATATATTCTGGTCAATCGCATCACATTCAGGATCAAGCCCTGAATACTTTGTTATAGTAAATACATTCTGAACAGAAGCACTAATACGCCCTGACAGTTTATCTGTAAAGAACTTTTTGAACGTATAACCTAACGTAATATTGTCCATCTTCAAATATGATGCGTTTTCCAAGAATAAATCACTGGCTTTTTGCTCATTTGAGCTAGTCAATGTAAAACCAGTACTCTCTACAGCCGTCTTATAGTAATTAGAAATTGATCCTTGATTAGAAAATGTATTCAAAGAGCCATTATCTGCTGCACTTGCATTATATACATAATTACCAATACTAGCACGCAGATTAAATCCTAAATCCCAATTTTTATATGTAAACTGAGAACTGAGTCCCATATAAAAATCAGCCATAGGACTCTTATTCGTCATATAACGGTCATCTGTAGTAATTTGTCCATCATTGTTTCGATCGACTACTGCATTTTGAACCGGTTTTCCATTTTCATCATACACTTGCTGATACAGCCAAAAAGTAGAAGGAGCATAGCCCACTTGATGCTTCTGAAGAACTGTACCGTTCCCGTAAGAAGCAGAACCAGCATCAATACCCTCATAATCAGGATTAAATGTAGCTGTCAACTTTGTGATTTTACTTGTGTTCCAAGTTACATTATATCCAAGGTCCCATGAAAAGTCTTTCATCTGCACAGCTACTGCATTAATATTAAATTCTATACCTTCATTTTTCATAGAACCCACATTAGCTGTTATCTGATTGGTATAATTACTACCAGCAGGAACACTCACTGTATTCAACAAATCTTTAGTTCTCTTCTGATAATATTCAATACTACCATTAATACGATTATTCAAAAATCCATAATCAATACCCACATTATAAGTCGTTGTTTGCTCCCATTTCAAATCGGGACTATAACCTTTAGGCTTCAATAAGTAAGAACCCATATACTGTGTATTGGGATTTGTAGATAAAGCATATTGCGTAAGATACAAATAATCACCAATTTCCTGCTGTCCTGTCACACCATAACCCACGCGAAGTTTTAAATTTGACAATACACTATGAGTTTTTTCCATAAACGGTTCATTTATGATACTCCATGCCAAAGCTGCAGATGGGAAAAGCCCCCAGCGGTTACTTTTGCTAAAGCGAGATGAACCATCCTGACGAAGTGTCACTGTCAATAAATAACGATCCATCAATCCGTAATTCAAACGTCCAAAGAAAGAAACCAAATAATTCTCCCATGGAGACGGATAACAATTATTTTTGATATAACGTCCTTCCTCATCACTATAAGTCCACCCTCCTTTTTCTCCTAAATTCTCAGTTTGGTTTGACTTGTTAATACTCAAATCACGATAATAAAAATGCTGCCATGAGTAACCAGCCATGATATTAACATTACTCTTTATCGATTCAAGATCCTTGATATAATTCAAATAAAAATCCAACAGATGATTGCGGCGAAGATTATTCCAGTTATTTCCCTGACCTATATTTTTAAAATCCGTATCTTTTGCAGCCTGAAAAGAATTTGGATTCACATAATTTCCTCCGGTAGATTGAGCAACATCATATCCCAAATTCAAGTTTGCATGCAAATCTTCCAATCCATGAAATTTATAATCCAATTGCAGATTTCCTAAACTTCTTTTAGTGGTACCTGAGTTATCTACATCATAAAGTAAGGAAAGTGGGTTTACAGCCGAAAGTGTATTCGGACTATTTACTCCATTACTCCAGTTCCAATAACCATTATAATTATAAAGAGGACTGGCGTACTGTGCATCTTCCGTATCAATTCCATAAATAGGCTTAGTAGGATCATAAAAAGCCGCAGAACCTACAGCTCCTGAATCGGCAAAACGATTTTTATTAATGGTTCCTTTTACATTAATCTCTACAGACAAATGGTTGTCAAAGAACTTCGGGGTTAAATTTAACGAAGCTGTATAACGCTCATATTTTGACGTTTTAATAGTTCCACGTTCATTATTATATCCTAAAGATACCCGGAAAGGAAGAAAACCAGCCTTACCTGCCACTGATAGATTCTGATCGGTACTTAATCCACTTTGATAAATAGCATCCTGCCAGTCTGTAGACTGATTTGGATAAAGATTAATCAGTTGACGTGCGGCATCTCCCAAAGCCGTACCTTCTGCATACTGCCCCATTACCGCTGCACGAAACTCATCTGCTGACATTGTTTCAATACGCTTGTAGGGATCTTTATAACTATATGTACTATTATAAGAAATCTTTATTTTATCCTGAGTACCTTTCTTAGTAGTAATAATAATTACACCGTTTGATGCACGTGAGCCATAAATAGCTGTAGCTGAAGCATCCTTTAATACAGTAAAAGTCTCTATATCATTAGGATTTATAGTACCTAACGCATTGGAGGTTCCAGGAGCTGCATCATCAGAAACTGGAACACCATCAATTACAATCAATGGGTTATTACTGGCGTTTAAGGAAGCTCCACCACGAATACGAATTGTAGATCCGGATCCTGGGCCTCCATCCCCCTGAGCTACAGACAATCCCGGAACTTTTCCCATCATCAATTCTTGAGGAGAGGTTACAGCTCCTTTATTCATTTCCTCAGCCTTAATAGCAACAACAGATCCACTCAAATCCTCCTTCTTCACCGAACCATAACCAATTACCACCACATCTTCCAATACTTCCGTATCGTCCTGAAGCGTCACATTCATTGTAGCTGCAGCTGGAAGTTCCTGAGTTTTATAACCGATAAAGGAAATGACAATCACATCTCCCTTTTTTGCTTCCAATGTAAAATTACCATCAAAATCCGTAATGGTTCCGTTCGTTGTTCCTTTCACCAGAATATTAGCTCCAATCACACCCATTCCGGTATTATCTTTCACTACACCTTTCACGGTAAGTCCTTGTGCAAAGACTTGCACGGAAAGCAACATTCCAACTACCCATAATAGTAGGAATCTACTTACTACATTCCTTCTTATTTCCATATTATTAAATTAAAGTATTCCGTAAATTTTAGCTAATACCTATTGAAAGCTCAATCTTTACCTTATTACAATCCTGTTCAGTTACTTTATTTCTTTAATTGAGATGGCATATCCACCTCCCACAGCAGCCTTCAGATTCAACTTTGTCTTGTTCGTTACTTTCTTCTTAGTGATAGTATAAGCCTGCGGATTCTTATCCCAGCTTGCATCTTTGGCATCTGCATAAATTACGGCTTCATACTTCTTTCCCGGTTCCAGGAAATCAAGAGCCAGCTTCGATTCATGACCGTTATATCCTGCTGTACATCCTACATACCAATCAGTGGTACCTTTGGCACGACGGGCAATCGTCACATATTCCCCCGGTTCTGCTTCCAGATACTTCGTTTCATCCCAGTCGACAGCCACATCCTTAATAAACTGGAAAGCATCCATAAAGCGTTCGTAGTTTTCCGGCACATCGGCAGCCATCTGCAACGGGCTGTACATCGTAACATAAAGTGCCAGCTGACGTGCCAGGGTAGTACGTGCATGCGATTTGTTATTCGGATTCATTTTGCTGCAGTCCGGTTCAAAAATACCCGGTGTATAATCCATCGGACCACCAATCAAACGTGTAAACGGAAGAATAGTCGTATGATTCACATTATTTCCGCCAAACGACTCGTATTCTGTACCACGTGCTGACTCATTACCAATCAGGTTCGGATAAGTACGACACAATCCGGTCGGGCGAACAGCTTCATGAGCATTTACCATGATTCTATAATCAGCAGCTTTCTTCACGGCATACAGATAGTGGTTTACCATCCACTGTCCGTAGTGATGTTCACCACGAGGAATAATGTCACCCACATAGCCGCTCTTCACTGAGTTATACCCATTGTCCACCATAAACTGGTATGCTTTATCCAAATGACGTTCGTAATTACGGACAGAGGCTGAAGTTTCATGATGCATCATCATCTCAATACCTTTACCTGCCGCATAACGATGAATTTCCTGTACATCAAAATCCGGATAAGGGGTTACAAAGTCAAACACATAGTCTTTGCTCTTGCCAAACCAGTCTTCCCAACCCTGGTTCCATCCTTCTACGAGTACCGCATTAAAACCATATTTTGCTGCAAAATCGATGTAACGTTTCACATTGGCTGTATTGGCTGAGTGCTTACCATTCGGCTTTGTCTGTGAATAATCAGTCACCCCAAGCTTCACACTGGGCAACTCATCAGTATAAGCCCAAGTTCCTTTGTTGGTAATCATATCCCACCATACACCCACATATTTTACCGGATGAATCCAAGAAGTATCCTCAATCTTACATGGTTCATTCAGGTTCAGCGTAATACGAGAAGCCAAAATGTTACGTGCATCATCACTGACAATAATCGTACGCCAAGGTGAGTTGCAAGGAGTTTGCATATAGCCTTTATCTCCTTTTGCATCCGGAGTCAGCCATGATTCAAATATCATATTTTTATCATCCAAATTCAGGCTCATACAAGCATAGTCTACCAAAGCCGCTTCATGCAGATTGATATAAAGACCGTCATCCGTCTTCATCATCAAGGCTGTCTGTACTCCCGTAGGTGAAAACACGAACTGTGAAGAATTTTCCGTCACCGCCGTTTTCATTTTCTCACGAATCTCAGAAAGTCGTGAAGTCGTGTAGTCATATTCCTGCGTGTCATAATCTCCCGGAATCCAGAATGCCGTATGGTCACCGGTCATGGCAAACTGAGTATGTTCTTCCTTGATTACGAAATAATTCAAATTAGGCTGCTGAGGGAACTCATAGCGGAAACCCAGTCCGTCGTTGAACAAGCGGAAACGAATCACTATGTAACGGTCATTTTCCGGCTGATCAAGTGTCACTTCCAGTTCATTGTAATGATTGCGTATTTCACTTTCTTCACCCCATACCGGACGCCAGGTTTCATCAAAAGTAGAAGTATGTGTTTCTCTGACTTTAAAACCAGTCATCAGATTCATTTTCTCATCTACCCGTTCTTTATCTTTGCGTTCTGTCCATTCAAAGCCAATCCGCTTTTCCGGATCTTCCCGTTTTAATTCCAGTCCCAATGTACTGGGTTTTATCACAGGCTTGTTCTTAAAAGTCAACTCATAAACAGGAGCACCTTTTTGATTCAAGCTAAAGTCCATTACCAGATTCCCATCCGGTGAAGTCAATTTCTGTGCATTCGCCCACAATGCACAACAACACAAAGCTACAAAGGCAAAAGTTTTTCTTGTTTTCATAAGTTCTTCGTGGTATTAATATTGATTAGATTTTATGTTTTTCAATTACTGAGAGCAAAATTATGCGTCACTTTCTCATCTTATTTTCACAAAAAGGAAAATATAAATCAGAAGAGAAAGTAATCATCTTATAATAAACCGATTAACCATTTTCACATAGTCTAAAAATAGAAACGTTTTAGAAGTTTAGAATGAGATTTTCTCTTCCATCCAAACAAAGTTTCCCGCTTAAATTCACATTTTTTCCGGTCAATACGTCGAATGCATTTTCTCGTGGAAGGATTTCCTGATAAGGAGTCAGGTCCAGTTCTTTTGAATCATCCGTTCCGTTCATGATAACTACCACCGATTTACCGTTAAACTCACGCTGATACACATACACTCCGTTTTGAATAGAATAATGCTTCAGACTACCTCTACCTATCACCTGATTTCCTTTTCTCCAATTCAGCAATTGACGGGTAAACTCAAATGCTTCGTTTTCCAGTGTCGTCCGCCCATTCTTTACAAAGCAGTTGCGCGTATCTCCTTGCCAGCCTCCTGGAAAATCCTTACGCAAGTCACCATCACCCTTGCCTTTATCACCGGTCATCAGTATTTCCGTACCATAATAAATCTGCGGAATGCCTCTGGTGGTGAGCAGAAATACCATGGCCTGCTTATAACGTTTCAAGTTCTTCGCCATTTCATCGGTCTGTACAAAGCGGGAAGTATCATGATTATCTAAAAAGGTCAGCAGATTCATCGGATTGGCATATACCAAGTCCTGTGTCTGATAATCATACAGCTTATACAATCCTCCTCCCCATTCACCGGTTTCTTCATCAAATGCCTGATTCATCAAAGCCTGCAAAGGAAAATCCATCACCGTAGGCAAGTTAGAATTCAGCGGCGCAGCCAGTTTGCTGTCCTTCTGCCAATAAGAAACCAGCACATTACTGTTCAACCAGGTTTCTCCTACAATATTAAAATAAGGATATTCATCCAACACCTCTTTACACCATTGACTCATAAAATCAAAATCCGCGTAGGGATGTGTATCCTGACGAATACCATTGATTCCTGCATATTCAATCCACCAGATACTGCTTTGTATCAGATAACGTGCCACATGGCGGTTACGCTGGTTAAAATCGGGCATCACAGAAGTAAACCACCCGTCAGTGGCAATCTTCTTTTCGAATGCACTGGCGTGAATATCCATTACACTGGCCGTTTTAAATGAGGTTTGAACATAATTGAAACGGTAATTAAACCAATCTTTGGAAGGTTTGTCTTTAAACAGGTAATTTTCGCTTCCGCAATGATTAAAAATCATATCCATCACTACTTTCAGATTCTTTTCATGCGCTTTCTCTACCAATGCACAGAAATCTTCATTACTTCCAAACCGTCTGTCAATCTGATAATAGTCTGTAATGGCATATCCATGATAGGAACCGCTTTCCATATCATTTTCCTGAGTAGGATTCAGCCAGATTGCTGTCACTCCTAAATCAGCAATATAATTCAGATGATTCGATATACCTTGAATGTCACCACCATGACGTGCAAACGAATCTGTACGGTCTACCTTCTTTTCACGCATCCCGTCTACCACGTCATTTTCAGGATTACCGTTCGCAAAACGATCGGGCATAATCAGGTAAAGCACATCTTCTGAAGTAAAACCTTTTACATCTTCTCCTCTCCGCATGCGCAATTTCAACTCGTATGGAACCTGCAATTTCTTCTTTCCGTTCTTCAACAGAATCTGAAAAGTCTGTGCCTTTGCTTCCGATAAATCAAGGTAGAGCAACAAATAATTCGGATTGTCCTGCCTAACCGTTTCTTTCAGATAAATTCCTTCGCCGGATACACTCACATCCGACAAAGCCAAATCTTCTCCATATAACAAAATCTGGAGTTCCGGGTTTTTCATTCCTGCCCACCAGAAAGAAGGAGCCACTTTCTTTATCTCCATTGCCTGAGCAGTCTGTCCTCCTCCCCACGAGAAAAGGAATACAATCAATAAAATTAATGCATGTTTCATGATATTGAGGTTGAAATGTTTTTCAACGCAAAAGTAGATTCATGATAAAAGATTTCTTATCTTTGGAAATAAAATATAAACACATAAAAGAAGTAAACAGAAGGTTTACAACAAGTTAACAAAATTTGAAGCAACTAAAATATAAATGATATAACACCAGATATTCAACCTTAAAACTATGAGATCTATACTTTTCCTTATATTGTTTATTGCAGAAGGCTGGTTCATCTCCATTTCCGCACAAAGCTCCGAGCAACGAATCTTAGAGCAATTAGATAACGCAATTTCCCAAAAAGAGAAATTTAAAAACGACAGAGAAGCCGCCATATCTCAAATCAAACAACGACTGAACTATGCCACAGACAATACCGAGCGTTATAAACTCTGTGGAGAACTCTTCAATTTATACCTGCATTATCAAGCTGATTCTGCCTGCCACTATATTCGTCGTAAGGAATACTACAATTCTCTCCAGCCTCAACCGGAGAGAGACATTGAAATTTCCATCAATCGGGCAGAAGTAAGAGGTGTCATGGGCATGTACAATGAGGCCTTAACAGAATTACAAACAATTCACCTTCACGAACTGTCTTCCCCCAACTTAGAATATTATTATTTTACCATAAGAGCCTGTTATGGATGGATGGCAGATAATACAGTAGACCCACACGTAAAACAAACGTATCAGAAAAAGACAGAACTGTATCGTGACTCCCTATTGAGAATACTTCCTCAAGGAAGCGACCGTAGCATTGTATTGGCAGAAAAAATGATATTAAGCGGGCAGGCAGACCAGGCTATTCCCATCTTAAACAAAGTGCTTACTTCTCCTTTAGACATGCAGGAAAAAGCATACGCATACTATACCCTTTCATTGGCATACGAAGCAAAGAAAGACACAGACATGGAAATCTATTACCTTGCTCAGACAGCTCTCATTGACCTCAATGCATCGATCCGTGAATACGCAGCCCTTCAAAAGCTTGCTCGCCTGGTGTACCAGCAAGGTGACCCGGAAAGGGCTTATAATTATGTAAGTTGCTCCATGAAAGACGCTGTAGCCTGCAATGCACGCCTGCGTTTTTTAGAGGTCACAGAATTCTATCCCATCATTGATAAGGCTTATTCCGACAAAAAGGCACAGGAGAAACGGTTAGGAAGAATCCTGACTCTTAGCATTACCGGATTGGCTGTATGTCTCATCTTACTGGCCTTTTACCTATACCATGGACTGAGAAAACTTTCTCTCATGCGAAAGAATCTGTCGAAAAGCAACAAAGAATTGGTAGCTCTCAACCAGCAATTGCAGCAGACAGGAAAAATTAAAGAAGTGTATATCGCCCGTTATCTGGACCGTTGTGTCAGCTATCTGGACAAACTGGAACAATACAGACGCTCACTTGAGAAATTAGCAATGGCTTCCCGTATAGAAGATTTGTTTAAAGCTATCCGTTCGGCAGACTTTCTGCGTGAAGAGCGTAAAAACTTCTATAATGAGTTTGACAAATCGTTTCTGGAACTATTCCCCAACTTCATTCATGATTTCAACAACCTGTTAAATGAAGATGGAAAAATTGAACCCAAACCCGGAGAAATCTTAAACACAGAATTACGTATTTTCGCCTTGATTCGTCTGGGAGTGACCGACGCCAACCGAATTGCTCATTTTTTGGGATATTCATTAGCTACGGTATATAACTATAGAAGTAAAATCCGTAACAAGGCTAAAGGTGATAAGGATAATTTTGAGCAGGAGGTGATGAGTTTGTAAATGTTATCCAATATCCTAAAAATTTCCTACCTTTGTAAAGCAATTTATCTATTTACAGAATAGAATTTTTTCATTAAATAAATATATATCGCAAACAACAATATATATTCAAGCCAATAGAAACTAAAGTCATGAAATCATTTATACTCCTACCATTGACAGGATACTTATCCATTTTATTTGTCCATGCACAAGTAATGGATAGTATTCCCTTTGAATTAGGGAAAGACAATCGTGTATACCTCTGTTGCCGCATAAATGACAGTGACAAGATGGACGGAGTTTTCGGGAACAATTTTCTTCAACGATTTCATCTTACGTTAGATTTACAAGAAGGTTATATTTATCTAAAAACCAACAACATATTATACAAACTATTTTATAATCTTTTAATCTGCTAACTACATATATACAATACCTCTAATCGGCACACTAGAGAACTTACAGTAGATTTTAGATAAATACTTACCGAAAATCTTTTTACGCCTATGATATTTAAAGAGAAAAATAACTTTCCATATAATACACTGGAATATTCTTACAAGAAATACTATAACCTATTATATAACTATGGATTAAAATTCATCAATGATCCAGAGCTAATACAGGACTTCATTCAAGATATTTTTTTCAGGTTATGCAAGAAAGGGAATTTAGATAATATACATGAGTTAAAAATCTACCTGTTACGTGCTATGAAAAATACAATATACGACCATTATACGCAGCAACATGAAACGATAAATATTGAAGATATTGAATTCACATTATCCGACGATTCAGAAAGTCTCAAATCCTTTTTTGCTAAAGACGACAAAGAGATTCAAGAATATCAGCTAATTTTAAAAGGCATCAATACATTGCCATCACAACAAAAACAGATACTTTATTTATTCTATATTAAAGACCTTTCTCATAAAGAAATAGGTGAAATATTGGACATTACTCCTCAATCATCCATGAATGCCCTGTCTAAAGCCATACGAAAAATACGGACACTTATAAACGGTGAAAACTAAACAGAATCTAGCAAACACCCACAGAAAGACAAAGCTGTCCTCAAGCTACTATTATAACCTGAGGACAGCATCCCCTGATACAATCATACCTTTAAAGCAAATTTCCCTAATTACCTACGCCAAGGAAATAATCAAAGGTTAGTAAATTTATGTCATCAATCAGTCAGAAAAACAAATCTTACTTCCCATTTTTACATCAAAAGTATAAAAAGTATACCACCCAGTTTTTTGTTTTAGAAACCAAATAGTCTACAGACAGCAGAAACCCGCGTATTTCATTTCCTCATTACACAATTCCAGGTTACCCACTTGGAAATTAAATTCAGTCTAAAGTTCTTCACCAGTCTTTAATTCTAATCTCGTAAATTCCTTCAACAAATTTACCGAAGTCCACACGGTAGACACACAGTCTAGCACAAATACTATCATGATTTAAACATTTAGAATATTGATCGAAAGCTATATATCTCCTTCTAGTATTAAATAGGATTCAACTTTAAATCAGTATTTTATATCATGACTAAAATGATAGATGGTATTACCATCTGAGAGAAAATTACACAAGCCATAACCAACCCAATATTTTACACATTCTGAAAATAAAAATCGAAACATATCCTGAGAGATTTAATTTTAAATTTACTTACTTTTCTTACGAATCACAGCAGCACATCCCCCACCTGGACATAAAGAAACTTTCCACTTTTTATCTTCAGATAGCAATATTTCCTCTTTCTTGTAATCAGTTCCTACACGATCGGCATTCATACCATCACTAAAGACCTCCATTTGAAATTCTCCGTCTCCCAAAAATGAAAAATCAATATCCAATTCACGTCGTTCCCAATTAGTCAAAGCTCCTAAATACCAGGTATCTCCGCTACGCCGTGCTATACAAACATATTCTCCAATCTTTCCGTCAACACCTATCGTTTCATCCCATACAGTAGGTATTGCACTTATAAAATCTACACATTCTTGTTCTTTCATGTACTTTGACGGAGAATCACATAACATATTCAAAGGAGAGTCATAAACAACATACATACCCAACTGATGACAACGTGTACCAAAGCTCATTGGCTGATAATAATTTATAGAGAAACATCCACGAGCGGCATTTGTCATTGCTCCCTGTGTATAATCCATTGGGCCTGCAAACTGACGAATAAAAGGTATTTCTACATCATATTGAACATGTTGTTCATTCCCACTCCATTTCATTTGCTCCAATCCATTTACACCTTCATAATTTAAGACGTTTGGCCAAGTCATATTTAACCCTGTAGGCTTATATACACCATGAAAATCAACCAACATATGATAACGAGCACAAATTTCAGCGGCCTCATTAATAAAACGTACCATATCCTGGTCGTCTCTACTAAAGAAATCTATTTTGAAACCCTTTATACCCATTTCCGAATAATGTTTTACTACATTCTCCATATCACGATAAAATGGCCAACTACCGGCCCATAAGATAAGACCCACATTACGTTTTTTAGCATATGATACCAATTCTTCCAAATTTATCTCTGGAACGACCTGCATCAAATCTGCTTGCTTATAAGCACTCCATCCTTCATCCAAGATGACATATTCAATTCCATTTTTAGACGCAAAATCTATATAATATTTATATGTTTCATTATTAACTCCTGTTTTGAAATCCACCTTTTCCAAGTTCCAGCAATTCCACCATTCCCATGCTACTTTTCCAGGTTTTATCCAAGAGGTATCTTCAATTTTAGAAGGTGTACTTAATCTATAAACCAAATCACTTACCGCAAAATCCGCATCATTATGCCCAATTCCCATGATACGCCAAGGTAACTTCTGCTGTGGATTACGAGCAATATAGTCTTCGCGTCCTTTAACTATTAAATCCAAGTTATATGGTCCAGGTTCAGTTCCTTTAGGAAGGGGAGCAAAATGAGCACTCAGGACTGGGTCTTTTCCATTTCCCACAAGAAACATACCCGGATAATTTATCAGTTCCGACTCTGTGATACAAATCTTCCAATTACTTCCGTTAAGCATTACCGGTAAAAAGCCTAACATACCAGGATCATGCTCTGTAAGAGTCTTATAAGTATAATACTTTTCAAACGAATTAAAATACTGTGAGGAAAAATCGCCAGACTTACCTGCATTCGCATACGGGATATATGTTGGCCAATCAGCAGCAAAGTGAAAATCGGCCTGTTCATTCGTAACAATACATTCTGATGAAGGCAAAACAAAACGATAAGCAACACCATCATTATAGGCTCTGACAACTAATTGGCTACCTTCATCCAATAATGTTATTTCATTGTAACAATCATGAATTATATTCCGTTTGAAAAACTTTACTTCTCTCCTTTCATCTTTTTTGTCTTTCTTTGTTTTGCGTACTTTAGTTCCACCTCCCCACAAAGTCTTCATAATTTCTCCCTCTTTCACGCTAACAGAAATAGGAGATGGGGCGACCAGCAGTTCGCCTCCTCCAGTCACACTAAAAAAAGTACCCTCATCATTAACTTCTAGGATTGCTTTTAACACACCATCAGGTGAATTTACTTCATATTTTTTTGCCCATATCGTAACAGGATATATAAACAGCATAAAGACAAATATCTTCCTAAACATATTCATATACGAATTATTATTTAAGTTAAACACGACTCTTAATTTTTAGTTTCTATTCTAATCGTAGAAGATTCCAGACCTTCCGATTCGACAGTCAGTAAAATTGGAGCTTTTTGTAAAGGATCTGCCTTTACAATAACCAATAGCAACCCGTTAAATGCCGGACGTTCTGTTTCAGAAAATGCAATGTGACAAGTAGGATCACCATTATCCGTTGCTACAATTTCTCCACCTCCTGTAATTTTACAATGGATAAGGTTTTTGGCATCAGGAACCATCCTTCCATTTTCATCTTCAACTCTAACAGTCACAAACATCAATTCACTGCCATCATGACTTATACTTTGTTTATCTGTAGAAAGAACTATTTTTCTCGGTTCTCCAGTTGTTTCCACTATACCTTCAGCCCAAAAAGCATCATTTTTATAAGCTATAGCTTTTAATGTTCCAGGCTCATAAATAACATCCTCCCATCGAAGCCTGTATTCATATTGTTTTTTTTTCTTCTTTCCCAATGATTTACCATTCAAAAAAAGCTCCACTTCATCTCCTGAAGTATACACAAATACAGGAGTTTTCTTCCCGATACGTTCTTTCAAATTCCAGTGAGGTAGTATATGCACCATAGGGAGTTCCGACCTCCAACGACTTTGATATAAATAATACCTATCTTTAGGAAATCCGGCTATATCGACAATACCAAAATAACTGCTTCGAGATGTTGGTCTTTTTTCTTCCATTTCTTTTAATTTCTGTTGTTCTTTTTCCAACAATTCCGCATTATTAGTTCCTGCATGATTCAATAAAACAGTAGCATCACTATTGAAAGGTGTTGGTTCACCGAGATAATCAAAGCCGGTCCATACAAATTCGCCACAAATAGCAGGATATTTATCTAAAGCAGCAAATTCCCAATCCGGAAGCCCGCCCCAACCTGGCTCTTGGAGATCGTAAGATGAGACATGGAAACCCTCAGGAAAATACTCACCGCGAGAACTCATTGTACTGCTTGATTCACTTGAATACCCAACCAATTGTTCATGACCAGGTTTATTTAAAAATTCTCCATAAAAATCAGGGCCTCCATATACCCCGGCAGCATAATTCATTCCATGTACATCCACTTGAAATTCTGTACCGTTCATTGCAGATTTACTTGGGTATGAAGCTCCAAAAGTAACAGGTCGTGTAGAATCTATTTTATGAACAATTTCGCTTAAATATCTTGCAGTTCCTTTTTCTGGATAATATTGTTCGTGTACCTCATTCCCTGTACTCCATAAAATAATTGAAGGATGATTTCTGTCTCTACGAATCAAATCTTCCAAATCCTTCTTATGCCATTTTTTATACAAAGATGAATAATCATTTTCTGTTTTGCCGTATTCCCAACAGTCAAATGCTTCTTCCATTAGCAAGAATCCCATCTCATCGGCAATTTTCGGAACTTCAGGAGCAGGTGGATTATGGGTAGTACGTATGGCATTACACCCCATTTCTTTTAGGATTTTAAACTGTCGACGAATTGCACTTTCATTAACAGCAGCTCCCAATGCTCCCAAATCATGATGCATGCAGACTCCTTGAATTTTTACTTTACGTCCGTTTAGCAAGAAACCATTATCATGAGAGAACTCAATTGTACGGAATCCGAAATCAGTCTCCATTTCATCTATCAGACAATTGTCTGTATCAAATACTGAAACTTTTGCTGTATATAACTGAGGATTGTCGATGTCCCATAAAACAGGGTTACTCACTTGCAAATTTATATCATCAGAAGTCGACAATTGAGCATTCAACCTTAAAGACTTTGGAGTAGACGTAACAATACTTTTTTCTGAACACTTTTTGTAAATACTTACAGTATAAGTAATATTAGCTTCACTATTTAAATCTTGAGTTCAACTTATAAATGCAACTTTTTGGGTGCGGATAATAAGCAAT
>OLIX01000423.1_pt1 | contig 44867 bp, 29 predicted proteins | sample 1601331 | NCBI WGS metagenome assembly OLIX01 (sample SAMEA2452120, study PRJEB22498) | human gut metagenome | biome: human feces; feature: human gut; material: feces | place: Australia | collected 2012 | reverse complement strand
GCAGAGGAAGCCGTAAGTAAATCCGTAGCGATGTACAACAATGCCAGACCGCACAAGGCACTGGGTATGAAGACTCCTATGGAGATTATAACAAAATTAGCCAACTAATTCGCAATACTTTGTGTATGAATTAGTTGGCTAATTTTATTCTATTTACTGAATATCCCTATTATAACAAAAATGGTCACTGCAGTGCTTAAGAGGAACGAAAAGAAAATACCGATAGGAAGAAAAAGACTGATGGCAGGATGGGATGAGAATTTCATGGAGAAACTTATTCTGGAAACTATTAACTTTCTTAATATCGGAGATTGATGTGTTTTCTCTGGTGTGTTCAGCGATTTGAATAATCTGGAAGACATTTCCTTGCAGCAGGCTTACAATAATTTGTGCGGTATTACTGAGCAAGAATTACTGGAAAACTTTGAAGAAGGAATCCGTGTGTTGGGGCAACATAATGAGATGGCGTATGAAGAGACTTGTAAAAGCCTGCGGCAATGGTATGACGGTTATCATTTTTCCGGTCATGTAGACGGTCTTTACAATCCGTTCAGTCTGCTCAATGCCTTGAAAAGTCGGGAATTTGGAAGTTATTGGTTTGAAACGGGCACGCCGACTTTCTTAGTGGAACTGCTTTTGCGCAGTCATTATGATTTGTATCGTCTGACGGAAGAATTGGCCACCGCTGACTCTTTAAGCGGTATTGATACGATGGAGACGAATCCCGTGCCTATTCTATATCAGAGTGGCTATCTCACCGTAAAGGGATACGACAAGCGTTTTCGTACATATACCTTGGGCTTTCCTAATCGGGAAGTGGAGGAAGGATTTATCAAGTTTCTCTTGCCTTTTTATTCGGCTACATCAAAAGCTGATTCGGCATTTGAAATTGTCAATTTTGTGCATGAGGTAGAAAATGGAAAAATTGATGCTTTTATGCGTCGTCTCCAGAGTTTCTTTTCTGATACGCCTTATGAGTTGGTGCGCGATTTGGAACTGCACTATCAGAATGTATTGTTCATCGTATTCAAATTGTTGGGCTTTTATACACAGGCAAAATATCACACTTCGGAAGGACGTATTGACCTCGTGGTGAAGACGGATAAATACATTTATGTGATGGAGTTTAAGCTAAATGGTACTGCAGAGGAAGCATTGAAGCAGATTAATGATAAGCATTATGCTTTGCCTTTTGCAACGGACACACGTAAACTTTATAAGCTTGGTGTCAATTTCAGTCCTGTTACACGGGGCATTGAGAAGTGGCTTGTAGAATCCTGATTCATCAATTTTAAGTGAAGAAAAAGAACCGGACTCCAATCAGTCCAGTTCTCTCTGACGGCAGAAGCATCCGCCGAATTTCTCGTCCACGTGTTCTACCGGCTGGCGGAAGATGCCGTAAACCGATGAGCCGGAACCGCTCATGCTGGCATATACCGCGCCCAGGTCATACAACTCGTCCTTAATGGCCGCAATTTCCGGATATTTCAGGAACACGCTGTCCTCAAAATCATTCTTCATGTTGTCCTTCCACGTTTCTACCGGCTGGCAGATAATGTCCTTCAATGAAACTTCCGGCCGACGGGGAGTGATGTGTGCGAAAGCATCGCGTGTGGATACGAAGATGTCCGGTTTCACCAGCACCAGGTAATAACCCGAAAGCGAAAGACGGACAGGTTCGAATATGTTACCGATGCCCGTGGCAAATACCGGCTGGTTGCGGATGAAGAAAGCACAATCGGCTCCTAAGTGGGCGGCATAGTCTTCCATCTCCTCCAGACTCAGTGCTAGACGGAATTTCTCGTTCAGTAACTTAATCATAAATGCGCAATCAGACGAACCGCCTCCCAGTCCGGCACCCGTGGGGATATGCTTGAACAGGTGGATGTCAACGGGTGGTATGTCATGATCCTTTTTCAGCAATTCGTAGGCTCTGACCACCAGGTTGTCTTCCGGCTTTCCTTCGATAGCTGTACCTTTCACGTGAAGCGTATAAGGAGCATCGTTATTTTCTCTTCGTGTTACTTCCAGTGCATCTTGAAGGTGGATGGGGTAGAAAATGGTTTCCAGGTTGTGGTAACCGTCGGGACGTTTTTCAATAATATTCAGGCCAAGGTTTATTTTGGCATTTGGAAATGTAATCATAAGGTCGTTTGTTTTTTCGTTGCTCAAATATAGCAGAAAGTTTCGAGAAAATCGGGATTCACAGAAAAAATCGTATCTTTGCCCCACTTAAACAAAAACAAAATGGCAGAACCGAGAAGAAATACACGTGTGGCAAAGACGGCTAAGACCAAGCCGATGGATGAGTACGGCCACCTCCAGCCTCAGGCTCCCGAACTGGAAGAAGCTGTGCTGGGTGCGCTGATGATTGAGAAGGATGCGTATTCGCTGGTGAGCGAGATTCTTCGTCCGGAGTCGTTCTACGAACACCGGCACCAGCTGATTTATGCGGCCATTACTGACTTGGCTATTCAACAGAAACCGATTGACATCTTGACCGTGGCCGAGCAGTTGCGCTCGCGCGGTAACCTGGAAGAGGCGGGCGGACCGTTCTATATTACTCAGCTGAGTGGTAAGGTGGCCTCGTCGGCTCACATAGAGTACCATGCCCGCATCATTGCCCAGAAGTTTCTGGCACGTGAGCTGATTTCTTTTACGAGTAATATACAGACCAAGGCGTTCGATGAGACGCAGGACGTAGATGACCTGATGCAGGAAGCTGAAGGAAAGCTCTTCGAAATCTCCCAGCAGAACATGAAGAAGGACTACACGCAGATTAATCCGGTTATTCAGGAGGCCTATGAAATGCTTCAGAAGGCGGCGGCACGTACCGACGGTTTGAGCGGACTTTCGAGCGGATTCCATCAGCTGGACAAGATGACCTCCGGCTGGCAGAACTCCGACCTGATTATCATTGCGGCTCGTCCGGCCATGGGTAAGACGGCCTTCGTGCTTTCCATGGCCAAGAATATGGCGGTGAATAGCAAAGTGCCTGTAGCCTTGTTCTCGCTTGAAATGAGCAACGTGCAGCTGGTAAACCGTCTGATTGTGAACGTCTGCGAAATTCCGGGCGAGAAAATCAAGAGCGGTCAGCTGGCACCTTACGAGTGGGGACAGCTCGACTATAAGATAAAAGAACTTTATGACGCCCCGCTTTACGTGGACGACACGCCTTCTTTGTCCGTGTTCGAATTGCGAACTAAGGCACGTCGTCTGGTGCGTGAGCATGGGGTGAAAATCATCATCATCGACTACCTTCAGCTGATGAATGCCAGTGGTATGTCGTTCGGAAGCCGTCAGGAAGAGGTTAGCACCATTTCGCGTTCGTTGAAGGGACTGGCTAAGGAGTTGAACATCCCGATTATCGCGCTGAGCCAGTTGAACCGTGGAGTAGAGAACCGTGAAGGTATTGACGGAAAACGTCCGCAATTGAGTGACCTTCGTGAATCGGGAGCCATCGAGCAGGATGCCGATATGGTGTGCTTCATCCACCGTCCGGAATACTATAAGATTTACACCGATGAAAAAGGTAACGACCTGCACGGTATGGCCGAAATCATTATCGCCAAGCATCGTAACGGTGCCGTGGGTGATGTGCTGCTTCGTTTCCGTGGCGAATATGCCCGTTTCCAGAACCCCGACGACGACATGATTGTGCCGATGCCGGGCGAAGAAAAGAAGGCTCCGGTGCTCCGTTCGAAGATGAACAACGGTGGCGGACAGGACTTTGTACCACCTCCACCCGCAGAGATGCCTCCTATGCCCGACAATCCGTTTGGTGCGCCTGTGCCCGATGTACCATTCTGATGGTTTTTGGCTAAAAATATTTTTTGTCTTACCTCTTATATCCCAAATATGTATTAACTTTGCACATCATTGTTTGGGAAATTATAAAATACTATTACGATATGAATATTTCTTATAACTGGCTGAAAGAATACGTCGACTTCGACCTTACTCCGGACGAAGTGGCAGCCGCACTGACTTCCATCGGTCTGGAGACTGGGGGAGTGGAAGAAGTTCAAACTATCAAGGGAGGATTGGAAGGTTTGGTAGTAGGCGAAGTGCTGACCTGCGAGCCGCATCCCAATTCTGACCACATGCATATTACGACCGTCAATTTAGGACAGGGAGAACCTGTGCAGATTGTCTGTGGTGCTGCCAACGTGGCTGCCGGACAGAAGGTCATCGTAGCTACGCTGGGTACAAAATTGTATGATGGTGACGAATGCTTCACCATCAAGAAGTCAAAGCTCCGTGGCGTAGAATCAAACGGTATGATTTGTGCCGAAGATGAAATCGGCGTGGGCACAAGCCATGAAGGTATCATCGTGTTGCCTGCCGACGTAGTTCCGGGTACACTGGCCAAGGATTACTATAATGTAAAGAGCGAATACGTACTCGAGGTGGACATTACTCCGAACCGTGCCGATGCCTGCTCACACTATGGTGTGGCACGCGACCTCTACGCATGGCTCATTCAGAACGGTCATAAAGCTACGCTGAAGCGTCCTTCGGTAGATGCATTCAAGGTAGACAATCATGACATGAATATCGACATCGTGGTGGAAAATACCGAAGCCTGTCCGCGTTATGCTGGAGTAGCCATCAAGGGAGTAACAGTGAAGGAAAGTCCTGAATGGTTGCAGAACAAGCTCCGTCTTATCGGTGTGCGTCCTATTAATAACATCGTCGATATTACTAACTACATCCTGCACGCCTATGGCCAGCCGATGCACTGCTTCGATGCCGACAAGATTAAGGGCGGCAAGATTGTAGTGAAGACTTGTGACGAAGGAACTCCGTTCGTTACACTGGACGAAGTGGAACGTAAATTGTCTGACAAAGACCTGATGATTTGCAACGCGGAAGAACCGATGTGTATCGCCGGTGTGTTCGGAGGTCTGGATTCAGGTACTACTGAGGCTACTACTGACGTGTTCCTGGAAAGTGCCTACTTCCATCCTACATGGGTGCGTAAGACTGCCCGCCGTCACGGATTGAGCACCGATTCTTCTTTCCGTTTCGAACGTGGTATCGACCCGAATATCACTATCTATGCCTTGAAGGAAGCCGCTCTGCTGGTGAAAGAACTGGCCGGAGGTGAAATTGCTTCTGACATCAAAGACAACTATCCGAATCCGATTGCCGATTTCGCGGTAGAACTTTCATATAATTATGTAAACTCACTGATTGGAAAGGAAATTCCGGCAGAAACGGTGAAGAGCATCGTAACTAGCCTGGAAATGAAAATTGTGGAAGAAACGGCCGAAGGTCTTTCTTTGCAGATTCCTCCTTACCGTGTAGACGTGCAGCGTCCGTGCGACGTGGTAGAAGATATTCTTCGTATCTACGGATATAACAACGTGGAAATTCCTACTACCCTGAAATCAAGCCTGAGTGTGAAGGGAGAAGTGGATAAATCGGTGAAACTTCAGAACTTGGTAGGCGAACAGCTGGTGGGTTGCGGATTCAATGAAATCCTGAATAACTCTTTGACAGCGGCCGCTTATTACGACGGACTGGAAACTTACAAGCCGGAAAATCTGGTTCGCCTGATGAACCCGTTGAGTAACGACCTGAACGTGATGCGTGCTACCTTGATCTTCGGTGGTCTGGAAAGCATCCAGCACAATGCCAACCGCAAGAATGCCGACTTGAAGTTCTTTGAATTCGGTAACTGCTATCACTTCCATGCTGAGGAAAAGAATCCGGAAAAAGTGTTGTCAGGCTATTCAGAAGAGTTGCACATGGGCTTGTGGATTACCGGAAAGCGTGTAAGCAACTCATGGGCTCATGCCGATGAGAGCGCTTCGGTTTACGAACTGAAGGCTTACGTGCTGAACATATTCCGCCGCCTGGGCGTGAACTTCGGCTCGTTGGTATTCGGTAACCTTTCAGATGACATCTACTCAGTAGCTATCTCCGTACACACCCGTGGTGGTAAATTGCTGGCTACCTTTGGTGTGGTTTGCAAGAAGATTCAGAAAGCGTTCGACATCGACAATGAAGTGTACTATGCCGACCTGAACTGGAAAGAGCTGATGAAGGCCATCAAGGGCAATACGGTAAGCTACAAGGAAATCTCCAAGTTCCCGGCTGTAAAACGTGACCTGGCATTGCTGATAGACAAGAAGGTACAATTTGCCGAAATCGAAAAGATTGCTTACGAAACCGACAAGAAGTTACTCAAGTCTGTAGAATTGTTCGACGTGTACGAAGGAAAGAACCTGGAAGCTGGCAAGAAGAGTTATGCTGTAAGCTTCATGCTTCAGGATGAAAACGCTACACTGAACGACAAACAGATTGATAAGTTCATGCAGAAGCTGATTGGCAACTTGCAGAATAAGCTTGGAGCTGTGCTTCGATAATAAGTAAATTCATTAAAAAATAAATTTAAAATATCATCCAATGGGAAGAGCATTTGAATATAGAAAAGCTACGAAGCTGAAAAGATGGGGTCACATGGCAAAGACCTTTACACGTCTGGGTAAACAAATTGCAATTGCGGTAAAGGCTGGCGGTCCGGAACCGGAAAATAACCCGACTCTGCGTTCGGTAATCGCTACTTGTAAGCGTGAAAACATGCCGAAGGATAACATCGAACGTGCTATCAAGAACGCAATGGGTAAAGACCAGAGCGATTACAAAGGTATGACTTACGAAGGATACGGTCCTCACGGAATCGCCGTATTCGTAGATACATTGACTGATAATACCACTCGTACCGTAGCCGATGTACGTTCTGTATTCAACAAGTTCGGAGGTAACTTGGGTACTACAGGTTCACTGGCCTTCTTGTTCGATCACAAGTGTGTGTTCACTTTCAAGAAGAAAGAAGGTATCGATATGGAAGAACTGATTCTGGACTTGATTGACTACAACGTAGAAGACGAATTCGATGAAGATCCGGAAGAAGGAACTATCACTATCTACGGTGATCCGAAGAGCTATGCGGCTATCCAGAAACATCTGGAAGAATGTGGCTTTGAAGATGTCGGTGGTGATTTCACTTACATCCCGAACGACTTGAAAGACGTGACTCCGGAACAGCGTGAAACTATCGACAAGATGGTAGAACGTCTGGAAGAGTTCGACGACGTACAGACCGTATATACTAACATGAAACCGGAAGAAGACGCTGAATAAGCTTTTTCTTGAAAGATAATGACGGAACGGAGTATCCGGCCGGAATAAACCGGCAAGCGGTGCTCCGTTCTCTTTTTATGTCTAACCCGAATAGAATGTGATGGCGATGAAATATAGTTATCGTACGATGGGAACATGTAGTTCTCAGATTGATTTTGAGGTAGAGAATGGCGTACTGAAAGATGTGCGTTTCATGGGAGGTTGTAACGGAAATCTGAAAGGTATCTCAGCTTTGGTAGAAGGCATGAAGGTGGATGAGGTGATTGCTCGTCTGGAAGGTATCCGTTGTGGCGGGAAACCGACCTCTTGTCCCGATCAGCTCTGCAAGGCTTTGCGGGAAACTATGGATTAACCTATAAAAAGTAGACTAAACAGCCTTACGGGGCTGTTTTTTCAACGGTTTTGAAATTGTTTGCAACAGTATTGAAAGAAGTGTCTTTCAGTGGCAGACTATCTTTGCAGAGAAAAGAATAGTATATGCCATGAAAAATAATTTGCAAAAGATTTTTGTAATCGTATGGGGGCTCTGTCTGAGTGTGATGAGTGTTTCCGGACACTCGGAGCAAAAGTGTATCCATGAGAATGTGCGGACAGTGCCTTACCCTCAGGAGAAAACTTCTTTATATATTAACCCTTCTGCTTTATTTGTTCCTTATTCTTTGAAAGGGGAAGATAAGCTTCAGTTTGCACTTTCTTCGGATGCAAGTTTTCCTGCGCATTCCACTTTTCTTTCTTCTCCTAAACCCTGGTGTATGTATAATCCGCACCGTACACTTTCACCGGGTGTGTGGTTCTGGAAATATCGTCGGGTGAGTAGAGACGGTGTGTGTGCTGAGTGGAGTAAAGTATATTGTTTTGTGGTAGGTGAGGATGTTCCTCGTTTTGTGACTCCACCTTTTCAGACTTTTCTTTCGAATATTCCAGAATTGGGAAACCGGATTTATTGCTACTTGTCGGACAGTCTGGCTTCGGCAAGAAAGAATGTGTATGCACATCCTGAATTTAACGATATGATAGCCCAGGCACGTATGGGACTGGCATTTAATCTGTCAACGGATACCGATCCTTATGGGAAGGTGAGTGAGATGGCAGAATTGAGTGTCAGACTGCACACGGCTTATCTGCTTTTGCAACGTCCTGTATATGCGAAGAAAATGGTACAATACGTGCGCTGGCTCCTGAAGGCACGTTTGGATGATAAACGACTTGAAAATGACTTCTTTGCCGGTGACTTAGCTTTTCTGCTGGCAAATACTTATGAGACTTGTTATACGTTTTTTACACCGAAAGAACGGGATGAGATACAACGCTTGGTGATGCAGGTGTTCCGTGTGTATCGTTCCCGTTTGTTCGGGCATGAAGAGAATCATGTGTTTGACAACCATTTCTGGCAGTTCCCGGTACGGAAATTCATGCAAGCCGCTTTGGTATTTTATGACAGGGAGCCGCTGGCTATGGAATATTTGGAATATCTGTATGAGGTCTGGACAAGCAAGGCACCGGCCTCCGGTTTCAACAGAGATGGAAACTGGCACAATGGAACCAGCTATTTTAGTGCCAATGCGGTGACTCTGTATTACATGGCTTCCTTGTGTTCTTATCTGACAAAGACCGATTTTATGAGTCATCCTTGGTACCAGAATGCGGGGAAGGGATTGGTGTATAGCTGGCCTCCACGCTCCATGTCTGCCGGATTTGGCGATGGGCATGAAAAGACCAACGACCAGCCTTTGCGCATACGGAGTGGATTTGCTGATTTCCTGGCCCGCGAAAAACAAGATGCTTATGCGGCATGGTATTCTTCCATTAATCAGAAATATGAAACAGATTACGAGTTTCGTCTTTATCGTATGGTGAGTGGCAAGCTCCGTCCGGTATCTTCTTCTTTGCCGGCAAATGCCCCTAAGGCCGTTTGGTTTCAAGATACCGGTGAAGTGATAGCCATAGACTCTTTGGCCGATTGTACTCGCGGCATGTATCTGAGTTTCCGTTCCAGTCCGTTTGGTTCTGGAAGTCACACTCATTCTAACCAGAACGCCTTTAACTTGCATTATAACGGAGTACCGGTTTATCGTTCGAGCGGTTATTACTTGAACTTTAGTGATAGGCATAATATCTTGTCTTATCGGCATACTTGTGCTCATAATACGCTGCTTGTGGATGGTATCGGACAGGGATTTACCACAAAAGCCTACGGAAACGTGACTCGGATGCTTCACGGAGAACATATTACTTATTGTCTGGGGGATGCTTCTCATGCTTATGGTGGGGTAAGTGAATATCCTATGTGGCAGAAAAATTTTGAGGCTGCAGGATTGGAACAGACTCCGGAATATGGCTTTGGAAAAACTCCTCTGACCAAATATCTCCGTCATATTCTGGTTTTGCGTCCAGGAATTGTGGTAATCTATGATGAGATGGAAGCCAGTCGGAAAGTCCGGTGGGAGTGGCTCCTTCATAGTCCGGTTTGCTTTCAGATAGATGCTTCTTCGAATACTCTGGTGACTCCTCATCCGGAAGGAGGTTTTGTATCCACGGCCCGCTTGTTTGCTACGGAAGCTTGTGAAATATCCCAATGTAATGAGTTTCAGGCTGCTCCTAATCCAGATTTGGCCATTCGGGGAGAAACACTGGAAAATTACTGGCATTTAACGGCTTCTTTTAGTCCCCGTAAAGCCAATCGTCTGCTGACGGTAATCACCTTAGATGAAGAAAGTGGCAAAAATCATGTCGTTTCTGGAGGAAAAGATGGAAAGCTGACGGTAGATGGCTGGCGCATATCTGCAGAACTGGATGACCGGAAATCCGCTGCATTGACGGTGGAAAACGCTGCAACCGGGGTGGTGTTTAGCTACGGTGACAAAGATTACCTCATCGAGGGAGAGACTTATCATCGTAAGGCGAAGGGTACCACGGTGTTGTATGACAGAATCAATGGGGTATGGAAGTGTGAAGAAGTGGCAGACCGTCCGGCATTGCCGACTACTTGTGCTGAAGAATAATAATTTAGAATAGATACATAATATCATGAGAACAACGACATTTTTATCATTTGTACTGGCGGGTGTGGTTTTTACTTCGTGTCAACCTTCTACGAAGAAAGAGGCTTGGATAGAAAAAGCACTTGATGTAGCCTCTTACCAGCTGAATCTGACAGCAGAAGAAATGAAAGATTCCGTTAAAATGCCCCGCTCTTTATGGACAGGTTATACAGTCGATTTTCTGGAAGAACAGCTGGAACGCGAATCTGCTACTTTTGCCGATTCCTTATGGCCTAATCCGGCAAAAGAGAAGCTGGGAACGCTTCGTAGTTGTGACATATACGACTGGACAAGCGGTTTCTTTCCCGGCAGCCTTTGGTATGCCTATGAACTTACCGGGAACGAACGCTTAAAGGAAGAAGCCATCCGTTATACCAATCGGCTTTATCCAGTCCGTAAATACAGAGACAATCACGACATAGGTTTTATGATGAATTGCAGTTACGGAAATGCTTTACGATTGGCTCCGAATGATTCTATCATATCCGTATTGTCAGAAACCGCCGATAATCTTTGTTCACGTTTTAATGTACAGATTGGCTGTATTCGTTCCTGGGATTTCGGTACATGGAATTATCCCGTCATTATTGACAACATGATGAATCTGGATTTGCTTTTTCATGTCAGCAAGCTAACCGGTGATATGCGTTATCGTCAGGTGGCCATACAGCATGCTCGTACGACAATGAAACATCATTTCCGTCCGGATTATACTTCCTATCATGTGGTGAGTTATAATGCTGACGGTACGGTGGAAAAGCGTCAGACACATCAGGGAAAAAACGATGAATCAGCCTGGGCCAGAGGACAAGGATGGGCTGTGTATGGCTATACCGCTTGTTTCCGTGAAACGGGAGATACTTTATTCTTGCAAGAAGCAGTACATGTGGCCGATATGATTAGAAAACGCAATACAGCTCCCGACCTGATTTGTTATTGGGACTTTGATGCACCGGTGAAAGCAGATACTCCTCGTGATGCTTCGGCTGCTGCCGTGATAGCCTCGGCTTTCCTGGAGCTTAGTACGTTCGTACCCAATGGTGAAGTTTATTTTAATTACGCCGAAACTATATTGAAGAATCTTTCTGGTCCGGCTTATCTGGCCCAGAAAGGAACAAACGGAGGTTTTATACTGATGCACTCCGTAGGCTCTCTTCCGCACGGTTCGGAAATAGATACTCCGTTGAATTATGCAGATTATTATTATCTGGAGGCCCTGAAATGCTATCTGGACTTAAAAAATAAACCTTTTTGAAAGAAGATAAAACGGATTTAAAACCGATATTTGGGTAAACAACCTACTTTTGTGGTGATGATAATAACTGAAATTTAAGTATTATGAGAAATATAAGAATAGTTGTTAGTTTTCTTTTGCTTTGTCTGGGACATGCTATGCTTCTCGCGCAAACATTGACCATTACAGGAAAGGTAGTGGATGAAGAAGGCCTGGAGGTTATCGGTGCCAACATTCGTGTGAAGGGCAATGCCTCGGTAGGTACGATTACCGGTTTGGATGGTGCCTACTCCATTCGTGCGGAAGCAAAAGATGTGTTGCAATTCTCTTTTATCGGCATGGCGACGCAGAATGTACCGGTCAAAGGAAGGACGAAGATTGATGTGCAGTTAAAGCAGGATAACAAAATGCTGGATGAGGTGGTTGTAATCGGATATGGCACCTCCAAGCGGAGTGACTTGACCGGCTCGGTTGTTTCGGTAAAAAGTGATGACTTGATGAAAACGCCGACTTCGGATGTTACACAAGCTTTGGCAGGACGGGTGGCCGGTGTGCAGGTTACCCAGTCAGAAGGAGGTCCCGGTTCCTCCATTTCCATCCGTGTGCGTGGTGGTATCTCCATTACCCAGAGTAATGAACCTTTGTATGTCATCGATGGCTTTCCTAGTGAAGATGGAATGGCAGAGTTGGACCCTGGTGAGATTGAATCCATTGATATTTTGAAGGATGCTTCGGCTACGGCCATCTATGGTGCCCGTGGAGCTAATGGAGTCGTGGTGATTACTACGAAGAACGGAGGGAAGGAAGATTCCAGGCTGTCTGTCAGCTTTGACTCCTATATTGGTTTTGCCAAGATTGCCCGTAAGCTTCCGGTGCTTTCCTCCGAAGAGTTTGTGACACTGGATTATGAGCGGAACCTGTATCTGAATGGAGAAGAAGGAGTCACACGTTTTCAGAATGTGTATGGCTCTTTCCGGGAAATTCAGGAGAACTATGCGGGGCGAGGGATAGACTGGCAGGAGGAAGTGCTCGGACGGACTACTACCAGCCAGAATTACCGCGTCAACATCTCCGGAGGAAATAAGAATACGAGTTACAGCCTGGGCTATGCGTATTTTAAGAACCTGGGTGCCATGGTGTATAGTGGAGATGAAAAACATAATGTATCTTTGAATTTGTCTCATAAAGGAAACAAGCGACTGTCGGTGAATGCCAGGGTAAATTTTACGCAGTCCAAGGTATATGGCATGGGAACTTCCGAAGGAGATGCCAGATTCAATAAGATGGAGCACATTCTTCAGTCGCGTCCCGTGGCCGGAATTAATGGAACGGAAGAAGAGTTGCTGCAAGGAGAAGATCCGTTGTACGTGGATGATGAGTCGAATCCGATGCAGAATCCCTTGATTTCTGCCCAACAGGAGCAGGATGACCGTATGACACGTACCTTTCAGTTGAACGGTGGATTAAACTATCGGCTTGGGAAACGCTGGTTTTTCAGAAGTACCGTAGGCACACGTTACCAGATTCTGCGCCGTGATCGTTTTTATGGAGAACTGTCTTCGACTGCCAAGCGTTCCAGTATTAACGGAAGTATTCAGTATTCGGAGAATGGAAGTTTTCAGACATCCAATGTGCTGAATTATGAATATAAGACAAAAAAACAGAAATTTACGGCCATGTGGGGACAGGAATGGGTGTCACGCTGGACACGCTGGGTTGTCTCTTCAGCCACGAACTTTCCCAATAATGACATCGGACTGGATGACATGAGTTTGGGTACTCCGGGTTCAATTACTTCCAACGTGAATTATGATGATAAGTTAATCTCATTTTTTTCTCGTCTGAACTACAATTGGGGGGAGCGTTATTTGCTGACAGCTACCATACGTGCCGATGGTTCTTCTAAATTTAGTGCCAATCATAAATGGGGATTCTTTCCTTCCGTATCGGCTGCCTGGCGGTTGAGCGAAGAAGAGTTTATCAAGAAACTGAATTTGTTTTCTGATTTGAAGTTGCGTGCCGGCTACGGATTGGCCGGAAATAACCGTATTGCGAGTTATGCTTCCTTGAATCTTCTGAAGTCGGCCAGCTATCCAAGCGGAGAAACCGTATCGCCTGGTTATGCACCTTCGGGTATACCAAGTGTAGAACTGCAATGGGAGTCAAACAAAACATTGAACGTGGGACTGGATATGGGCTTCTGGGGGCAACGTCTCATTATTTCTCCGGAATTCTATCTGAACAAGAGTTCTCATTTGCTGCTGAACTCCAAAGTTCCGTCTTCTTCCGGTTATACGACTATGTTGCGTAACGTGGGAAAGACCCGGAACATCGGTATGGACCTGACCATTTCTTCGGTAAATATTCAGCGAAAGAATTTTACCTGGTCCACAGACTTCAATTTGTCGTATAATAAGAACCGCATTGAGGCTTTGTCGGGTGAAGATTATTTCCTGGAAGAAGCACAGTTCGGATTCAATCAGAACACCCATAAGATTGAGGTAGGTCGTCCTGTCGGGCAGTTCTATGGCTTTAAGACCATTGGTTTGTATCAGGTGGATGACTTTAATTATGATGCTTCCACTCAGACCTATACGCTGAAAGAGAATGTGCCTTATCGTGAAGGGGTACAACCCGGTTATTGGAAGTTTGAGGATGTAGATGGAAACGGTATTATAAACGACAATGACCGTACGGTGATTGGAAATGCCAACCCCGATTTCTATGGAGGATTGAACAATAGTTTCTCATACCGGAATTTCGATTTAAGTGTCTTCTTTACTTTCAGCTATGGAGCTGAAGTGCTGAATGCTACAAAACTAAGTAATACGTTAGCGGGTTCAACCAATAAGAACGTACTGGATGTGGCCAATAGTTCCAACCGTTGGATGACCATCGATTCTGATGGAAATGAGGTGACAGATCCGGATGTGTTGACAGAACTGAATTCCGGTAAGACAGTTGCTTCGGTAGCCGACCTGGAGTACGGTGATTTTTATGTGCACTCCTGGGCTGTAGAAGATGCTTCATTCTTGCGATTGAGTAACCTTACTTTGGGATATACATTTCCTCGAAAGTGGATAAAGCCATGGGGAATCAGCAAACTGAGACTATATTTTACCGGCAGTAACCTGTTTATCTGGACTCCGTATACCGGCTTTGATCCGGAAGTATCTACCAAGGGAAATAATTTGACTCCCGGAGTTGATTTCGGTGCATATCCACGTAGCCGTTCGTTTGTGTTCGGATTGAATTTAACCTTATAATTAATGTAGCCATGATAAAGAGTTTGAAGATATTTTTGATGGGAGTGGGAACGCTTCTTTGGATGACAGCCTGTCAGGATACGTTGACGGAGCATCCTGATTCCTATTATGATAAAGAAGATTTTTTCACCAGCGAGGCGAATGCCGAGATGGGAATCATCGGCATCTATAATGTATTGCCTACCTTGTATGGAGACAATGAAATGGCTTTTGGTGCTTCGGACGACACGTATTACGCATCGGGTACCAATACGGATAACGCTCGGCGCGACATTGCGCATTATACGTTGTCTACAACTAATAAGTACGTGGAAGCTGTCTGGCAGGCTACTTATCAGGGAATTGAACGTGCCAACTACATGATAGAAGGTATTCAGGAGATGCAAGGTTTTGCAGAAAACGAGAAACTGCAATCACTGGTGGCAGAGGCAAAATTTCTCCGTGCGTTTCTTTCATTTAATCTGGTAAAGTATTGGGGAGATGTACCTTATAAGACTACATCGACCGGAAGTTATGAGGAAGCTTATCAGCCCCGTACTTCGCGTGAGGTGATTTATGATCAGATTGTGGACGATTTGGACGATGCCAAAGAAAATATGAGCTGGGCCAATGAGGCCTCTTCGCCAGAACGTGCCACTCAAGGCGCAGCCCGTGCTTTGCTGATGCGGGTATTGCTTCAGCGTGCCGGATATTCCTTGCAGATGGACGGTACAATGACTCGTCCGGAAGAAGAATTACGGCAGACCTATTTTGCAAAGGTGATAGATGAATGGGAGGCTTTCCAGGAAAACGGTTACCATGATTTCTATGAGGGAGGTTATGAAGCACTGTTCAAGTCGTTTTCGGCTGGAGAACTTCATTCGAAGGAGAGTATCTTTGAAGTGGCCTTTTATACGGTAGATGGCCGTACGGGAGCAAGGGGATATTGGGGAACGTACAACGGTCCGTTGGTCGCAGCTCCAGGAATAGAGGCTACGGAAACAGACAAGTTTATGGGACGTGCCAATGCCTTGTTTCGCGTAATTCCAGAATGGAGAGATTTCTTTGAGGAATCGGATGTACGTCGGGATGTAATGATTTGTACGTATCAGTATGATTGGGATAAAACTCTTTACAACCATGTGAAGAAAGATAATATCGGGAATAAGAAAAACTGGTATCCTGGCAAATGGCGGAGGGAATGGATGCCTTTGGGATACAAAGACCCTAATATTACCGATGTCAATTATTGCAGCCTGCGTTATGCCGATGTGGTACTGATGGCGGCAGAGGCTTATAACGAAACGGGAGAAACTGCACAGGCCTGGAAGTTGCTTAATCGGGTTCGTCAGCGTGCCGGAGCAACGGAGATAACTTCTGCTAACTATGCTTCTCTGATGAAGTCACCGAAGGTATACGATCTTCCTTTCATAGAGGATGGAGATGAGGCCGGACGTTTTCGTACTGCACTTTATTGGGAAAGGGGCTTTGAGCTGGCTTTCGAATTACAGCGCAGATTTGATTTGTTGCGCTGGGGAGTGCTGGGAGATGCCTTACAGTTGATGGCTTCAAAAACAGCGGTCAATCTGTCTTCGGAAAAAGCTTTTATGGCCGGATTCAACTTTGTGTCTGGCAAACATGAGCTTTTTCCCATTCCACTGGATGAAATACAGGTGAATTATTGTCTGGAAAATAAGAATAACCCTAATTACTAAGTTGCTATGAATTATAGACTGCTTTTTATTTGTGGGGCGATGGTTCCTTTCGCTGCATGGGCGCGTCAGCATCGTCCGAACATCATTTATATCATGACCGACCAGCAGTCGGCCAACGCCATGAGTTGTGCGGGTAATGCCGACCTGCATACGCCCAATATGGATCGTCTGGCCGCTATGGGGGTGCGGTTTGAGAATGCCTATTGCACATTGCCTCTGAGTGGGCCTTCGCGTTCTTCCATGTTTACGGGCTTCATGCCAAGCGATACGAGAATGACCGAGAATGGTACTCCGCTGCCGGACTCCCTTGCACAGCAGACATTGGGTACTTTACTGAGTAATGCCGGTTACACGTGTGCCTATGCCGGAAAATGGCATGTACATACCAACTCCTTACCTCAGGAGCAGGCATTCGGTTTCAAACGTTTGCATGGGCATAATGATTTCGGGTTGGCCGAGGCGTGTGTTGACTTTCTGCGCAACCAGCCGGATGCTCCGTTCTTTCTGGTAGCTTCGTTTGACAATCCGCATAATGCATGTGAATATGCCCGTAAGCAGCCCACACCTTATGCACAGATACAAGAACCGGAATTGGATGAATGTCCGAATCTGCCGGCAAATTTTAATGTATCTCCTTACGATGCAGATGTGCTGGACTATGAAAAATCGTTGAACTATCGTTTGTATCCTACACGTAATTATACAGCAGATGACTGGCGGCGCTATCGTAATGCCTATTGTCGTCTGGTGGAGACCGTCGATGCAGAGATTGGGAAAATTGTGGCAGAAATAGACCGGCAGGATTTGTGGAAGAATACAGTGATTGTGTTTACCAGCGACCACGGTGACGGTCAGGGGGCACACCATTGGAACCAGAAAACCGTGTTATACGAAGAGGTGGTCAATATACCTTTGATTGTTTGTGTGCCGGAAGGAAAGCATGCGGGTAAGGTACTTCCTCAGTTGATTAGCAACGGAATCGATTTACTTCCGAGCATTTGTGAATGGGCTGGAGTACGAGTGCCGGCTGGGCGAGAAGGGATGAGCTTTTCCCGGTTGGCAGAAGAAGGAGATTCCACCTTGTCCCATCGTTCGTATGTAGTATCTGAAACAGAATTTTCGGAAACCGGAGGAACAAAGGGCTGGATGGTGCGCAGCAAAAAATACAAGTATGTGCTGTATGACAAAGGACTTTATCGTGAGCAGTTGTATGATATGGAGAATGACCGCCTGGAAATGTGTAATCTGGCTATCGAGCAACGATACAGTGATGTGCTGAAAGCCCATCGGGCCATGCTGAAGGAATGGATGGAGAATCATCCCGTGGGAGGTCGACCGAATTTGCGCTACCTGCCCAGAGAGATTGAAAAGACAGAATAATAAACTTATAATAGAATGTAAAATGAAAAGAATAAGTAATCCAGTCGGAGCACTTCTGCTGTTGTTCACCTTTTGGGGTTGTGCTGCTTTTGCAGCGTCTGCAAATGGTGAGGAAAACTTGCCGGAAACAGTCTTGCAGGTTCCCCATAAACAGAAGGGAGTAAAGACACGTTTGAAAATACAGCCGGTGGAGACCACTTCGGCTCCAAAGAAAAAACAGCCTGAAAAATCGCCGAAGAAAGAAACGCCTCATAAGGAACAGTCTGCTTCACGCTATGTAGTAATAAAGACCAATGCTGCTTATTGGGGAGGAGCCGTAGCCAATTTGTCGGCGGAGGTACAATTGCATGAGCATGTGTCACTGGAGCTTCCGTTGAACTGTAGCCTGTGGGACATTGAGCAGGAACATGGACTTCGTCTCGTGTTGTTTCAGCCGGAAGCCCGCTGGTGGATGAAAGGAGTGGGACAAGGTCATTTTGTGGGTGTACATGCTCATGTGGGAGTGTTCAACGTGAAGTGGCAGGACGATCGTTTTCAGACGGCCGGACGTCCGTTACTGGGAGCAGGTGTGACGTATGGCTACTCTTTGCCATTCTCTGCACATTGGGGAGCCGAGTTCTTGATAGGAACAGGTTACGCCAATATGAAGTACGACCGTTTTTATAACATTGACAACGGAGCAAAGATGGGTACAGATACATTTAATTATTGGGGAATTACCCGGTTAGGCATTTCGTTGGTTTACCGTTTTTAAGCACTGAAAAAGCATTATATCATGAAAAAGAATAGACTGAAAAGAGAACTCCTGCGCTGGGGAATGCTGCTGGCTTTTCCGGCACTGATGAGCAGTTGCCTGATGGAGTATCCGGAAATGACGGCAGATGGTGAGCTGGGGGTAGACCCTACATCCGTGACCGTAAAAGCGAAGATTCTGATTGACTTGAAAAGTCTGGCTGCACAGGAAACAGGCTGGCTGGCGCGTGCCGAGGATGAAGAAGCAGCTTATAGTCACCGCATTGTGGTAGCTGCGTATGAAGACCGTCAGCTGGTACAGCAGGAGGTGATTTATGAGGACCTTTCTGCCAGCAGCCGCTTGCAGACTGAGGTGCGTCTTCGTTTGCATGCCCGTCGTTACCAGCTGGTGGTGTGGGCTGATTATGTGCAGGAAGGAGAAGAACCGTTTTACGACATAGACGGTCCGGAAGGACTTGCCAGCATCATTGGTCGCGAGGGTTACACGGGGAATACGGAGTATAAGGATGCTTTTTATAGCAGTAAGGAGATTGATTTGACGGGATATAAAGACGAATGGAATGCAGAATTCCCATTGGAAGTCACTCCTGAACGTCCGCTAGCACGCTATGAACTGACAGCCACGGATGTGATGTCGTTTTTGCGGGAATATCCTGAGGTGACGAAAGTTCGTCTGACGTTAAAATACGACGATTATTTACCCAAAGGCTTTAATGCCTTGGATGGGATTACCAAACACGCGTTTAAATATTTGCAGTATAGCCGTACGGTGTCCCTGCCGAAAGACGGAGCTACGTCACTTCCTTTGATGTTCGATTATGTATTTGCTGATTCGGAAGGAAATACTTCCGTGCCAGTCACTTTGCTAGTGGAAGATGCGGATAAAGGGACACTTCTTGCCAGTTCCAGCTTCCGCCTGTCGTGTGCCCAGGGAGAGAATAAAGACATTCAGTTTGATTTTCTGACAACAAGTCCGGAGGATGGAGTCGGGTTCAATCCCGGATTTGATGGAGATCAGGAAGTTGAGCTACCGGTAGAATAAAATGATTCAAACAAGCTATTTATAAAAATCTTAATATTATTATCATGAAAAAGAGTTTATTGTTTTCGGCAATGGCCCTGAGCTTAGGGTTGTTGTCATGTAATCAGGAAGATATGTCGGATGTGGAAACTGTAACCGGTACTCCGGTAACGGTGTCTGTAGAAGTCCCTGGAGTGTTGTCAGGCAGTGAATCACGTACTTTGCCTGAAGCTCCCGAAGGCCATCAGCTTCGCTGTATTATGGTAGTAGATTATAATACGGAAGACGATGTGCGTATGGAGCAGGTAGCCGGAGAGACGATGGTCAACGAAAAGTTCCGTTTTACCTTTACTCCGGCAGAAGAAGATTATACCTGTCTTTTCTGGGCTGACTATGTGGATGAAGGAACAGCAGCGTCGGATGGTAAGTATACCGATAAATATTATAATACGGCCGATTTGACCAACGTGACCTATAAGGTTGCAGACAACACCTTGTTCAATAATCCTGCTTGCGATGCCTTCTTTGGCAAGAGTCTGGCAGATTCTCCCAATGCCGTGTTGAAGCGTCCGTTTGTGAAGCTTTCTTTTAAAGACAAGAATCATGAAACTGTGCAGGATGCTTCTTCACTGAGCGTGACTTATACTGTACCTTCAGGTTTCAGTGTGAAAGATAACACGGTTTCTGGAAGTAGCAATCAGGAAATCAAACTGACCGCATCAGCTCCAGTCGATAAAGATAACGATATTTGGTTCTATAATTATGTATTCGCTCCTGCAAATATGAATAAGTTGCCTGGTGATATTCTGATGACGGTAGGTGAGGACGATGTGACGATTAAAACAGCCTCACTGGTGCTGACTCAGAATTACGACATTACGGCAAGTATCGATTTTGCATCGGGTGATGGCAATGTAGATGTGGATGTAGACATTGATGACGAGTATAATGACCCTAATGCACCTAAGGTAGGTCAGTTTATGCAGAAAGACGGTACTTTCTCTGATACATATAGTGCGGAAAATTCTGTTGCCATTGTGTTTGCCGTAGGTCCTAAAGGAGGTGATGTGGCAACGAATTACGGACAACCAGATGGTACGAAGATTTGGGGGTATGCTATGGGGCTGAGCAGTACTGCGCGCACGGCTATTCAAAATGAAGCAAATGATCAGACTTTCCCTGATTTGAAATCTTTGAATGGTGAAGTTCCTTGGCAATTAGATGATTATAATGGATATACTTATACAACAAATCTTCGTTCTGTTATGGGGGGATATTCATCGCAGCTGATGACCGTTTTTGATACATGGAAACAGGAGAATGCTTTGACAGGTGGTAATGTTTCAGAATGGTATATTCCTTCTGCACGTCAGTTGCTTGACTTGATTGCCTTTTCTTTGGGCTATGAGGGTGGAACTGATGAAACTACAAAGGAAACCGTGAATGCTGTTGCTAAGAATGAACAGGTAGCAGCCGCTGTTGTTGCTGCTGATACAGATAAAGAGGATGGTAAATCTTGGTTTGGAAATTATACTAGTGCGGCTAATATTATGTCAAGTTATATAAGAGGAGGTAGGATTGTATGTGTACAAACAAGTAGTGGCGATAATGAAGTAATAGCAAAATTATTGGGAGTGACAGTATCCAGTTCTACTGCATCTCCATTTACCATCCGTCCTGTTCTTACCATATTTAAACCTGCAGAATAAATAGTATCACTTCAAATAAATATTATTCATCAGGAGTGCTTTTTCGTTGTGGTGTTCTGTTTGGGGCAGGCGGCACAGGAGAAAGCACTCTTTGTTTTTAATGAATTTTTATAGGATATGATGAAGATGAATTTTTTATATTGGATATTGGGATGCTTTTGTCTGTTAGGGTATGCTTGTGCAGATGAGGAGGTGCCCGCTGCTTCACCAGAAGAAGCCCAGAAAATTGAAATGCCCGAGGCCTGGCATGACAAGACACGTACGCAGCCTTATCCCAAACTTTCCAATGAGTTATATCTGAATCCACCTCCGCTGATTGTGCCTCAGTCACTGAAAACAGGTGCTTGCCTTCAGTTCGCATTGTCGCAGGATGCCAGTTTTCCCGAAGCATCTACGCAACTTTCAGAGCAACAGGAATGGTGCATGTTCAATCCTCATGTGAAACTTGCTTCGGGGCGCTGGTTCTGGCGTTACCGGAATGTGGCTGAAGATGGGAAAGAAGAAGCATGGAGTGAACCCATTGAATTTGAGGTAAAGGAGGAAACGCCAGTTTTTGTGACTCCTGCATTTGACGATTTTCGTCAGGGACTTCCTCTGCGTCATCCTCGGTTGTATTGTTTTCTCGATTCGAAGATAGATGAGGCTCGTCGTCACGTGACATTCCACGAAGAATATCAGGCACTGAAAAATCGCGCGGAGAATGCCTTGCAAGCCGATTATGAGTCGTTGATTGCACCGTATAGCGCCTCTCACATGGAAACGGTGGCAGCCAATGTGGAATATCTTTATCAGGCCTTTCATCTGACTCAGCGCGGAGACTATGCGCGGAAGATGGAAGAAATCCTGAATGTGCTGCTGGAGCATCCTTTCACGGATACGGAATTGTTTGCTGGGAATTTTGCTTCTACGGACATTGCCTATAGTTTTCTGGCTCCCTATGACATGTTGTATGACAAGTTGGGAACGGATGTACGCAGTCGGGTTGAAGAACAGCTGTGGCGGGTGGCCACGTATTATTTTGACGCTTATTGCGGCATGCAGGAAAATCATATTTTCGACAACCATTTCTGGCAGCAGAATATGCGTGTATTGTTTCAGATTGCTTTTTGCCTGTATGACAAGAGTGAGTATGCCGCACAGGCTTTACGTATGTTGACGTACTATTATGAGTTATGGACAGCCCGCGCTCCGGCTTCCGGATTCAATCGCGATGGAGCTTGGATTAACGGAACGGGATATTTTGAAGCGAATGTCCGTACGTTGTTTTATATGCCCATGTTACTTTCGTATGTGTCGCGTGCCGACTTTCTGCAACATCCCTGGTATCAGCAAGCCGGGCAGTCGATGGTTTATAGCTGGCCGCCTTCTTCGAAAAGTGCCGGATTTGGAGATGGCAGCGAGAAGAGAGAGGAACCAGGAAGACAGCGTGCTGCTTTTGCTGATTTTCTGGCTCGCGAAACGGGCGATGCGTATGCCGGATGGTATGCCGGAGAATGTCAGAAAGACGTTGCGCAGGATGTGGAACTGCGCTTGTATCGCATGGTAAATCCGGCTGCGTATGCGACGGACTTTCCCGCTTCTGCTCCGAAACTGAAATGGTATAAGGACATCGGTGAGGTGGTGATGCACAGTAACCTGGCGTCGACGGAAAATAATCTCAGTCTTGCTTTCCGTTCGAGTACGTTCGGCTCGGGAAGTCATACGCTGGCCGACCAGAACAGTTTTAACCTGCTGTATGGAGGGAAGGAGGTATATTATCACACGGGATATTATCTGAATTTTAGCGATGCACATAACCTGATGTCTTATCGTCATACAAGGGCACACAACAGCATTCTTGTAGATGGCATCGGACAGCCTTTTTCTACCGAAGGATACGGCATGCTGCTGCGTGCAGCCGGAGGAGAACATATCGGTTATTGTCTGGGGGATGCATCGCATGCATATTGCGGCATCAGTGAGGACCCTATGTGGATAGAAAGTTTTCAGAAAGCCGGTATTGAACAGACGCCTGAAAACGGATTCGGCGAAACTCCGCTGACCAAATATCGTCGTCAGATGATCATGCTCTATCCGGACATCGTGCTGATTTATGATGAGCTGGAGGCATCCCGCCCGGTACGATGGGACTGGTTGCTGCATAGCCCGACGGCGTTCGAATGGACAGACTCACAGAAACAGTTTACGTCGCATTTGCAAGATGGAGGAGTAGCTGTGGCTGCGATGTTTTGTGAGCATCCTTGTGAAGTGTCACAAACTGATCTTTTTGCGGTTCCTCCTACCTCTGTACCCAATGACCCGCAGTATCCGAATCAGTGGCATTTGACGGTTTCTGTGCCAGGGCAGGCAAAGTGTCGCCTTTTGACACTGGTACAGGTAAAGCCGGATGCAAAATCTGTTCAGCCAATAACGCAGGAGGGTGACTGCCTTCTTTGTGGTCCTTGGAAAATAGAGGTTAATTTGTCTTCCGAAAAGCCGGAAAATCTGTGTGTGACGAATACGGAATGTGGAGCGGTCTATAGTTACGGTTCCTCCAGTCCGTGGCTTGGAGGAAAGCCTTATTATCGTCAGTATCGTAATTCTTCGTTGCTTTATGATGAGGTGGACGGGGAGTTTACGGTGAGCGAGATGACTGATTGCACACCGGTTTCAAGTCGCTCCGGAGCCGCCTTCTGAAAACGCAAGTACGTTTCAAACAAAACGCAAGTGCGTTTCAAGTCAAACGCAAGTACGTTTCAAGTCAAACGCAAGTACGTTTCAAACAAAACGCAAGTGCGTTTTGAAATAATGAAATGAGAAAGTATAAACTATTATTATTCAGCTGATTGCAAAAAAAGAAGATTCGACAGGTTTTTATAGGGTCGAATCTTCTTTTTTATATGTTTTCTATTTAGGCAGATAAAGCTTTTTATTTTCTGTTATAATAGAAGGCTATCGGTTCATTTTTTAATTCTTTGGGCAATTCTACGGTTATAATTCCGTTTTTGCAGGTATGCTTTACTTTACGATTTCCTTTTATGAGGCGTATGGCTCCTTTGGGTTCATTGCCTTTCCAGGTAATGGTGGAAGGCAGTGTTTCTCCTTCGGGAAGTGCATACAGCGCATACAGCGTCTTGTGGTCTTTGGAAGTCGTAAACCATACATTTCCGTCGTTATAGTGAGGAGTGATTCTGGTTGCATAGATTGCCTTTCCATAACTTTTCAGCCATTCTCCTACCTGTCGGAGACAGATGGCAGCCTTTTCTTCTATGGTACCTTGTGGAGTGGGGCCTACTCCCAGCAGAAGTGCTCCCCCTTTTGCGGTTATCTCAATCAGGTTATTGATAATGGTTTGTGGAGATTTATATATACTGTTTTTTCTCCATCCCCATCCGTTAGCTAATTGTAGATTGCTTTCCCAAGGATAGTTCAGTTGTGTGGAAGGGATTCTCATTTCAGGGGTCGCATAGTTTTCGTTGCGTCCGGGCACTGTGCGGTCTACTGCAAGCATACCAGGCTGTTTCTGGCGTGCCTTGTCAATAATCCGGTCCAGGTGGATGTCTTGTCCGTTGTCAGGACGTACCTGGCCTCCGTCCAGCCATAAAATATCTATTTGGCCATAGCGGGTTGTCAGTTCGTCTATTTGTCTGGCTGTATATTCCTGGAATTTCCTCCACCATTCTTTATGCAGTTTTATTTGATAATTTACGTTTCTGTCTGGGGTTGCCATGTCCGGATTCCAATAATATTCACAATGCCAGTCCGGCTTGGAAAAATAGGCTCCTATCATAAAGTCTTTTTTGCGGAAGGCATCAAACACATGGTAGGCCACATCTTTCTTGGGGTTATTGCTAAAAGGACCATGAGCAATTGAAAACGAAGTGGTTTGAGTGTCGAACATGCAGAATCCATCGTGGTGTTTGGTGGTAAATACTACATATTTCATCCCTGCGTCTTTCATTATGTCGGCCCATTCTTCGGGGTTAAATTTTGTGGGGTTAAAATTATTGATCTGTCCCCAGTACCATTGCTTGAATTCTTCATAATTCATTTGAGGCTGAATGGATTTGCGGCGTTTCAAGAATCGTTCTTCAGAGCATAGCGGCCATGATTCGTTGATACCTTTTACCGAATATAGTCCCCAGTGGAACAATACCCCGAATTTCAAATCCTGCCATTGGTCCAGCTTTTGCAGTACTGCCTGGTCTTGAGGCCAGGTATAGGTCTTAGACATTACATGCACATCTGTTTGTTTTTTGTCTACGAACTGTTGTGCCTGTACTGTTCCGGTCGTAATGGCTAATGCCATTACGGTTCCGGTGATTAGGTTGAATCTTTTCATAAATAAAATCTATTAGTATTTGTTATTTGGCAGGTCCTGCACCTGTAAATTGAGGTTCATAGTCTGACATTTCATGTACGAGCCATTCTCCGTCAATCTTATCGTATAATACGGAAGAACCTTTTTCCAGCCGTTTGTAGGTGGTACCTCCAATCTGTACGTCGTCATTTCCCAGACTGAATGTGGCATTGTTGCGGGTATTGACAACCTGAAGTGAAGCCGGTTGTGTCGGGTCCAGTTCTGCCTGGATTTTCCATCGGACACAGGTGAAGGTGTTTCCTTTTCGGATAAGTTCCGACATTTTCTGTCCGTCAGGAAGAATGCGAATCACAGTCAGGATGCGGTTGGCGGCACTTGGCTGGAAGGTAGCCGTGAGATGCCATTGGTTGACGTATTGGCTTTCCTGCCCTTTTTTCATCTTTTTCGGGTCGGGCGGGCACACAAACTGGTCGGTCTGTGTGATTTCGCACGGCTGATTGCTGAACAGTTGTGCCACGGAAGAGAATTGTTTCTGCTCATAACGCGTGGTGAGTGTGGCATTTTTTTCGTCAATCTGGAACTGTACGGGACTATGCAGCAGCCAGTCCCAACGTACCGGACGGGATGCCTCCAGTTCATCATAAATCAGTACGATGTCCGGATGCAGCAGGAAGATGTGGCGACGGTATTTGGTCAGCGGAGTTTCGCCGAATCCGTTTTCAGGTGTCTGGGTAATGCCGGCTTTCTTGAAGTTTTCTATCCACATGGGGTATTCGCTGACACCGCAGTACGCATTCGAAGCATCGCCTACTGCATAGGTGATGGTCTCACCGTTCAGCATACGGGTGATTTTTCCGTAGGCACGTGTGGTAAAGGGCTGTCCGATACCGTCCACAAGGATACTATTGTGCGCCCGTGTGTGACGATAGGACATCAGGTTATGTGCATCGCTGAAATTCAGGTAGTAACCTGTGGAACGGTACACCGGTACTCCTCTGAAGTGCAGGTTGAAGCTGTTCTGGTCGGCCAGGGTATGGCTTCCCGAACCGAAGGGGCTGGAACGGAAGCTCAGGAAAAGATTCCGGTTGGTATTCTGAAGGGCAGAATGAGCCACTACTTCTCCAATGTCTTCCAGCCAGAGGGCATTGCCTCGGTCTTCGGGCAATTGCTTGTTGTCGGAATAAGTCTTTTCACTACGTGCCATGCGGTAGAGACGGAGCTCAAAGTCTCTTCTCAGGTCTCTTTGGCAGTGGTTGACGTACCAGGCTGCATACGGATTGCCTGTCTCACGGGCCAGAAAATCGGCAAAGGCCAGACGCTGGCGGTCGGGTACCGGCTGACGTTCGTTCCCGTCGCCGAATCCGGCGCTCATGGTGCCTACGGGGAAGGTGTAGAGCAAGGCTTTTCCGGCATTCTGATACCACGGGTGTTTCAAGAAGTCTGTGCCTGTGAGGTAAGAGAACAAGCTGGGTACATAATACAATGTATGCGTATTCGCAGTGAAGTATCCTGTACCGTTATGCCATTCTCCGTCGCGGTTGAAGCCCGATGCCGGAGCACGTGCGGTCCATACCTCATAGCAGTATTCCAGCATTTCGCGTGCCGTTTCATTCCGGTCGGCAAACATCAGGCCAATTTGCAGCATCTGACGGAAGCAGTGCTGCCAGTAGTGGTTGTTGAAGATGTGCGTCTCTTCATTGCCAGAACGTTGTACCATGTGATGTCCTTTGGCTACTTCGAAAATCATTTGTTCCATCTGCTGGAGTTCCTGTGGAGTAAACATGTCATGACAGGAATCGTACGCATACAGCAGGCTTTCAATCAGCTCACCGGAATAGAAGTCATCCTTCCATAGTGCCTTGTCGGGTTTTGTACGGAGCAGATGGCGGGTGTAGGATACCATCTTCTGTGCGTATTGTGTGTCGCGGGTTAGCAGCCAGGCAGTCTGAAGCCATGCGACGTATGGATTATATTTGCGGATGTAGCGATACACATTGGGGTCAGTATCGAAATTTGATTTCATGGCAGTGGCCGCACGGCTTGTCATGTCTTTGTATTCGGGATGTGATGCGATTCGCTGAGGAGCCGTTTTCAGGTCCTTCTCTAAAAAGCAATATAAGCGCGGATACCCCTTAGGCAGGTTTTGGAAAAAAGCTTGGAAAGAAGGTGTCACAAACTGAGGTTCTTCTCCGCTTATCTGGAACTTCCAGACTGTACTCCATGCTTTTTTCTCTCCCTTGTCAGTCACGGAGCGAACCCGCCAGTACCAGGTACCTTTTTCCAGTATGCGGTGAGGGTTGAACATCAGCCACGGCTTCGGAGTGTCTGTCATTGTTTTTCCGGCAGGAAAAGTAGAGTCATTACTTAACTCAAATTGTATCAGTGCCTCCGTTTTCATGCTTTTGGGAACAAGCAGGGGAGTAGGGTTTATGTACACCTGATGCTCTTTCTGCGGATAAGGAGTTTCGCGCACATTCTCATGTACTCGCACAAGAGATGTTTTTTGTGCCTGGATTTTATCCGGTCCGTACAAGATGGAGAGGCATAGGATAAATGCCATTCCATGAATAAGTAAAGAGTGTTTTTTCATTTTGATAACTACTGTTTAGGTTTTAGATGTGTTTGCAAAAATAGCTTCTACCTAAGTGTACGGACTTTCGTTTCTGTTTTAAAATATACCAAATCCGTGTTTTCCATGGAAAATGAGACAGATTTGATAATATATTCCACAGAAATGACCTTTCGGGATGAGCAAAACGCTTATTTTTGTATCTGTAAATATAAGAAGTAAAACTATGAGAGTCATTATTTCCTTGATTGTTTTTTTGCTGACGATGGCCGGACTGAGGGCTGCAGATAGAATCAACTTCTTCCACATCGGACTGGAGCAGGGGCTTTCTCAAAGTACGGTGGTAGACATTATTCAGGATAAGCGGGAAAACATGTGGATTGCAACGCATAACGGATTAAACCGTTATGACGGTTACGATTTTACGGTCTATCATCACAACGATGCCGACACGTCGAGCATTGCCAGTGATGTCATCCGTTCCTTGGCTTTGGATGAGTCTGGAAAAATATGGATTGGAACGGGAGCCGGACTGTCTTTATATAATCCTGAACTGGATATCTTCTATAATTATTCGTGTGTGTGCGAAGGGAAGAAACAGCAGGTGCTGGATGTGGCTTGTCTGGAGGAAGGGAATTTATTGGTGGCTACAGATGCCGGACTGTTGCATTTTGACAGTCGCAGCGGCGTGTTTAACAGCACGCAGATTCCGACAGAATTGCAGAAAATACGTCCCAGAACATTGACCAGATACGGGGATGAAGTATATATAGGCTCTTACCAGGGCCTGTTTGTCTATTCATTGAAAGAAGAAGTGGTACGTACTCTTCTCACGGGAGACTACAGTTTGTCACTCATATTGGCAATTCTGAAGGAAAAGGATAACCGCTTGTGGGTAGGTACGGAAGGAGAGGGACTGTACTGCCTGAATCCGGTGACAGGAGAATGTAGGAAATACAAGGACGGACGAGGGGGACTGAGCTCCAATTACATTCGTTCGCTGGCTTTGGATATGTCAGGAAATTTGTGGGTGGGGACATTGACTTCACTGAATGTGTACGACGAAAAAACAGACCGTTTCGTGGTGTATGACAGTAACCCGATGAAAGAGGGAAGCTTGTCGCAGACCTCTGTCCGGAGTTTGTATAAGGATACGCAGGGAGGTATGTGGATAGGAACCTATTTTGGTGGGCTGAACTATTACCATCCGCTTCGTCAGCGTTTTCATAACATTCGGAACGTGCCTTATCATAATTCACTGAATGATAATGTGGTGAGCTGTATCGTGGAGGATGATGAACGGAATATCTGGATTGGAACGAACAATGGGGGATTAAACCGGTATGACCTCGGGAAAGAATGGTTTACTTCTTATACGGTGGCAGACGGACTGCTGTCGAACGACGTCAAGGTGATTTATGTGGATGAGCAAGCGAAGAGGGTGTATGTGGGAGCTCACGCTTCGGGTGGGCTGAATGTGCTTGACTTGAAGACGGGGCGTATCCTTAGCTTTTTGCCGGAGGAAGGCTTGCAGACGGGAAGAGGTTTTTATGGCATTCTTCCAGAACCAGACGGAGAGCTGCTTTTAGGAGCTGTAACCGGAAGTATGGTGGCTTTTGTTCCCAGTACGGGTAAATTCCGCCGGCTGTCATTTTCAGACGGCAGGTTGCTGGAGAAGCGCATTATCACTTTGTTTCGTGATTCGCGCAGCCGTATATGGATTGGTACGCAGGAAGGGGTACGTGTGTATGAACGGAAAGGTGATGTATTGTCGGTTTGTCTGACTTTACCGGTGGGCAAAGGGTTGGAATATACCTCGGTCAATGTAATTCATGAGGGAACGGACGGAATCTTCTGGATAGGAACCCGTAACGGGGTTTATTGTTTCAATGAACAGAAGAAAGAACTGCGTCATCTTTCCGTAAATCAGGGACTTCCGGATAATGTAGTACACGGTATACTGGAGGATGCGGAAGATCATCTATGGTTCAGTACGGAGCGCGGGTTGTCATGCTACTCTCCGTCTTCCGGCGAGTTCCGTAATTTTACGGATATTGACGGCATTCAAAGCAATCAGTTTACGTCTTATGCCTATTGCAAAGGGAAAGACGGGCAGATGTATTTTGGAGGAGTGAACGGGATTACCGTGTTTAATCCGGCTGTGTTCCCGGAAAATCCTTATATCCCTTCGGTGGTGATTACGGAACTGTCTGTGTTGAACCGGCAGGTTCGTCCGGGAGATGTTACGGGAATTCTGTCACGCCACATCAGCGAAACGAAACAGATTGAATTACCTGCCGGACAGTCTACTTTTTCATTGCAGTTCTCGGTGGCCGATTATATTTCGGGCATGCACAACAAGTTTGCTTACCGGCTGGAAGGGTATGAAGAGGAGTGGATATATACCGACCACATGAACCGAGGGGTTTCTTATTCCAATCTTCCTCCGGGCGATTATTGTTTTATGGTGAAGGCGGCCAATAGGGATGGTTTGTGGAATGAGGTACCTACTCAGCTTCGGATTGTGGTATTACCGGCATGGTATGCCACCTGGTGGGCGAGACTGTGTTTCGTATTATTGTTTTTGGGAGTCGTAGCATTGATTTTCCGCTATTTATGGATTCGTAAAAGCATGAGGGTGCAGCTGGAGATGGAACGTCTTGACAAAGAACGGATGAAAGAGGTGAATGAAATGAAGCTTCGCTTTTTTATAAATATATCGCACGAGCTGCGTACTCCGCTGACTCTTATTGTAGCTCCGCTGCAGGAGGTGATAGGAAAAATCACAGACAAGAAAATCTTGTCGAAGTTGAAATATGTCAGTGACAGCGCCAACCGGCTGCTGCACCTGGTCAATCAACTGATGGATTACCGCCGGGCTGAACTGGGAGTCTTTCGTCTGAAGGTAAAAAAGATTATGTTGCATGCGGTGCTTCAGAACATATATCAGGTATATGCCGGACTGGCAGAATCCAAACAGATAGATTATCGGCTGGATTCGGACTTGGAAGGGAGAGACGTGTGGTGTGATGAAAAATACATTGAACTGATTTTGAATAATTTGCTTTCGAATGCCTTCAAATACACTTCTGCCGGTGATTGCATTGTGCTTCGGGCCCGTGAAACATCAGGAAATCTTCTGCTGGAAGTGCAGGATACAGGAGCAGGCATTCCGGTAGAAAAACAACGGCTGATTTTCGAACGTTTTTATCAGGTGGATCAGGAGCATGTGGGTAGTGGAATCGGTCTGTCGCTGGTGAAGCGTCTGGTAGAATTGCATCACGGTACGATTGAACTGGAGAGCAAACCGGGCGAAGGATGTGTCTTTTCTATTGTATTGCCTGCTTTGGAAGCGGCTTATGCATCGGAAGAAATAGAGAACGTGGCTCAGGAAAGTTCGGAAACTTACCATTACTCAACAAATACATCGGAGATGTATCTGATGGATGCCGGGGGTGATAGGATAGAGGCCGGAGAATCAGTGGAACCGGAAGAAGTGGAGGAAGGGAAGAAGTCGTGTGTGTTGCTGGTAGAGGATAATACTGATATTCAGGCATATTTATCTGAAGGACTCTCCGCGTATTTTCGGGTATTGCGGGCCAATAACGGGAAGGAAGCATTGGAAATATTGGAAGAAAATGAGGAAGTCAATCTGATTCTTTCGGATGTTATGATGCCAGTGATGGATGGAATAAAGTTGTGCAGACAGGTGAAGCGGAACTTGAAGTATTGTCATATCCCTCTCATCATGCTTTCTGCCAAATCGGATGTGAAAGACCAGTTGGAAGGTTTGCAGACAGGTGCGGATGATTACATACCGAAGCCTTTCTTGCTGGAAATGGTGGTTGCCAAGGTCCGTAACCTGCTCCGTACGTATCGGCAGGCCGTGGAACATTATTCGAAATCCATGGAGATTGAACCGGAAAAGGTGGCATTGAATCCTTTGGATGAAGAGTTTTTGCGCAAGGCGATGGAGGCTGTGAAGCGTCACCTGGATGACATCTCTTTCTCTGCCGATGCTTTTGCCAGTGAAATGAATATGTCACGCTCGACCCTACACTTGAAAATGAAGGCTGTAACTGGAGAAAGCACAATGGATTTTATTCGGAAAATTCGCTTTGGAGAAGCTTGTAAGCTGTTGAAGGAAGGGCGTTACAACGTGACGGAAATCAGTGAAATGGTAGGTTTCAATACGCCGTCTTATTTTGCAACGAGCTTCAAGAAGTATATGGGTTGTCTTCCGTCTGAGTATGTGAAGACGGGAGAATAAAAATGTAGCCCCACAAGAATCACAGCGGGCTACAAGTCTTATTTAAAGTGTTAAAGTGTCTCTGAGAGCGAGGACAGCAGCATAATGAGCAGCACAGCCGCAATAGCCAGTGAAATGAAAGTAAAGACAGCCAAGAAAACGGTTGTCTTGACAAATGTACGTATCCATCCCCGGCGGTATACCGTGTGCAGGGAAATGTAGGTGTACACAAACATGCCTGTTACGAAGATAAGTAGGGTATACATCGGCATATTTCCTTTAAACGATTCCATAAAAGTGTCACTTGTCAGCACGGGCACCAGTGGAATTGGAATCAGTATCAGAAACACGGTGTTCAGGTGGATGGCATGTACGAAATGCCACATGTAGGGGAATTTGGCTTTCCGGAACATTCCTTGTAGAAGCCAGGCAAACAAGGGCAGAAGGAACATCATGTAGAGCGGAGTCCATTTGGATAGGTCTCCAAAAAACTGGTTGAGAAATGACTCCTGACGAAGTTGTTGTGCTTCATCGCTGTGGTCTTCTTTCCATTCATATACGGGAGTTAGGGCGGTACCGGTGGAGTCTACCTGAAAGTGGCGTGCAGCTTGCAGGGATTCAGAGGTAATCTCCTCTTCCTCGACCAGATTATCCAGGTACTCACCTTTTACTTTTTTGAGATTCAGAATGGTATTCAGGTCTTTTTGCCGGAGAGTGGTTTCATGCAGGCAGGAGTCGGCCACGATTCGGGGCATTCGCACGTAGGAAAGAGAGAATCGGTCGTCCAGTTGTTGTACCTTGAACAATTCCTCGGCCTTTTCTACTCCTCTTTCCTGAAAAGCTTTCACTAACTCGGGGCCTTGGTATACATACACACATGTGTCGGGCAGGGTAGCAGACGATTTGAGTTGTGCTACGATTCCGTCGTTGATATTGAGGGAGCTTACCGCCTGCAATGCCTGATTGGCCTTGTCGGAAGCTATCATAAAGAAAAGGGTAAAGAAAACAACAGAGATACACATATAAAGCCGGAAAGGATGTACGTAGGAATTGATTTTTCCGGCATTGAATTCGTTGGTCAGGAATCCGGGACGGGTAAACATCAGCCACAAGGTTTGCCAGATTTTGCTATCAAACTGATAGACATTTTCAATGTATTGTCTGAGGTATTTCCAGAAAGGCTGGTAGATATCGAGGGCATATTGTCCGCAGCAATGGCAATACATTCCCTCCAGCTTGGTACCGCAATTCTTACAATAGGTGTACCCGGGTACAGTTTTTTTACGTATTCTCCGGAGGCGTTTCAACTCGATGAGGCGCATTACCCGGCGCTTTCGTTCTTTCAGTCTTTGCCGCATCCGGGCGAAAGGAGTCTTGTAGGTTTCTTCTTTGTGTGTGGTATTTTCCATGTCAGTAGAAATGTAATATAAATGATATTTTGACACAAAAGTACGTTCGTAAAATGAATTTAGCAAGTTTTTCTGAGGGGAATTGAAAATGCTGGTATTCGGATTTAAGGAAATAAAAAAGTGATATTGTTTCTCTTGAAGCATGTGTCACAGAAACAATATCACTCGGTGAATGAACAAACAGGAGGTATTTCACCCGCAAGTTTATCCAATCTTGCTTATCTTCTTTAATTTTTCTTCGTCAATGAGCTTGATTTTTCGTCCGTCGATAATAATCAGTTTTTCAGCGGCGAAATTAGACAAGGTTCGGATGGCATTGGATGTAGTCATGTTGGAGAGGTTGGCCAGGTCTTCTCTGGAGAGATAGATGCTCAGAGTACACTGGTCTTCTTCCACACCGTAGGTATCTTTCAGGAAAAGCAATGATTCTGCCAAACGTCCTCGAATGTGTTTCTGAGTTAGGTTGACTGTTCTTTCATCGGAGATACCCAGGTCTTTCGACAACTGTTTGATGAAAAACATGGCAAGCTCCGTATTTTCCATAATCAGCTGCACGATGACGGGCATGGGAATCAGGCACATGGTACATGGCTCAAAGGCAGCAGCAGCGGTTACGAAATTTTCTTCGGCAAAATAGGCACGATAGGCAAAGTATTCTTTGTCCTTTATTACTCGGATAATCTGGCTGCGTCCCCCTACGCCGTCCTTGTAAATCTTTACCTTTCCGTTCAGCAAACACATCAAGTTCTCCGGTGTTTCACCTTCGCAATAAATCGTTTCGTTCTTTTTGTATTTCTGAATCGTAAAATTCTGTGCAAGCAGTTCGCGTTGTTGCTGTGTTAATGGTTGCCATAAATCTGGTATACTTTCGGCAATCTCAGCTTCTGTTAATTCCTTTTTTACCATAAAATGTTCCAAAACCATGTTATTAAGCACAAAGGTACGAAGAAAAATTGAAAATATTCTTTTTTTTCATCATAAAAATGGCCTCAGATAAGGGCTTTATTATATATTTGCTGTGAATATGCGAAAACTGAAAGGCTTATATGAGGCTTTGTGGGGAGTGCTGGTATTGTGCTTGCTGTGCTGTTTCCCACTGCGAGGAGTGGCGCGCGACAATGCTCCGTACCTTCCGAAAAAGCCTGTCGTGGCCGATTCTATTTTGGATTACATGTTTCATTCTGCGTCCATTTATTCGCGTGAGGTGAAAGGATACAAGGGCGATTTGTATCTGAAAGGTCATCTGAAAGTACACAAGCAGAACCGGATTATCAAGTATGTGCCTTCCATGTTTCGTTTGGAAAAGGGTATAAATGATTATTTTCATGAGTCTATCAGTGAGCTGCAATATACGGCTCCTGCTATTTACGACCGAAAGGTCAGGGCAATATCTACGACTTTTCCCAGTACCAGAGGGCAGATATTCGACATTATGGACTACATGAAGTTCAATATTTATGCTCCTTCATTGATGGGCAACAGGATACTTTCGCCGCTGAACAGAAAGGCGCAGGTGCATTATCATTATTTGCTTGAAAGGGTGGAACACCGGTTGGGGGGAGAATTGTATTGCATTCGTGTCGTACCCCGTTATCGGAGCACGCAGTTGGTGGAAGGTTTTCTGTGGCTTTCATCAGCCGACTGGACTATCCGAAGAATGAACCTCAAGGGACGTTATGACCTGGTAAGGTTCCAACTGAGCATGCAGATGGGTGAGGAGGAAGATACGAAATATCTTCCTGTTTTACTGAATCTTGATTTGAACTTCAAGTTCCTGAAGAATCATCTGGAGATGAAGTACACGGGGTGGATGAAGTATTCATCGGTCGTTTACCGTAAGCCGGGGGAGGAATGGATTGTCAAGAAAACGAACGACCATAATCTGTCGAATTCTTATACTTTGTCGTGTGATACCAGTCGGCTCGTGGTAGAGCGTGACTCGTTCAACCGTATCCGGCCGATTCCTTTGTCTGCTTATGAGGATTCGCTTTACCGTTCGGCGGATGAGCGGAGATTGAAGCGGGAGGCCGATACGATAAAGGCAGAGCCTACAAAACTGAAGAAGAACATGGTGTTCTTGGGGCAGCTGGGGGATGCCTTGATTAGCAGTTATGACATTGACATCTCTAAAGTGGGAAGCATCAACTGCTCTCCGATTATCAATCCCTTATTAGTGAGTTATAGCCACCGGAACGGAATATCCTATCGGCAGGTATTTAAGTACAACAAGCTTTTCCATGATGGGCGTTTGCTACGTATTGTTCCTCAGATTGGTTATAACTTTACAAAGAAAGAGTTTTATGCCAAGGCGGATATGGAATATATCTACAATCCTCGGAAATTGGGCTCCATTGAAGTACATGGAGGAAATGGTAACCGAATTTACAGTAGTGTGGTACTCGACCAGCTGGAGCAGATTCCGGATAGTGCGTTTACCTTCGATGGACTTGAATTGGATTATTTTAAGGATGTATACGTAGATATATCGCATAACATTGAGTTGTGCAACGGACTAAAGTTAGGCACAGGTTTGGCTATGCATTGGCGTTATACTAAGAGTACGCCGGAAGTGGAAGCACGTGTACGTTCTAATTATAACAGTTTCGCTCCTCGTATTCGTCTGGAATGGACACCGGGCATGTATTATTATATGAACGGCAACCGAAAGATAAATGTCGGCTCTTTCTTTCCTACCTTTATGCTGGATTACGAACGGGGTATCAAAGTTTTAAAGAATTCCGGTACCTATGAACGAATCGAAGGTTCTGTAGAACAAATCATTCGTTTGAAGAATGTGCGTTCATTGGCTTATCATGTGGGAGCCGGTATGTTCACCAATCAGTCGGATATGTATTTTGTGGATTATGCGCATTTTGCCAACTTGAATCTTCCCCAGGGTTGGAATGACGATATTGGAGGTACGTTCCAGATGCTGGACGGACGCTGGTACAATGCTTCCAGTCATTACATACGAGGTAATCTGACCTTCGAGGCACCTTTCATCCTCTTATATCCGGTCACCCGTTTGTTATCATTCGTACAGAAGGAACGCATTTATGCAGGTGTTCTTTTCATGCCGCACTTGAATCCTTATCTGGAATTCGGTTACGGCTTTGCTACTCACTTGTTTGATGTGGGTGTCTTTATCGGAAATGAAAAAGGTAAATTTACCTCCGTGGGATGTAAATTTACCTTCGAATTATTCAACAAATAAAATATAGTTGCGCTTATACTAACTCGTCCGAAGTATATCCTTGTGGAAGTGAACGACAGTTATATCCAGAAGCCATGATTTCACCGTAGGCTCCGGCAGAGCGAAGTGCAATCAGGTCGCCACGGTGTACCTTGTTCAGGTCGATGGCTTTTCCGAACACATCCGATGATTCACAGATAGGACCTACTACATCGTATGCTTCTGCAGGTTCTTCCGAAGTAAGGTTCTCAATCTTGTGATAAGCTTGATACAAAGCCGGACGAATCAGGTCGGTCATACCTCCGTCTACGATGGCAAACTGTTTGTTGGTACCTTGTTTCACGTAAATGACTTTAGTGATGAGGTTACCGCACTGACCTACCACTGAGCGTCCCAATTCAAAGTGAAGCGTTTGCTGCGGACGCAGGCGCAGGTGCTTGTGATAAGTAGCAAAATATTCTGCGAAGTCAGGAATCGGCTGGCGGTTAGGGTGTGCATAGTCAATGCCTAACCCACCTCCCACGTTGATATGTTCCACGATAATCTGACGGGCAAAAAGTTTTTCCTGTAATTCGTTTACACGGTTACAAAGTGCCACGAAGTCGCCCATATCCAGAATCTGTGAGCCAATGTGGAAGTGTAATCCTACGAACTTCACGTTTTTCATCTCCAGTGCCAGGTCAATCACACGGTCCATGTCCTGTATGCTGATACCGAATTTGTTCTCTGCCAGTCCGGTAGTGATGTTGGCATGCGTATGTGCACCTACATCCGGATTGATACGGAAAGCTACGCGGGCAATCTTGTTCTTTGCTGCAGCCAGTTCGTTGATGACTTCCAGTTCTGGAATAGACTCAACGTTAAAACAAAAAATGTCATAATCCAGTCCCAGATTGATTTCCTTGTCTGTTTTTCCTACTCCAGCATATACAATCTTGTTAGCAGGGAATCCGGCCTTGATGGCAGCTTTGATTTCTCCGCCGCTTACGCAGTCAGCTCCCAGTCCGCTTTCACGGATGATGCCTAATATTTTAGGGTTGGCATTGGCTTTCACCGCATAGTGCACACAGAATTTATTGTATTTTCCTGCTTCCTCCTTGATTTTATTCAAAGTTTCACGAAGCAGATTTGTGTCATAATAATAAAATGGCGTTTCCAGTTTTCGGAACTGCTCTATTGGAAAATTAGCTTTCATAAAATGGTTTAGTTGTGATTGTTGTTATCTTAGAAGAATAAAAAAAGGCGGTGATGCGGTTTTTACTGACCGTATCCTCCGCCTTTAGCTTTTATAAAAGGTTGCTTTTATTTTTCTTTACCGTTGAAAAGCACGTTGCTCAATGACTGCAACGCCTGCTTCTTATCTGATTCACGAATCAGGAAAGAGATGTTGTAGTTACTTCCGCCGAATGAAATCATACGTACCGGAATATCACGCATTGCATCCAGTGCCTTTGCCTCGAAACCTACGTTTTCCCATTCCAGGTCGCCCACTACACAGACGATACACATGTCATGGTCTACCGTTACCGTACCGTACTTCTTCAGGTCGTTTACGATTTCGTTCAGGTGTTTCGTGTTGTCAATCGACATGGATACACCTACTTCTGAAGTACATACCATATCAATCGGAGTCTGGTAGCTTTCAAAGATTTCAAATACCTTGCGGAGGAAACCGTGAGCCAGCAGCATACGGCTTGACTTAATCTTGATAGCGGTGATGTTGTCTTTGGCAGCTACCGCCTTGATTTTGCCTTTTTCCGTGTCGTTAGAAATCAGTGTACCCGGAGCAGTCGGTTCCATGGTGTTCAGCAAACGTACCGGAATGTTGGCATATTTAGCCGGCTGGATACAAGTCGGGTGCAGAATCTTCGCACCGAAGTAGGCCAGTTCAGCTGCTTCTTCAAAGTGAAGCTGACGTACCGGAGATGTCTTGTCTACCACGCGCGGGTCGTTGTCGTGCATACCGTCGATGTCTGTCCAGATCTGGATTTCAGAAGCATTGATGGCCGCTCCAATCAGAGAAGCCGTGTAGTCACTTCCTCCACGCTGCAGGTTGTCGATTTCACCGTATGCGTTGCGGCAGATGAATCCCTGAGTGATATAGATTTCATAACCCGGGTTTGCTTCCAATTGTGCTGACAGTTTTTCGCGGATGTAAGTCAGGTCCGGTTCGCTGTTCTTGTCAGTGCGCATGTATTCCAGTGCCGGAATCAATGTCGCGTTTACGCCCTGCTCGCACAAGTAGTTAGTCACCATGTTGGTAGAGATGATTTCTCCCTGAGCCAGGATGACTTTTTCTTCAAATAAAGTAAATATGTCTTTCGTGTAAGAACGAATGTAATCGAATACAGATTTTACGAAATCCAGTGTTTTCTGTTTATATTCTTCGGTAGAATACAACTCATCAATGTGCTGTTTATATTTCGCTTCCAGTCTATTGATGATTTCATTTGCACCTTCTGGATTTTTCTTGTACAGATAATCCGAAATTTCAACCAATGTGTTAGTCGTACCTGACATGGCAGACAGGACTACAATTTTCTGTTCGCCGTCAGTGATTAATTTGGCCACATCCTTCATTCTTTGTGCAGAACCCACAGATGTACCTCCAAACTTTAAAACTTTCATTTTACGTTTCGAATTTTAAATGTTCTATAATTAATTAATTTCGGGAGCAAATGTAATAATAAAAACCCTATTTGGGGGTCATTTTGGCAAAAATCCTTTTACTCCTTTGTCTTTTTTATGAATTTGTCGTTTCCGTGAGCCGGTGATGTTCGCATTTGTACACTTTTCCGGGATATTCCGAAAGCAAGTTGAGGTTGTGTGTGGTCATCAGAATGGCTGAGCCCTGACGGCAGATGTCTTGCAATAATTCCACGATGCGCCGTCCGGTTTCCACGTCCAGATTGCCGGTCGGTTCATCGGCCAGAATAATTTCCGGTTTGTTCAGTATGGCCCGGGCGATGACGATGCGCTGCTGTTCTCCACCGGAAAGTTCGTTGGGCATTTTGTACCCTTTGTTTTCCATGCCAACCTGCTGTAGCACTTCTTCAATTCGCCGTTCTATTTCGGTGCGGTTTTTCCAGCCGGTAGCCTTAAGCACGAATTTCAGGTTTTCATGTACGGTACGGTCGGTCAGCAGCTGGAAATCCTGGAACACGATGCCGAGTTTCCGGCGCAGGGTAGGGAAGTCCTTCCGTTTCAGGGTGCGCATGGCATTTCCCAGTACCCATGCTTCTCCGGCATCAATCTCCACCTCACCGTAGATGGTTTTCAGGAGAGTAGACTTTCCGCTGCCCACTTTTCCGATGAGATAGACAAATTCGCCTTTCCGGAGTTCCAGGTTTACGTCAGAAAGAATCTCCTGTCCTTGCAAGCTCACGTTTACGTGCTGGTAAGAAATGAGTGGTTGTTCTTCCATATATAGTGATTAGTGTTTTTTCCAAGTGGCGCTGTGACGCTCTTTCAATTCACGGGCTAAGTCTTCAATGCGGTAGCCTTTGTACGTAAGCAGTACAATCAAGTGGTAAAGCAGGTCGGCTCCTTCGTAAATCAGGCGTTCGTCGGTTCCGTTGCAGGCTTCGAGGATGGTTTCTACAGCTTCTTCACCTACCTTTTGTGCCATCTTGTTGACTCCCGAATTGAACAGGCTGGTGGTGTACGATTTCTCCGGCATTTCCTGACGGCGACGGTCGATGAAATCCTGCAACTCTTTCAGGAACATGATGTCCTGCTCGTTTTTGTCTCCCCAGCAAGTATCTGTGCCCTTGTGGCAGACAGGGCCTTCCGGATGTACCATGATGAGCAGTGTGTCGTTGTCACAGTCGGCCTTTACTGAAACCACGTGCAGAAAGTTTCCGCTTTCTTCTCCTTTGGTCCACAGACGGTTTTTGGTGCGGCTGAAGAAAGTCACCTTACCCGTTTCCATGGTTTTCTCGTAGGCTTCCTTGTTCATGAATCCCAGCATCAATACTTTTTGCGTATAGTTATCTTGGATAATGGCCGGAATCAAGCCATTCATTTTTTCAAAATCCAGTTCCATAATCTTACTTTATATAATATAGTTAGTTTAAACAGTTATCTGCGCACAGCGATACCTTCCTTGCAAAGGTAATCTTTTAATTCGGGAATTGGAATTTCACCGAAGTGAAAAACACTGGCAGCCAGGGCGGCGTTGGCTTTTCCTAACGTAAACGCGTCACGGAAATCCTCTTTCTTGCCAGCTCCTCCGGAAGCAATGACCGGAATGGTAAGCTGGTCAGCCAACTCGGCCAGTGCTTCGTTGGCATATCCTTCCTTTACCCCGTCGTGGTCCATGCTGGTAAACAAGATTTCTCCAGCTCCACGGCTGTTGGCTTCTTCTGCCCATTCCATAAGGAAACGGTCGGTCTCCAGCCTTCCTCCGTTGAGGTAACATTTCCAGCCTTGCGGGGTTTGTCGGGCATCAATGGCCACCACACATACCTGCGAACCGAAATGGCGGGCGATGTCATCGATGAGCTGCGGGTTCCGGATGGCCGAAGAGTTGATAGACACCTTGTCGGCTCCGGCATTTAGCAGACGTTCCACATCGCTCAGTTCATGAATACCTCCTCCCACGGTGAAAGGAATGTTGATTTCCGCAGAAATGCGTTTTACCAGCTCTGTAAACGTTTTCCGTCCTTCGTGGCTGGCAGTGATATCAAGGTACACCAACTCGTCGGCTCCTTGTTCGCTGTAAGCCTTTCCGAGCTCCACCGGGTCGCCCGCTTGTCGCAAATTGACGAAGTTGGTACCTTTCACCGTTTGTCCGTCTTTGATGTCAAGACAGGGTATGATCCTTTTTGCTAACATAATCAGTTTCTTGAGTTAAGAGTTAAGGAAGAAAAGCTTTCAAGTCCTGCAGGGTGATACGCCCTTCATAGAAAGCCTTGCCGAATACCACTGCCGGAATACCTGCTTCGTTCAGTGCTTCAATGTCCTTCATGCCGCTGATACCTCCGCTGGCTATCAGATGCAGGTCGGGGTGCGCCTCCATGATTTGCTTGTATAGCTCCAAAGACGGTCCGTTGAGCATCCCGTCGCGAGAGATGTCCGTGCAGAGTACCTTTGCGACACCTTTCTTTATATAGTCATCCAAGAACGGCATCAGCTCCAGACGGCTGCACTCCAGCCATCCGTTGACGGCTATTTTCCCGTCTTTGGCATCCGCTCCTAAAATAATCCGTTCACTGCCATATACCTCCATCCATCGGTTGAACGTATCCGGCTCCTTTACGGCGATGCTGCCCAGCGTTACCATCTGCGCTCCGCTTTCGAAGGCAATGTGCAAGTCTTCATCGCTTTTGATGCCTCCGCCAAAGTCAATGACCAGCGAAGTCTGTCCGGCTAGAGCTTCCAGTACCTTATAGTTTACCACATGCTTGGAAGCCGCTCCGTCCAGGTCGACTACATGCAGGCGATGGATGCCATGCGCTTCAAACATCTTGGCCACTTCTACCGGATTCTCGTTGTAAACCTTTTTCGACTGATAGTCGCCCTGAGAAAGTCGTACACACTTCCCGTCGATGACATCGATGGCTGGTATAAGTTCTATCATATTTTATATAATGTTTTGTGATTAGAGATTCAAAAAGTTGCGCAGGATACATTCTCCCACCTTTCCGCTTTTTTCCGGATGAAACTGGGTGGCATAGAAGTTATCCTTGTGCAAGGCCGCACTGAAAGAGGTGATATAGTCGGTTGTGGCCGCTGTAAATTCGTTGACCGGCACATAGAAACTATGCACGAAATACACGAACTCTTCTTCTTTCATACCTTGAAAGAGCGGGCTGCGGAGATGTGACAATGTATTCCATCCCATGTGAGGAACTTTCTCTTCAGGATTGGTCGACTGGAATCGCTTGACTTCCGCATCGAAGATTCCCAGACAGTCCGCATCACCTTCTTCCGAATGTCGGCAGAGCAACTGCATCCCCAGGCAAATACCTAATACTGGTTGTTTGAGCTCTTTGATGAGAAGGTCCATGTGGCAAGCTTTCAGGTAATCCATGGTGGTACGTGCTTCGCCCACTCCCGGGAAAATCACCTTGTCGGCACTGAGCAGTGTCTCCTTGTCGTTGGTGATGACAGGTTCCACACCCAGTCGCTTCAGTGCACAATCCACCGAAAAGAGGTTGCCTGCATTGTATTTTATGATTGCAATTTTCATTCAGTGCTGTTTTTTTGTAGAAAAAATAGTTTTTGCAAAAGTAACGAATTATAAACAATCTCCTAATAAAAGCGACAAAAAGTTTGTCTGTGATGGTGGTTTTCTGATAAGGTTTTTGTGAGAAGCTCCTATGAGTGGCTTTCTAAAAAATGAGACGTAAAACTTTTTTGAATATTTTTTCGGAAAGCTATTGCAGATTCAAAAAAAAGCACTACCTTTGCATCGCAATCGAGAGAGATAGCAACGAAAAAACTTAATGGTGCGTTAGTTCAGTTGGTTAGAATACATGCCTGTCACGCATGGGGTCACGGGTTCGAGTCCCGTACGCACCGCAAGCTTACAAAGCAAAATTAGGAAAAGCTCTGATTCACAACAGAATCAGAGCTTTTTTCGTTTTCGGAAGGATGCAGAATATAGTGTTTCTACGAAGTTTGTCAGGTGCAAATTCAGGGTCCTTTTTTAGGGGCAATAAAAAAGCACCTGAAATGTATAATACTTCATTGATTATCATGTTTTTGCATAGGATTTTCCTGTTCCTCATTTTCTAATTTTACAACGTAAATAAAGTGGTATGAAACAGGAATCAATGAAAATTCTGTTCTTTATCCGTAAGAGCAGACTAAAGAAAAACGGTGAGGCACCGATTTTTCTGCGGGTGACAATTAACGGACAATTGGATGAAGTCCGGATTCAACGTTCTGTTCCGTTGAAGTTATGGGACAATGTGAAGGAACGCAGCAAAGGAAAAGACCGGAGTTCAACGGAGCTGAACAGCTATATTGAGGCCTTAAAAGTAAGGCTGTATCAGATTCACAAAGAACTTCTCTGTCGGGAAGCCCTGATTACCCCAAAGAATCTTCTGATAAAGTTATTCTTTAAAGAGGAACGGCATCTGGTTTTGCAGACCATGCGGAAATGTATCGATGACTGGACTTCCCTGATTGGTACGGAGTACCAGCCCTCCACCATTTCACGTTATAACAACTGTTATGAATCGTTACAGACGGTCATTAAGGATTTCTACAGGAAAGAGGATATTACATTTCATGAACTGAGTGGGGAATTCATCGACCGGTTTGAGATGCATCTGAGGACGGTACGCAAGCTTTCCCAGAATACCCTGACCAAGTATATGAGCTGTTTCCGCAAATTTCTCGGACTGGCCCGGGAAAACGGATGGCTGGAGCAGGATCCGTTGGCTGGAAAACGCAAGCGTCTGTTTCGGAAGGAAGAAACGTGTCCTACGTTCTTGACCCTGGAAGAACTGAAACGGATTATGGAGAAGGACTTTTCCACGACACGTCTGAATACCGTGAAGGATTTTTTCCTGTTTTGCTGTCTGACCGGCCTGTCATATATTGATGTGAAGACCTTGTGCCCGGCACATCTTTACAAGATTACTACTCATAAGGAAAGCTGTACCTGCAATGTCCCGCTTCTGGAACCTGCTCTTGTCATTCTGGAGAAATATAAGAACTGGAACTCAGAAAATCCTGAAGGTCCTTGTTTCCCGATTCCGTCGAACCAGAAGATGAACGAGTTCCTGAAAGAGATAGCCACTCTGTGCCGGGTAAACAAGCGGCTGACCGTCCATGTGGCCCGGCACACGTTCGCGACGACTGTTACCCTTGCCAATGATGTCGCCCTACAGAATGTGTCAAAAATGCTCGGCCATTCTTCAACCCGCATGACACAGCATTATGC
>OLIX01000414.1_pt1 | contig 45203 bp, 38 predicted proteins | sample 1601331 | NCBI WGS metagenome assembly OLIX01 (sample SAMEA2452120, study PRJEB22498) | human gut metagenome | biome: human feces; feature: human gut; material: feces | place: Australia | collected 2012 | reverse complement strand
AGAAAATACTTTCTTCCGGCATTCTTATTTTGCGTATTCCGTATTCTCTGCATAAGCGTATAACCATACCGGCAATGCCCGGCAGCACATGCATATGCTGATGGCTGTCGATATGTGTGGGTTTAATTCCGGACTCCAGCACTTTTTCTATTTGTGCACGCAGCTCCTGTTCGAGTTCACTCCTCTTTATACTACCAGTATACCATTTTTTTGCAAAAACTGTATAATCTTCTGCAAAAACTCCCTGCGAAGTAAGCAAAGAATTTACACCTTTTTTTAAAACAGGAGCAACTCCGCCAACAAGAGTTAAATGAATTCCGATTCCAAGCTCAGGATTTTGGGCAGCAAGATTTGCCGCTTCCTTAAAATAAGGAGCGCCCGGCATGATAGATGTGCTTGTAATCATGCCTTTTTGGTGCCCTTCTATAATTCCTTTATTAATCAATGGATGCAGACCGAAATCATCGGCGTTAATTATCAGTTTTTTCATAAATTCTCCGGTTATATACGTTTATAATTGGCAAAATGCAATTTAACAAAATTTGCAAGGCTTTCTTTGCCAAATTTTTCCGCAATTATGCGTGCACAACTGGTTGCAGCGTCACTTCCGCCTTTTAGAAGCGGTATGCCTGCCTGTGCTTCCAATTCTGCCATAATGCGAAGAAACTCGGCGCGGGCCAATACCGAGGCGGCTGCTACGGCAATATCTGCTTCTGCTTTCGGCATCTGCACAACTTTAACGGCAGGATATTTTTCATGAATGCGCTGCGTTATATCATTATGCACGGCAAAACGGTCTACAAGGGCATAACCACAGCCTGGGCATTTGCCTATTACCACCGTAAGTGCTGCCGCATGCCCGCTGCTTAATAAATGGTTTAAATTCTGCCCTGCCGCTTTAAGCTGATTGTAACGGTAGTTATACATTTTAGGCGTCAGCGCTAAAACAGATACTGCCAGTGCCGCAGAACAGATTTCATCTTTCATTTTCAGCACATCTTTATCACTGACGATTTTGCAGTCTTTAACGCCCAGGCTGAAAAGCCTTGAAGCGCTTTTCTCATCACAGGCAACTGCCGCAACCACAAGCGGGCCGAAAAAATCGCCTTTTCCGGATTCGTCACTTCCTGCCCAGATACCGTTAAATTCCGGTAAATCTTTCAGCAGGCAATAGTTTGTGCCAGTGCTGCTTCCGTCTGCCAGTATATCTTTGCAGGTTTGTGTAAACGCTGCATTTTTTCCGTTCCAAACAAATTTTATGCCTTTTTTGCCGTTATAAACGGATAAAACAGCTTTATCCGTGCCTTTGGCAAGCACTAAATGGCAGCCGTATTGCAGGCTTTTTTCTTCAGCACTTATACCATTTTCACTGAATTTTTTTACTAATTCTTTAATATATGCGCCAAAATCAGTATTCAAGCTGAGCCTCCGCAGCGGCCGCAGCCATCTGCATTATTTTTTTCAGCGGCATTTTGCTTGCTTCGGCAAGTTTGCGGCAGTCTTCAAATTCCGGCGCTATGTTTAAAATTCGCCCTCCAGCCTGCGAAAATTTAACTTTTACGCTTCCCTGCAGCAGTGCAACCTCTATAAAGCTTCTTTCGCTGCAATGGCGCGCAACATCATAGTAGCGCATGCCTAATGTAGTGGTTTCGGTTAAAATAATTTTTTCAAGCACCGGCAAGTCCTGCGGATGCATTAAAACAGAAAGCATCTGCGCCGGGCGCCCTTTTTTCATAATTATAGGCGTAATCCATGCATCAAGGGCACCGGCAGCCATTAATTTTTCCTGTACATAGGGCCATACTTCGCCGCTCATGTCGTCAATATTGCATTCCGCAACCGTTAAAGCGTGGCTTTTAACTTCTTCAACAGTACCAAGCGTGGCACGCAGCACGTTAGGAATTTCAAGGTTTCTTGTACCTGCGCCATAACCAACTTTTTCTGCGCTGAAGCCTTTAGGCATATCAGCAGAAGGTTCGGCAAGTGCAGCCATTAACGCGGCTCCGGTAGGTGTTGCCAGTTCGCGTTCAATGTTTCCTTTGGCATAAAGCAGCCCATGCGCCAAAAGCTCGGCTGTTGCCGGTGCAGGTACGGGCATCAGTCCATGCGCACACTGCACAAAACCGTAGCCGGTTTTAATTTCCGACACATAAATTTTTTCTATGCCGAGGTTTTCCAAAGCCAGGCAGCTGCCGACAATATCAATAATCGTGTCAACTGCCCCTACTTCATGAAAATGCACTTCTTCAAGGCTTTTGCCGTGAACTTTTGCTTCGGCGAGACCAAGCATGCGGAAAACATTTACCGCTTTATCTTTTATATTAGTGCTTAAATCTGAATTTTCAATGATAGTTTTGATGTTGTTAAAGTTTCTGTGTTCATGATGGTAATGCGCACCTGCTTCATGCGCATGGCAGCAGTGATGTTCATGCGCTTCTTCGGCAGTATGACCGTGCTGGTGGCAGCAATGATGCTCCTCATGATGGTGGTGATGATGTTCTTCACCTTCGCAGCCGTGGTCATGATGATGGCAGTGATGCCCGTCATGATGTTCATGAAGATGTGCTTCTTCCGCTTCGGCGGCTTCCGTTACGCCCGGAATTTTAACATTAAAATAAGCTGCATTTATGCCGCATTTATCTGCACGTGTATTAATCAGTTCATATTCGCCAAGATTCATCTTTTTAAGCTCTGCTTCTATATAAGCAGCGTCAGCGCCAAGGTCAATCAGCGCGCCAAGCAGCATGTTGCCGCTGATTCCGGAAAATGCTTCTATGTAAAGTGCTTTTTTCATGTTCTCACCTCATATGATTAATAATGCTTGCCAAACGCCCTGCACCAAAACCGTTGTCGATATTTACAACGGCAACGCCTGCCGAACAGCTGTTCAGCATGCCCAAAAGCGCGGATAAGCCTTTAAAGTTTGCCCCATAACCGACACTTGTAGGAACCGCAATAACAGGCTTGTCTACAAGCCCGCCCACAACACTTGCCAGTGCGCCTTCCATACCGGCTACAACAATTACCGCGTTGGCATCGCGTATAATATCAATTTTAGAAAATAAACGGTGAATCCCTGCCACACCGACATCATACACGCGTTTAACCGTATTGCCCATAATTTCCGCCGTCAGTGCAGCTTCCTCAGATACCGGCAAATCGCTGGTACCGGCAGTTACAACGGCAATATAACGTTTTTCGTCTTTTGGCAGAGGGTTGCGTTCAATTTTTATAAAACCTGCGTCTTTATAATATTCAGCATCAGGAACTGCTTTTTTTACAGCGGCAAATTTTTCCTCGTTTGCCCTTGTGCCGATTATATTGCTGTGAACCTCAGCCAGCCTGCTCATAATTGCCGCCGTCTGCTCTGCCGTTTTTCCTTCACAGTAAACAACTTCGGCAAAACCCTGGCGCAAACTGCGTTCGTGGTCTATCATGGCAAAGCCCAAATCGGTATATTCGCTGCTGCGCAGCTTTTTTAAAAATGTTTCGTCATCAATTAAACCCTGCTTAAAATCTTTAAGCAATTCATAAGTCTGCTCTTTATATCCCATAGTTTTCAATCCTTTTAACTCTTAAAAATAAGTTCTTCCAACTATTTAATTATACAACTTGGAGCAGGCTTATAGCAAGCAGTTCAATTACTTTGCTTTATTTTAAAGCATAAGCAGTAAGGCTGGCAGTTAAAACAACATCGCCAGCAAAACCGTTTTTACTTCGTTCAATTACAACATTTGCGGGTACAGCAAGGCGTTTTTGCTGCTGCAAATCATCTAAAAAAGCGGCTGCTTTATAAAAACTTCCGGTAAGCACAATATTTACCGTTACAGATGTATACGCTTCTTTTTTCTGTTTTTCCTGCGGAACAGGTTTAATGCTCTCAATACGCAGGTTATATTTACCGGCAAGCGCTGTATATTCTTTAATTAATTCTGCCGTTGTTATCTGCGGCGGCAGCAATTCATTTGCCATTAAAGCTGCTTCATTCTGCTGTTTTTGCAGCGCTCCATAATCTTTATATCGTTCTGCAAAAGCAAGATAATTATTAAGATTGTGCTGCTTTTCTTCAAGCAGTTCTCTGCTCGTATTTATGGAGTTTTGAAGCGGGTCTGTGGCTAAAATTTTTATTGCCAGGCATAAAAATAAAGACGCAATAAAAATAAGGCAATATTTATCAGTACGTTTTAAATTTTGCAATTGCAGATATAAATCCTGCATTTTTTACCTTCTTTCTATAAGTACATTAAAAGCTGTATATTGTTTGCCGTTTAGTTCTTCTGTTTTAAGTTCCGTTAATTCTGTTTTAAGATTGGTTTTTTTGCCGCTGAGCATTTCGGTAAATTCCACTGCTTTATCAATATTTGCGGCGTAACCGGTAACAGTAAGCTGCTTTTTATTTTCCTGCTGCTCAATTCTTTCAAGCCAGCATTCCTGCGGTACGGCGCTGCTGATATCATTTAACAGTTCATTCCATGTTATATTTTGCTTTTTTATATTTTCAGCAAATTTTAAATGCCTGTTAACCTGCAAATTTAAAGCGGCACTTTCTTCATAACGCTGCTGCCAGACAGCACAGTCAGCAATTTTTCCGTCAATTTCTTTTAATTGCTGCTGCACTATAAAAAGTTCCGCTAATTGCCATGCCCAAACGGCAAGCGTAAAAACAACGGCAAAAACAGCCGCACCGCGGTATACTTTCCACCTTGGCAGGCTGAAACTGCTTTTATTATGCCCGGCCAAATTAAATTTGCTGTTGTTTGCCAAGCACAATGCTGCACCTATTGCTGCCGCAAAAGAATTTAAATGCTGTAAATTTTCAGTCTGTAAACATTCATTAAAGCCAACGCTATGTGAAATATCATTTTTAATTACAGGCAATGCAATTTCAGATAACAGAATATCGTTTTTTAAACCATCATCACAATTTAAAATAATCTGTTTAAATTCAATATCCGGCAGCGCAGATATTATGGTTTTTATTTCAGCCGCCAAAGTTTTCCCGTCAAATACATTAACCGTTTTTTGCAATACCAGCATGCCGTCAGCAAAAGCAGTTAATACACATTCATCATCCGCAAGATAATCACATAATAAAAAATCGGTATAGTTTTTGGCAAATGTTTGTTCAACACCCAAAGAACGCAGAAATATTCCGCCAAGCGGCAGTTCTGTTTTTACAGCCGTTTCTTTCATAACCTGATAAACATTTTCAGGCATAATTACAGCCATTACTCTGTTCAGTTCTTCTTTTAAATGTGTGTTATAAACGGCCGCATAACAAAATTCTTCCGCGCTGCTGCCAAGTTCATGTATAATTTCCCATTTGGCAGCTTCGCGCAATTCCTGTTCTTTTAAATAAGGCAGCTGTAAATTAAGCAACGCTGTTTTATCTGCACCAGCAGTAAAAACAAGCACACCGTTACTGATATTTTCTTCTTTTAAAATTTCGTTGATAAATGCAGCAAGTTTTTCTTTATTAAAAACATAAGCGTCCGCTGCTAAATCCTGCGGCAGTTGTTTTAAGATTAGTTTTTCAACTGTATTAATGCGTTTACTGCAATTTACAACCGCAATCCGTAAAACATCGGAAGTAATATCGGCAGCAATAATATGTTTGAATTTATTAGTTAACAGTTTATCTTTTAAATTTTTGTAATCCATTCTCAACTTCCCTAAAAATTAAATAAATTCCAATAATAATTTGCCAAAAAACCGGCATATAATAGAGCGGCAAAAGCACCGGCACATAAAAAAGGCCCAAACGGTATAGCGTCCTGCTTATTTTTAACACCTGTTATTATTAACAATATACTTATAATTCCTCCGCTAATAAAAGAGAGTAATAAAAATATAACGGTATTTTCAAAACCAAGCCATAAGCCTGCCGCTGCGCTCAGCTTAACATCCCCTCCGCCCATGCCTCCGCGGCTGATTAAAAAAATTCCTAGCATTACGGCAAAGGCAAAAACAGAACCGTAAAGTCCGTTAAGCAAACCTCCAGGCAAATACAAACAGCTGTAAATAAACCCGCCTGCTGCAAGTATAAGCACTAAGCTGTCAGGTATAATTTGTAATTCGTAATCAATTAAACTTATTAAAATAACTGCGCAGCAAAATATAAAAAGCAGCAGCAATTTAAGCCCGAACTCTGTCTGCATTCCGCATAAAACAAAAGTCAAACCAGTTAAAACTTCCGTAAATAAATGGCTGATGCCATAATTAACTCTGCAATAGCGGCAGCGGCCTTTTAAAAATAAATAACTAAAAACGGGAATAAGCTCTGTTACCGTCAGCTTCTTCCCGCAGAAATCACAGGCTGACCTGCCAACAACAACGGATTGCCCACGCGGCAGACGGCAGGCACATAAGTTTAAAAAACTGCCAAGCGCACTGCCTGTAAAAAAATAAAAAAGCAGCCAGTAAAACATATTTTTCAATCACCATAAGTTTAATTTTTTTGCTTTAAAGAAAGCGCAACCCTGATATTATAGCAAAAAAATAACAGCAGATGCAAGAAGCATCCGCTGTTATGCAAATTTTAAATTTTAAATTTTTTATTTACCGGTACGTCCGCGTTTTGTAAACGGTTTGCCTTCTTTGCAGAGCGGGCAGTCGTTCGGGTCGTAAGTAGGAACATCCAGATGCAGCAATGCTTCGGTGCGCATGCCAAAATCAACTTTGCCGCCGCTGCGGTCAACCAAAAGGCCAATGCCAACCGGTACGCCGCCGTGTGCTTTAACAACGTCCAGCACTTCTTTTACGCTGCCGCCAGTGGTTACAATATCTTCAACAATCAAAACACGGGTACCTTCCGGAATTTCAAAGCCGCGTTTTAAAGTCATTTTGCCGTTTTCACGTTCGGTAAAAATAGCACGGGTGCCAAGTGCTTTGCCTACTTCATGTGCCAGCAGAATACCGCCGGTCATAGGGCCGATAACAAGCTCCACATTATCGGCTGCATAGCGTTCTGCCAGTTCCTGGCAAAGCATTTCCGTATATTTTGGATGCTGCAGCACATTGAATTTTTCAACGTACATCGGGCTATGCAAACCGCTGGTCAGTAAAAAATGTCCATGCAGCACTGCCTGGGTTTCTTCCAATAATTGCATTACTTCTTTTTCCTGCATCATAAGTTTATACACCTCTTATTTCTGCTGCAATGCTTTGTGCCGCAGCTTTTTTATCTTCAGCTTTCGTAATTGGCCTGCCAACTACAATATGGGTGGAACCGTTTTTAAGCGCGCCAGAAGGCGTGGCAATTCTGCTCTGGTCGTTAACATCACTGCCTGCCGGGCGGATTCCCGGTGTAACAATTAAAAAACCTTCGCCGCACGCTTCGCGGATAGCAGCTGCTTCCTGCGGAGAAGCAACAACTCCGTCCATACCGGCTTCTTTGGCAAGTTTTGCCAAAGCTATTACCTGTTCGGCAATGCCTGTTTTGTAATTAAGGTCAGCATACTGTTCATCGTTAATGCTGGTAAGAATTGTTACGGCAATCAGTTTAGGAGCAGGCCTGCCAAGTTCAGCAGCTTTGGCATGCACGGCTTTTACAGCTTCCTGCATCATTTTTCTGCCGCCTATGGCATGTACGTTCATCATATCTGCGCCAAGTTCCGTAAGCACAGCCAGTGCGCTGGCAACAGTGTTGGGAATATCATGCAGTTTTAAATCCAAAAATACTTTTTTGTTATGTTCTTTTAAAAAGCGGATGATTTCACTGCCTGCGGCATAGTAAAGTTCCATACCAACTTTATAATGGCATACGGAATCGCCAAGTTCTTCCACGCAGGCTTTTGCCAAATCAGCAGTCGGGAAATCAAGCGCAACTATTAATCTTTCATCACTTTGCATAGCTTACTCCTTCCTGCCGCTGCTCAGGGCAAAGCTGCCTTCCGGCAGAGCCGCGCCAATCATATCGGTAAGTTTATTATAGCCGTGGCGGTTCATATAGTCCAAAATGCCGTGGCTGATGGTTTCGGCAATGCAGGGATTGCGGAAATTAGCCGTACCAACTGCAATGGCACTTGCACCGCAGAGGAAAAATTCCACGGCGTCTTCAGCAGTTTCAATGCCGCCCATGCCGATAATAGGAACATGCACTTTCTGCGCTACTTCGTAACACATGCGTACTGCAACCGGGCGTACTGCCGGGCCGCTTAAACCGCCGGTAATGTTGCCAAGCACCGGGCGCTGGCGCTCAATATCGATTTTCATGCCGATAAGCGTATTGATTAACGAAATTGCATCAGTACCTGCATTTTCAACTGCCAGTGCCATTTCCGTAATGCTGGTTACATTAGGAGAAAGTTTGGTAATAACAGTTTTGGTAAAATGTTTTTTTACCTGTTCTACAACGGCAGCAGCGCTGTCCGGGCATGTGCCGAAAGCAATGCCGCCCTGTTTAACGTTCGGGCAGGAAATATTAATTTCTACCGCGTCTACGCCGTCGACATCAAGCTTATGAGCAAGTTCGCCGTATTCTTCGGGAGAAGAAGCCGCGATATTTACAATTACGGGCACATCATATTTGCGCAGTTTAGGCAGTGTTTCATTCAAAAAGTAATCGCTGCCGGGGTTTTCCAAACCTACGCAGTTTAGCATGCCGGAAGGTGTTTCAACAGCACGCTGGCCTTTATTGCCTTCGCGCGGCAAAAGCGTTGTGCCTTTTACGCATACTGCCCCAACTTTTTCCAAATCCAGGAAATCGGTAAATTCAAGGCCAAAGCCGAAAGTACCGGAAGCGGTGGTAACCGGTGTCTGCATTTTCAAACCGGCAATATCAACTGCCAGCCGTCCGTCATACAATTTTGCGCTTACCATTCTCCCACCTCCTCAGCCCAGAATACCGGGCCGTCAGTGCAAACCTTAAGGCGTTTGCCAATACCGCTGCAAGAGCAGGACAGGCATGCACCAAGGCCGCAGGCCATATATTTTTCAAGTGAAACCTGGCATTTAACGCCGTATTTTTCAGCTGCTTCCGCAACTGCTTTCATCATCGGCACAGGGCCGCATACATACAGCGCATCATATCTGCCGCTGGCAAGAAGTTCCGGCAGTACGGCCATAACCGTACCTTTGGTGCCGCAGCTTCCGTCATCTGTCGTCAGGTGCATTACCGGGCAGTATTCTTCATAGAGTTTTGTCCAGAACAATTCGTCGGCACAGCGCCCGCCCATAACAATTTCCGCTTTGCCTTTGCCAAAAGCAGAAGCAAGGAACAAAAGCGGTGCAAGGCCAAGGCCGCCGCCGACAATGAGCGGATGCTGCGCGTTCATATCGAAACCGCGCCCAAGCGGACCAACAATGCTTAATTTATCGCCGCTGCAATATTCTGCCAGCAGTTTGGTAGCTTCGCCGATAATGCGGTAAATCATGGTAATGGTGCCTTCTTTTTTATTAACGGCAACAACACCAAAAGGACGGCGCAGAAGCGGCGCAGTGCAGTTAAATACCTGCACGTTTACAAACTGCCCCGGAACGGCAAGTTCTGCCAGTTCCGGTGCATAAACTTCTATTAATTTTGTTGAATTGTTTAAAACATGCTGCCCAATAACTTTAGCTTCAACTATTTTCTTAGGCATTTATCAGCCCTCCCAGGAAAGGTCCTGCAAAGCAACAATACTTACTACACGGCGGCGGCGCATAGCGCTCATTACATGCTGCAGTTCACGTGCCGTATCAAGGGATGTCAGGCAGGCGATGGCATGCTCAACCGTCGAGCGGCGGATTTTAAAGCCGTCGCGTTCAGCATCACGGCCATGGTTGGTTGTATTGATAACCATACTGATATGGCCTTCTTTAATTTCATCAAGAATATTCGGGCTGCCTTCGCTTACTTTGGTTGCAACCCTTACTTTTACGCCGTGGTTGTTCAGATATTCCGCGGTACCGCCGGTTGCTACAATTTCATAGCCAAGGTCTGCAAAACCGGCTGCAATTTCGCAGGCTTCTTCTTTATCCATATCGGCTACGGTAATAAGAATAGCGCCTTCGTGCGGCACATTGATACCGGCAGCAATGCAGGCTTTATACAGTGCGCGCGAATACTGGTAGTCAATGGCCATTACTTCACCGGTAGATTTCATTTCAGGCCCAAGGGTAATATCAACATTGCTCATCTTGTTGAAGGAGAATACCGGTGCTTTAACTGCATAGTAATCCGGGAAGAGCTGCAGGCCCGGGCGGTAACCCTGTTCGCGGATGCTCTGCCCCATTGCGCATTTGGTTGCAACGTCAACCATCTGAATGGTGGTAACTTTGCTGAGGAAAGGCACGGTACGGGAAGAACGCGGGTTAACTTCGATAACGAACACTTCGTTATTGCGTACAATGTACTGAATGTTAATCATGCCGTGTACTTCAAGGCCGATGGAAATTCTGTTGGTGTAATCAATAATGGTTTTAATAACAGATTCTGCCAGCGTGCGCGGAGGATATACGGCAATGGAGTCACCGGAGTGTACGCCTGCGCGTTCGATATGTTCCATAATGCCAGGAATCAGTACATCCTTGCCGTCGCAGATAGCGTCAACTTCAACTTCCGTGCCCTGCAGATAATGGTCAACAAGTACCGGATGTTCGTGCGAAGCCTTAACGGCGTTTGTCATGTAGTATTTCAGTTCATCGTCGTTATAAACAATTTCCATAGCACGGCCGCCGAGTACATAGGACGGGCGCACCATTACCGGGTAACCAACATCGGCAGCTGCCTTCAAAGCACCTTCGGTATCGAATACGGTATGTCCTTTCGGGCGCGGAATATTGCAGGAGGTCAAAAGTTCATCAAAACGTTCGCGGTCTTCAGCGCGGTCAATGCTTTCCACGCTGCTGCCCAAAATTTTAATGCCTGCTTTTTCCAGCGGACCGGCAAGGTTAATGGCCGTCTGTCCGCCGAACTGCACAATAACGCCTTCCGGTTTTTCTTTATCGAGAATGTTCAGTACGTCTTCAATCGTCAGCGGCTCAAAATACAGGCGGTCGCTTGTGTCAAAGTCTGTACTTACAGTTTCAGGGTTGTTATTGATAATAATGGTTTCATAGCCGAGCTCTTTCAGCGCCCATACAGAATGAACGGAGCAGTAGTCAAATTCTACGCCCTGGCCAATGCGGATCGGGCCGCTGCCAAGTACGGCAACTTTCTTTTTATCGCTTACTTCAACTTCGTCTTCTTCGGCATAAGTGGAATAATAGTACGGAGTTGCGGCTTCAAATTCTGCGGCGCAGGTATCAACCATCTTATAGGTTGGAATAATACCCCAGCCTTTGCGCATTTCACGCACTTCCTGCCATGTTTTGCCGATATATCCTGCAATGGTAACGTCCGCAAAGCCTTTTTTCTTGGCGGCAAGCATCAGCTCTGCCGTCATGGGTTCGGTTTTAATGCGGTTTTCCATCTCAACGATGTTCATTACTTTTTGCAGGAACCATCTGTCGATTTTGGTAATTTCATGTACTTCGTCAATCGTTACGCCGCGGCGGAATGCTTCGGCAATAACAAACAGACGCTGGTCATCAATCAGATGAATACGCTCGCGTACTTCTTCATCGCTCAGTGCTTTCAGTTCCGGCATTTCAAGGTGGATAAGGCCGATTTCCAAAGAGCGTACAGCTTTTAAAAGTGCTGCTTCCAGATTTCTTTCAATGGCCATTACTTCGCCGGTAGCTTTCATCTGCGTACCGAGAGTACGGTCTGCGGTAACGAATTTATCAAACGGCCAGCGCGGGAATTTTAAAACAACATAGTCCAGCGAAGGCTCGAAGCATGCCGTGGTTTTTTGGGTAACGGCATTCTGAATTTCATCCAGTGTGTAACCAACGGCAATTTTGGTTGCCACTTTAGCAATGGGATAACCGGTAGCCTTGGAAGCAAGCGCCGAAGAACGGCTTACACGCGGGTTAACTTCGATTACATAATAACGGTAGGAATTCGGGTCGAGCGCAAGCTGTACGTTGCAGGCGCCGCGTACGCCGAGTTCGCGTACAATATCGATAGAAGCCTGACGCAGCATCTGTACTTCATGGTCGCTCAAGGTCTGTGCCGGTGCGGCAACAACGGAGTCGCCTGTATGCACGCCAACCGGGTCAAGGTTTTCCATGGAGCAAACGGTAATGCAGTTATCGTCAGCGTCGCGCAGAACTTCATATTCAATTTCTTTCCAGCCGGCAACACTGCGTTCAATCAAGGCCTGGCCGATAAGGCTGTACAAAAGGCCCTTGCTTACAATATCGTCAAGTTCTTCATCGTTGTTAGCAATGCCGCCGCCGGTGCCGCCCAAAGTATATGCCGGGCGTACAATAAGCGGATAACCAACTTCACGCGCAAATTCCTTAGCTGCGGAAACGGTTTCAACAATTGTGCTTTCCGGAATCGGCTGGTTGATTTTTTCCATCGTTTCCTTAAACAGTTCACGGTCTTCCGCACGTTTAATGCTTTCAATCTGGGTACCCAGAAGTTTAACATTATATTCGCGCAAAATACCCTGTTTATCAAGGTCAATGGCAAGGTTCAGGCCAACCTGCCCGCCCAAAGTTGCCAAAAGCGCATCAGGGCGTTCGCGTTTAATAACGCTTTCCAAAAATTCCACATTAACAGGTTCAACATAAACACGGTCGGCAATATGCACGTCCGTCATAATAGTAGCCGGGTTGCTGTTTACCAGTACAACCTCAAGCCCTTCTTCTTTTAATGCGCGGCAGGCCTGTGTACCGGAATAGTCAAATTCTGCCGCCTGCCCGATAATAATCGGGCCGGAACCGATAACCAGTACTTTTTTTACATTTTGCAGTTTCGGCATATTAGCGGCCTCCCATCATTTTAATAAAACGTTCAAACAAATATTCGTGACCGCCAGGCCCCGGGCTTGCTTCCGGATGGTACTGTACTGTAAAGGTCGGGTGGTCAAGATAACGCACGCCTTCAATCGTATGGTCGTTCAGCGAAATATTTGTAACTTCAATATTTTTGCCTTCCAGAGATTTTTCATCAACGGCATAACCGTGATTCTGGGAAGTAATCATAACTTTATGTTCAAGCAAATCCTTAACAGGATGATTAATGCCGCGGTGGCCGAATTTCATTTTGTATGTATCGGCACCATTTGCCAGCGCCATCAGCTGATGGCCGAGGCAGATACCGAAAATCGGGCGTTTGCCGATAAATTTTTTAACTTCTTCGATAACGGAAGTCAAATCCTTCGGGTCCCCGGGGCCGTTGGAAAGGAAGATGCCGTCCGGCTGGGAAGCAAGAACTTCCTGCGCACTTGTAAACGCCGGGAACACGGTAAGGCGGCAGCCGAAGCTTGCCAGATAGTTAAGGATGTTCTGCTTAATGCCGTAATCCATAACAGCTACATGGTATTTGCCTTCGCCCATCGTATAAATTTCCGGAGTTGTAACTTTGGCTACCTGGTCATGAACTTCCGGCAGCGCCAACAGTTTGTCAACTTCTTCCTGCGGCATTTCGTCCGGAACGATAACGCCCTGCAAAACGCCGTAGTTTCTCAGCTTTCTGGTAATGGCACGCGTATCTACGCCAACCAGTACCGGAACATCCTGTTCGTCAAGAAAATCTTCCAGAGATTTTTCGTTTTTCCAGTTGCTCGGGTGGTCGCACAGCTCGCTGATAACATAGCCCTGGAAGAAGCACCTTCTGCCCTGGTTAAAATCTTTATTGATACCGTAATTGCCTACCAAAGGATAAGTCATTACAACAATCTGGTCGCAAAACGAGGGGTCAGTCAAAGTTTCTTGATAACCGCTCATGCCAGTTGTAAAAACAACTTCGCCGACAGCATTGCGTTTGCCGTACAAAGTACCTCTGTAAACGCTGCCGTCTTTTAAAACAAGTTTACCCTTTCTGCCTATTTGCCGCATACTACACCATCTCTCATAACAAATTTACCTGCTACCATAGTGGCAACCGCTTTGCCTTTGCAATGCTTGCCATTGAAAGGTGTTACGTTGCCGCGTGTATAAAATTTCGTATTATCAACTGTCCATTCCTTGTTAAGGTCGATAACAGTTACATCCGCCGGAGAGCCAACTTTTAAACTTCCAGCATTTAATGCAAAAATATGCGCAGGCGCTGTACTCATTTTATCAATAATTTCATTAATTGTGAAGAGCCCTGTATGATAAAGTTCGGTTAAAATTACACCCAGAGAAGTTTCAAGGCCTGTAAAACCGTTCGGTGCATAACGGAACTCAACGTCTTTTTCTTCCGGTGCGTGCGGAGCGTGGTCCGTAACAATAGCGTCCGCAGTACCGTCTTTCAATGCCTGACGGCATGCTTCCACGTGGTCCATGCTGCGCAGCGGCGGCGATACTCTTGTAGCCGTGCTGTATGTGCTGCATGCTTCATCCGTTAAAGTCAGGTGGTGAACGGTAACTTCACAGGTTACGTTTACTCCCCTTGCCTTGGCGTGTCGGATAATATCAAGCGCGCCTTTGGAAGCAACATGCGCAATATGTACATGCGCACCGGTATATTCGGAAATTATGCAGTCACGCGCAACAGCGATATCTTCGGAGATATACGGAATACCGGGCACGCCGATGCGTGCGGAAACAGCGCCTTCATGCATATAACCTTCGTGGTTAAGTTCTTCTTCGATAGAATGGGAAATCAAAACTTTATCAAAAGCACTTACATATCTTGCAGCCAGTAAAAACAGGCGGCTGCTTTCAACATAATGGCCGTCATCACTGAATGCCATAGCGCCTTTTTCTGCCATATCACCAAGCTCTGCCAGTTCCTTGCCCTGTTCGCCCTTGCTGATGGCACCGATAACTTCTACATTTACATAACCTTCGCGGGCAGCACGTTCTTTAATGCCGCTGACGATAATGCTGTTGTCTACAACCGGTTTGGTGTTAGGCATGCAGGCAATAGTGGTTACGCCGCCTGCCGCTGCTGCCATGGTACCGGTAACAATGTCTTCTTTTGCTTCAAGGCCCGGCTCACGCAGATGCGTATGTACATCAACAAGCCCCGGGGCAACCACAAGGCCGGAAGCATCATAAACTTCATCGGCAGCTGCTTCGATATTTTTATCAATTGCAGCGACAACGCCGTCTTCAATAAGCACGTCCATTACTGCATCAAGATTTTGCGAAGGGTCAACCACACGTCCGTTTTTAATTAATGTTTTCAATTTGTTTCCCTCCTGTCAGCGTTAAGAACAGCAATGCCATACGCACGGCAACGCCATTTTGTACTTCGTCCCTGATTTTGGCGTTGTCGCAGTAACCAACATCCCAGGAAATTTCAAGGCCGCGGTTCATCGGGCCCGGATGCAGCACGGTTACATCAGGTTTGGCCAGTGCCAGGCGTTTTTCGTTAATGCCAAAAATTCTTGCATATTCGCGTGCAGACGGGAACAAACCTTTCTGCTGGCGTTCAAGCTGAATACGCAGAATGTCGATAACATCAGCGCCTTCAATAGCATCTTCAACACGTTTATGTACTTTTACACCAAGTGCTTCAATATCGTGCGGAATCAAAGTCATCGGGCCTGCAACATGCACTTCCGCACCCAGTTTTGTCCATGCAGCAATATTGGTGCGTGCAACACGGCTGTATAAAATATCGCCGACAATTGCCATTTTAAGGCCTTTAAAATCTTTGCCCTGCTCGCGTATGGTAAACATATCAAGCAGTCCCTGAGACGGATGTGCATGGGCACCATCACCGGCGTTGATGATGACAGCTTTGGAAACATCAGCAGCATAGGCTGCGGCACCTTCGATAGGATGGCGCATTACAATGGCATCACAAGCCATGGACTGTACGGTAAGAATTGTGTCGCGCAGGCATTCACCCTTTACAACACTGGAGCTTGAAGTAGTAATGTTTACAACATCAGCGCCAAGATATTTTCCTGCCAGTTCAAAAGAAGTGCGGGTTCTCGTACTTGGTTCATAGAACAAGTTGATGATAGATTTGCCACGCAGTGAAGGAACCTTTTTAATATCACGCTTCATAATTCTTTTCATCTCGGCTGCGGTTTTAAGGATAAGTTCGTATTCCTCAACGGAAAGCGAATCCAAATCCAGTATATCCCGTCCACCGAGAGAAACTGTTGCTTTTGCCATTGCAGAAACCTCCTGTTTGTTAATTTAAGCATAACTTGCGGGCTGAAGCCGCTTACTTACAAAAATAAAAGCCTTCCGGTCCCCATGAGGATAGGAAGGCTTGTAGTACAAGTTACCTAAAAGTCTACCTTACAGTCTCACAGGACCGATTTAAAGGTAAGTTTTATGTTGTTATTATTGTAACACTTCCGGGCATTGGAAGTCAAATTTTTTAAAGCATTTTCATTAATTATGTACTGTTTTCTGAAAACGGTAAAAGATTTTTTGTTTTACAAAAATTTAATTTTTTAGTTAATAAAACAAAACAGGATTTTTTATAAATTATCACGAATTATAAATTGTTATCTATTTTTAATTAGGCAGGAGGCTGATATTATGGATGTATGTTTAAAAGCCATTCAAAATTTCAAAACTTAGAAAAATAAAAAAAGGAAGTGACCTCATGATTCAATTCATCAATGTAAGCAAGGCTTATAAAGAACACAATGTTATTGAAAATATCAATCTGGAAATAAACAAAGGCGAACTGGTTGTTTTAATAGGCCCCTCCGGCTGCGGCAAAACAACTATTTTAAAAATGATTAACCGCCTTATCGAACCAAGTGATGGCCAGATTAAAATTAACGGTACCGATATTGAAGCACAAGACCCTATCGAACTGCGCCGCAATATTGGTTACGTTATTCAGCAGACAGGTTTATTTATACACATGACAGTACGGGAAAATATCGAAATAATTCCCCGGCTTGCCAAAATGCCGGTTTCCGAAATTGTTGACCGTACAGTAAAATTAATGGAAACGGTCGGTTTACCCGAAGAATTTTTAGACCGCTATCCCAATCATTTAAGCGGCGGACAGCAGCAACGTGTCGGCGTTGCCCGCGCTTTTGCCATGAACCCCGATATTATTTTAATGGACGAGCCGTTTTCTGCGCTGGACCCTCTTACCCGCAGCCAGCTGCAGGACGAACTCGTAAGTTTGCAGTCAAAGCTGCATAAAACAATAGTTTTTGTTACGCACGATATGGACGAAGCCGTAAAAATTGCAGACCGCATTTGCATTTTACAAGGCGGGCGCATTTTGCAATACGATACACCGGAAAACATCCTTAAAAATCCTGCCCACGGTTTTGTAAGTGAATTTGTTGGCAGCAAACGTATCTGGAGCAGCCCGCAGTTAATACGCGCCAAAGATATTATGATAACCTCGCCCAAAACAACATACCCTTATGTACCAATGTTTAAAGGGCTTGAAAAAATGCGTATTGATAAAGTTGACAGCCTTATCGTCATTGATGAAGATAATCACCTGCTCGGAATTGTACGTGCCAGAAGCATTCTGAATTCGGCCGACAAAAGCCTGCCGGTCGAAACAGTTATGACTCCCGCACGTGTAACCGCCGATACGGAAGAAAATATAGTTTCCCTTTTAGAAAAATCAACGGGCTTAACATCTCAAATATTCCCGTTACAGACAGAGATAACCGGCTTGCAGGGCTTATAACAAACTCAAGCCTTGTAACAACAATGAGCCACCAGTTTATTGGTGTTAAAGGAGGTGCCGGAGCATGACTGCTTTTCTCACCTTTCTGCTTGAGCAGCACCAATATATTTTTGAACTGCTTTTAGGTCATATACAGCTTACTTTGCTCTCTGTGTCAATAGCGGTTTGCCTTGGCATACCGCTCGGTGTTTATATCTCCGGGCGTGATAAAATTATGAAGCCTGTTATGGGGTTTGCCAATCTTGCCCAGGCATTACCGAGCCTTGCACTGCTTGGTTTTCTCGTTCCCTATATGGGTATCGGTTCTATTACCGCCGTATCCATGGTTGTGCTTTATTCACTATTGCCGATTTTAAAAAATACCTGTACAGGGCTGCGCAATATAAGTTCCGAAACTTTGGAAGCAGCAAAAGGTATCGGCATGACAGACATGCAGATTTTATTTAAAGTACGCCTGCCCCTGTCGCTGCCGGTAATTATGGCCGGTATACGCATTTCCAGCGTTAACGCCGTAGGGCTGATGACCATAGCCGCCTACATAGGCGCCGGAGGTCTTGGCACGCTTGTTTTAAGCGGTATCCAAACCGATAATTCCGCCATGATTCTGGCCGGTGCAATACCAGCCTGCTGCCTTGCACTTTTAATGGATTTTGTGATGAGCAAAATCGAAACAGCAGTTACTCCTGTTTCGTTACAGCCCGCTTCCAAAAAAATGTCAACCAAAACTATTGAGCAAATTAAAAGCCAGCGCAAAAAAACTCTGGCCGTTGCCGCATGCATCATTCTTATCAGCGGCGGATTTTTGCTCGGGCGCGAACTTGTAAACCGTCCGGATATCCGCATCGGTTCCAAGGATGCAACCGAAAGCGTGATTATCGGCAATATGCTTGCTGATTTAATTGAAGCCAAAACCGATATCAAGGTTGAGCGGCGCCTTGCGCTTGGCGGCACAATGATTGCCTTTGAAGCTCTGCGCAGTGGTGAAATTGATTTGTACCCTGAATATACCGGCACAGGTTACAGCACTATATTAAAGAATAAACTGCGTCCCGGTTTTACGCCGGAAGAAATGTATAATATGGTTGAAAAGCAGATGCAGCGCGACCACAACATTGAACTGCTTGGCAGTTTAGGCTTTAATAATACATATGTATTAGCCGTTACCAAAGAAACTGCCGAAAAATACCATTTAAAAACAGTAACGGATTTAACCCGCGTAAGCCACAACCTGCGTTTCGGATGTTCGCCGGAATTTGCGGCACGTGAAGATGGTTTACCCGGTATCGAAAAAACTTACGGCATAAAATTCAAATCTGTCAATAATTTCAGCGGCACGCTTATGTATACTGCCATTACCAGTAATAATGTTGATGTTATTACGGCGTTTTCCACGGACGGGCTTTTGCAGAAATATGATTTGGTATTGCTGGAGGATGACAAAAACTTTTTCCCGCCCTACTATATGTGCCCGTTTATAAACGGTGAAACCGCAGAAGAATATCCGGAACTTATTGAAGCACTTAAAGTTTTGGACAACGCTATTAATGACAGCACTATGCAAGGCCTTAACTATGAAGTTGTAGAAAAAGGTCGCGACCGTGCCGAAGTAGCACGCAGCTTCCTTTTGGACAAAGGTTTGGTAAAAACTTCTGATTTTGAAGAATAGCTAAAAAAACGCATTACACTTTAAAAAGTGTAATGCGTTTTTTAACTTAATTACAATTACAGTTCAATATTTTTAGCGTTGGCAAGGGTTTCTCTTGCTTCGGCAATAAGTTTTTCCATAACTTCCTTGCAGGGCAGAATTTCGTTAAGAGCGTTCAGGCTCTGGCCTACAAGCACTGCGCCATGCTCAATGTCGCCGTCTACTGCACCCATGCGGTTGGTGCCGGTTGCAAAATCATTAAGTTCCTGCTGCGGAGCGCCTGCAACTTCTTTGGCAAGATATTCTTTGGTAAATTCGTTTTTCAGGCAGCGTACTGCGTTGTTGCGGCTGAAGCCGGTAACAGCGGAATCGGTGTCGGTAGCATCAATAATTGCCTGTTTAGCACGCGGATGAGTCGGGCATTCGGTGGTAAGAATAAAACGGGAACCCATCTGTACACCGTCTGCACCCATCAAAAGTGCTGCTGCAATGCCGCGGCCGTCGGCAATACCGCCTGCAACCAGAACAGGTACGTTTTTAACCAGAGGCAGTACGTTGGTCATCAGCGCCATGGTGGTCTGCTGGCCGATATGCCCGCCGCCTTCCATGCCTTCAATAACCATTGCGTCTACGCCAGCTGCTTCCACACGTTTTGCAAGTTTTACGTTCGGCACAACAGGAATAACCTTAATGCCTGCACTGTGCAGTTTTTCAATATGCGGCACCGGGTTGCCTGCGCCGAGAGTTACAAAAGCAACTTTTTCTTCGCATACAACTTCGATAATTTCGTTAACATTCGGTGCCATCAGCATTAAGTTTACGCCAAAAGGTTTATCTGTTAAGGTTTTGCATTTTTGAATTTCTGCTTTGGTCCATTCGGTGGTACGGCCGCCGGTAGCAATAATGCCTGCGCCGCCTGCGTTAGAAACAGCTGCAGCAAGGTTAGCGTCGGAAGTCCAGGCCATACCGCCCTGGATAACAGGATATTTAATGCCTAAAAGTTCGGTAATTTTTGTTTTCATTATGTAAACACCTCTTATTCTTTTTTTGTATACATTATACTATACTAAAGCAAATTTTACTATATGCGCGCCCGCCTTAAATTTTTTTGCAGAAATACGCATACGGGCAGCTGTGGCAATAGGCTGTGCTGCATGTAAATTCCCGTTCATCTGTTTTGGCAAAAATGCTTTGCAGTTCAGCTGCAATTTCTTCTGGGTTAAAGTCTGCCGGAAGTTCAAAATTTACACAGCCGCGCAAAAAGTGCAGTTCTGCACTTTTAACAGGCAGGTTAAACATTTCTTCTGCCGCCAGTTTATATAAGGCCAGCTGATATTTATATCCTTTGGGAAGCGCATCAGGCACATGCCCTGTTTTATAATCAATAATGCTTAAACTGCCGTCAGAATTATAAATAATGTTATCTATAAAACCGTAGCACTGCGCATTTATGCCGTATTTTGCAAGTACCAGCAGCGCAAAGCCGGTTTCGTGCAGCTGTTTAGCCTCCAGGCCCGGATATAAATTGCTTTGCAGATATTTTTCCAACATTTTTTCTGCTTCGCCAAGGTCATAATCCTGTAAATTCTTATCATAAGCAGCCTGCATTAAGGCTTTTTTTACATTACCGGCATATTTTTCCAGTGCTTTATGCACCAAAGTGCCAAAAGTTCTGGCATCAATTGCATTTTCACCGTTCAGCTGAGGCTCAACAGGCGGCATTTGCAAAATATAATGGTAATAAAAACTGCGCTGGCAGATATTATACTGCTGCAAAGATGAAGCCGAAAAACTCTGCTGCCAGGCTTTTCCGTATTCCGGCAGCGGCATAGTATTGGCAATTACATCTTCCCCGATAAAACTTCCGGTATCTTCTTCCGCCTGCATTTCCTGCGGTAATATTCCCGCCGCATCAACATCGGTAAAAATCATGCCTTCATAGCCGCTTAATATATTTTTCAGATTTTTAAACCATGTGCCTTTATCACCTTTGGTTTTTGTAACGCCGGACAAAATCAGCCTGTCTTTTGCACGCGTTGCAGCAACATAAAACTGGCGTTCCTTTTCTGCCTTGTCAAGTTCACTGTTTAAGGCTTTTATTTCTTTAAAAACGCTGCTTTCCTGCAAGTTTCCGTTAACATCAACTTTAATGCCAAGCCCTGTGTTTTTATTAAAATTTATTTGCGTGCTGTCGCCGCCAACCCCTGTATCAAGTGCCGGCAAAATAACGGTTGGAAACTCAAGCCCTTTTGATTTATGGATAGTCATAATTTTTACGGCTTCCTGTGCATTACCGGCAACAGCTGCCGCTTCACGCGCATTAAGTGCTCGCAGGCGTTTTATGTTATCAAGGTATTCACGCAGCCCACCCTGCCTGTGCAGGCAAAATTCAGCGGCAAGAGCAAATAACTTCTTTAAATTGGCATTTTTTTCTTCTCCACCCGGCTGTGCGGCAGTAATAGCATTGAGATTAAGAATCTGTTCGATAAAGCTGAATAAATCCGTAAGCGGCAATGACATGGAAGCATCATAAATTTGTTTTAAAACGCCGCTGCAACGGTTTAATTTGCTTTTTTCCTTTTCGGCTAAATATTCCGGATATGTTCCGCTTTGCAGAATCTGCCATAAACTTTCATATTTATCTGCATTATCCTGTAATTCAAAGAACAAAGCTGTAAGCGTTTCGTCATCAACAGCAAAATATGGCGAACGCAAAACACCTGCCAGTTCCAAATTACGCCTGCTGTCGGCACAAACTGTCAGCAAATTAATAAAATCAATAATTTCCCGCCTTTCATAAAATCCTTTGCCGTCAACAACATTGCAAGGTATTCCGCAGCTGTTCAGTGCATTTTCGTAATAATCAACCTTTGTCATGGCACGCAGCAAAATAACAATATCGCTGTATAAAATGCCTTCCTCATCGTGCAGTTTTTTTATTTTCTGCGCAATAAAGGCGGCTTCCGCTTCGCGTGCATCCGTCTGCGCCGTCTGCTCATCATGGTTTATTACAATAAGTTCCGGCAAAAGCGTACCTGAACGGTTAGCCCGCAGCGCTTCAAAAAACACATCCTGCGTTTCGTCAAGCCCCAACAAATCCGGGAAGGTTGCATTACAGAAATCAAGAATTTTATCCACCGTGCGGAAATTGTCATCCAAAACAATGTTTTTGCCTTTTTTAGCGGCAATATCTCTGCGCACACGTGCAAAAACATTAACATCGGCACCGCGGAAACGGTAAATTGATTGCTTGGGGTCGCCAACAACGAACAGCTTATTGCCGTTCAGGCTGTCCTTATCGTCGCCGCATAAAAGGTATATAATCTCGCGCTGGCGCTCATTGGTATCCTGAAATTCATCAACCATTATGTATTTAAAATTCTGCTGGTATTTATGCCGTGTTTCCTGTGAATCAAGCAAAAGTTTCAAGGCAAGGCTTTCCAAATCATCGAAACCGATTAAATTAAGTTCTTCCTGCTTTGCCAGCACAAATTTACGGCAGCTGCGCAAAACATTATGCCATACTGCAACCAGTTCTGCTGCACGGGCATCAATGGCAGCCTGGTATAGTTTTTTCAGTGCTTCTCTAGCTTCGGCAACAACTGCTTTATCTTTAGCTTGCATGGTAAGCACGCCAATATATTGGTTTAGCACCGCTCGGCTTTCTTCAGTTTCATATTTCTGAATTGCCTCAATAACCAAATGGCGGTTTTCCTTTAAATTCTGCAATTTGGGATAATGCTTGGTTGTTTTGTCAACAACAGTGCCCATACCTGCAATAAGCTCATCAACAAGTGCGGTAAGCTCTGCCTGCAATTCCGGCGCACAATCCGCACTTTTTTTATACGGCTCTGCCGGATTTTCAAGTTTCAAAACCTCATCCGCAATGCCATAAATGCTGAGCAGCTGTTCTTTAACGCCTTCAATTCCGTAATTGCGGATAAGTTCTTCCAAACCGGAACCATTTTCTGCAATCGCTTTTTTAATAAAACCAGTGATATTGGCTTCCAAAAATTCCTGCATATCATTTTCTTCCGCAACATTAAACGAAGGGTCCAGCCCTGTTTCTACAGGGTTTTCTTTTAATATTCCGTTGCAGAAACCATGAATTGTACTGATGCGCGCCTGGTCAAAACGCTGCCTGTGGTTATGCCAGAACTCTTTATTTACGACATCCTCTTTTTCAAGTTCATACAAGCGTTTGCGTATGCGTTCTTTCATCTCCGCCGCAGCTTTGCGCGTAAAAGTTATTGCCAGTATTTCTTTTGGCTGCACAGCCTGCTGCGGATTTTTTATGCCCTGCGCAAGAATATTGATGAAACGCTCAACAAGCACTCTTGTTTTGCCGCTGCCTGCACCGGCAGATACGGAGACGTTGCAGTTAAGCGTATTAATGGCTGCCGCCTGATTTTCCGTAAAATTAAACATCTCCGTCTGCACCTCCGTTATTTTTTTCATTAAAACGCCTGCAAATTTCACGTGCCGGGCAATAACTTGAGCACGTTCTTTTGGCAACCGGTTTAAAATCACCGCTGCGCATGGCTTTTATGTAGCCGGTAATAAACTGCTTTGTTTCTTCAACAAAACTATCCCATTCACCTACGGATTTTGCTTTAAAGAACGGCGGTTTATTTTTAGCATCAAAAACTATTCCTTTATCACGTTCGGAACTTTTAAAAGAAAAATAATCGCCGCCCAAAACCGTTTTATCTTTTGTCAGCTGTTCCGCTGCCAGTAAATAAAGCGGCATCTGTAAATCCAAACCTTCCTTCATATCTTTGGAGTCCGGTATTTTGCTGCGCTTGTAATCGGTAACAAATATTCTTTCGCCGTCAGCGTCAACGCGGTCAATACGTCCTTTCAAATTATAAACCGCTCCGTCTTCATCAGTTAAACTAAGCGGCAGCGATGTACCCGGTCCAAAAGACATTTCCACATTTAAAGGCTTATAGCCGTACCATGCTTTTGCATAGTTGTATTCCGCTTTAACAAATTTAAGCAGGTGCTTTAAAATATTTTCTTTCTGATAAGTTAAAAATACAGTGTCTTTTAATTTGCCGCTTTGCTCGTATTCTCTGCTTAAAACATCAAAAATGCGCTGCATTTCTTCACATAAAGTTTCCAGCGGATACTCTGCAAGGCTTTTATTTAAATACAAGCCTATAAACTGTGCTGCTGCGGCGTGCATAAGGCTTCCTTCGTCCGCAGCATTTATATCTTCATCCATTTCGGCATATTCTTCCTGCCGCCACAGATAACTTACCATAAATTTAAACGGGCAATCCGCATAAGTTTCAAGCCTTGAAGCACTGAAGCTGCTGCCAATTTTCCGTGGAAGTTCAGACAGCAGCTCACTGTTTTGCAGTATGCCGCTGTAACGGTTAAAACAGCTTTCTCTTATATATTCAATACTGCTGCGTTCAGCCCAGTTCTCAACAGCTTCTGCAAGCAGTTTATTATTTCTGTTTACAAAAGCAAGATTTTCAAGCAGTTCATTGTCCGATAATGAAGCGTCCACATTAACCGGCGCGCATTTTTCTACTTTAAGAGAATTATCCGCAAAAGTATTTTGCAGCATTTCCACATATGCGGATGCGCCGCCGGAATCGTCACTGTACCAGCTTACGGTAAGGCTTTGCAGGGCTGCTGCTGCAGCAGCGGCAAAAAAGTATTTATCCTCGTTTAAACCGGCAATAGTACCTGGCAAATCTATGCCAAGCGCTTCCATTGCCGCACGCTCATAATCATTATAAATCCAGTTTTCCGTTTTTACTGACGGGAATTCACCTTCGCGCACGCCAAGCAAAAAAACATAAGGATAATAAACGCCCTGTATATTAGCAGCCTCTGTAATAAGCACGCCGTTCATATCGCCTTTTTGCAGAACAAGCTCAACACCTTGTACCGCTTCATACAAAATATCGGCAAAATCCTGCGCCGTTATTTTTTTGTTAAGCATGCCTCCGGCGGCGTAATCACTTTGCAGCAGCGATAAAATATCTTTTAATTTACCTGCAGCAAGTATATAGTTCTTTATTGCGTCATAACCGGCACTGCCGTTTTTATAGGCGCTGCCAAGTTTGGAAGCAATGTCCAGCTTTTCCAGAATATTTTCTGCCGCCGTGCAATATTCGCTGATGCAGGCATTTTCGGGAACGGTTTTTATTAAATCCAGCAAACGGTTTAATTCCTGCTGTTCTTCATCTTTTAACACTTCCATGCCGTCAGCAACAAAACTGTCCGCCGATTGATAGAGTTTTTCTGTTTTCAAACGCAAAAGCAGCTCCGTATCAAATTCAAACAGCATTTTTACTGCCTGACAGCCCATAAGCGTGCATAAATTACCGGCTGAGGCTGCCGGTGCAGAATAAGCAGCTGTTTTCACAAGCAGATACATAAACTCCGTTAAAGGCTCATTATTCAGTTTTGCCGTCAGCGGCAAAGAAACGGGAATACCGTATTCATCACTTAAATTGCGCAAGCCGGCATAAAACGAAAAATCCCTCAGCAAAATAATAATTTCACTGCTTTTTATACCCTTCTGCAAAAGCTTTTTAACGCTGCGCAGCACAGTGCGTATTTCCTGCTCACGGCTTGCGACCTCCAGCAGCTTTATGCCGCTGCCGTAATATACGGCACTGCTTTCTTCACCAAGATACTCCGTTAGTATTTTTAAGCTGTTTTCACGTTCAAGAAGCTCCGGCTGTAATTTCTCCATGTCCAAAAAACGACTTAAATCGGCAAAAGCATGTTCAGTTGCCGCAAAAATTTCCGGGCGCTTGGGGTCATACATTAAGCCAACATTTATATTGCAATGTTTTGTCAGTTCGCGCAGCAGTTCTATCTGCAATCCGTCAAAACGGTAAAACTCGCTGAAATATAAATTTTTCCACGGAACAATCGGGTTATCTTTTTGCAGCACATAAACAGCAAGGCGGTACAAGCCTTCAACGTCAAACCAGTCTTCTTTTTTTAATTTCTGGCGGTAAGCCGTATAAACAGCGGCAATTTCGCGGTCTTTAAGCCCAAGTTTTCCCGGCCTGTCCCAGCCGTTAAGCGCTTCGTAAATTTCTTCCATTTTGGCGCCGCTGCGCGATAACTGCCCAATAAGCGATGTTACCGCTTTAACAAAGCCTTTCTTTTCAACCAGAATATTAAAATAATCAAGTTTATTATCGTGGGCATATTTTTGCAGAATTTCTTCGACAATAAGCTCCTGCGTGCGGCGTGAAATGCGCTGTAAACCTGCATAACCGTTAGCGTTAAGCAGACCGGTTGCAACATCGTCAAAATTTTTTACGCGTACTGCGCCCTCTTTAAAAGCACGGTTTTGCAGCACGCCGCTGGGCAGAACCAAAAGCGAATTTTCCCAGCCTTTTTCTGCTATTTCATTAATAAAATATCCTCTGGCACTGCGCCCCAGGGGGACATAGTAAAGTTTATTCATAAATATTTCTCCGATAGTTTTTCTTATATTTTACCACAAAAACTGCCTTATCCAAAAAGTAAAATCAACTTAAAATAGTATACGCTATTTAAAGTTTTAACGTTAACTTTATGTTAAATTTTATTAAGAATAATTTACATTTTCTTAAAAATGTAGTATTCTATATAAGAATTTTAAAATACCTATTAAATTAAGGGGGAATTTTTATTATGTCAGGTTTAGGTTTAATGATAGCGTTTGTTATCGCTATCATCGTCATGATTGTCGCTATCTCCAAGTACAAGATTCATCCGTTTTTGTCTATTATGACCGTATCTCTTGTTCTTGGCCTCGTTGCCGGTATTCCTTTGGTGGACACCAAAGTTGACGGCAAAACGGTTCAGGGCATTGCCACTGTTATCGGCTCCGGTTTTTCCGGCACATTTACCAGTATCGGTATCGTTATTATTTTAGGCGCCCTTATCGGCGGCATTTTGGAAATTACCGGTGCAGCCTTTAAACTGGCAGACCTTATTATTAAACTGGTTGGCAAAAAGAACCCGGAACTCGCCATTGAACTTATGGGCTGGGTTGTTTCCATTCCTGTATTCTGCGATTCCGGTTTTGTAATTTTGAATCCTATCCGCAAAGCGCTGGTTAAACGTACTCTTGCACCAAGCGTTGGTATGTCGGTAGCTTTAAGCGCCGGCCTTTATATCTCCCATGTATTTATTCCCCCTACACCGGGTCCTATTGCTGCGGCAAATACTTTGGGCATTGGCAATAACCTGCTGCTGGTTATCGGCATGGGCATGGTAGTTTCCATTTTCCCGCTTATTGCAGGCTATGCTTTCGTTAAATATATCGGCCCGAAAGTTAAAACCCCGGAAGACATTAACGACGGCGAAGTTGTAAAAACTTATGAAGAAATTATGGCTTCCCACAAAAATATTCCGGGCGCGTTCATGTCCCTCGCTCCTATTATCATTCCTATTTTGTTAATGGCTTTGGGTTCCATTTCCAACATGGCTAAATGGACCGGCTTCTTCGCCGATGTATGTGTTTTCCTCGGCACACCTGTAATTGCACTGGCAGTAGGCGTTATCTTTGCTGTTGCCCAGCTTATCAGCTCCGGCAAAACCGGTGAATTTTACGAACTTACCAATGAAACCTTAAAAGTTTCCGGCCCTATTTTGTTTGTAACCGCTGCCGGCGGCGTACTCGGCAAAGTTATTGCTGTTTCCGGTATGGTACAGTACATTACCGCCAACGCAGGCATTTTGGAAACTATCGGTATTTTCTTCCCGTTCCTTCTTTCTGCAATTCTTAAAACGGCTCAGGGTTCTTCCACCGTTGCCCTTACAACAACCGCAGGCATTGTTGCACCGCTCCTGGGCGTACTCGGCCTTGATACCCCGATGCTTACCACCCTTACCGTTATGGCAATCGGCGCAGGCGCTATGGTAGTATCGCACGCTAATGACTCTTACTTCTGGGTTGTTACCAACTTCGGCGAAATGACTCCTGACCAGGGCTACAAAACCCAGACCGTCTGCACTTTGGTGCTTGGCGTATCTTCCATGCTCGGTATCTGGCTCTTGTCCCTGTTCTGCTGATTTAAGGAGTAATTTATGAAAAAAATCCTTTTAATACCCGATTCTTTTAAAGGCACAATGTCTTCCATGGAAATCTGCTCCATTATGGAAGAAAGCATACACCATCACTATCCGGAAGCAGAAGTTGTAAGCATTCCGGTTGCTGACGGCGGCGAAGGAAGCGTTGACGCCTTTTTGGAAGCACTGGGCGGCGAAAAAGTAAGCGTTAAAGCACAGGACCCTTACGGCCGCGAAATAAATTCTTTTTACGGAATTTTACCCGATGGCACTGCTGTAATTGAAATGGCAGCAGCTGCAGGGCTGCCTCTGGTAGGCGAAAACCGCCGCGCAGAAAAAACCACCACTTACGGCGTAGGCCAGCTTATCGATGACGCTTTGCGCAACAAATGCAAAAAACTTATTGTAGGCCTTGGCGGCAGCGCAACCAACGAAGGCGGCTGCGGTGCGGCAGCAGCTTTGGGCGTACGCTTTATCAACAGTAAAAATGAAAGCTTTGTCCCTGTCGGTGAAACCTTAAAGGATATTGCTGCTATCGACGCAAGCGGCATTAATCCACTTCTGCGCGAAGTTCCTATTGTTACCATGTGCGATATTGATAACCCGCTCTGCGGGCCGCATGGGGCTTCAGCTGTTTTCGGCCCGCAAAAGGGCGCTGACGAAGGTTGTATAAAAATGCTTGATGCAGGTCTTTATCACATGTCCGAAATCATTAAACGCGATTTGGATAAAGATGTACTTAACCTGCCGGGCTCCGGCGCAGCAGGCGGCATGGGCGGCGGTATGGCGGCATTTTTTAACAGCACCTTACAACCTGGCATAGAAACAGTGCTTGATACCGTTCATTTTAATAACCTGCTTGAAGGCGCAGACCTTATTATTTCAGGCGAAGGCAAAATTGATACCCAGTCCCTGCGCGGCAAAGTAGTTATTGGCGTTGCACGCCGTGCTAAAAAATCATCCGTACCGCTTATTGCCGTTGTCGGCGATATCGGCAGCGATATTCAAAAAGCATACGAGGAAGGCGTAACCGGAATTTTCAGCATTAACCGCGTTGCCCTCCCCTATGAGCAGATTAAATTAAGAGCGAAAGATGATCTGCGGCTGACAATCGACAATATTATGTATTTTATGAAGCATATGCGCTAAAACAAAATAAAACTCCTGTTTGGCAAACTTAACTGCCGGGCAGGAGTTTTTTTTCATATTTTAATTAATCTTCGTAGCGGTCATCATCCCATCTGTCATCGTCGTCTTCATAACGGTCGTCATCCCACCTGTCATCATCGTCATGTTCCCAGCGGTCGTCGTCCCACCTGTCGTCATCATCGTGTTCCCAGCGGTCATCGTCCCACCTGTCATCATCGTCATCATCCCAACGGTCATCGTCATGCCTGTCACGGCGTTCTTCACGTTCCCATCTGTCACGGTCTTTTTTGTAATTGCCGCGGCGTCCATTATCGTGCCGCCATTTATCGTCATTGCCTCTGCCGTTATCATGGTCAAAAGGGCTGTCCTTGCCACTTGCCGCGCGCAGAATATCGTTTACAACGCCAAGCTCATTGCCTTCCATATCAGCGGTAATAGCAGGCATTAATTTCTGTTCAGGTGCAGCTTCTGTTTCCGCTGCCCATAACGGGCTGATAAATGCTGCCATCAATAATGTACACAATACCTTTTTCATCATCCCTCACTCCTTAAAACTAAACAATATACCCTCTATAATAATTATACAAAAACAAAACAATAACAGGCAACAATGCTTACAAACAATTTACAATTAAATTTTCGTTCTGCGCTTGTTTTTGGCATTATTTGTAATATCTGAAACATAAAGCGCCGCGTCCACAGTTTGAATCTGGCAAAATAATAATTAACTTTCACTTTTTAAAAATTTATAGTATTATGTAAATGCAGCTGACGCTGTAATACGTAAAAAGAAGGTATAGTATATGAAAACAAGAAAGGTTGTCATTATCGGTGCCGGTCATGTAGGCTCTCATGTAGCACTGGGCCTTATTCAATCCGGCGAAGCCGATGACATTGTTTTAATTGATATTTTAAAAGAAAAAGCAGCCGCACAGGCATTGGACCTTGACGACTGCGTAAGCGGAGCTTTATGCGGGCATGACGCCGTTATACGCGCCGGTGAATACGAAGAACTTAACGATGCCGATATTATGGTTGTTGCGTTCGGGCGCAGCCGCAAACCTGGCGAAACACGCCTTGATATGTTCGACGATACCATCCGCATGGCAAACGAAGTAATCGGCCATTTAAAACAGGTTGATTTTAAAGGCATTATGATTAGTATTTCCAACCCTGCCGATATTATCTGTGAATACATCCGCCGCCAGATGAACTGGCAGACAAACCGCTGCTTCTGCACCGGCACCAGCCTGGAAACCTACCGCCTGCTGCGCGTGCTTTCTGCCGCTGCCGGTTACAGCCGCCGCTCCATTCAGGCAATGTGCATGGGCGAACACGGCAACAGCAGCTTTATTGTGTGGTCGCGCATATTTATTAATGGCACTCCGTTTTTGCAGATGCGAGAAAATAATCCAAGGCTTGCTGCACTTAACCTTGATGATTTGCAGGAACAGGTTAAACGCGCCGGTGATATTGAAGTTGACGGCAAAGGCTGTACCGAATTTGGCATTGCCAATGTTGCCGTAATGCTCATAAAAGCAATTTTCCATGACCAGAAACTTATCTGGCCTTGCTCCACAGCGCTTAACGGTGAATACGGGCAAAAAGATGTTGCCGCAGGCGTGCCCTGCGTTATCGGCAAAAACGGCCTTGAACAAATTTTAGAAGTAGAACTTGACGAAAGCGAAAAAGAAAAATTCGCCAAATCCTGCGATATTATCCGCGGCTTTTTGGAAAGAGCCGAAAGCGTAAAATAAAACTAAACCAACGTAAACGCAAACAGCACTTCAAAAGTAATTTTACTTTCGGAGTGCTGTTTGCGTTTACGCTGTTAAATTACAGCTCTGCCTTTTTGGCAAGAATTGCCGCGCACGCCTTGCAGGCCGGGCAATCGCAGTATTTGGCGCCGTTTGCTTTCAGCTCTTCGGCGTGTGCCAGAACATTTTTAGCCATTTCCGCGCCGAAAACCTGTGCGCCTGCTTCGCTACCGGCAAAAGCAATTAAACCGTCGATAGGCATAATATCGGCTTCAACCTCGGTCAGCAGCTTTTTGGTTGCCTCTGCTTCCTTATCCGTGCCGACGGCTGCCAGCCATTCCTGCCCCACTGCCTTTGCTTCGGCGCAGCAACTGGGCGCTGCTACCAATGCGTTTACCTGTTCAGTAATGTAAGCCTGTAATTCTTTAGTCATTCTTAATCATCCTTTCGCCTAAATATGGAGGTTAACTGTATTTTTTCATGTTTTCCAAAATTCTTGCCAGCATTGCTTCGCACTGGCGGATTTCGTCCTTACTAAATCCTTCGTAAAAAATCTCGCTCATCCGGTCGGATACCAGCATGTAATCGCGCTCAAGGCTTTTGGCCTTGTCCGTCAGCGCCAGCAGCGTTTTGCGGCGGTCGGTTTTATCCGGCACGCGCTGCACCAGCCCGGCTTTTTCCATGCGGTCAACCATGCTCGTCAGCGTCGTCGCCGCAAGGCCGGTTTTGTCTGCCAGCTCGCGCAAGGATATGCCGTCTTGCTGCCACAGCACATACAAAATATGCCCCTGCGCACCGTTAAAAGCGTCGATATTTTTTTCTGCCAAAATCTGGCCCAAAATCCTGCCGCTCAACCTTTTAATCTGCGAAACAAGATTACCGCCTTTAATTTCCATTTTTATTTCCTCCTGTATACGATTATACTATATAGTACTATATTTTTCAAGAGGGCGCTCATAAAAAATGCCTGCGGTTAAGCAGGCATTTTAAAGTTTTTCACCAATCTCTTTCGCGGATTGCTTCTTCAATGTCAATAGGAATATTAAACCAGTGCAAAATATAGTCTACTGTTACGCCAATGCAATCTCTTGCCACGGTTTCAATTTCGCTGTCGTTTTCATCAAATTCATCTTGCAAATCATTAATAGCGCATGTAATTTCATCAAGTTTTTCTTGAATAACATCAACATCTGTTTCCCCTGTTTCCAATAAATCAATTACTTGTTGTATTTCCGCTTTTACTTTATCAACTAAAAAATCGGGATAGTATTCATCTTTATACATTTCTTCCAAAAGAACATAATTTTCGTCAAACTTTTTCATATTTATTTCTCCTCATCTTCATCGCTGTAATCACGTTCTATATCAATAAACTGAATTATAAGCTGGCAAACTGCGCCATTTTCATCAAATCCCCAATAAACAGGGTATGTACCGTCCCCAAAACCAGCTTGGAAAAACGGAACATGATAATCTGTACCCGGAATCTGCCAATTAATCCAGTCTCCGCCATCACGCTGATACAACGGATTTTGTTTGTAACTTTCTTTAAACAAACCATAAAAATAATCGTTATAAATCTCGCTGTCCGGATTTTCCTTTTCCCATTTTTCCTGCCATTCACTAATAATTTTATTTGTTTCGGCATCACAAATACATCCCAAACCGGCATCTACATTAAAACCAAAATACTCTCCTTCTTCAAAGTTTTCCAAATCTTCACTGCCAATAAGCGCCTCATAAAATTTCACAGCGTGGTTTTGGTTAAAACGCAAACGCACAGCAGCATAACGTGCGCAATCACCTTCATACGGTTTAATAACGCAAACTTCCGTTTGATAACTTCCGGCAGGAGCCTGCACTAAATACGGAATACAGTTTTTATCAAGGTAAACTAATGGGTCGGCAACTATTACTTTGCCGCTTGGCAAATCGCATAAACCAATATTCATTACATCCAAAGCCATTCCTGCAATTTCTTCTTCTTCAAAATACTTATTAAAATCCACCACACTTTGAGTCAATTCTTTTTTCTGTGCATATAATGCAAGCCATTCTTTTGCAGGTTGCATAAAAATCACTCCTTTCAATTTCAGCTTATTTAAAACAACATCGTCAATTCACAAAATATTAGTATCAAACCCAGCGCGCCGAAGATGAGGCGGTACATGCCGCGGCTCAGCAGGTGCCCGTCTGGCTTGCCAATAGGGCTGCACAGCCAGTTCCAGTTTTTAACAGCGCCTGCCACCAGCACCACGCCGATAAGCAGCGTTATGTAATCGCGGTATTCGGCTACAAAAGCCGTTACTTTTGCTTCGTCCATTGTTATTCCTCATCATCCGCAGGCTCAAGCTGCTGCCACTTGCCGTTATCATCACGTTCAAACGCTGTGCCGCAGGGCGCGTTCAGCAGCGGCAAAACATCGGGGCACAGGTTGCAGATAGTATTTAAATCGTAAATGCTGTATTCGGCGTCCTCATCGGGGTAAACTTCGGCTTCGTCGCCCGCTTCAAAATACCAGCCGCTGTCCCAGCCGGTGTCGTCGCGGTCCGGCTCTTCACGGCAGCAAAATGCCGGTATGCAGCCATCTTTTGCTATACGTTTGCTTACACGGCAATGCCTTGCCCCCTGCCAATCTGCTAAAAGCTGTTTAAACTGCGTTTCATCCAAAGCAGGCGCATTAACTAACTGGCTGTTGTCATCCAATGCGCTCCATTCGGCAAAGCGTTTGGCAATAATCGCGCTGACAGCGCTGTAATATTCATCGCCCCATGGCAAAAACAGGTATAATGTTTCGGGCGCAGCAGTTTCCTGCTCTTTAAAATATTCCTGCGCATACGCCTTTACATCTTTTAAGTAGGCATAGGGCATGCTGCGGTTGCCGGTGTTGTACCAGTTGGCAAAGCATACGCCGGCGCAGTTGTAATCCGTTATCATCAGCCTGCCGCCTAACTCATCGCGCACAAAAGCGCGCAAATCTTTCACGCTGTCGCTTTGCACTGCCTGCACTACACCACCGTTCTGCTGCAAAAACACGTCGCCCATCAGGTTGTTCTGCATACACCAGCGCAGGTAGGCCGCCATGTGGTTATACGCCGCCAGCTCATCAACCGGCAGGTTGTGCTTTTTAATCAGCTCCAAATGCTCTGCTCCGCTGTCCATCTCGCGGTCATCGTAGTTCAATATTTCCGCGTCGGTTATCGCGTTTAAACGCGTGGGGTTTATAACCTCCAAAATTTCGTCCGGACATTTTTCCAAAAGCTTATCTACGCCGTGTTCTGTTTTATAATCAAGCTCTTCCTTATAAAGCGGTATCACCTGGTAAAAGTTCACCGTTTCGCCGTTTGGCAGCTTACATTCATAGCTCGGTTCGCCAAACACGCCGGGGCTTAAGGTAATGGCGGCGCACATTTTTGTGCTATCGTCAAAACTTTCAATGTCGCTAAATTCCATAGTGCTTCCCCACGCGTGGTAAACATCGCCGCCCAGCGGCACACGCGCCATAAACTTTAAAAAGCGTATGGGCCAGTACCATTTTTCATCCTTCAGCGATTGTTCGTCCAACTGCCAGTCCGCAGGCAAGTTTATTAAAAGCTCGGCGCGCGCCAAATCTTCATAGCCTTCCGGCACGGGCATTTTGGCAGCGCCCATGCCCATGGTTACCAGCGTATAGTATTCGTGTTCCGCCCGCGGCGGGATAACGCAAATATCTATGTGTACATCGGGCGACATTATTTCGTGCATTACGTTTTCGTATTTACCGAAGTGCTCGTCGATGTGCTTGCCGACGGCGGTCATTTCTTCAAAATTATAAAGGGCAGGCTCGCCATAGCTTTCTTCAATGTATTCATCTATGGTTTTTATCAGCTGCGCTGCGTCCTCGTCGTCCGGCGCAAGCTGCTGCCATTTGCGGGCATGCGCCAGCGCCTCCAGCTCTCGCCCTTCCATCATCCACAGCGCGTAAGCCATGCGGCTGTGCCAATACCAGTCGTCCAGCCCTTCCAGGCGCACGCTTTCAAAAAGCTTAACGGCTTTTTCCATTAAAAATATGTCAATGCCGTCTTCTTCCGCCTTTTCCTTGCGGTCGCCCAGCACCGCCAGGTTACTGTACGCCCTGCCCAAAAGCACCGTCAGTGCATAGCCGCGTTCTGCCTCCGGCACGGCTTCAATCAGTTCTATACACTTGCTGTATTCATCGTTGCTGTTCAGCTCGGTTATTTTTTCAATTAAATCCTTCTGCATAATGCTGCCCCCTTACGCCTAAAAAATGCAAAAAGGCGCTTTAATCCCCGCCTTAAGGCAGATACCAAAGCGCCCAATTTTTAACTGAAGTTTTTCAGCGTAACAAATTACCGGCATCATATCGTTAAAATGCCGCATCGCTTGCTTGCTTGCTTGCTTGCTTGCTTGCTGTCATGGTGTTCCAAATCCTCATATCTGTCAACCCCTTGTTATGCTTTATTTTATTATACTAAAATTTTAAGCCTTTAACAATGCTTTAAACCATTTTGGCAAAGTAATATTTAACGGCCACAGCCTGCGCCGCAAGCAGCAGCACCAACAGGTAAAATACATATTCAATGCCAAAGCCGTGCGCCACAAAGCCCAAAACGGCAGGCCCTAAAATAACGCCGGTGTAGCCCATGCTGGTTATCGCCGTAACGGCGGCGTTAATGGGCATGGCCTTCTGGTATTTAGTCAGCGAATATATCGTTGGCACAATATTGGCCAGCCCCAGCCCCATCAGCACAAAGCCCAGCTGAATGGCGTAAAAGTTCTGCAAAAATATTACGCTTAAAAAGCCCAGCGCGCCGGTAACGCTGCCAAAAATCAGCGTTTTCTCCTCGCCTAACGCGGCGACAATTTTATCGCCCAAAAGGCGCATTACAAGCATGGCCACGCTGAACACCGCATAGCCCACGACCGCCAGCGAAAGCTCCGTGTTTTTAACCTCTGTAAGCAAAACGCCGCTCCAGTCCATAACTGCACCTTCGCCTAAAAATGTTATACACGCCAGCAAACCGAAAAACACTACTATGCCTTTGGGTATGGCAATCGGTTTTTCGTTGCCCGCGCCTTTAAAATTTAAAAAATGGCGGCTGTAAATTGCCGTAAACACCATTACTATAAGGCTGTGTATGGCGGCAATAACTGTTATGCCAAGCCCTGCTTTAGCCAAAAGGCTGAATAAACCTGCACCGGCAAAGCAGCCAACGCTCCATAAAGCGTGCATGCCGCTCATCATACGCTTTTTAGAAGCATTTTCTACGATAACGGCATTAAGGTTCATATTAACGTCTATGCAGCCCATTGCCGCGCCAAAAACCGCAAGAAATACCAAAAAGCCCCAAATATTGCCAAGCAGTGATAAAATTATTAAATCCGCTGCCATAACGGCAATAGCGGTACGCAAAACTTTTTTACAGCCGTAACTGCGGCTTAACATACCTGCCAGCGGCATAAAAATAAAAGCGCTGATGCCGATGCTTAATAACAGCATGCCTAATATATCGGCGCCAATTTGCAGTTTATCTTTAACTGCCGGTATCATTGGCGCCCATGTGGCAACCGCAAACCCGCTGATAAAAAACGCCATGCGCGCCGCCATCTGCTCTTTTTTGCCTACTTTATAGGCCGATAAATAATCATCTACTAATCCCATTAATTAACCTCCGGTTAAGGTTTGCAAATTCCGCATGGGCTGTAGCCTTTGCTGATTAATTCGGCACGCCGCCCTTTAAAGTTTTCCTTATTTTTAACGCTAATTTTTTCTGCGCCGCTGCAATCAGGTTTATGAAACTTTTTGCTGCCGTTATTTAACACATAGCTTTGTACTGCGTAATCATCGGCAGTTGGGCATACTTTTGGCTTATTGCCGGCAGTTTTTGCCGTTTGCTGCCCTTCTGCCAGTTTGCTTTTGCCGTCTGCATAGTTAATTTCCACGCCCGGCTGTACATTATAACAAAAAACATTAAAGCTTATGCCTGCACCTTTATCCTCTACGGACATTGCCTCCATCTGTACGCCTGACGCCACAAGGTTATTGCCGTTAAACACCGGCGTTACACGGTATAAAACATGGTTGCCGGTTTCTTTAATATAGTCGGCCACCATATTTTCAAACGGCAGCATGCCATCCACATTCATATAGCGCGTTCCTGTTATTAAATTGCGTTCGTTTGCATTTTCAGCCGTAAGCTGATAGCCGATTAAATGGCAGCGGTTATAAAGATACTTACCGTCAACAAAATCGTATTTTGCCGTTTGCCAGCCGCTCGGCTTAACCTGGCCGATACTGCCGCGCTTTTCTTTAGGCATTGTTTCTTTGGACACATTGGCAAACGCCGTTCCGCAGCGCTTTAAGCTATCCAGCGGGCTGTATTTTTCAAATGATTTTTCGGTTAAATCAGCCTCGGTAAAATTTGGTTTATTGCCGTTAATTGCAATAAAGGGCTTGCCGCTGTACGCAGGTACAGAAGCAATACCGGCTGCGTTAACGGAACTGCCTGCCGGTGCGGCGGCATTGCTGCCTTTTTGCCCGCAGCCGCTTAAAACAAGGCTTACAGCCAGCATTAAAGAACAAATTACAGCAAATATTTTTCTCATTTTACGTAAATTTCCTCCGTAATTTTATCGTGGGATGAACCGGCAAAATCATTGCTCTCTTTAAGGTGCCAGTTTTTTAAATCAATGTCAAAATATAAATCTGCCGGGTAAACCCGGTTCCACCTGTACAAAATAATTTTCTGCATTTCTTTTTCATAAGGCTTAACGCTGATGTTTTCGGCAAAGCAATAATCATCACTGCCTGCTTTTGTCATAAAATCTTCATCAACGGTTATGCTTTCAGCAGTTTCATCAAACTGTCCGCGGCTGTATGCGTTCATCCACAGTTTATGCGCGCCGCAAAGCTTCAGAAGCCGCGCACGCAAAACCCTGTCCATACTCTGGCGGCGGTTATTAAAAAGCATGCCTAAATTATCATCAACGCAAGCAATTAAAATCATTTTTATACCCTTCCGTGCTGTTTATTATATTCATCATAACTTTTTAAACGCTCTGACAGTGTACCTGTATGCAGTTCAAAAAGATGATTGTCATAATCATAAAACAAACCATTTTCATCATAGCATTATAAAAAACACTTTGCAAGTTAAGTTTTTAAAAGAATACAAAAATCCCCGGCAGGATTTTCCCACCGGGGACTGGTTATTTACCATTCAGATATTAGTAATTTACTTTGCGCAGTTCAAAATATGCTTTCGGATGGTCGCAAACAGGGCAAACTTCCGGAGCTTTTTCAGCAATTACGATATGGCCGCAGTTGCCGCAAATCCAAACCTGTTTTTCTTCGCGTTTAAATACACGGTCATTTTCAATGTTGGCAACCAGTGCATTGTAGCGTTCTTCATGTTCTTTTTCAATTTTGCCAACTTCTTCAAACAGCATGGCAATATAATCAAAGCCTTCTTCTTTTGCTACTTTGGCAAATTCGGCATACATTTCGGTCCATTCATAGTTTTCGCCGGCTGCTGCGTCTTTAAGGTTGGTTAAAGTATCAGGCAGGCTGCTGTGTGCTACGCCGCCGCTGGTTAAAAGTTTAAACCAGATTTTGGCATGTTCTTTTTCGTTGCCTGCGGTTTCTTCAAAAATATTGGCAATCTGATTGTAGCCTTCTTTTTTTGCAATGCCTGCATAATAGGTATATTTGTTTCTTGCCTGAGATTCACCAGCAAATGCTGCCTGTAAGTTTGCTTCGGTTCTGCTTCCTTTAAATTCCATTGTTCATACCTCCATAAAATAAATTTTATTTGTGCTGCTGCACTTATTGTGCTTCTTTTGCCTCAAGCTTCTGGCAATCGGGGCACAATCCATTAAAGACAATATCATGGCTCTGCATTTTAAAACCGGTTACTGCGGCAACCTTTTCGTCAAGGTCTTCCATGTAATCCATATTCTCTACATTCATAAATTTCCCGCAATAGGAACATTTAATGTGGTAATGCTTGGTAAGCATATGGTCAAACCTGTCTGCGCCGCTGGGTACGGAAACCTTGTTTAAAAGCCCGCTTTCCACAAGCGAGTTAAGGTTGCGGTACACCGTTCCCTTACTGATATCGGGATATTCCATGGTTATGCGTTCATAAACCTCGTCAGCCGTGGGATGGTCCGCCAGGAAGCGTACTGCAGCAATAACAAGCTGTCTTTGAATAGTATTACGTTTCATTCTGCCTCTCCCTTCTAACAAAACTTATTCTCAATTACAATTATATACCCAAAAGAAATCTTGTCAAGCAAGTTTACTATTTTTTCACGTATGAGCGGTTTTTCCTTTAAAATTACAGCATTTTTCAGTAAGCACCTGCTTATCATTCACGTGTGTTTTTAATAAATAATGTTTTTCGTTTATCAGCTTTAGTTATTTAAAAATTTTAAAAACTTTTATTTGATTGCTAATGAGTTTTGGTAGTGATATAATAAATTTGCAGTTAGTCATAAGTAATCAAAGGAGAAAATTAAATATGGAAGCTATTACTTTAAATAATCTGGCTATCGGGCAAAAAGCCACGATTATTACAGTTGGCGGTGAAGGCATTTTGCGACGCCGCTTTTTAGATATGGGGCTGACCCCCAAAACAAGGGTTATGGTGCGTAAAAGAGCGCCCTTAGGCGACCCTATCGAAATTTTTCTGCGCGGCTACGAGCTGACCCTGAGGCTGGATGACGCTAAAAAAATTACCGTGCAGCCGGAGGAAGCATGAAACTTACATTTGCACTTGTAGGAAACCAGAACTGCGGCAAAAGCACGCTTTTTAACTATCTTACCGGCAGCAACCAGCATGTCGGCAACTTTCCCGGCGTAACGGTGCAGAAAAAGGAAGGCATTTTGCTGAAGGATAAGGATATTACCGTTATTGACCTTCCCGGTATTTATTCCCTTTCGCCTTATACCTCTGAGGAAATTGTTACGCGCGATTTGCTTTTGCGCAACAAACCGGATGTTATTGTAAACGTTCTTGATGCTACCAATATTGAACGCAGCCTGTATTTATCACTGCAGCTTATAGAGCTTAATACGCCAATGGTAATTGCCCTTAATATGATGGATGAATTGCAGGCAAGCGGCGGCAGTATTGATATTAAAACGCTTGAGAAAAAGCTCACCATACCGGTAATTCCAATAACGGCCAATTCAGGTGCGGGTGTTGATGAACTTATCCGCCGCGCCAAAAACGCTGCTGAAACTCATCAGCTGCCTGAGCGCCTTGACTTTTGTTCCGGCCCGGCGCATGTGGCAATTCATTCCATCGCCCATTTAATTGAACCTAAAGTACGCAAAAAAGGCTTGCCGCTGCGTTTTTCGGCAACTAAGCTCATTGAAGGCGATGACCTGTTAACCAAAGAGCTGGAATTAACGGAAAACGAACAGGATATCATAGGCCACTTTGTTACAGAGCTTGAATCGGCAGCCGATACGGATAAAGAAGCCGCTTTGGCAGATATGCGCTACACCTATATTGAAGAACTGTGCAGCCAGACCGTGCATAAGCCCGATGAAAGCGTTGCCCAGAAACGTTCTGTAAAAATGGACCGCTACTTAACAAATAAATACCTGGCCATACCTATTTTCCTTTTAACAATGTTTACGGTGTTCTGGCTTACTTTTGATGTTATAGGCGCAGAATTAAGCAATTTGCTGGAGCTTGGCATTGCCGCCGTAACAGATGCGGCTGATGCAGGTTTAACAGCAGCCAACGTCAGCGCGCCTATTCACTCGCTTATTATCGACGGCGTATTTACTGGCGTTGGCAGCGTGCTTTCCTTTTTGCCAACTATCGTAACGCTGTTCTTCTTCCTTTCTCTTTTGGAAGATACAGGTTATATGGCGCGCATTGCCTTTGTAATGGATATGCTGCTGCGTAAAATCGGGCTTTCCGGTTCATCTTTTGTGCCAATGCTTATCGGCTTTGGCTGCAGCGTACCGGCAATTATGGCAACACGCACTCTTGCCAGTGAGCGCGACCGCAAAATAACAATTATTTTAACGCCTTTCATGTCGTGCAGCGCCAAACTTCCTGTTTACGGCGTTTTTATCGCGGCTTTCTTTGCCGAAAACCGTGCGCAGGTAATGATGTATCTGTACCTGACAGGCATTTTAATTGCTATTTTGTCGGGCCTGCTTTTAAAAGCCTTTGTATTTAACGGCCAGCCTGTTCCATTTGTAATGGAACTGCCTGCTTACCGCTTGCCTACCGCAAGAAGCATAGGCCTGCATATGTGGAGCAAAGCCAAAGATTTCCTGCATAGGGCCTTTACCATTATCTTCCTTGCAAGCATTGTTATCTGGCTGCTGCAAAGTTTTGATACGCGTTTTTACATGGTAGAAAATCCCGCCAACAGCATGCTTGCCCAAATCGGCTCTTTTATAGCACCTGTTTTTGCTCCGCTTGGCTTTGGCGACTGGCGTGCGGCAACGGCATTAATTACCGGCATTACCGCCAAAGAAGTTGTTATAAGCACGCTTTCCGTGCTTACCGGCAGCGGTGATGAGCTTACCGGCAGTGCATTGCAGAACCTTTTCTCCCCGCTTACGGCGCTCAGCTTTTTAACCTTTGCCCTGCTCTACCCACCCTGCGTGGCAGCGCTTGCAGCAATAAAGCGTGAAATGAATTCCGGCATTGCCACTATTGTTATTATGGCTTACGAAATATGCGTTGCCTGGCTGGCAGCCTTTACGGTTTACCATATTGGTTTAATGCTCGGTTTTAACTGATTATAATAACTGTCAATTCCTAATGTAAGTTTTAAGGCTTGCATTAGGAATTTTTTATTTTGAAAATTATAAGACAAAAACCGCCATACATATTTGTACGACGGTTTTATAACTGATATATGCTTTATTCTTCAATCATAGGCACGGTATTAGCCGCATGCTGCATTACATTAATGGTGTAATCGGTTTTGCCTTCGGCTTTTAATTTTTCCTGCGCCAGCTGCCATGCTTCTTCAATGGTTGCAACCGGAATCTGCCCTGTTTTTCTTGCAGCTTCAAAGTTTTCGGGTTTGGTTACAAGGTAAACGGTATTTTCGTGGCACAGGCTTGCCAGTACAAAAGCTACATAGAAAGGAATGGAAAATTCTTCACGCAAGGCTTTTTCCATATCCGTTAAATTATCAAAGCGGAAGCTTTCCATATATGCAGGCGGGTCATTAATTTCACGTGCTTCAAGCGCAGCAATTAAAATGCCGCCTTTTTTAAGTGCAAGTGCGGAAGTATCGTAAGTTTTGCTGCCCTGATACAAGTTAATGTCTTTCGGGAAACCGCCCGGAGAAGCAATTACCACATCTGCTTTTCCTTTGGCATTAACGCCCTGAATTTTTAATACTTCTTTGGTGCCTTCCAGCCATGCATCATACCAGTGGCCGCCAACTATTTTGGCAAAATCACCGTCATTATCAAGCACGTTGTTTACCAAAAAGCACGGGTTAATAAATTCGCAGGCAGCACAAAGTTCTTCGTGGAAACGGTTGCCTTCGATATTTGCAGTGCAAACGCCGGGATATACGCCGCCGCCAAATTCATCGGCAAGTGCCAGAGAATGGTGTTTTTGAATGGTTTCTTCACTGGCAACGCCCGGAAGAATGCTTTTGCGCCCGCCGCCGTAACCTGCAAGCAGATGTACGGTAATACCGCCGGTTAAAATTACTTTATCGGCATCGGTTACATGCTTGTCAATCCATACCGGCACGCCGCGCGGAGTATCGCCTACATGCACGCATACAGATTCTTTGCTGCTGTGCTGATAAATTTTAATGCGGTCTACTACTTCCTGACCGCAGACAATTACGTCTTCTTCGTGAGTTTGCGGACGGTGCGTGCCCTGCGCAACCACGATGCTGATATCTTCATCGGGAATGCCAGCAAGATTCAGTTCATTAACAATATGAATGAGAATTTGGTCTGTATGCACAAGGCGGGTAATATCACTTACAACAATTGCTACTTTTTCGCCCTTGTTAACGCACTGCTGCAAAGGTTTGCTGTTAATAGGCTCGCGCATTGCTTTTAAAACTGCCGCTTTTACATCAGTAATTTTTTCGCTTTGATTGCCTTCAATTACCTGCAAAATGTGTTCTTCCGGCAGTGCAACTTCCTGAAAGCCGTCACCAAAACCAAATTTAAAATTTTTTAATGCCATAATCATCTTCCTTTCCCCTAAAAAGCATTTATATTAAAAAAATTGCAAACATTAATCAAAAAACGGAATGGTTGCCATGCCGTGCGGAATAATATTAACGGTATAATCTTCCCTGCCGACAATTTTTTCAGCCATCGCCATTGCTTCCTGCAAAGTTGCTACCGGTACGGCGCGCGTTTTGCGTGCTTCTTCAAAGTTTTCCGGCCTGGTTACCAAAATTATGGTAAAACGTTCAGCAAGGCAGCAGGTATAAAAGGCTACATAAAACGGAATGCTGAAACCGTCACGCACATCCTGCTCCATCTGTTTCAAATCGTCATAATGGAAGCAGTTGAAAAATACCGGCGGCTCGGCAATATCCTCACATTCCAGCACCGCAATAATAACGCCGCCTTCTTTTAACGCCATAGCCGCAGGCACATAAGCCTTCATTCCCTGATAAAGGTTCATGTCACGCGGAAAACCTCCGCCGCTGCTGATTGCAATATCGGCCTTGGCTTTGGCTTTTACGCCCTGCTGTTTAGTTACAATGCGTGTTCCTTCCAGCCATGCTTCATGCCAGTTGCCGGCAGCAACAGCGTAAAAATCGCCGTCAGCATCCATAATGGCATTTACCAGAAAACAGGGATTCAAAAGCGCCGTCGCATCGCACATATCGTCACTTACGCGGTTATCCCATGTTTTGGCAAGGCAGGTATCCGGGTTTATGCCGCCGCCAATCGTATCGCTTAACGCCATAACATGGTTATGGTTAATTGTTTCGGCAGCTGCAATGCCAGGCAGCACGCTTTTGCGCCCGCCGCCGAAACCAGCAAACAAATGCGGTGTAATACCGCCTGTTAAAATTACCTTGTCTGCTTCAACGGCGCGCTTGTCAAGGTACACCGGCGTACCGCGCCTTGTTGTACCAAGATACACGTTTTTATCCATATCGTAAGCATCATGGTCATAAATTTTCAAGCGGTTGTATAAATCTTCGCCAACAATAATTTTCTTTTCTTCGTCTGTATTGGCCCTGTGCGTTCCTGCCGCAACAATAACGGAAATATCCGCATCCGGTATGCCGCTGTTGTTAAGTTCTTCCACCACAATGGGCAGATACTCGCTCGTTCTCGTCCACGCGCGCGTTATGTCGCTTACCAGAATTACTACCTTATCGCCCTGCTTTACCACTTCGCGCAGCGGCGCAGAACCAACAGGATTGCGGACGGCATCCAGCACAGCCTTTTTTAAATCGGTTATTTTTTCACCCGGCGCGGCGTCGATAATCTGCAAAACTTTGCTTTCATCAAGCATTACGCTTTGCTCGCCTTTGCCGTATTTCAGCTTATATTCCTTCATGCTTCCTCACTTGTCCAAAATAGGGAGCGTTGCCGAGGCATGCCCCATAACGGTAATTGTATAGTCTTTTTTATTTTTTTCAGCAAGGTCAGCCTGCACCATATTCCACGCTTCTTCAAGCGATGCCACGGGAATCTGCCCGGTAGCACGTACAAATTCAAAGTTTTCCGGTCTTGTTACAAGATATGTATGCAGCGAATTTACAATGCATCTTGTTTTAAACGCAACAAATGCCGGAATGGAAAAATCGGCACGTACTTCTTTTTCAAAGCTGAGAATATCGGATTTAGAAAACCAGTCTGTAAAAATGGCAGGTTCTTTAATATCGGGGCAATCCAGCGTCAAAATTAAATAGCCGCCGGGTTTTACCGCAAAAACAGCGTTCATATGGGCTTTGCAGCTCTGGTACAGGTTTATATCTTTCGGGCTGCCGCCTGCCGAAGCAATAACGACATCTGCCTGCTCTTTAATATGTA
>OLIX01000413.1_pt1 | contig 45303 bp, 29 predicted proteins | sample 1601331 | NCBI WGS metagenome assembly OLIX01 (sample SAMEA2452120, study PRJEB22498) | human gut metagenome | biome: human feces; feature: human gut; material: feces | place: Australia | collected 2012 | reverse complement strand
TCATACTCATCACATAAACACGTTTTAGCTCATAAATGCCTGTTTTGTCCTGATTCAAGTTGACCGAAATGCCGGATGTGATAAGTTCAGAAAGCGGCTCATCACCCTGCAACACACTGAATATCAAAAAGTTATATGGCGATGTGACGAGTGACGAGTTATTAACAAAACTATTTTTGTTTTTACCCCAAACGGGATATTAATACAAAAGGTATGCTTTTGCATGATGAAAGATGCCCTTTCGCAGTGCAAAAGCATACCTTTTACAATGTGATTTGCCGTGTTTTACGTCAGTGGCTTTCACAATATCTTGCCATCTCGCATGCTGCAAGCAGGAAAGCACCTACACCGAAGTCGGCTGTCGACTCCGCGCTTACCACCTGTCCGGGTATGGCGCGTTCGCCTATTGGCTGAACATAACCTATGGAACCGTCAGCCTGAAGGGCAACCTCCGACAGATATTTCCAGCCCTTCAGAGCAACGGGAGCGTAAGTCTTGGCATCGAGCATGCCGTTGTTTATGCCCCACAGCAGCGCATAGGTAAAGAATGCTGTGCCGCTTGTCTCACATCCCGGAGCAAAGTCGGCATCGAGCATGCTGCGCGTCCAGTAGCCGCCGTCCTGCTGACATTTTGCCACAGCCTCAGCCATAGCCTTATAGCGGTTGATATATGCCTGACAGTGGGCATTGTCCTCGGGAAGGTCCTGAAGCACCTTGGCAAGCGCTGCCAGCACCCATCCGTTGCCGCGCGCCCAAAAGTCCTTTTTGCCAGAATTGGTCTTGTGCTTAGGATAGATGTATTTGGCGTCGCGGTAATACAGACGCGAGTCGGCATCGTACATCAGGTTGTCGGCATAAGTCCAGTATTCGTAAAGTTTGTCAAGATACAGCGTGTTGCCGGTTATCTTATATAGCTTTGTCATCACCGGCATAACCATATACAGGCCGTCTGCCCACCACCAATAGTCGTTGTTCTTTGTCGACATCTCATACTCCATAACCTGGCGAGCACGGGCTATCTTTGCCTCGTCGGGCTTGGCTGTATAAAGGTCGGCATAAGTCTGAAAGCACACCTGCCAGTCGCCGAAGAGCACATAGTCGTCGGTCTCGCCGTAGCTGTATTTCCATTTCGACGGGTCGTTGCCGCGCGCCCCCATCCATTTGTTGTGCTCTGCCCACTTCTCCGAGTAGTCATAGTAAGCCTTGTTTCCGGTGAGTTTCCATGCCTCCATGTTGCCCGTATGGTATGCGGCGTTATGCCAGAATGCCGTACCTGGGTCTGTGTGATTCTTCTGCCAGTGGCTGTTCACCTTGTCTATTGTCTTTATCACCTTGTCGGCCTTGCTCCCTGCCAGCGCAGGCAATGCAGCAGCCAAAAGGACTCCTGCAAATATAAAACGGTTTATTAATTTCATAATCAATGTTCTTATAGGTTTTGTCTGATATTATGTTATTGTGCGCCGATATGCTTCAGGCGCTTATGTCACTGCGCTATGCCGTTACAGCTTATCGCAGTTTGACGTCAAGCACCGACACCGGCTGCGGCTCCATGTCCGACAGGCGCTCGCCGTCGCCCTGCCCCACCCGCTGCACAAACACGCTGAGCCTGCGGCTGTCTGTCCAAAGACAGGTGTCGAAAGTTGGCTCCCATGCGTCTACCGGGAAATCAGTAAGGTCAGCAACCGATGTCTTGCCGCCGTTGCGGGTGTCAACTTCATACATCGACACGCGACTGCCGCGCTCAACGTCGCGGAAAAGTATGTAGGCCTTATGACCGTCTACCAATATGCGCGGACGTGATATGGGTATCATTTTTGTGCCTCCCCCACTGAGCGAGAACGGCGTAGTGCGGTCTGACACGCAGCGGCAGTGCCACTCCTTGCCGTCGTTCCACACCATGCGGTATTGCGGCACGCTGTCGTTGCCCTCACGCCAGTAAGTTGAGATATAAGGATGCCCCTCGGCATCGGCTGCCATTCCGGTCTGATTTATCAGTTCCGACTTCTGCGGTATGCGCCATGCGTATTCGGCATTGGTTGCCGTTATCGGCAAAGAATATTTGCCGCCGTCCGACTTTTCCCAAGTTTTGCCGCCGTCGCGCGAACGTGCATAGCATATATCATGGTTTGTCTCAACACCCCATGTCTCACGCCACACCCACGACAGATGTATCGTTCCTTCCTTGTCGGTGCAAAGCTGCCAGTAGGCGCTGCGCTTGTCTTCGCCGTCTATGAGCACGTCGTGCAGACGGCTCCACGTGCGGGTATTAAGGTCGTAACGGTTCATTACGAGATTGCCCCTGCCCGAACGGCCCGACCTGTAGACAAACAGTAGGCTGCCGTCGGCAAGGCGATAAAATTCGGGATAGGTAACACTCGACTCGTCTACGCCTGTCATAGGCTCAAGCGGCCCCAGTTCGAGCGAGCCAGGCGCAACGCTCCGGCAATAGTTGAGCGGCACGTCATGATGATTGAACGCAGCGTGCAGATAGCCGTCGCCGTCGACCATTATGCTTATCACGTTGTGCGCGTCGGCAACATTGCCTTTATACTGCGAACGCCTGACAGTCCATTTGTCTGTTCCGAGACGGCGTTTGGCTATGGTGAGCCAGCCTTCGGCGTCATAATACGAAACATACTGCTGCTTGCCGAAGGTTACTACCGAACTGTTGCGGAACACGGCAGCGTTGACCGACGTGGCACTGTATCCCACCCCTACGTCAGAGAGCTTTGTGTCAACGTGAATGCTGTCGGCAGCCGTAACGTAGGCACACCACATCAGCGACGCTGCGGCTACAGCCGTTATATGTCTGATAAGATTCATGTTCTGAACAAAAATTATTCGTAATACGCATGGTCTTTAGGAAAGTCCTTGCCCTCCCATGCCTTCTTTGAAGTCCAGTCCTGCGGAGCGTCGGTCCAGAACGGAGCGTCGGCAGCGAGACCGAGAGGCAGGAATGCCAGTGAAGCCATATACAGACTGCCGTTGTTGGTGTACCAGTCGGATATGTTTGGCTGACTGCCGTTAAATCCGAGTGTGAGGAATCCGCCCTTGTTGAAGTTGCGGTCGTCGCCGAACATGCGCTTTATAACGGCAGTCATGGCGGCTCTTACCTGTCCTGCGGGCAGTTCCTTCGGCAGCCATCCGCGCCATGAGAGCAGCGCGAGCGGCTGCAGAGTGCCTGTGCGGTAAGTTATTGAGCGGCCGAAAACAGGCAGAGTGCCCTCGGGAGAGACAAACCGCTCAAGAATGACGCCGAAGCGCTGCATACGTTTCAGCGCGCTCTGGAAAGTGCATCCGGGAGCATTCCATATCTTGTTCTTGCCGCCGTCGGTAAATACCTCGAGACACTCAACATACATGGGGTGAAGAACATAGCTGCTGTAATAGTCGAAGGCGAAGTCGGGACCGTCGCAATACCAGCCGTCGCCGCCATACCACTCGTTGACCTTGCGCAGGGCTGAAACAATGCGGTAAGTGTCGCTCTGTGCCCCTGCCTTCTTCAAGAAACATTCAACAGTGGCCGAGAACAGCAGCCAGTTGGTGTAAGGAGGGTCTACACGGCGCAGCTGTGTGAACTCTTTTATATAGCGTTGCTTTGTTACAGAGTCGAGCGGCACCCACAGAGCATCGTATCCGCGGAGAAAGCTCTCTGCAAGATATGCGGCGTCGACAAGAGTCTGACCCTCCTCACGCCACAGCAGATAGTCGGGACTCTCAGGGTCTACGGCGTTGGCATAGCTCTTCAGCGCCCACTCGCGCAACTGCCTGCGCTGACGGCCTTCGGCTGTGTCGTCGTCGGGCAGCGAAAGCCACGGAGCAAGTCCTGCCATAAGTCGGCCGAAACACTCCATATATGCCACCTTGCGGTTGCGTCCGTCCCATGTCGGACTAAGCTCCAGCTGCATGTTCTTCTGCAGTTCGCCGCGGCTCATGTTGCTGAGCACCGGCTCTGCCATCTTATAAAGTACTCCACACCAAAATTCTCTGTCAGAAGGTGTTTTCGCCTTGTTGGTTCCGGCGAACACCATGCCAGTTGCCATCATCAGCACCACAAGCATGGTTGACATTCTTTTATTTAGGTTCATAGCGTTAATTTATTTTTGTTATTTCCATTTTATCGTATTAGTCAGAATCTCCCCATACCATCATCATGACAGGCTCTGAACATATTGCTTTGGCGTCATCTTCATCTTGCGCTTAAACATACCGATACATCTGAGCAAGAAGATTTGTTTCTCCTTGTTGTACGCTATTATAAAATGTGGCGCCGATGCGCCACATTTTATAAAGAAGTATTGATTTATTTCAAAGGTTTCAGCACGAAGGTGAATTCCTTGTCGCCATACTCAACACGGTATTTTGACAGGGCAAATCCGCTCATGCTCCAGCTGTCTACGCCTCCCACACCGGTCTGTGCCATGTCGATGATAAGGTTGGTAAACTTCGACTTGGGCACCTGCGGACTGTGGCGCTGCTCTTTGTCGTCGCCGTCGTCTAGGTCTTCGATGTTATAGTGAAGTGCTGAAGCCGAGAAGAGTCCGGCGTTGCTTACTTCAAGACCGAATCCGTTGGCGTCGGTCTGTCTCCACCAGCGCAGGTCGCTCTTGGTGCCGTTCTCCTGCGGACGTATGTAGGGATAGAACTGCTCGTCGGCAGTCTGGCTGTATATGCCTACATTCTGCGACTCCTTGCGGTCGGCATAGTTCTCTATAGGTCCGCGGCCGTAGAATGTGCTGCGGTCAATGCCGTAAGGCATCTGCATCAGCATGCCGAAGCGGAACATCGTGGGCACCTTCTCGCCCTCAGTTGCATCCATCTTCTCGGTTATCTTCATACTTCCGTCGGCAGATATGGCGTAAGTAAGGGTGAGCGTTGCCTTAACGGCAGGCATGTCGTATTTTGCAACTACAACGGCAGGGCATTTCTCGTCGGCACCCTCAACCTTCTTGCCTTTCTCTACGGTGAGTGATGTGAGCTTCATCTCAGGATTGTTCCATACCTTAGCCTTGCGGTTCATGCCTGCGCCCATATCGTTGTCGGTAACGGCGCGCCAGAAGTTGGGTTTCAGCGTACCGCCCTCACCGAGGAGCTGCTTGCCGGCATACTCGTAGCGGGTGATAAAGCCGCTTGCCTTGTCGAACTCAACAGTAAACTGGTCGTTGCCGACGGTCATCACGCTTTCGTTCTTCTTGTTTGTGGTCTTTGTCTTCGGCTTGTCGGTGGCGGCATAGACAACGGGGGTGTATCCTGTTACGGGCAACTGCTGATATGCCACGGTCTGACCTTCTGCCATGAGCGGCTCGGCACTCTTGAGCTTATAGTCGATGTTGAGCATTATCTCGCCCTTCACGTCTGCGAGATTATAAGGCAGAGTTATCTCTGCGGTCTGTCCAGGAGCTACATTCAGGTCATTAACGGTTCCGTTCTGAACGGCCTTGCCGTCGGCCATGAGCGTCCAGCAGAGGCGATAGTTAGACAGGTCGCGGAAAGAGTTTTCGTTATGAACGCTTATTTTGCCGGCATTGAGGTCAACGGGAGCCGTCCATATACTCTGATAATAGTAAGCCACCTCGTAGGCATGAGGATTATACTTGCGGTCGGGACTTATCAGTCCGTTGCAGTTAAAGTTGTTGTCGCTCGGGTCGTAGTTGTTCCAGTCGCCGCCATACTTGTATATCTCTATGCCGTTGGCATCGGTTCCGTGGAGAGCCTGGTCAACAAAGTCCCATATAAAGCCGCCCTGGAACACCGGATATTTGCGAACAAGGTCCCAATACTCCTTGAAACCGCCGCCTGAGTTGCCCATCATGTGTGCATACTCACACTCTATAAGAGGCTTGTTGAAGCGCGGGTTCTTGGCATAGCGCTCGCATCCGTCCTGATTGAGATACATCGGACAATACACATCGGTGTTCTCGCCGCCGTGAGCCTGCTCATACTGAACCGGACGGCTCAGATCCTGTGTCTTTATCCACTTATATGCCGCAATAAAGTTGTCGCCGTTGACGGTCTCGTTGCCGAGCGACCAGAATATTATGCTCGGATGATTAAAGAAGGTCTGCACATTGCGCTGGTTGCGCTCCATAATCTGCTTTGCAAACATGGGTTTCTTTGTGGGCGCGTCGTCGCCGTAGCCGAATCCGTGGCCTTCCTGGTTTGCCTCTGCACAGAGATAAATGCCATACTCGTCGCACAGGTCATACCACTCGGGGTCGTCGGGATAGTGGCATGTGCGCACGGCGTTGATGTTCATCTTCTTCATGATGGTCAAGTCCTGAATCATGCGCTCGCGTGTCATAACATAACCCAAGTCGGGGTCCATCTCATGACGGTTCGCACCTTTTATATATATATGCTTGCCGTTGACAAGCACCTGAGCATCCTTAATCTCAACCTTGCGGAAACCTACACGCACTGGAACCACCTCGGCAACCTTGCCCTTCGCGTCGGTTACAACGGCTGTAAGTGTATATAAATAAGGTGTCTCGGCCGACCACTTATTAGGATTCTTAACTTCCATGGTCAGACCTACGTTAACCTTGCCTCCGGCCTTAGCCTCAGCCACCTTGTTGCCCTTGGCGTCGGTCAGCACGAAATCAACTTTGTTGGTCTTGCCCTTCAGTGTGGCGTTTATTGTGAGCGTACCGTCAGTATAGTTGTTCACAAGGTCGGGAGTTACGCGTATGTCAGCCAGCTGCACGTTCTTGTCGCGGCTGTAAAGATAACAGTCGCGGGCAACACCGCTCAGGCGGAAGAAGTCCTGGTCCTCGCAATAAGAGCCGTCGCACCAGCGGAATGTCTGGAATGCTATGAGGTTCTCGCCCGGCTTAACGTATTTTGTGATGTCAAACTCGGCGGCAATCTTGCTGTCTTCTGAATATCCTACAAATCGGCCGTTAACCCAAAGATACATGTTGGACGTAACCGAACCAAAATGGGCAACGATCTGTCGCCCGCTCCACGATGCGGGAATGTTGATCACACGGCGGTAAGACCCCACGTGATTGTCCTTGACAGGCACCTCGGGCGGATTGTCCTTAAAATGTCCGCGCCATCCGAAACCCGTGTTCACATATTCGGGGTCGCCATATCCGTTAAGTTCCCATATACCGGGCACGGGCATCTCGCCCCATTTAGAGTCGTCATAGCCGGCAGCAAAGAAGTCGGCGGGGCGCTGGTCGGCATTCTCTACCCAGTTGAACTTCCACTTGCCGTTAAGCGAGATGTAGTTTGCCGAAGCCTTCTTGTCACCGCGCGCAGCGTCTAAGCTCTCGAAAGCGAAATACGAAGTGTGGCACGGAAAACGGTTTATCTGATTTACGTTCAAGTCGTGCCACTCGGTAAACGTAGGCTGCGACACACCGGTCTGCCCGTTGTTTTGCGGCACAGCAGCTGTTGCTGCGCCGACCTGCATCAGCGCGACAATGGCTGTAATAATATTTTTATTCATACGGTAGTAGTATTTATAAATTTAAAATTAAACGATCGATGCGCAAAATTACTTATTTTATACGCAATACGGGGCATGCTTTTCGCACAAAAAGAGGTAAAAATGATATTTTTGCCGACATTAAACCAATATTTATCATTTAAACACACATGAATACCTTAATTCGGACGGGAACCGATAAAATAGTTTACTATGGCGTGAAACATATTGCCAAATAAATTATATACTCTTATAAACGTTAATAAATCAATGCCAAGCATCAAAAATAAATAGTATGAAGATCATTCTAATCATAAGGCAAGCAATTTAAAGCTATCAAGAAAATATAAGAGAACACCCACAGCAATTATACTTCAATATACCATTCGCAATATAGACAGTTTAAATATCAGCAAATAATCTTACATTAAGACATACGTAACAAATAATTATGACAATAAAACGAAATCGACAAAAAGCATTGCATTATGTCAATAAAGTCAATACCCTTATTATATTTGAACCTGAAAACCGACAAATAAGTACTATCGGTATACAACTGAAGGCATAACAATAAGCAGTAATTTTTCAGGACAAAATATTTTTTCAATCTGGAAAATCAATATACAACAACTGTTAAACCAAAGCAGCATCAAGCATAAATCTATTAACATCCATTCACCTTTAGCACATTATTACGCCAAAAATCATGCCTATTTCACGCCTTAACAGGCATGTTTTATCATCCAAAAGAGCCACTTTCACATCATAAAGCGGCCACTTTTGAATGATAAACGGCAGAGTAATATTTTTTAACCATTGCATCAACGGCTTAAAAACTGCCTAAAACCCTGTGTTTCAACACCTTGACAAGAACATCCATTTTTTGACGTTTTTACGGCCAAAATACTGTTTCGCAGTCAGCATCGCCATTCTGAAAGCGTCAAACGGATGAAAATCATCTGAATATTTTACAAAACTTATTGTCACAATAATATGTAAAACAGTATATAATCTTTATGCGCCAATATCCTTAAATGATAAGTAAATACAACTTTTGCATGAAGAAAATTTCGAATATTTAGTTTATTTATAAATACTAATACGTAAAGAGAGCCACATAATTACTTTATTTCAAGTAAAAATATGGCTCTCTTTTTATTTACTTAATCAAAATATTGATTTTAAATTAACCGAAAGACACGATGTCGCCGTGTAAATGTCAATGTCTTTGTCCGCCTTCTTAATATAACAGACAAAAAACGTGGCAACATGAATTGCTAAATCAAATCAGCAAGAACTTTTGATTTAACCAAGCTTTCTAACCACGGTTTTTGCCATCATCCCTTGTCAACGCAAAGCAGACATTCCATCTGTCTTATCACATTCTGACGCCACTCTGCCAAGACACCCTCAAAGGTGTCGTCTTCAGACTGGAACATGCCGGTGATAAAGTTTCTCGCAAGAAAGGGAAAAGTGATAAGACTGTAGAAGGTTATGAACACCGTGCGTATGGGCACGCGGCGTATGCTGCCGTTGTCCATCTCTGACAGCAGACTGTCTTTCATCCTGCCGAGATAAGGCATTACGGGCAACGACATCACTACACGCAGAAAATTGTCAACATCGCGGTCGATCTCGCGCAAGACGAACAGCGGCAGTTCGGGATTCTCGCCGAACACGCGGCAATAGGCATCAAAGACATCGCCCACGCGGTCGGCAACAGGACGGTCGGTCTGCATGACAATGCTCTGTATCTTAGGGACAAAGGTCTGAATGATGATGCCGAACACGGCGTTGAACATCTTCTCCTTTGTGCGGAAGTAATAGTGCAGCACGGGGCGGTTGATACCCACCCGTGCGGCTATCTCGCTCATGCTGGTGTCTGAAAAGCCTTTCTCGATAAACAGTGCCTTGGCGGCATTGATTATTCTCTGTTCAAGGTTTTCATTACAGGTCTGCTCCGACATATCCCCAATCATTTTAAGTTATCAATGAACAACAACATACGGTTAATAATGTTAACCTCACTTACACCGCTGTCGAAGTCGAGCGACAGGATGTTTATCTGAGGCAGGAGCAGACGTATGCGCTTCTCTATTCCCTTGGAAACTATATGGTTGGCAATGCAGCCGAAGGGCTGAAGGCTCACCACGTTTCTCACTCCGTAATGATAATATGACATTATCTCGGCAGGCAGAAGCCAGCCCTCGCCAAACTGGGCGTTGAGCGATATGACGCTGCGCGCCTCGTCGGCTTCGGCAAAGATGTCACGGAACGGAAGGAAATATCTGAAGGCGGAGCATATACGGTTTACTTCGTCTATCTGACGGCTCACTATCTTGTAGCCGAGATTATACACAAACTCGGGCAGCTGGCTCTTCTCGATGTATGACTTAACCCTCACTTTGCGGTTGACGAACGCCTGCATAAAGAAGTCGGTCAGGACAGACGGCACAACCTCTATGCCGCGGCCTATAAGCCAGTCGATGACGTTCTTCTGGGCAAATGGGTTGAACTTTAGGAATATCTCGCCCACAACACCCACCTTGCGACATTCGCGGTCGAGGCAGATGCCGTTAAACTCACGAGCGGCGTCGGCAAGGCATCCGAACATCTCTTTCGACTTGTTTTGGGATATGAGTTTCTCGCCTAACTTGAGGTATTTGTCGCGCAGTCGCGCTGCCTCACCTTCCTTGTTCTCGCGTGCCACTGACGCATAATAGAACTTGGATATGCTGTCGCTGTAAAGTATCGCCCTAAGAGCCACGGGTAGCACTTTGAGCCAGTTGATTCTGAATCCGGGCTGCTCGTTGCGTATGGTGCTGCCCAGCGTAAGCGATATTACGGGCGTGCCGGCATAGCCAGCCTCAACAAGAGCCTTCTTGATCATTGCCACATAGTTGCTCGCCCTGCACTGTCCTCCGGTCTGAGTCATGGCAACCACGGTGCGGTTGGGGTCGTACTTGCCGCTCTTGAATGCCTTTATCACGTCGCCCACGATGAGCGTGGCAGGATAGCACACCTCGTTGTTGGCAAACTTAAGTCCCCACTCGCACGACTCGGTGTTGCTCAGCGGCAGGTTGTCAACGTCGTATCCGGCATAGCGCATTATTGCCGGGATGAGCGGAGAGATGAAGGGAGTGAAATACGGGATGATTATCTTGCGGTCGCGGAAGGTCTTGTCATAAATCGGCGTTGTCTTAAACTCTGCCGCGGCGCCAGGCTGCGCCGCGTCGCGCTCTGCCTGCGAGAGGCGTATGCTCTCAATGAGCGAGCGTATGCGCAGCTTCATTGAGCCGACGTTGTTGATGTCGTCGAGCTTGAGCAGCGTGAGCGACTTGCCGTTGCGCAGCAGCATGTCTCTTATCTCGTCAACGAGGAAGGCATCAGGGCCACAGCCGAACGATGTCATCTCGATAAACTGCACGTTGCCGCCCTGCATGGCGCACCACTTGGCAGCCTTAAGTATTCGGTTGGGATAAGACCATTGGTCTAGGAAATGTGAGTCGCCCGTGTCGATATGCTCGTTGCGCACAATGTCCTCACTTATCACGTCGAAGCCCATTTCGGCAAGGATGTAAGATATGCGGTGCTGTATGAGCGGGTCGGTGTGATACGGACGACCTGCGAGCATGACTGTAAATCGGCCAGCCCTGGTGGCATCGCTGAGTATTGCCTTGTTGTGGGCGGCAAGCTCTGAAGCGTAATGCTCCTCAACGCTCACGGCATGTCTGAACGCCTTTTCAATGGTTTGACCTTCAACGCCGAGCGTGCTGAGATATTTGGTACACTGCCTTAACAGCAGTTTCTTGTTCTTGAATGATATTGCGGGAGAGTCTACAGGCACCTTAGAGCCTTGCACGCTCTTTATCACTTCCGAATAGCCTGTAACGACAGGACAGTTGAAGCAGTTTTGCTCATCACCCTGTTTCTCGAAGATTACGAACGGCATGAATATCCTGTCCACCTTGCGTGCGGCAAGACTCTCGATGTGGCTGTGAACAAGTTTGGCGGGGAAGCAGATGTTGTCGGACATTACCATGCGCGCACAACGCTCATAGCCGGCAAAATCGGAAGCGTCAGACAGGCACACCTGTATGCCGCAGTCGGTGAAGAGCGTATGCCAGAACGGGAAGTCCTCATACATGTTAAGGCAGCGCGGTATGCCTATCGTCATGAGCGGACTGTCCACTTTCTGCTCTGCACGGCCGAACAGCAGGTCGTATTTAAACTTGTATGCGTTTTGTCCGGCAGCCTTCTTCTCGCCGTTGGTGAACACCTTTTCGCAGCGGTTGCCCGAATAGTATTTCTTTCCGTTCTCAAAGTTGTAGCACGAAACGAGGCATTGGTTGTCGCAGCCGTGGCAGTGCAGCTTGCGCGTGGTGTAACTTGCCTTTGATATTATCTCGTCTAACGATGCCGGCTCTCCCTTGCGGCGCGCGGCATAAAGCGCACATCCGAAGGCGCCCATCAGCTCGGGGCAGTCGCATCTCATAACCTCGACACCCGTAAGCAGCTCAAGGGCGCGCACTATGGCGTCGTTGCGCATGGTTCCGCCCTGCACCACAATCTTCTTGCCAAGCTCCGAGCCGTCTTTAAGTTTAAGCACCTTGTAGAGGCAGTTTTTTATAACCGAATAGGCAAGTCCGGCGGCAATGTCCTCAACGGTTGCGCCTTCGCGCAGCACCTGCTTTACCTTTGAGTTCATAAACACCGTGCAGCGCGAACCTAAGTCGCACGGAGCAACGGCACGGCAGGCAGCGGCGGCAAAGTCGGCTACCTTATAGCCTAATGTCTTGGCAAATGTCTCGATAAACGAGCCACAGCCCGACGAGCAGGCTTCATTGATTTCAATTCGGTCTATCACCCCGTCGTTCACAAAGATGGCCTTCATGTCCTGTCCGCCGATGTCGAGGATGAACGACACGTCGCCGGCAAGATAGTGCGCCGCCATGTAGTGGGCAATGGTCTCAACGATGCCGTTGTCCAGACGGAAGGCAGCCTTTATCAGGTCTTCGCCGTAGCCAGTTGAGCAACTTCCGCAGATATTAAGCTCGGCTCCGCACTCACGGCAGCGGTCGGCCAGCAGTCGGAGTCCGCGCTCAACCGTGTCAATGGGGTTGCCGTCGTTGGTGTTATAGAAGGTGTAAATCAGGTTGGCGTCTTTGTCGGTAACCACAATCTTCGTGGTTGTAGAGCCTGAGTCGATGCCGAGATAGACGTCCTGACGGCCGGGCTTCAGCTCGGCGTGCTTTACGCCATGTTCTGATATGCGTTTCTTCCATACCTTATAATCGTCCTCGCCGGTGAATATCGGACTTAGCACCGACTTGCGCTCAACGGTCTTGCCCTGCCCTTTCAGCCTCCGGATGAGCGAAGACAGCCTGAGGGCAGGCTCGTCGCCGGTCTCAAAAAGCGTTGCGCCGAGTGCCGGCAGCTGTGTTCCGTTCTGCGGCAGTATCAGGTCGGTGTCCTTTATCTTCAGATAGTCTACAAAGGCCTTGCGCAGCGCCGGAATGAGCGTCAACGGTCCGCCGCACAGAAGTATTGGCGGCTTTATGTCGAAGCCGTGCGCAAGGGTTATTATGGTCTGCACTGCCACAGCGTGGAATATAGACGCGGCAATGTTCTCGCGGCTGACGTTGTTTGCCACAAGATTCTGTATGTCGGTCTTGCAGAACACTCCGCAGCGCGACGCTATCGGGTAAATCTGATTTGAGTTGAGCGCGAGAGTGTTAAGCTCGTCTACACCCACTCCCAATATCACTGCCATCTGCTCTATAAAGGCTCCCGTGCCGCCAGCGCAGTTGCCGTTCATGCGCAGGTCTTTCACCTCGCCGTCCTTAAAGAACACTATCTTGGCGTCCTCACCGCCTATGTCTATCATCGACTGTGCCGAAGGATACAGCTCCTTAACGGCGCGCGCTGCCGCCACAACCTCCTGAACGAAGGGTATGTCGTACTGCTCCGAGATGCCCATACCCACCGTTCCGGTTATCCTGGCGCACATATCCACATCGCCGACGGTTTCTGACAAATCCTGCAAAGTGTCGATAAGCACTTCGCGCGCCTTGGCGCAATGTCTTTTATATTTTGAATATACTATTACACCTGCTTCATCGGTTACTGCCAACTTGAGCGTTGTTGAACCGATATCTATTCCTACCTTATACATAATATCTTGAAAATGTAGCCTTGACAAAAAGGTCTGACACTATTGTCAGATGCAAAGGTAATCATTAACGGCGAGATTCAACGGAATTTTTATAAGGGTTTAACATTTATTGTTTTTTATATTTGGCATATCTGTTTTCACAATTATTAAATAAAAAGAGAAAACGCCACAACTCTGTATGTCTCGTAAACAAAGGCACGGCAGACATAGACGAAACGTATAAAAATAGGCTGCAGACATGGATGGCAAAATCATGATTTGATGTAGCGAAGAAAAAAATCTGAAAAAAATTCTTTTTTGATGTCACGTTTTTCAGCTTCATACGTTACCTTTATGAAAACAATTATGAAACCGGAAGAATTTAACCGCATAATAATACCGATGCGCGACGAGCTGAAAGGGCTTGCACGCAAGCTAACGGGGGACGACTACAGCGCTGAGGACCTGGTACAGGAGGTGATGCTCAAGCTCTGGAGCATGCGGACTACGCTCGACCGGTATGAGAACAAAAGGGCACTGGCCATGACCATGCTGCGCAACAAGTTCAGCGACCAATGGAGGCACAACCAGCTGGAAAGCGGAAAGGCTGCTACCGACAGCCTGACTGACGACAACTGGCGCAGGGCTGAGGTGAAGGACGAGGCCGACCTGATAAGACTTATCGTTGAACATCTGCCGGAACTGCAAAGACAAATGTTCAAGATGAAAGAGATTGAGGGCTACGAAAGCTCTGAGATAATGAAAATCACGGGATGCACGGCCGAAAACCTAAGACAAAATCTGTCGAGGGCACGCCGCAAGATTCGTGAGGACTTTATAAAGATTACTGCCATAAGGGCTAAGAGAAAAGATTAAGAACGACGCTTTGAACAATATTTTGCGTAATGAAAAAGGAAGAATATATTAAACAGTTGCTCGACAAATATCTCGACGGTGAGACTTCATCAGCCGAGGAAAGGGCTCTGCGCGGATATTTTACCAACAAGGGCAATGACATTCCTGAAGAATGGATGCCATACAGGGCTTTGTTTACATACATTGCCGAAGAGAGAGCCGATGAGGGCGAAACTGCCGAAACCATTGACATAAACGTCAACAAAGCAGGCAAGGCTCACCGACGCGGCTGGATATACGCAGCGGCAACAGCGGCCGCGGCAATACTGATAGCAGTGGTGATGATATCGCTGCCGCGCTCAAACGACAACTATGCCGTGATAGACGGCAAGGTTTACACCAACAAGAAGGTGGTTGAGGATGAAGCCCTGAAGGCTCTGCAGATGGTTTCGTCTGACAACGATGACAACTTTGACGCTCTGAAGATGATGCGCCAATGACACTTTTGCACTGACGCCGCACAGCGGCAAACGATATAACAGATATGCAGATATAACAATGTAAAAAATACAGACCCGCAATATGAAACAGATATATTTTAACCCGCAAATGCCGGCAACACGCCTTAATGCCTTTCAGGCTGTGTGCGTAATGATTATGACGGCCCTGACAAGCCTCGCCGAGGCATGCAGACTGCCGGTTAACACATACTTCGGCCACGGCGGACACGCCTGCCGCCATGGCTCAGGCAACAGCAGATGCCGAGCCCGCAACGGCACAAGGCGGCACGGGCTGTGGCGCATCCTGCTCATAGCCGCGCTGGCGCTTACGGCGGCATCACCCGCAACAGCGCAAGAGGGACTCAACGTCAACAATGTGTTTCTGCGCTTCGGTCATGCCAAGGGCTGCAAGATGGTTGAGATGCACAACGCCAAACTTAAAGGGTATAATCTGAAAGTGTACAAGAGTCTTACCTACAAGAACATCGGGGCAAGCATTGAACCTTATCTGAAAGCCGACAGGAAGAAAGCCAAAAAGATACGCGAGGTGGTTGAGAACGGACAGATAGTGAGCGGTTACTACATGATGCCGCCAAAGGGCAACGGCATTAACCGCTACATCCTGTTCAGCAAGGTAAGGCCCAACCGGGGAACGGTGATATACATAGAGGGCGCGCTGTCGCCCGACGACATAATGAAACTGTGTTACACATAATAAAGAAAAAACAATAAATATGACTAAGATGAAAATGATACTACTTCTGGCAGCGCTGCTGCCTCTGACAGGCATAGCCGCCGAAACAAGCGACACTACATTTGTGGTGAACGACAAGAAGATTGTTGTAAACGATTCAGCAGGAAGCACAAAGATATCTGTATATGGCAACGACGGCAAGGAGTTTAAGCGTATATACGAAACAAACTTCGTTGACGGACAGGAGATTGAGCGCGTATATGTTACGTCGCCTTTCATTCCGCAAAGTCTCAACCGCAAGAAGAACCATCCGAGAAGCCACTATCCGCTGTTCTTCATGGGCTTCAGCCAGCTTGCCGGAAGCGTGATGGGCACGGGAGGCAACGCTGACATGCACACACGCGACTCTAAGTCGTGGGAATATGGCTTCACGCTGACCAGTCTGGCATTCAGAATAACCAATCCGCTGGCGCTGACGTCTGCGCTGCAGATAGGACAGGTGCATCATCACTTTCAGGACAACTACGTGCTGTCAACAGCCGACGGCATAACATCCATGAGGCAGGTTGAGGGCGAGACACTCAAAAAGAGCTACATAAGCTACAACTTCATACGCATCCCGATTATGTTTGAATGGCAGATGCGCACAGGAGGCGCTGATGTGTTTGCGGCAATAGGCCCGTCTATCGAAATGCGCTGGAACGACCACTCGCGCTATTTCATCGGAAAGAACAAGACCACCGAGACAGGCGACATAAACATGAATCCCGTAGGCCTCAACCTCGACCTGCGTGCCGGATACGGATGTATTATGATTTATGCCCGCACAGCTCTCACGCCGCTGCTTAAGACAAGCGTCGCACCTACATGCTATCCCGTATCGTTCGGACTGGGCATACGCATATAACACAAACAATAAACCAAAAACACATAACCCTAAAACACATTTGTCATGAAACTGCTATTCTTATTTACGGCACTCATACTCTCTGCCACAGCATACGCCGAGGAGGCCAACGACACTACGTTCAACGTGAAAGACAAGAAAATAGTTGTAGACGTACAAGACAGCAAAACGGTTGTAAAGGTGTACGACAATAACGGATTCCAACTTCTGAAAACACGCGAAATGGAATTTGTAGACGGTCAGGAGGTGGAGCAGGTTTATGTAGGATCACCGCTAATTCCAACAGAAAATCTGCAGAACCTGAAATTCCGCTCATATCTGCCGACTATATGGTTTGGCAGCAACTATATGGGCAATAAAATATGCTCTACCCAAAATGACGGCATATACAGCCGCAAGAGCAGTTCGTTTGAAATAGGAATAACGCCATGGGCATTTGCCCTGCCATTCAACAAAAGTAATACATTAGGACTGGTTGGAGGCGTTCAGCTCACATGGGTACACATGTGTTTCGACAAGAACTATGCAGTAGGCATGCAGGGCGACAGGCTTAACTTCACCCAACTTGACATGAAGGCGTCTGGCAACAACATGAATTACGGAACACTGCGCATACCATTGATGCTGTCTATGCAACATGACTATCGTTCATTTTGCATGAATCTCGGAATATCTGCAGAGGTGCGCACTAATGGTGCTTACCGCTTCTCTCCTGCAGCAGGCAGTGCCGCACCGAATGTCCCTGATGCCATAAGAATTAACCGTTTCGGACTTAACCTTGAATATTCTTTTTGTTTCATGGGTATATATTTGGGAACATCAATATCATTAACTCCTTTGTATAAGACCGTAACAAACGACAAGGCTTATTACACATCTGTCCAAATTGGCTTTAATATACCTGAGGTAATCAGATTTTTTAAAAACAACAAGAATAAATGACAAACAGCAGATATGACCTGACAACGAGAAATATTTAATTGTATTTCCTGTAATGCTACACACCTAATTAAATAAATTTGTAAAAGAACTATACTTCATGTTCCGGCGGATATTAAAAATCTGCCGGAATTTTATTTTATCGCTATACATCCATCCTGACTATCAGCACTTCACATTTTAATCATTACGCATACGTAAATGCATAAAAGCAAAGAACAGATAATGACGAATAAAGTAAACCAACGACAGCAACAAACCGGGCTATAGTCAACCTTTATCAGGGATAAGCCTGCATGAAGTCAACCAAAAGCAGGAATATAAAGCGTAATTGTTTTTGTTAAAAACTCATCACTCGTCACATCGGCACGTAACCATCTGATTTACAAAGAATTAGAGTGTGACGAGTTAAAAATCAAACTCATCACGCAAGTGGATGAATCTCCGGCAGTGATGAGTTAAGCAAACAACTCGTCACACCATAACATTCTGACAGACAGAACATTAAACGGCAACGTGACGAGTGACGAGTTTTTAACAAAACCTTTTTTACTTATATTCGCTGCCGATATATAACATTGTGCAAAAGAGTTTTTTCATACTGCGAAACGTGTCTTTTCATACTGCAAAAGGCCACCTTTCAGTATGCAAAAGGCCACCTTTGAGCATGTAAAAGGATACCTTTTACAATGCCGTTGATGCCGTTTTTACATAAAGCGAAATATGTATTTACGTAAATCATGCAATAAAAAAATCCCCTCAACTCCTCACAACCGAAGAGCCAAGGGGATATTATCTCAAACTATGTTTATCAGTATAACAGAATCAGTCCGGCAAAACCGCTGTAGCATATCATGCGTATGGGATTGATCTTGAAATGCCACGTGCCCACCATGGTTGCCACAAAGAGGAAGCAGCTAATCCAGAACTGCCAGGGATTGACAGACGGGGCACTGAAGTTCTCGGGAGTCATAAGCAGCAGGGTAGCTGCACCGAGCAGTCCGACAACGGCAGGACGAAGACCTGAGAAAACGCTCTGAACCGTGGGTGTGTTCATATATTTCATGAACAGGCGCGATATGAGTATCATAAGTATGAGCGACGGCAGCACCAGCGCAAAGGTGGCTGTTACGCTGCCGAGGATAGACATCCAATAGCCGTAGCCGGCATTGTGAACGGCAGTATAGCCACAATAGGTGGCAGAGTTGATGCCGATAGGTCCGGGAGTCATCTGACTTATTGCCACGATGTCGGTAAACTCGCCCGTGGTGAGCCATGCGTGATTGTGCACCACCTCGCCCTGAATGAGCGAGAGCATGCCGTAGCCGCCGCCGAAGCCGAACAGGCCGATCTGAAAGAAGGTTATGAACAAATAGAGGTAAATCATGAGAATATGCTCTTTATCGGTTCGTAATTTTTTTAGATTAATGTCACTCCGTAGGCTTTATATACTTGCCGTAGACATAGCCGCCGATGCCGGCAACGAGGATGACAAGTATGGGCGAGACGCCGAGCAGCCATATAGCCAGCGCACCGGCAATGGGTATCCAGCAGTTAGTGAGAGTAATCTTTGCGCTCTTGCCCAACTTGAACGTAGGCACGGCGATGAGAGCCACAACAGCCGGACGTATGCCGCGGAAGATGGCCGCAACAACCTTGTTGTCCTCAAACTGATGAAAGAACATGGCTATGGCCAGAATGATGAGGAACGAGGGCAACGCCGTGCCCAGACTGGTGAACACTGCCCCCTTGACCTTCTTGAGCTTATAGCCGATAAACACGCTCACGTTGATGGCGAGCACGCCCGGACAGCTCTGGGCTATGGCTATGATGTCGAGAAAGTCTTCCTTGCTCACCCATTTCTTCTTGTCGACCACCTCCGACTCTATTATCGGTATCATGGCGTAGCCGCCGCCCAGGGTGAACAGGCCTATCTTGAAAAAAGTCTTGAAGCTCTCTAAATAAAAATTACTCATCCTTATTTCTGTTATTAAAATACGAAAAGTAAAAAGACATGCGCCACACCCCGCCGGTGCCAAGCCCGGCAGCCTTTATGCAAGACACGCCCGGCATTGTCTCCGTCGTAAGGACAGGCTCTTGTCTTTTTACTTTTCAGCTTGCTTGTTTATTATTTGTTCTTTTCAATCCACTTGCGCGCATTGACAAATGCCTCAATCCACGGCGTAACGTCGTCGTTGCGGCGGTCGGCGGGATACCATGCGTTCTGCCACGGGAAGATGGCACGCTCAAGGTGAGGCATCATTGCCAGATGGCGTCCGTCGGCAGAGCAGATACCTGCAACGGCATAGTCGGAGCCGTTGGGGTTGCCCGGATATTCGGCATAGTTGTATTTTGCGACAACATTATATTTGTCTTCGCCCTCCGGCAGATAGAATTTGCCTTCTCCGTGAGCCACCCAGATGCCCAGCTTGTTGCCGCTCAGTGAGCCGAACATAACGCTGTTGTTCTGCTGTATGTCAAGGCTGAGGAACGCGCTCTCAAACTTGTATGAGTCGTTGTGCAGCATCTTTGCCTTCTTCTCGTGCTCAGGATTGATGAGGTTAAGCTCAACCATAAGCTGGCAGCCGTTGCAGATGCCGAGCGACAGGGTGTCCTTGCGGGCATAGAACTTGTCGAGAGCCTCCTTAGCCTTCGGGTTGAAGAGGAACGCTCCTGCCCATCCCTTGGCAGAGCCTAATACGTCAGAGTTAGAGAATCCTCCGCAGAACACAATCATGTTGATGTCCTCGAGAGTCTCGCGGCCGCTGATAAGGTCGGTCATCATAACGTCCTTTACGTCGAAGCCTGCAAGATAGAGCGAGTAAGCCATCTCGCGCTCGCCGTTGGTTCCCTTCTCACGTATGATGGCAGCCTTGATGCCTGTGCGCTCGCGGCGGTCGGCAGAAATGCCATACTGCTCGAGCTTGCCTGTGAACGAGTCGTTGAATTTCATCTCCAGCGGCTGTTTCTTATAGTTGTCGCGGCGTGCCTCGGCACATCCGTTCATGCTCTGGTCGCGGTCGAGCAGATATGAAGTCTTGTACCATACGTCACGCAGAGCGTCGATGTCAAATTCGTGGTTGAACGCGCCCTTGGTAACCTTCAGAGTGCGTGTGCCTACAGCCGGCTTACCTATCTTGGCGTAGCTTATGCTGTTGTTGTCCATTATGGTCTTGAACTCCTCGGCATCCTTGTCGGCAATCTGAACGATAACACCGGGATTTTCTGCCATAAGAATCTTAACCATGTCGTCGCCGCTGATTTCCTTCAGGTCGATGTCCATTCCGCCCTTTGTGTTGGCGAAGCACATCTCAAGAAGAGTGGTTATCATACCGCCGGCGCTGATGTCATGACCTGCCATTACGAGGTCTTTCTTGATAAGCTCCTGAACGGTGTTGAACGCGTCGCGGAAGTATTCGGGATTCTTCACTGTAGGAACGTCGTCGCCTACCTTGCCGAGGCTCTGTGCGAAAGCACTTCCGCCCAGACGCTGCTCGTCGAACGAGAAGTCGATGTGATATAGGCTCGACTTGGCGTCGTTTACTACAACTGGAGAAACAACCTTGCGGATGTCTGAAACCTCAGCGCCACTACTTACGATAACTGTTCCCGGGCTGATAATCTTTGTTCCGTCGGGATACTGCTGACTCATTGAGAGAGAGTCCTTACCAGTAGGAACGTTCACCTTGATGTCGCAGCAGAAGTCTGACAGAGCCTTAACGGCGCTGTAGAGGCGTGCATCCTCGCCTTCCTGTGAGCGGCATGGCCACATCCAGTTGGCTGAGAGGCTTACGCTGTCGAGACCTTCCTCGAGCGGAGCCCATACTATGTTGGTGAGCGACTCGGCTACTGACAGCACGCTGCCTGCCTCGGGCGAAGCCAGACCTGCCTGAGGAGCGTGTCCGAGGGCTGTGGCTATACCTTTGCGTCCGCGATAGTCGAGAGCAACGACACCGCAGTCAGACAGAGGCAACTGTATTTCGCCCTGACACTGCTGGCGCGCAATCTTGCCGGTTACGCTGCGGTCAACCTTATTTGTTAGCCAGTCTTTGCAGGCAACGGCCTCAAGCTGCAGCACGCGGTTGAGATACTCGTCGAGCTTGTCCTGGCTGTAAGTTACATTTTCATAATGGCGCTCTACAGTCTTGTCCACCATATAGGTCTTTGGTGAATGACCGAACATCTGAGCAACGTCGAGGTCGAAAGGCTTAACGCCGTCGCCCTGAACGAACGAGAAGTGAGCGTCGCCTGTAGTCTCGCCTACCACATACAACGGGGCACGCTCGCGCTCAGCTATCTTGCGCACGTGTTCAATATGTTTTTCGTCAATGAGCAGACCCATGCGCTCCTGACTTTCGTTTGCTATAATCTCCTTGCTCGACAAGGTCTTGTCGCCTATAGGCAGCTTGGTCATGTCTATCTGACCGCCGCACTCCTCAACAAGCTCTGACAGACAGTTAACGTGTCCTGCAGAACCGTGGTCGTGAATGCTGACAACCGGATTTACATCTTCCTCGCACAATGCACGTACAAGGTTGTAAGCACGTTTCTGCATCTCGGGGTTGGCACGCTGAACAGCGTTAAGCTCAATGCCGTTGCTGTAGCGGCCGGTGTCTACAGAAGAAACACTTCCGCCGCCGAGACCGATGCGATAGTTATCACCGCCAACAACAACAATCTTGTTGCCCTTCTGCGGTTCCTTCTTCAGGCAGTCGCGCTTTGTGCCGTAGCCAACGCCGCCGGCAAGCATGATAACCTTGTCGTAAGCATATTTCTCGTCGCCTTCCTTATGCTCGAATGTAAGCACAGATCCAGTGATCAGCGGCTGACCGAACTTATTGCCGAAGTCTGACGCACCGTTAGAAGCCTTGATAAGAATCTGCTCAGGTGTCTGATACAGCCATTTGCGCACGGGCAGGATGTCCTCCCAGTCGCGTCCGCCGTCGATGCGCGGATAAGAAGTCATGTAAACGGCTGTTCCGGCGATAGGCCATGAACCTACACCACCACCCATACGGTCGCGAATCTCACCGCCCGTACCGGTAGCGGCACCGTTAAACGGCTCTACGGTTGTAGGGAAGTTGTGTGTCTCGGCCTTCAGAGAGATAACGCTCTCGATGTCCTTAACACGGAAATAGTCAGATGTAGACTGGTCTTCCGGGGCAAACTGCTCGATAACAGGGCCCTGTGAGAAAGCCACATTATCTTTATATGCACTCAGAATTTTGTGCGGATTCTCTCTTGTCGTCTTCTTGATCATGTTGAAGAGCGACGACTCCATCTCCTTGCCGTCGATGATGAACACACCGCCGAAAATCTTATGGCGGCAGTGCTCTGAGTTGATCTGTGCGAAACCGAAGATCTCAGAGTCGGTCAACGGGCGGCCAAGCTCTTTCTCAATCTTGTGCAGATACTCAATTTCCTCGGGCGACAGCGCCAGACCTTCCTGCTCGTTGTATTCCTCAAGGTTGTCAACGTGCTTGATAGGTTCAGGCTTGTGGTCAACAGTGAAAATGTTCTGGTCCAGTCCGTCGTACATGCGCTGCAGCATGGGGTCATGGTCGGCATCCTTGCTGCTTACGGGGAAGTATTCCTCTATACGCGAAATGCCGTTCAGATTCATGTTTTGTGTAATCTCAACGGCATTTGTGCTCCAGGGGGTAATCATCTCGCGGCGCGGGCCTACGAAATATCCGCTGAGGCAGTTGTCTTCTACGAGTGTGGCGTCGCCATAAAGCCAGCACAGTTCCTTTATTTCCTCGTTATTGAGCTGATGGTCAGCTTCGGTAGCAATAACGCTTTGTGATGGAGTTCTGAAAAAAAGAATCATATTTACGGTATATAATTGTTTGTTCTCAAAAATAAATCGCTGCGGTCTTCTGTAAAGACAATGCAGACCTGTGGCAGAACAGCCAAACTTGACTGAATATTATGCCGAGATGCAGCTTTTCTTGTGCAAAGATAATGCAAATCGGGGGCAAGACAAAATAAAATCATTTATTTTTAAGTTTTTGATATGATAATGTACGTTATTACCTTTGCTGTCAAGTGTTTGTGACATATTAAGCCTGCATTATGCTACAAACGCACAGCATCCAGATTTTCAATATACGACACAAAGCGCACCGCTTCGATTTTCGAAGCAGCACGCTTTGCAACACACTAACCATCAAGTTCTTTAATAAAGACTTCCGTTACAGTTGCATTCAACACAAAGAAGGCAACAAACAACTATTGCAGAGAATACGGGATGTTTGCGAAATTCATATTGATTTATCATTTCACCACCTCTGACAAATAATGTTCACGCAATTTTTTTACATGATGCTTTCCCGTAAGCACAATTTCTTGCTCCTGCCGTATGTCTTGCGATGACGCGGCCACCTTGACCATGTAACGTCCTGGAGCAATATTCCACTGCCCATCACAAAAATATCCCAGTTGCTCCGGGAAAAGCCTGAACCTCACTGTCTTTTTCTCGCCGGCCTTGAGACTTACCCGTGCAAAGCCTTGAAGTTGGACAGGCTTTAACTTGGAGTCGCTATCAACTGGAGAAACATAGATTTGCACCACTTCATCAGCATCTACCTTACCCGTGTTCTTTACATTTACACTAAGACTGAACGATTCAGCTGTGGTGGCAACTTGTCTGTCCATCTGCATGTCGCTATATTCAAAAGAAGTATAGCTTAAACCATAACCGAACGGCCAAGCTATGCGAGAGTTTTTATCCACGCCGTAATTGTAACAGACAGGCTCATGAAGTTCAACGGCAGGATAGCTGACACAGAGTTTTCCTGACGGAGAAACATTGCCGAAAAGAATATCTGCCACAGCATTTCCTCCCTCCTCACCCGGATACCAGGCTTGAAGCACAGCCGCACATTTCTTTGCCAAATCGCTGATTACCTGCGACCGTCCGCCAAACACGACAAGCACCACCGGTTTTCCTGTAGCTACAAGTGCGTTTACATATTCTTCCTGCCGCCCGGGAAGTGTGAGCTTTGTACGGTCGCGGTTTTCACCGCTAAGCATCACGTTTTCGCCCATAGCCGCAACGATTACGTCACACTGACGGGCTATCTGCAATGCTTCATCCCAATTAGCCGGTTCATTGCTGTCGACCATACGGCTGTCGATTATCTTTTGTTCAGCCACCCTCGGGTCACCACCTTTTTCCATCACCGTTTCCGGCACATCAGTCCAGTCGCACCCACGTGAATAAGACAACGTAGCTCCCTCAGGCATCTTATGCTCCATGCCTTCCTTCAAGAACACGTATTTGGGGCGCAGCGGACTTTCCTCCTTACCTTGCCAAAAATAATGCATTGACTGGAATGTATAGTCACCGGCAAGCGCCCACATTGAATTTGCGTTAGGCCCTGTAAGGAAGACGCGGCCACCAAGTTTTGAAAGCTTTTCGGATGTAAGCGGCAATATTGGTTCGGCATCACTCCCTGCATTGCCGTTTTTCAACAATACAATGGATTGAGTCGCAAGCTTATAAGAGGTGGCACGCTCTTCGTCTGTGTCAAACTCTATATGCCCGTTGCTGTATAGACGCGCAGTATTGTCGAGCAAGCCAAGCTTTGCCTTTAACATCAGCACATGCTTGACGGCCTTTTCCGGCACATCCTCACTAATAAGACCTTTCTCCAACGCCTCAGGAATATTGGCATAAATTTCACCTGTGGGGAAATCAACTTCGTTGCCGGCATTCATCGCCATGGCACACAACTCTAATGGCGAAAGAGACTCGTCAATCTGTGGAATAGAGCCGTAGTCACTGACAAGGAGTCCGTCGAACCCCACATACTTGCGCAGCAAATCCTGTTGAAGCCACTTGTTAGCCACGCATCTCGTACCGTTAAGCATATGGTAGCCGGTCATCACCACCTGGCTGCCCGCCAAACGGATGATAGTCTCGTGAGGCAGCAGAATATCCTCCATGAGTTCTTTTTCGGGAGCATTGGCACCGCCGCCATAGCCAAGAAAATGCTTTGTACAAGCGGCAATGCCTTCATGAAGATTTCCTCCCATCTGCAATCCCCGAACAAAGGCTACTCCCATTGCGGCCGACAAATAGCCATCTTCTCCGTAAGATTCTTCAAGGCGATTGAACGACGGATTGCGAACCACATCCACCATCGGAGACAAGGCAAGCGTTCCGCCAATAGCACGCAACGCAACAGCCGTAAGCCGGGTTTTCTTTTCGGCCAGCTCCGTGTTCCATGTGCAAGCCATACCTATCTGTTGAGGATAAACAGTGGCATCCAAGGCATTCACACCTGATAGCACCTCTTCATGGACGAGTGCGGGAATTTTGTTGGGCGTGTTCTCAATCAACCATTTCTGCAACTTGGCCACCATATCACGCTGCTCGTCGGGCGATTTGCCTAAATCCATTGCGAATTGGGATACATGCCCTATGCCGTAAGGAATTAAATTTCTACATTTATTCTCGTCAAGTTGACCATCCGGCGTAAATAATTCCGACATATAAACGCTCCTCAACTGAGCCACGCGTTCAGCCAAGCTCATATTGTTATAGAGCCGGTCAACACGTTGTTTCAATGTCGTTGCGCCACAAGTCATATTAATGCAAAACACAGCAATCAATATTTTAATTTTACTGACAAGCCTCATTACCGATGCTATTAATAATTAAATTTCACCTTGCCATGAATATCGGTAGCCGACGAACCGACATAAACAGTAAACGCACCGCGTTCAGCTATCCATTCATGTCTTCCCTCGTCAAAATATTTCAAATCATCGTCATCAATGGTATAGGAAACCTGTTTTGTTTCTCCCGGCTTAAGCGCGACTTTTTCGAAATGTTTAAGCTCCTTTACAGGACGGATTACTGAAGCCTTGTCGTCACCGACATAGAATTGTACGACTTCCTGTCCTGCGACACGTCCGCTATTACGCACCGTAACCGATACCGTGCGCCCCTTGATTGTGGGTTTACCATAGCTGAATGTAGTATAACTCAAGCCGAAGCCAAAGGGGAAACGCACTTTCGTTTTGAAATAGTCAAACCAACGATAGCCTAAAAGGATGTCTTCACCATATACCTCTGTTTCATCCTTCTTTGTTCCGTCTCCCGGCAAAGTGCAGAAGTCAATACCTTTCCAACCTTTCACGGCAGCTTTCAGCAACTGAGCTGAATTCAGCGTTTTTCCTTCTTCGCCGCCAAAAGGTTGAGGCAACTTGTCAGGAGACACTCCGGGATAACCTACAGCACCCATCTTGTGGGCAGGATAGTCATTGAGTTTATATGCAAACGAAAACGGCAGTTTTCCTGACGGGCACACATCTCCAGAAATAATATCAGCCAAAGCATGGCCTGCTTCACTTCCAAGATACCAAGACTGTACCAATGCCGGTGCCTTGTCAATCCAAGGCGTGTCGTAAGCGTTTCCACTCACAATCACCAATACAGTGTTTCTATTGGCAGCAAGCAATTCTGTAATGAGCCGGTCTTGCCCAAAAGGAAGTTGATAAGATTCACGGTCACCGCCCTCGCAATCTTGTTTATGATTTTTGTTCAGTCCACCGACATAGATAACATAATCGGCAGTTTTTGCTTTTTCAACGGCTTCATTGCGGAGCGAATCATAAAGGGACTGCGGAAAAGTATCTACGCTACCAAACATCGCGCGCCCTGAAACATAACCTTTAACATACTCTATGGTGCATTTGTCGCCAAACCTCTCCTTAATGCCACGCAGTGGTGACACTTCATCACGAGGCTTAAGTTCGCTTGAACCTCCGCCAGCACATAAGCTGCGAGTGGCATTTTCGCCAACCACTAGAATCTTCATATTGTCTTTAGGAACAAGAGGAAGAATGCCATTGTTCTTCAACAGCACTATGCCCTCCTGTGCAATTTTACGTGCGGCAGCGATGTGCTCGGGAGAATTCATTGAGCCTAAGCCATGATTGTTATACATCCCGGTACGCAATATCAGGCGGAGCATACGCCTTGCCTTGTCGTTGATTATCGAATCAGGAACTTCGCCCCTGCGGCATTTCTCAAGGTAAGCTCTGCCAAGATAATAGTCATCATACGAATTTATCGGCGCTTCAGTTGAAAGGCCGTCAGTGAAACTGCCCATTTCAAGGTCAAGGCCGTTAAAGATGGCTTCATCTGTGTTATGTGCGGCCCCCCAGTCAGTAATCACAGCTCCGTCAAATCCCCACTCCTTCTTCAAGATATCGTTAATCAAACGGGCATTATGAGTTGCGTGTTGGTTGAGATATTGGTTGTAACTGCCCATTACGCTCCATGCGCCACCTTCAACTACAGCAGCATGGAATGGACGCAGATAAAGTTCGTACAAGGCGCGATCAGAAACTCGCACATCAATATGGTCGCGGAAGGTTTCCTGTTCATTAAGCGCATAATGTTTTACGCAACATGCCACGCCATTGGATTGAAGCCCTTGAATATAAGGCACACACATCCGCGAAGCAAGATACGGATCTTCTCCCATATATTCAAAATTGCGGCCGTTAAGAGGTGTGCGGTACAGGTTCACACCGGGACCTAACAAAACATTCTTTTTACGATAACGGGCCTCTTCACCAACCATTCGCCCATAAAGGTTGGCCAACTCAGGTTGCCATGTGGCGGCAAGACAAGTCAGGGCTGGAAAAGCCGTACAAGAATCATTGGTCCATCCGGCATGGTCCCAGCTATTCCAGCAGATTTCCATACGCACGCCATGAGGGCCGTCACTACTATAAAGTTCAGGAACGCCTAAACGCGCCACACCCGGACTTGAGAATTTCGATTGTGCGTAACTCAGGCGGACTTTCTCCTCAAGGGTCATCTTGTTCAAAAGCGCTTCAACCATTGACTCGATATCATCGTTGTTGGCAGCATTTGAAGTCAACATACCTAACATAAAAAAGAGAATAAGAAATTTTTTCATAATATTCAATTTGTAATCAACACAAGCGAGAAGAGCAAGCCGTTGCACTTAATAAATTTGCAACGGCTTGCATTCACACATAAAATATAGAAAATCTAAAGTGACACAATGTCATTCTTTAGTAATCTTCGTAATTGTGTAGCCATCGCCCACAAAAAGGGCTCCGTCTTGTTCGTTCATCAACTCTATAGAGTAGTCAGTAAGCTTAAACTCCAGAACCGTAGACCCACTGATCATAATGTCACCACGTTCAGGGTCTCCTTTTCCTGTAAGAATATTATTCCACCAAGCGGTAGTCATTGTGCCCTGTCCTTCACCGGTAACATACGCACGGACTATATCGCCACTCTTTAACAATTCCTTAAACTGCGTCTGGAGGAAAGTGAACGGTGTATCCCATGTTACGTTGAACGAGCCTTCCCAAAGGGTTTCTTCTCCTGAAGGAACTTCGTCGCAGACTTCAATTTTATCACCGCCATAAATATTGCCGTCACTGTCAGTGAGAGTTATGCGGTATGTACCGAGAGCGAGATCGCTCGGAACAGTGTATTCAATGTAGTCATAGCCGTTATTAGCAACAAAAGTGGCAGCTGCATCCTTTTCACCTATGGTTATTTTAACCACCTTTTCCATATTTGTGCCATGTAATTTCGCCTTCATTCCAGGAACAACTCTACGGTCGCTAATATCATCACTTGGAACCGGATCGCCATCAAGCGGCAAAACAACAAGTTTGCCCGTTCTTGATGTTTGTTTCCCCTTTGTCGTAGTAGCGATAATCTTCAAGATATATTCTCCGGCAGGAAGCGGTGAAAGATGAATCTTTTTGCCATCACAGACTTTTTCGTCATCCAGGAACCACTCGACAGTGGTGTAGAGAGCAGGAGTCACCACTGTTGAATCAATGAACTCTGCATCGCGGGAAATACTCTTATATACTGCAGGCTCACCATCCTCCCAATCGCCGAACCAAGGTAAGAGTATTTGTGGAAAATCATCCTCGGTAGCCGTAATGAATCCTTCGTTATCTTCAGAACAAGAGCAAAACATTCCCATAGAGAGGACAACTATTGCCGTTACCAAATTATATAATGTCTTTTTCATTTTTATTCTATTTATTAATTTATTGATTCACTAAACTTTTTGATGTCCATAAAATTCTGTTCATTAACATCCCACCATACACGGGTGTGCCAATCGTCGGTTCCACCAAGACGTTCAACAGCTTTCTCGTAGTTTACGCTGTTATACTTAGCTTCAAGTAGCGGATAACGCAAACGTACAGGTGTCTGCATATTCGGGTCTTCGTGAGGGAAATCGCCGCGAACTGGAAGCAATGTACGGTCGGCCAGCGCAGGATAATCTGAACGACGAAGGTTAGCCCAGCCTTCACTCGGATTTGTCAGATGAAGAATCCATGCCTGAGTGTTTATCGACTCACGAGGATTATCACCCACAGGGTTTTCAGCTATGTATTGTTCTATCTCTTCATCAGAAATCTTTGAGACAATATCATAGTAGTTGTTAAGCACCTGCATAGCCGCACGAATACCGGCTTCATAATGGCTCTCTACATCGCCAGGAACATTCCAACCTTTAGATGCTGCTTCGGCAAGCAAGAATTCAACTTCAGCAGAAGTTATGAGTATGCCGGGACAGTCAGCATTGCAGAATGCGACAGCTATTGTAGGTCTGATCATACGGGCAGGATAGTTGTTCTTATCGTATCCTTTGTCAGGATAAAGCGTTACAAGTGAATCCAATGTAGGAATATCGCTGTTTGCAGGACCGCTTACCCAGTCACTCCACCAAGCATCACCGACATTGCAAGGAACGATACCGTCACCGCCGCGTTCACCCCAGGCTATTACCTCATCGGTAACGTCAAAGTTGCCTGATGTATCGGTCTGACTACGTGTGGTGTGGATGTAGCAACGGGCGATACGGTAAAGACGCGGGTCGTGCATTTTCTTCATGTAATCATACAAGGTAGAACAAACAAACGAAGGTGACTCCGGATCTTGTCCATATATCATCTCGCCAAGTGCGTTAGCTCTGAAATCTAGGTCATTGGCGCCGTCATAGAGTGTAAAAGGAGAGTCATTATATTTCACATAAGCATCTTCTCCTGCTGTTGAAATAATGCCTCCGTCAGCATTAAGGGCAGACTCAAATTCAGCACGGGCTTTTTCAGGAGCGACATCGGAAATACGCATTGCATAACGCAGGCGAAGAGTGTTGGCATATCTTTTCCATGCTTCAGGTTTGCCTCCTAAAGAAGTGACATCGCCAGAAATAGCATCAGTACCCGTACCTAGTTGCGCGGCACATGCTTTCAGCTCAGAGAAAATGAAGTCATAGACTTCTTCCTGTGTGTCATACTTTGGAGTTGAATTTCCATTGATGAAAGACATTCCTGCCTCTGTGCAAGGGATATCGCCATAGATGTCAGAGAGCAATGCCATCATATAAGCACGGTGAATACGCAGAGCAGCATTGGTGTTAGGCTTATTTTCTGAGCGATGGATTGCATCTACAAGATTTTTAATGCCAATTTGATAATAACGGTTCCATGTAAGAGCCATCTCAGAGTCTTTTGGATAAACGGCTCCGGCATAATTTGAAACATTCCATCCGCCGGCATAATACTGCGTAAATCCGGTGATATAACTGCGGTAAGTATCCATCAAAGAAAAGTCTCCGTATGTTTGCAGCAGAGCAGTTGTGAGCTGTGCGTTCGGGTCGATGGATTCCGCCTTTGAATCGTCGGTGTTAACCTCCTCAAGATAAGAGTCAGAGCAAGAAGAGAGTCCTCCACCAAACGAAAAAAACATCATGATCGATACTATATTTAAAATATGTTTTTTCATAATTTATGTCTATTAGAATTTCACATTTACATTAAAACCATAGCTACGACGTGACGGAAGTGAACCGTACTCAAGTCCCATTCCTGACGTATTGTAGTTAGAATCAGGGTCTATATTAGGAATATTCTTCCAAACAATAAACGGGTTACGAGCCACGAACGAAACAGAGAGTGACTTTATAAACTTGCCGAACATCTTTTCCGGGAAAGTGTATCCGAAAGTAATTTCACGACATTTGATGTAGGAATTATCGTAGATGAAAGTTGCAGGGGCCTTTTCAGCAACACTCTTCCAATAATTCTGCGGGTTTACAGGATATGTATTTTTGCTGTATGTGCCATCACCATTATCAATAACACCGTCTACAATGAGTCCTTCACACTTACCGGCTGCACGCCACTCGGCCTCAGTCATACCGGCTGCCTTACGGGCTTCTTCTGAACGATACCACTCTTCACGACCTGCAAGTGTTGCCGTAGCCTTTCCTGTAAGATAAGCCGAACGCATTGAGAATGAATAGAGGTCGGCTCCCATTTTTACATCGAATGCAGCAGTAAGATGGAAGTTCTTATAAGTGAATGTCGAGTAGAAACCACCGGTCCAGTCCCAACTAGAGTTTCCGAGAGTCTTTAGATTTTCGTCATAAAGTGGAAGACCTGTGTTCTTGTCGATTAGGATGTCACCATTCTCATTGCGCTTGAAATCTGTACCGAGAATAGAACCAAAGTTCTTTCCAACCTCTGCTCCGACAGAAACATTAGCCCAACTTGCATCAGCCAACTGGAAGAAATTCATGCCTTCGACAAGATCAAGAACTTTGTTTGAGTTCTTTGAGAAGTTGATACCAGCATCCCATGCAAAATCCTTGTATTGGAGCACACGACCGTTGATTGACAACTCGATACCCTTGTTCTGAATCTTTCCGGCATTGATAAGGCGGCTGGGATAACCGGAAGCCGAAGAAGAAGCAAGTGCTATAATCTGATCCTTTGAAATCTGGTCATAGTATGTAAAGTCGATTCCCAAACGTCCATTGAAGAACTTGAGTTCAAGACCAAGTTCATAAGAGTTTGTCATTGTCGGCTTAAGGTTATTGTTCGGTTGTGTATTATTATTAATCATACCGATGGTATAGCCAGGATATTTATATTTACCTGTCGAATAGGTCAGAGCAAGCTGATATGGGTCAGTGTCAGAACCTACTTTAGCCCATGAAGCACGAACTTTACCAAAACTTAGGATCTTATGGTTCTTCAAAAAATTAGAGAATATGACACTTCCTGATACTGAAGGATAAATATATGTATTATTTGCAGCCGGAAGTGTAGATGAACGGTCACCACGGATGGTTCCTTCAAGATAGTATGTCGAGAGATAGCCAAGACTTGCACTTCCATAAAGAGAATTTATCTGTTTCTTGTAAGTGCCCGGTTGTACATTCTGCTCCGCATAATTCAGAATTGAGACTACACCGTCCATTTGCTGGTCAGTACCGGTAATGACGGTTGTCTTATTGTCCACCTTATAAATGTTTCCACCCAAAGTGGCATTGAAATCGAAGTTTCCCCAGTTGTTGTTATAGAGTGCAAGAAGCTCTGCATTCAATGTACGGTTATTAAAAATCGAATTGGTGAGTTTACCGGGAAGAACGCCAGGAGTAGTGCGGGCAATGAACTCATCGAAGTTCATATTATTGATGTCCGTACCAATTGTACCCTGAATTTTAAAGTGCTTGTCAATGTTGTAAATGGCTTTTGCCGTAAAACGGAACACATCCTTCGCCGTTGTGTTGTCGTTCTTATAGAGGTCCCAATACGGGTTTCTGTTATACTGGTCGTTACCGTTCCAACGGGCATAAGTGCCGTCTTCATTCTGATAATTCTTGAGCCATTCTATATTATATGTGCCCGCCAAAGTCATGAGGTTCTTGCCCACATTGCTTTGTGAATTGCCGAGTGCGGGACGATTTTTCACATTCTCACGGACATAGTTAGCTGTAAAGTCGAAATCAACCGGACCTGCGGAAGTTGTTACACGGAGGTTGAAATTGTCACGACTCATGTGCGTGTTCGGAAGGATGTCCTTGTTACGCATATCGGTGAAAGAGAAACGTATACCGGTTTTACCTGTGTTTACACTCAAAATTGCTGTATTTTGAGCTGTAAGACCAGTACGGAAGAATGAAGATGTGTTGTTTGGATACATGAGGAACGGACGCACAGAACCATCATAATAAGTCTTGTCTATCAAGTCTGCCTTTACACCCCAGCTCTGGTTTGTACCAGATGAAGCGTCAAGTTGGTACATTCCGTTGTCGCCCATACCGTATATCTCCTGCACGTCATCCCACTTTGCGAGCTGCTTGTCGATAGTCAGCGAACCGTTATACTCAACAGAAATCTTCTCCTTGTCTGCCTTTTTCGTAGTGATGAGGATTACACCGTGAGATGCACGTGAACCGTAAAGAGCAGAAGCTGCCGGGCCTTTAAGCACGGTCATTGTTTCTATATCGTCAGGATTAATTGCAGAAATACCATCACCAAGGTCATAACCACCCTGCTCACCGGCACTTCCGAAGTTGGTATTGTCCAAAGGAACACCATCAATCACATACAGAGGCTGGTTATTACCGGTCAGTTCAGTAGTACCACGGAGCATAACTCTCGTTGAACCGGCAGCACCGCCTGCCGTATTGGTGACAACGAGACCTGCAACTTTACCTGCAAGCGAGTTCATGACATTGGTCTCCTTCGCTTTAGTCAGTTCGTCACCTTTTATCTCGGATAGTCCATAACCGAGCGCCTTGCGTTCGCGCTTTATACCAAGTGCGGTAACAACCACTTCATCCAGCTGCTCAGTGTTTTCCTCAAGTTTGATTTTTAAATTGTTCTGAGCCTTCACACGTATGGTTTTGTATCCTACATATGAAATTTCAAGTTCATCACCGGCATTGCACTGTAAAGTAAAGTTACCGTCAAGATCAGTAACAACTCCGGTAGAGGTTCTGAGCACCTTCACTGACACGCCGATTAAAGGACCCATCGCATCAGAGACATTTCCTTTTACTGTGATCCCTACAGGACCAGCCATTACGCCGACATCAGCTCCTCTTGGCGTAGTTGCCATGACCGCCGGTGCCATAAGGCTTGCCCCAAGCATGCATAACACTAAATTAAATCGTTTAATTGCCATAATAGTATTTTTTTAAATTTAAGATGTATTTCATGTCTTATCCGCTGACGAAATTATTTGTGGTCCTTTGTTTTGTTGCAAACACTTACGATGTATTACATTTCTGCTGTTTTTGCTTACGATTTTCGTCGTCTTCCGACGAGCTTGCAAGAAGCATCCTTTTATAGTGTAAAAGGTAGCCTTTTACAAGGTGAAAAGCCATGTATTGCAAGATGAAAGGACACAGTTTGAAACTGTAACCATCAATATGCCACTTAAGATAACTCTGTCAGCGTGCGGTTTTTATTATTCCCTTATTTTTTAGTACTCTCTGCAATACCTTCTTTAATGCCTTTTATCATCCAGTCTGCTTTAATCGCCATATTTTTATTACGATCGAAAATGCCGAACATATCAGCACCGTTGCCAAAATGGTTGTTGTCCCAGACGAATGTTGAAAATCCGCGTTTACGCGCCTCTGACACCAAGGTCTTGCAGTAATAAGACATATTCTCATGCATACGGTCGGCTTCTGAGCCTTTGTAATGGTCGGTGAGGCCCCATTCTCCAATCACAATGCCTAATCCTTTAGAGCCCCATTCGTTCACCAGTTTATCGAAGAAATCAATCATAGTCTTCTCGTCGCTCTGTGCTGCTTTACCATACTGCTTGTAAGGTTCGCCCCAATAGTAACATTCACCGCTTCCGGCATATTCCCATGGGTTATAATAATGCACCTCTACGCTCATATAATCATTGCCGTTACCATCTATGTCGGTAGGAATTATGAAATCACCGTTATACAGGCCAAAATCAGCATTGCAAACATATGTCTGTACTATCAGGTGACGTTTTGTATTGTTTCCGCCTGTTGCACGCACAATGTCGACGAATGTCTGATTGTAGGCATTCTGCACATCAAGATTTTCGGCAGTAGGTTTTCCCCAGTTATTAGGTACATGCACCTCGTTGGTGCCGGCAAATGCCACACGGTCATCATATTTGCCAAGTTCATTGGCTATGTTCATCCACAGCAAAGCCAGTTTACGGCAGTTTTCTTCCTTGTCAGCATAGAAGGGACGGCTCTCAAGCCATTTATCATGGTGCACGTTGACGATGACTTTCATGTCATATTCCAGACACCAATTTATCACCTCCTTAATTCTGTTTATCCATGTCTTGCTGATACTCATAGCCGAAGGGTTAGTGATATGACATTGCCACCTTACAGGTATGCGTATGGCATTGAATCCGGCATCGTGTACAGCCTTAATGATTTTCTTTGTCACTACCGGGTTGCCCCATGCCGTTTCTGCATTGTCGGCACCGTCAGGTTCGCCTATGTCCATAGATTCGCCATCCTGTCCGGGAGCAGAACATTCAAATTGATTACCAAGGTTCCATCCGGCAGTGACTTCACTGTTCCATTGCCGGGCTGTCTTTTGGGCGTGACACGTCATTACGACAAACATCAGTGTCAACAGCCAACAAAATCTTAAATTCGTTTTCATGATTTTTAATTTATTTTTTCAAACTTGTTGCAAAATAAGTAAAATATTCAATAAGGACGGGTTCACTACCTATTGATAAAGGTTTGATGAATGTCTTTCGTCAGAAAACAAACCTTATTTCATTAGAAATAAAACCTTTCGCTCCGTTATATGTTAAAATTGTGTATCATTTTCTTTCCTTATCAATACTCTTGAACTCCTCGATACGCTTGGTTGTAAGCGGATACAGCACCGTAAGGCACACTATCAGCAACGCAATGCACGCCGGAATATAGCTCATCGTCAATTTCATGCCAAAGATAGCGTCTGGGGTTTGTGTAGCTGAATTGGGCTGGAGACCGAATACGCTGAACAACAGCAGCACGGCCGAACCGGCTATTGCACCTCCGAACTTCTGAGCCATAGAACCGGAAGAGAAAATTAGGGCTGTAGAGGCTGTGCCGTGTTTGTAGTAAGAATAGTCGGCCACATCGGCATACATACTCCATACCAGCGGACTAACCACTCCGGTGAAGATGCTGATAAGTATCTGAAGTAACAATATGCAAATGAATCCGCCGTTGCTTAACGGCATATAGAAGAACAAGATGCTAAGTACGCCCATTACCACAGCTGAAACAATGAACGTTGTTTTCTTGCCCATCCGCTTGCTCAAAGGCATGGCACACGCCACTCCTATCATGTTGCACACTTCGCCAATAGCAAGGAATACTCCGGCATAGAAAAGGAATGAAACGAAGCCCAAGTCAATCATATTGCTGTCTCCAATGTAATACTTGAAGTAATAGGCCACCGTGGCACCACGCACCGTGTTGAACAAATTGGTGCAAAGGGCTATGCAGGTAATAATCCACCAAGGAAAGTTTCTCACTAAAGAGCGAAAGTCGTTCATCAGTTTGTCTCCCTTTACTCCTTTGACATGTTCGCGGGTTAACAGGAAGCTGCCGATGAAAAGCAAGAAACACACAGCAGCGATGACCATCATGGCGCACTGCCATGCACCCGCATTTTCTCCGACAGAGAGAAACGACAGCTTGTTGTCGGAAAATAACTTGCATAACGGTTCCCATGCATACAGGGCAATGAACGAGCCGCCATAGGCGAAAAACATACGATAGCTTGAGAATACGGTCTTCTCGTAGCTGTCGGATGTTATCACGCCAAGCATCGAGGCGTAAGGCACATTGATGCAGGTGTAGACGGTCATCATCAGGATGTATGTGATGTAGGCATAGATAAGACGCCCCTGTTCGTCATAGTCGGGTGTGGTGAACAACAATACTCCACAGATGGCAAACGGCAGCGAGAACCACAGCAGATAGGGACGGTACTTGCCCCATCGGGTGTTGGTACGGTCACAAATGGCACCCATCATAGGGTCTGACACTGCGTCCCATACTCGCGTCACAAACATCAGAGTGGCGGTATGGGTGAGTGACAGATTGAATATATCACTGTAAAAAATGGGAAGATAATAAGAAAATATCTTCCAAAACATGGAAGACGCCATGTCTCCCATGCCATATCCTATTTTTTCAGTCAGTTTTGCCATGATAATAAGATTATTATGAAATTCGCTTTTTTACGTTACATCTCCACCTCTACAACATGCTTGCCCGGAAGAGCCTTCACAATGTTGCCATCAATGGGCTTTCCGTCAACAGTTATCCGGCTTACGCCTGTCGACTTGCCATTTGGATTCTTTACGGTGATGATCAACTCGCTGTCACGCAGTTTGCGCTTTACGGTGTACTCCGTCATTGTATTAGGCAGACAAGGGTCTATCTCCACTCCGTCATAGGTTGGACGTATGCCGAGGATATACTGTGTAATAGCGAGCCAGTTCCATGCTGCGGTGCCCGTAAGCCAAGAGTTCTTTCCCTCTCCCGGACGTGCGGCGTCCTTACCAGCCACCATCTGGCAATAAACGTATGGTTCAACCTTATGAAGCGTCTGATCCTTTATCCACGCCGGACATATTTTGGTGTAGTGTTCCCAAGCGTCATCGCCACGTCCGGCAACAGTCTCACCTATGATAACCCATGGATTGTTGTGGCAGAATATGCCGGCATTTTCCTTGTAACCTGCCGGATAAGACGAGATTTCGCCCATTTCAACGTGATAGGTGGTGAAGGCCGGATTGTTGAGCACCATGCCGTGCTCACTGTCAAGATAACGCTTGCAAGAGTCGAGAGCCTTGTTTACCAAGCCTTCCTCCATTCCGATACCGGCCATAGTACAGAAGCCTTGCGACTCAATGAAAATCTTGCCTTCCTCGTTTTCATTGGAGCCAATTTTGTTGCCGTAAAAGTCATAGGCACGAAGATACCATTCGCCATCCCATCCGTACTTCTTTACAGCCTCAACCATATCATTGACGCAGCCAGTAGCGCGTTTTGCCTCATCCTCCATTCCAAGGGCACTGCACAGTTCAGCATACTGACGACCGCAGAAGACAAAGAGTCCGGCTATCATCAGCGACTCCGCCTTTGAACCTTCTGAAACGTTCTCAGTGGTCTGGAACGACTCGTTCGGGTCCCATGAAAAGCAGTTAAGGTTGAGGCAGTCGTTCCAGTCTGCACGACCGATAAGGGGTAACTTATGCGGGCCCAGATTCTCTACCACATGGTTGAACGAAATGCGCAGATGCTCCATGAGCGGCACTTCAGAACCCAACTTGTTATCCCAAGGCACTTTCTCGTCGAGAATACCAAAATCACCAGTCTCTTTCACGTATGCTATAGTACCGAAGATAAGCCACATGGGGTCGTCGTTGAATCCGCCGCCGATATCATTGTTGCCACGCTTGGTGAGGGGCTGGTATTGATGATAACAGCCACCGTCGGGGAACTGTGTCGAAGCTATATCTATTATGCGCTGACGGGCACGTTCAGGTACTTGGTGCACAAATCCGACAAGGTCTTGGTTTGAATCGCGGAATCCCATTCCACGTCCTATTCCACTCTCAAAGAAGCTGGCTGAGCGTGAGAAGTTGAACGTAATCATGCACTGATACTGGTTCCAGATGTTAACCATCCGGTCAAGACGTTCGTCGCCCGTAGATACCTGGAACTTGTCGAGCAGTCCGTCCCACATGGCGTGAAGCTCATCAAAAGCCTTGTCAACAGCCTCAACGGTGTTGAATTTTTCGATGGTTGCGTGCGCCTTCTCCTTGTTAACGATGGTGCGGTCGAGAGTTTCCAACGAAGTGATGAGCGTCGGGTCGGCTTGCGGATCGGCATATTTCTCCTCCTGAGCGTTTTCAACATAACCAAGCAGGAAGATAAAGTCTCTCTGCTCGCCCGGCATAAGGCTCACCTCTATATAATGTGAGGCAATGGGGCTCCATCCGTGTGCCACTGAATCAGACGGCTTGCCTGCCATGACGCACTGCGGATTGGCCAGCTCATTGTATAGACCTACGAACGATTCACGGTCGGTGTCAAAGCCATCAGCACGCGCATTAGCCAAAGCGTAATATGCATAATGGTTACGGCGCTCTTTGTACTCTGTCTTATGATAAATGACGGTTGAAGCCTCGCCTTGCTCTATCTCAACCTCGCCAATGCTCAAGTTGCGCTGGAAATTCTCCATGTCGGTAGCGGCATTCCACAGGCACCACTCGGCAAAAGAAAAAAGCTTTATTGTCTTCTTTGTGTCAGTGGTATTGCGAATTGTCACCTTCTGCACCTCGGCCCATGTTTTCAGAGGGACGAAGAAAAGCTCTGAGACCTCGATGCCGTTCTTGCTTCCCGTGATGCGGGTATAATTTAATCCATGACGGCATTCATAACTGTCAAGCGGGGTCTTGCATGGTTTCCATCCGGGATTCCACACAACGTCACCATCCTTTATATAAAAATAACGGCCGCCATTGTCCATTGGCACGTCATTATAACGGTAGCGCGTGATGCGGCGGAATTTTGCATCCTTGTAGAAAGAGTAACCTCCGGCCGTATTGGAAATAAGGCTGAAGAAATCTTCATTGCCCAAATAGTTAATCCAAGGGAATGGTGTTGCCGGGTCGGTGATTACATATTCACGGTTTGTGTCGTCGAAATGTCCGTATATCTTTTTCATTATCTTATTTGTTAGAAAGTTTATTCAGTTATTTCTTTTTTCCCGTCAGGAGATCCACCAACGGGCGATCCTTAAATGATTGGCTTTTCTGATCCCAGAAGCCGAAGTCGTTGTCGTAGCACCAAGAGGCCCATGCTATGTTGTACTTGTTGAACACCCACAGCATATCTCTTGTCCACTTATAAGCCAAATCTCGGTCAACCGGCTCATAAACGCCCCATTCTCCACAATAGAGCTGCAAGCCGTATTTTTTTGCCACATCAATGGCGTCACGGAAGTCTTGAGCTATGCGGTCACGATTCCACACGCTGGTATACTGTTTCAGTATGGGCTTTAAGTTATCAGGAGCGGCATCATAATCGGCCTGAGAAATGAGTTGTCCCGGATAAGTGAGTTTGCCGCGGTAGCTGCCTACCGGAGTCCAAGGCGCTCCATAATGAGTAAGTGCCTGCGGCTCATAGTAATGGAATGAGAGAATTATATTCTTGTCGCCTTCCGGTACACGCAGGTATTTGAATGTCCAAGTGCTTTGCCATTTGTTTGAACCGATAACCAGCGTGCGCTGCGGCTCACGTTCCCTTAAAGCTTTATGTGCCTTAAAAATCAACTTGTTCCATTGTTCATGGTCATCGGCCACAGGTTCGTTCATAATCTCGTAGGCAACAGAGTCTACGCTGTATGCCTTGAGCGCGTCGGACAGCTTGTACCACATATTTATAAAGTCTTGCTGCGCCTCGTCTGATGTGAAAAGAACATTGGTTTTGCCTTCGTTAACAGCATTGAAATTATGAGAGCGGATAATATGCAGATCCACTATGGTGCGCAAGTGGTGTTTCTCTGCCCAGTTCAAGGCTTGCGTGAGCAATGTCCATGCTTCGGGCAGTTTGTTGCCTTTCTCGTCCCAAAATTGCTCCTCATCGATTGGAAGGCGCACGAAATCGAATCCAAGCTTTTCAAGTCGTGCAAAATCCTCTTCCTTGATGTGCTGGCGACGTGCCTCTCCGCGTTCATTACTCTGAGAGAGCCAATGGCTGATGTTTGTACCGCGTTTAATGGTAAAATTGTTTACAGTCTGCGCAGTTGAGGCAATTGAAGAAAATGCCATAGTCAAAACTGCTGCAGCAAGAATTATTATCTTTCGCATTTTTATTATAATTTATTTGTATATAAATATTCTATCCGTCTCTGTCCTGCTAATACTTATAACAGAAGGGTTACTGATGCGGCATTACAATATGTCAGGAGTGACACGTAATTTAAGGCTAACATCAGCGATAACAGCCAATGAATTCTAAAAGTTTGTTTTCATGATTATTTAATCTGTAATTCCAAACGTGTTGCAAAATAAATAAAATGTTATATAAAAGCGGGTTCGCTATCTATTGATAAAAGTTCAATAAGTGTCTTTCGTCAGAAAACAAACCATATTTCACGAGGAATCAAACTTTTTTCCACAAGGAACCTGACAATAAGACTATTGGATTTAATGAATATCCGTATTTCTCACATACTTGCAATTACGCAATTATAAAGCATTATAATATATCCTTGATTATCCGAATATGAACGTGCCGCGTTATAAAACATACAGTATTGTGTTGAGAAAGGGTATATTTTAGAGCATAGCATGTACCGTTCGCGCCCTAAAACAGTACATATTGGAAAATCTCTAATACTAACCGCCATAAACGCATGCTTGTATCATCTGATTGGCAATCTGCTTCAGAATTTGTAATCCGACGACAAATAAACCGATGGGCAATAAAAAAGACACTTCCTTCACCTGAAGAAAGTGTCTTAATATAAGACGGACAAACATCAGCCTATTATTCCAAATTTGTTTTACTTGTATTTTGAAGGAGATACACCGAAATATTTCTTGAATGCAGTGCTGAAATACTTGGCGTTATCGAAACCTACTTCCTCGGCTACATTACCGACATGGTGTCCGGAGCGCAGCAAGACAGCTGCACGCTCAAGACGCACAATGCGGATAAACTCCTGAGGTGATTTACCCGTGTATGATTTCAGCTTCACATAAAACATTGTGCGGCTCATAGCCATTTCCTTACACAAGCGGTCGATTGTAAAATCCGAATCAGAGATATGGCTGAGAAGAATCTTAGTCACTGTGTCTACGAAAGCCGTATTTTCTTTTGTTGCTGTTGCGGAATCATCTTCTTTACTATCATCAAGTGGAAGTACATTATTTACTGAAATGTGCTGTTTGGCATTATCTTGTTTTTGCTCCGACTGCGAAGCCGTCAGATCTTTTCCGCTGCCACTCCCCAAGGTACTTACCACAAGGCGCATATACCGGATGTGCAAACCATATGTCCATAAAGCTCCATAAAACAGCAATACGATTAACGATATGTAAACACACCACATCCACCACGAGCTCCACCAAGGTCTGCCAATGGTGATTACAAGTTTCTGCTCATCAAGCACAATGCGGTTGGCCTTGCTTACCGCGCGGACTGTAAGATGGTGTGTGCCAGGCTCAAGGTTGACAAACCGAATATATTGTAGAGTCGAGAGCGGACTCCAATTGCCATTTCCTACCTTATATTGATAAGCTATATCAAATTGGTAGCGCAAGTTTATGCTTTCAATGTACAATTCAAATGTGCGCTGTTGGTATGACAGTTTCAATTTCCTTTTCCCCAACATTTTTGCCACTTTCTCATTGAACTGCTCCGAATTGTCATCATTGCAACTTATTCCCGTAAAGCGCAATTTAGCCGTGTAATTGTGTTTCTGCACGTAGTGTGGATTGATAACGACAACACCTTCCACACTTCCGAAAATAAGATTTCCATTATGTAAATTGAATGCCGCGCCCTGTGAATACTCGCGCTGGAGTCCGTAATGATAGTTTACAGAGATAATTTTGTCAATATTGTCAGGATCTGCGAATGACAAGCCTCCGTCTGTAGCAAACCACAAACGCCCCAAATTATCTTGCGTGATACTTGTAACGATGTTTGAAGGCAGACCGTTATTCATAGTAAACTGCCGACATTTTCCTGTACGAAGATCATACACATATAGGCCTCCGCCATAGGTGGCAATATCTAAGTAGCGTTCATCATGAATAAAGAGATTCAACACATAACGGTTTACCGAGTTGGCAGATGACGAAAAATATTGCAGTTCTTTCACCTTTTTCTGACCCGGAGTCACAATATAGATTCCGTTTATGGTACCTGCTGCTATACGGCCGTCGGGAAAAAGGGCAAGAGATTTAACATTGTTCACAGGGTAATACCGGAATTTTCCCTGTACAACTTCAATGAGCTGTGCATCCTGGCAACCAATCCAAAGATGTCCATTCCTGTCAAACAACAAATCATGGACGTGAGCGTCTTCCAAGACAGCAGTACCATACAATTCCCTTACTTCTCCGTTGGTGCTGATTTCATAAACACCGTTGCCATAAGTTGCAGCCAGAAGTCCTCCGCCATTCGGCTTGGAACGCAAAGAAAGCACTACCATGTTACGCGCAATATTGCGCCACTCGCCGGTAACAGTATTCAGCACACTGATACCGCCGTCAGTACCCATAGCCAAAGTCGATGGTGACAGTTGTGCCGCACAGTTTACATGGTCGTTAACCAATGTTGCCTTATTACGCTGATACCTGTAAATAGTAATGGCATTACCGAGGGGCCTTGCTATATCTATGCCTCCTGAATAGGAACCAATTAATATGTCATTCCAGTCATCAACAAGCAGTGCATATATGCCATTGCCATGAAGCACGCCATGCTCTCCGTCATTGGCATTAAACAACAGCGACGCTTTATTCTTAGCTGAGGGTAAGCGTGAAACCTGATACACGCCAAAGCCGTCAACCCCCACCAGCATCGTAGTATTATCATAAACAACAATACTGCGGACCGAGAAATGGGGTATTCCGTCCACAGAGATACACCCACCATTCCCGTCTGCAACTATAAGCCCCTTATCGTAAGTGCCGAGCCAAAGTCGCTTGGTATCAGTATCATAGTAACCGCTCACAACGACATACGGCAAATAAGGAACAAGAGTCTTGTGATTGGCATTTTTGTGACTCTTACTCAATGTCTTTACACCCTGACGAGTGCCAAAGAGCAAAATGCCTTTCGGTCCACGGATTATACAATTGGTATATACTTTTGAACCTACAGCAACAATTTTTCCATTGCGAAGCATATAAACGCCTTCACTCATAGCCAGCCAGTAAGTGTCGCCGTCCCTATAAACATCATTGAGTTGGTAGTCCTGCTTGAAAAAGCCAGTAACGTCAGCAATAACTTTAAAATGGTTTTGCACCGGATTATATTCATAGATGCGTCCGCCGGAGTCAAACACTTGCAACACACTGTTGTCGACAGACTGTACGAAACGTGGTTCGCCTCCAACCCAGCTATACTTACCGGTATACCATGCCAAATCAAAGTTCTTTATACTGACACCGTTATATCTGGCTACAAAACTCTGCGTTGTCAGCCATATTGCCCCATCATCCGTTTGTTTAAGCGAATAGATGCGTTGGCTGTTTAATCCATCCACCAAGCCCAGATGAGAGAAAGTAAAGTCGCTTACACGTAATGCTACCGCAATGGATGGTAGCTGCAACATTATTACTACTACAAGGAGCATTCTTACAGCAAAAAGTCTGCGCCAGCCACCTGGATGTAGCTCATCATGAAAAGCACTTACATCTTTTATAGCCGGAAGAGTTCTGTTTTTTCCAAAGAAGTTCATTTTTTTCATGCTTGTTACAAATAATTATTTCACGTCTGATTACTGCCAATCATCTCTTAACAGAAAATCACACGATCCCGTGAAATTAATGTTTACTTGCTCCAACTGCGGGATATTCAGACGTGCGTTTCTAAAATCAATACAATAATATTTTTTGTTGACTTCGTAATAACACAGTCCCTTTACATCATACCTCTCAGCACCTTTAAACAAGGAATTGTTTTCAATATGGTCAATATAAGATGATACAATTTTTGAATCAATCCTTACATTCTGTACACATTCAATCATATTGGCAATCCACACTGGCTTTGTGAATGGGCCAATAGAACAGCATAACGGAGTTGCAAGCCAGAAAATGGCAAACCCGTTCCTTACATTATTGCGTTCTACAACATCATCGAGATATGTTTTTCCCACAAGTTCTGAAGATTGTTTATTTTAGATTTTCAACGGTTTAATATAACCGTTTGAAGAATAAACATTTAACTG
>OLIX01000387.1_pt1 | contig 46587 bp, 67 predicted proteins | sample 1601331 | NCBI WGS metagenome assembly OLIX01 (sample SAMEA2452120, study PRJEB22498) | human gut metagenome | biome: human feces; feature: human gut; material: feces | place: Australia | collected 2012 | reverse complement strand
TCATCCGGCATCAGTTTTCCGGTAACAATATTTAAAAAAGTGGATTTTCCTTCTCCGTTTGCGCCCACCAGTCCAATATGTTCTCCCTTGAGAAGGCGAAAGGATACATCTGCAAAAATAGCGCGATCTCCAAATCCATGTGTGAGATGCTCTACATTTAAAATACTCATGACATAACTCCTTTTTGGTCGTATTTCATTTATCAGAACCATTGTACAGGAAAGAGTTGTATTTGTCATCAAAATTCACCTTTTTGCAGATTTTCCATATTATGTACTGTAATTATATGAAAGGAAAGAACACACTATGCAAAATAATCGGTCTTATTCCAGAAACGAACGGTTTACCTGTCAACAGCAGCCTTATCGCAATATGCCGGTGCAGCGTCGACAGAATCCTTCTTCCTCCTGTGGTGAAGCAGTCTCGCCACCTTGTTCCTGCCGCATTCCCCGTGATCCGCTGGAACATATGACTCTCGCGATGGCATATGTTCCCTGGCAGACATGGGAAGACACTTATGATGTTCATAAGGGATTAGAATGTGGAACGATCTTCCCTGTTTTAAACAAACCATTTTATGGAAAAGGGGGATGTAATCAATGACAGACCGTCCATGTAGAACAGAATTGTTAAATCATATCAACGCTGTCAGTTTCGCGGTGGATGAAGTGAAATTATATCTGGATACCCACCCGCAGGATCCGGATGCACTGGCTTATTTCGAAAAATACAGCCGGATGCGCAATCAGGCAATGAAAGAATATGCCATGAATTTCGGACCTTTGACGATCGATACAGCCACAGCATCCTGCAGTGAATACTGGAAATGGATCAATGAGCCGTGGCCATGGCAGGAAGGAGGATGCTGATTATGTGGAATTATGAAAAACGATTGCAATATCCGGTAAAGATTACACAAACGAACCCACAGATTGCCAAAGTGATCATTTCACAATTTGGCGGCCCGGATTGCAGTAACCTATAACATATCCGCAAACCCTTATAAACAGAGGGCTCACGATATGTAAAGATGGAAGATCAGTTTGCCGTTTTTCTTGTCATAAACGATATCTTCTACCAAACTTCTCATAAAAATACCTTTCGTATCATAGTCTATCGCATCATTTTTAATCACATCGTATACGGTTTGTACGTTCTTGAGTACGTCAGATTTTGTTTTCGTGTCTTCATTATTTTTGTCGAGATTTTTCAGCTGTTCCAAAATGTCTTCCCTATCTTTTTGCAGACGCTCTTTGTTCCGTTTATATTCTTCCAACGTATCTACTTCATTTTCATAGGCAAGACGGACCCGTTTCTCCCTGTTGGAAATTTTATCAAGTTCAGACAAGAGTGATTCACGTTCTGATATCTTCTCGCCGGTCTCAGCAGAGTGGTAGGAGTATTCAAAATCCATGCCAGAAAGAAGTTTTTCAAAATACTCTTCCAGTGCAGCGATCACTTTTTTCTCTGATATCGAACAGGATTCGGTATGTATTCCTTTGCTGTACTTATAGCACTGAAAACCAGGTGAGTGCCTGTTTGCACCATTGTAGGCGAGAGAGGCCCCGCAGTATCCGCATTTTAAAATCCCTGATAACCAATGTTTACATGAGGATACATCACGGCGTTTCAGTGGCTTGTATGTAGTCTGTATCTTTTTCATGCGGGCTTCGAAGCGTTCTTTTGAGTAATGGACTTCATGTGTTCCCATGAATGTTATTCCATTCCACGCGACAAGACCATAATAGAATGGATTTTTCAAGATTCTTTCTACGCTACGGGATTCGAAAGGGTTCCCTCGTCTTGTGCGGACTCCCATATCATTTAGTTTTCGTGTTATCTTCGTAACATCCGAGTTATGGTAGTCAAATTCATCACAGATAAAGTCTACAATCTTCATTTCGTCTTGATCAATTTTATAAGGATCTCCGTTTCCAACAGCGCGATACCCAAAAGGTGGGGACATCTGGTATCCTTTTTTTGTAGCCTTTTCTTTCATCCCTCTTAGGACTTCGCCAGAAAGCCGGATAGAGTAGTATTCATCCATCCATTCAATGATTCTCTCGATTAAAGAGCCGAATGGACCATCTATCAAAGGTTCTGATACACTCACAACATCAACGTTGCTTTGCTTCCGCAGCAGGGATTTGTATACGATAGATTCTTCTTGATTTCTTGCGAATCTGCTGAATTTCCAAACCAGAATCACATCAACCGGATGATCGGATGATTTTGCAAGCCCGATCATTTTCTGGAACTCTGGCCGTTTATCGGCTTTTCTACCGGATATTCCGATCTCAAAGAAAACTTTCAAAATGATAATATTGTTTTTGGCAGCATATTCCCGTAATAGTTTCTCTTGCGAATCCGGAGAAAGTTCTTCCTGCTTATCAGTGGATACACGGACGTAACCATAGGCATATCTTGCGCTCATTTTAGATCATCTCCTTGTTTAGTTTTATGCAAAAAATGGTACAAAAATAACAGCCAGCACATGAACGAATGTTCTGGATTGCAAGCTGTTTCCGAAGATGATACAATATTCGTGGATTTCAATAGCATATCTTCGGATATGTATTGCCGCCCTGGTGTTGGTAGCACCGGGGCGGTTTTATTTTATTTCAATAAATCATCAATGCAGATTTCGAAATCCTCAAATATTTTTAATTTGAGAATATCGTGAAAAGGTACAATTACCGGAGCTACATCTTCCTCATATCGGTATACCGTTGTGCGTTCTCTGGCAGGATCCACAATCCAATACTCACGAACACCGGCATCGGCATAAAGTGCATTTTTTGTAGAATAATCCATTTTACGGCTGCTCGGTGAAACGATTTCGATGATAAAGTCAGGTGCTCCTTCACAGCCACGGTGTGAAATTTTGTTGGAATTGCAGACAATGCTGATATCAGGCTCTACATAATTGGAATCATCATCCTTAATAAAAACAGCAAATGGAGCAGGATAAACTTTGCAATTACCGCCTTTTCCTTTGATATAATTTCTTAGAGAGGCGGAGAGTTCCATTACCAATTCCTGATGTAATGGAGAAGGTGGTGCCATGTTATAAATTTGTCCGTTGATCAATTCCGCTCTCTGTCCATCTGGAAGAGCATAGATATCATCTATTGTATGTGTGGTTGTTTTTAATAATGGCATGATATCACATCCTTTCTTAATTTAATTTGAATTCTCCCAGTCTTTTGTATTATGTATAATCGACGAAACAGTTATACCTATCATGTAATTGCCTGCTGTGGAGCAGGGGAGAGAAAAATTTACAATTTGTCTATTGCATTAAAGATCAAAAAGCGTATAATACATTTAAAGAAGGAGGTGTACAATATGATTCGAAAAATAATAAAAAAATACAATATATACATCTTGATATTTTCGATACTGTACCTCTTTCAAAGATTTATATTTTTAGACTTTTTAAGCATAAATAAAATATTAGTGTTTAAATATTTTTATGTGCATGAGTTTGTGTTTATAGTCACATCTTTTTTCATTACAAAACACTGCTTTAAGATTGAGCATCTTGATTGATTTGCTCTTCTTTAAGCACATTTTTTCCTTTTATTTCAAGGTTGTTTTTAGCTTCGATCAAATCAGAATTGATTTTATCGAGGCTATCTTTATGTTGTTTTTCTATGTTTTTGAATGCTTTTATTTTATCTAAAAGTCCAGAAGAAGAAATGTTGAATTGTCCTTTAAAGAATCCAAAAATATTATATTTAAATTTAATATTAGCACCATTTATAAACAAAGAGATACTAGACAAAACCAGCATTGCAGATATAGCTCCTGTAATCATTTCAACAGGACCAGCCGAGTTAAAAGAAGCTTTTATAACAAAATCATCAGGAGAAAAATCAGTTTCTGTTATAGTGGTGCATAGTTTTTGTGTTTCAAATATCGAATTGATGAATTTATTAAAATAGTATGCAGAAATATCTTCTGGCCGAGTCATGTTAAAAATGGCATGTAACTCTCCACTTTTATAATACAAGTCGTAAATGGAACGATTGATAAATTGTGAATATGGGTTAGCATCAACGATTGTTCCGTAAGAATAAATAATAGGTACCAACATAGGATCTAATTGACATCTGCGCAAGGGGGCTTTTGTAATCCACTGGACATTTCTTCTTTTAAGAAAATCCAACTCAACGCCATCGAATAATATATCTAGCTTATCCTGTTCAGTAGGCTCATAGAGATAGACATCGCTTATTACTAAACCTACAGCTATTCGTTCGCAACTAGCGTTAGGTATTAAAATATAGTCTCCTATCTTCATGTCATTTACAAATTTAAGAATTTGTGCAGCAGTATTTCCGGGGCGAGAATCATCAGAGTATAATTTAATAACATCATCTTTAAGCTTTTCTTTTGTAGAACACTTAAGAGATTCAATATCATTTAATTTGTCCCATCCGATTGCAATATACTCTCCAAAATAAAAGTCTTCAAAATGTTCGCCCGCACTTGTTCGTACAAACCAATAATTAGTAGAATCATCAATTATCGGTATTCCGCAAGTTTTTAATAACTCTCTTTTTTCCAGTTCTGTTATTTGAAATTCCATACCTTTCCTCCTCCTGTACCTTAACACCACATAACTTTTATATAAACGCCGCAGCGGTTATATCTTAAAATTTTCCTCTCAATTCTACAACCTTGCCAATGATACGAACTGGCTTACTGAGGATCTCTTCATTAGAGAAGAACATCGGTTCATAGCTTGGATTATTTGAAATCAATTCAATTCCATCTCTGTATTTACGAAGTCTTTTACAGGTGGCTTCATCACCATTGATTGTGGCAATAACAACATCACCGGATTCTGCATCATTTTGTTGGCGAACAATGACAACATCGTTTTCATAGATTCTTGGTTCCATGCTGTTTCCTTTTATTTTCAGTCCAAAGAATTCGCCGGTCTTTGCCATTTCTTCTGTAATTTCTTCCGTATCAATTACTTCTTCAATGGCATCAATGGGAATCCCGGCAGCAACACGGCCAAGGACATTGATGGATACTCCCTTACGTAAAGCAGAAGAAGGGATATAAGTAGTTTTTACAGTTCGTCCCAAAAGATAGTCGGTATCTACATTGAAATAATCCGCAATTAACTCGAGGATTTCAAAATCTGGTTCTCTAGCACCTTTTTCATACATTCCAATAGTACTTCGAGAAATATTTAATTGTTTGGAAAGTTCATCTTGTGTCAATCCTTTTGCGACACGCAAAGACTTTAAAATATTTTGAAATTTTCCCACTAACTGTCACCTCCGATGAAATAATATTAACACGAAACGTGATGAAAGTAAATAAAAATGTCACAAAAAGTGTTGACACAGAACGTGACAGATGGTATTATGAGAGAACAAAGAAGAAAGGAGTGATAAAAAATGCCAAGTGCAAAGGAAATTGGTAAGAGACTTTTAGAGTTACGCGGGGATATGGCGAGAGAAAAGGTTGCAAATGCTGCAGGAACAAGTGTTTCAGCTATATCGATGTATGAAAATGGAGAAAGGGTACCAAGAGATGCAATAAAAATAAAATTAGCAGCATTTTATAAAAAAAGCGTACAAGAAATTTTTTTTGACTAAAATTGTCACTATTTGTGACAAAAATATTGGAGTTAACCAAATGGATTTTGCAGAGGAGAAACAAAATGAAAGAAAATGAAAAAATAGAAGTAAAAGTATTAGTTCATACAGAAGATGCTTGTGAAAAAGTAAAAGAGTTAACAGAAGAATTGAAAAAAGCCAATTCATTAGCAGATGAATTGGCAAAGAAAAAATATCGAAGCCATAAGGGAGTTATTGGTACAGATACGATAAAAGTTTTTTTAACCCCAGGAACAATGAAGATGATCAGTGCATATGCAGATAATGAGAAATATTGCCAAGAGTTACGGATTTGTTTATCACTCCCCGATTGGTATAAATTTTCAAAACAAGAGTTTTATCAGCAACTAATTGAATATCTTCACAAAATAGGAATTCAAGAAAACATTGAAAACCTTGATGAGGAGAAAGGTTGAGAGGAAACATAGGGGTCGTTATTAACTGATGTCCAGATTCACGTATCGCTTTAGGAAGAAGCTCACATGGAAATTCGGAAGAATCATTTATAAGGGAGATAGAATGAATACATAAAGAAGAGGAAGAATAATTCTGTAGGTTTATAAATAATTGGACAACATGTCGGATTTTAGTGTAGTCATGCACCTTTATACGAATCTTTTTTCTACGGGATAACAAGTGTGTGATAAACAGTATTGCGGACATTAAAAAGCCCAATATTCCCAATAGGTTGTACATTGCTTGGATGAAATTGGGAGATATGAACGACATTAAAAAATCAGAAAATCCATAATTTTGAACTTCAATTAATTCAGAAGAAAGTAGTTGAAGGTGTGTTGTGAGAGTAAACATTTCTGATAAAGATCCTCCTTTGATTATTAGATATTACAATATGCGTAATTAAAGTATAGAAGATATGGAAGAAAATGACAAGAAAAAACTAAAAATCCTAGCAGATCACTTTGGCGTATCAGTGGATTATTTTCTTGAGTAGGAATAGGAAAGCAACACGAAAGCGAGGTGAGAAAGATGTGGGTTTCAAGACGAAAATGGGATCGCTTGTTGTATCGCATCAAAAAGTGTGAAGACGGTATCAGGAGTCAAAAAGAGAATACAGAAATTTTAGTCAGAAATATTGCAAAAAAAATCCTCGAACAACCTGAAGAGTTGCGCGAGGAAATTCAAGGAATTGAAAATATCGAAAAGTATGTCAATGAGTTCATTCAGTCTCAATAAAAGTGCTTATAAAATCATCGATTTCAGTACTGGACGGCATGCTATCAACTAAATTGTATAAACGTTTTAGCTGAGAAGATATTTCTACATTATCGTCAGACGATGCGTAAATTTTTGAGTTTTTTGAGTTTTTTGTTTGCACTTGAAGATCAATGCGAGTATTTGTAACAAGATACCGATAAATAAGCAAAAAAAAGCAACCATCATTATAAGAACATACATAGCTATCTTCTGGAACAAAAACAGGTTTACCTATTGCATCGACTGCAATATCCATAATTGTGCTTTCTAAAGGAGAAGAATATATAGGCTTTAATTCAAAAGACGAGTTTTGATAGTGATGCCAAGACAATTCGCCACTTTTTGTTCGTTCAATAAGATTGGCTATTAAAAGTAAAGTGTTGTCATTCATTATTTATAATCTCCTTTTTATCCATATTTCCAATTAGATAATCTATATGTTTACATAGTGCTTCTTTATCTTCTTCCTTTATTGGACCATTAATGAAATGCAAACTTTGTTGTATATGGAATAGGCGAAAAGGAAAAGCGATAAACCAATATCTATTACGGTATGAATAAAGAGCTTGTCGTAATTTGCTCCTTATTTCCATGTTATCGAGTTGATCTCTCCAAATATTATCTCTCAAGCTCATAAGATCAGACTGTATTTCGAGACGGTTAGCATTGTAGTCTCTGCGTTGCTCGGTGGAATTTTTCCATAGGCTATGAGATAACACGAATAACACAATAGAGATGCAAAAACTTAGAATCCCAGTAATATCTGCAATGGTACTTAACATATTTCATCTCCTTGTAAAATGATATTTGAATTTTACCATAATGCAGAAGAATTTACAAATTAAAAATAACTAAATTAGGAGGACTAATGAACAATTTAACAGTATTCGAACAAAACGGTCAGCTACTCACCGACAGTAGAGAAGTAGCAATGACACAAGAAGAACGTAACGAATACTTATTAAAACACGAAAATTTTATTCGCTGCGCTCGGTGCAAAAATTTAATACACAGTTCAAATAAATATTGTCAATATTGTGGATGCCCTAATGAAAAAGAACATTTTTAATAGTTTCACTTAAAACATTTGAAAGCAACTGGAACATGGAGTCCTTAACAATTTGACCGGCCTTGCTCATTCCATTACGGTAATTCGCAATAGAAATAGGGGTTTCAGGTGTATCAACCAATAGATTTGGAATTGCATTTTTAATCAATTCTTTTGCACTGGAGTCAAGACCTTCGTCAAGAGATAGTAGTTCTGTAGCATTATTTAAGATCTTTTCAGTCCACGGATACGGATTACCGCATGAGTGGCAATACCAAGGCGCAATGTACTGCGACTTATTAAGAGACAGAACACCGTCAATCAAATATTTACCTTGAATATGCTCTCCGCAATTTTGGCAATGAGTTATTGTCTTAACTCCGCATTTTGAGCAGTAAGGTTGTTCGTGATTTTCTATATTTGTTGTGATTACATGACCATTCAAGCATATTTGAGCAGTTTTATATACTCCCATTTTGCTTTTCTCCTTTCGTAATTATTCCGACTGGTACTCGGTAATTAAATTATAGGAGATAAACCAAAAGAAAGCAATCCCGCCACGGAGGTTGCGATGGCAGCACATATGGATTGTAACACAGACAACCAATAATTCATACATAGTAGAGGGGTGGTGAAATGAAAGGAATCGAAGTAGTAAGCATGATAAAAATCAATGGATCGTGGGTAAATCAAGAGGATTTAAAACGAGAAGAACTTTCTCAAATCTTGGAGAAAAAATTAGATGAAACAATGAAAAATATAGGATTCGAAAGAAGAAAAACCGCTTAGGCGGTAGAAGGGAGGACAAGCTATGAAAAGGCTGACAATCAATCAGATTGAGAAATTCATCCAGACGCTGGAATCCACGGAAAGAGTGAATGGTTATTCCGAACAGCAGAAACAGCATGCGATTGCCTGCTTAAACAATTACTGCAGGGAGTTGGAGTATCAAGGAAGAAAATCAGTAAAAATCAAAGGAGCGATCAATGGACCAGAGAATCTTGAACATGACGGCAGGACAAGTCATTGAGTACAGCAGGCTTGTCAGCAGAAGAGAGGAACTGCGGCAGTTTCCGGAAGAGGAAGGAGCTGTTGCAGAGTTGAAGCTAATCGAAGAAAGGATCAAAGAACTTGGATTTGAATGAAGAGAAGGAGAGGAAGCAGATATGGATCATTCGTTGGCAATCCGGAAAGATTCGGAGCGAGTATGGGACGTACCAGGAAGCGAAGCAGGTAGCAGAAGAGATCGGGGGAGAGTACATCATCGTATGAGTTTCCGGAAGAGAAGACAGCTTCGGTATGTAGAAGAATTACTGAGGATCATGGAAGCCACATTGGGAATCTGTGCAGTCATGATGATGGGAACCGGATCCTTATGGATAGGGATGATCATCATGACAGCAGGATTAGAACTCAGCTGTAGGTACATAGAAAAAAGCGTAAAAAATTAGTGCACCTGCCGCAAACAGATGCACTGGACATTTTGTCAATACAAACAAAATAAAAACTCATTTATATTGTACACCTGTATTGGCAAAATGTCAAAGAAAATGAGAGCGAAAAGCTCCCGTTTTAAACTTGATAAGTATATTAAACTTAGGAGCAAAACAGGATGTATAAACAAAAGAGTTATGACCTGGGAGACATCAGAGAAGTGATGGAGTATCACAATGGGAGATATGGAGCTCCGGGAATGCCGAGAGAGAAAAAGAAGAAAGCCACACCGGAGCAGATCAGGAAGGTGAATCAGTGGAATAAAGAACGGCAGTGCTGGAGAAAGATGAAGCTGAATTTCCAGGAGAATGACTACTGGGTGACATTGACTTATAAATTGGAGAACCGGCCACAGGACATGAAAAAAGCGGCCAAAGACATACGAAAGTGGATTCAGAAAGTACGTGCACAATACAAAAAACAGGAAGTGGAGTTGAAATGGATGCTGCATACCGAGATTGGAAGTCGGGGTGGGGTTCATCACCATCTGGTCATCAACCGGATTCCGGATGCAGATCTGATCATGCGCAAAGCATGGGAAAAGGGAGGCGTCCACATCGATCTGTTGTATGACGAGGGCGGATTGCGGAAACTGGCTGAGTATTTAAGTAAAACGCCGGACGGAGAAAACAAGCTGAAAGAGAGCCGGTACTCCTGTAGCAGGAATTTAAAGATTCCAGTGGCAGAAGTGAAGGTTTACAAAAGGAAAACATGGAAAGACGAACCGAAGCTGCCGAAAGGATACTATCTGGATAAAGAGACGTACCATGAGGGAATCAATCCGGTAACAGGATATAAATACCGAAGATACATCCTGATCCGTTTGAACAGGAGAATTTGATATGAAAGAGGTAAATATTTACATAAGGACAAGTCTGACAGGTCCATGTATCAAAGATGGAAGATGGGCGGCCGCAATGGAATGTCAGACAAGCAAAGGACCGGCGGTCAAAGGAATTTGCGGGGAAGAACAGGAGACGACCTATTATCGCCTGGTGCTGCTTGGAATTGTGAAATCTTTGAAAATACTAAATGCGCCGTGCAATGTGACCCTGTATACGGACTGTATTTTTATCAAGAACATGATCGAAAACGGGAAGCCGGAGCAGTGGAAGCGGGCGGAATGGAGAAAACCGTCCGGGAAAGAGGTGAAGAACCAGGAATTGTGGCAGCAGTATCAGACGTTGTCAGAGCGGCATGAAATAGCTGTCAGATTTAGTAAACATCACGATTACGTGGAAAAATTAGAGGGATTACTGGAGGAAAAACAGCATGTTTGATGTATTTGGGAATTTTGATTCCGTAGAAGAATTGAATGCATGTGCAAAAGGACTTTTGGAGGAGCAGGATCTGGAGCATTTAAAAGTGCTGGCAGAGGAAAACGGGATTCCAGATGGAATCCGGGAAGTATATGAGCAGCATCTGTCGGAAGAACTGGTAGATTCAGTAAATGCGGCTATCGGAAAGCTGCAGGTTGAGTTAAAGAAGGAAACAGACGGGATGCCGGCAGGAGAGGTCGTGTCGTATCTGTCTATGAGATGTTTTGAAAAAGAAATTCTGGCCAGAGGAGTAAGAAGAAAGAACCGGACACTCAAAGAATGTCTGCAGAATATCCGAAAAGAAGCGGAAAAAAGAGTCAAAGAAAGACGAGGGGCACAAATGGTGGCAATGCCGGATCTGGAAGTATTTGCCATGGCAGAAGAATACTATCTGGAGGCGGAAAAATGAGACGAGGAGAGTTATTAAAACTTCCAGAGTTAAAAGTAACGGAAACGATGCGAAAGATAGTCGGGGAAGATCAAGGACACAAGGTACTAAGATGCAGAAAAGTACCTGTGTGGAGTGCAACATATTATTGGTTTTATCGAGCAAAGAGGACAGGAACTGTTCTGGAGATTGCCATATTTACAAGAGATATGATTCAGGATGATATAACGTATCCGAAATACCGGGTATTCCTTTTGGAAGAAAACAAGTACTACACTTACGACAATCTGTGTGAGAAGTGGAGAACTGCAAAAATAGATAACTTAAGTTACATGGAGGGGTGGGGAGAGATACAAAAAGGATACTGGTACAGTGATCATAAAGTATGGATACGAGAAGAGGACCGAAAACGGATCACAGAATTTTGTCACAACGGGAAGGGAGAGCCACGTGCGGCAATCGCAAGATGGCAAAGCTATAGTAAAGACAGAAAAGAGATTGATGAAATTGATTCCGCGATGGCACTGGTGCCGGAACTGCCCAAAGATTTTGATGAGTTTGTAGACCGGGAAGTCCTTCCCCAGTATTTGTTTTATGATGCCGGAAGAAAGGTAACAAAAGGGTATTGCACACATTGTGGAAGAGAAGTAAAAATCCGGAATCCACACTATGGAGACGAGGGCGAATGTCCATCCTGCAGACATCCCATTACCTACCGAAGCCGAAAGAAAGGCGGAAATGTTCACGCAAGAGGATATGCAGGACTCTTGCAGAAAACAAAAGAGGGATATGTATATCGATATTTTGAGTGTTATCGGAAATTCAGAAATGGACAAAAGGAAGGCGGCGGGTACTGGGAGATGATACGGACCACGTATGACCGGAATTTAAAAGAGATTCATGAATTTGAGTATGAACAGTATAAGCAGACAGACTGGGTTCGGTGGTGTTACAGAGACAGATGGAGATATTATAAAGTGCCAGAGCATGAAGCAATCCTTTATAACCGGAATCTCAAACAGATTCTAAAGGGAACGCCGTTTCAGTATTCTGCAATGGAATGTTTTGTGAAACATGGGAAATATCGGGAAAAAATGTATTTGGATCAATATCTGGAGGGATACCGGTATATGCCTGGAATCGAACAACTGGTAAAATGTGGATTTTACAAAATTGTCAAAGAAAAAATGCAGGGGTACAGCACAGGATACTTAAAGAAAGAAGAGCGGTCTTGCAAAAAGATACTGGGGCTAAACGGGGAATACTACCAGCTGTTGGCTGGAAAGAATCCAAGCACAAGGGAATATAACACCACTTATGAAATGCAGGAGAAGGGATTACATCCAACATGGCAGCAGGTTCAGTTTTTTGCAAGGTTTCCGAGGAATTTCACTAGGTATATCCGGTATACCACCATTCACAAGATGGAACGGTACATCAAAGAAGTGTTAGGAGAAGATGAGAGACAAGACGTGGATTATCACGATTATCTGAAGATGGCAGAGGAACTGGGATACAACATGAGAGAGTCGTGGATCTTATTTCCGAAAAATTTAGAACAGCGTCATGAAGAGCTGATTGAAGAGAGCAGAGAACGGGAAATAAAAGCCAAAGAGGATTTGGATAATAAAAAAGATAAAAAATACGAGAAATATAGAAAACGGGACAGCTATCTGGAAATGGAAACGGAACAATTTGTGTTGAGACTTCCAAAACGGATCCACGAAATTAGGCAGGAGGGAAATGCCATGCATCATTGTGTTGCCACGTACATTGACCGGGCGGCCAAAGGTGAGACAACGATTCTGTTCCTGCGAAAGAAACAGGATCCGGAGACACCGTTTTACACTATGGAGGTAAACAATGGGGTCATGATACAGTGTCGGGCAAAATATAACGGAGGCATGACAGAGGAAGTCAAAGAATTTGTTGAGTTATTCAAAAGAAAGAAGTTGAAACGTACAGAAAGGAAAGCTGGATAGATGGAAGAATTACAGACAATCAGTACACTGCAGGGGGTAGAAATTGCATTACGAAAAGAACTGGAACATATCGCAGAGGGATACATTAAAGTCGGGTATCTCTTAAAAAAGACTAGAGATGCAGAGTTTTATAAAGAAAAGGGGTATGCGGATGTTTTTGAGTTTGCAAAAGAAACCTTCAATATCAGCAGGACGTGGGCCATCCGGTTTATGCAGATCAACGATACATACAGTATTGACGGGAACAGCCCGGAAATTCAGGAGAAATACCGGGGATATGGCAGCAGTAAGCTGTCTGAAATGTTGGCACTGCCGGAAGAAGTGAGGGAAGTGGTACCAAGAGATGCCACGGTACGGGAAATCCGGGAGGTAAAAGAAGTCATCCGGGAAACAGAAGATCGTTATTCGCCGCAGATGAGCCTGTGCGACATCGCACCAGAAGAACACCAGGGAAGCTGGACGGAAACGTTAGTGTATGAATTTTTCAAAGGAGAAGGAAAAGGCTGCTTTGAGAAAATGCATAAATGGATATGGGAAGACGAGCCAAAAGAGGAAAGTGTGATCAACAGGGAGATCATGGGAATTGTAGCTCCAACAAAATTCCGAATGTTTCGGATGCAATTTGCAAATGCACTATTCAGTGAATTTCAGATTCGGATCATGCCATACAACGGCAGGGGAGAACCAGAAGAGATCAGCTATCTGGAGTTGGCCAAAACATTTGAACAGACCTTTTATCCGGAAGGCAGGAAGACTTCTGATTCAGACGCCTATGAAAGAGTTTATCAGATGCCGCTGAGAGAAAAGAAAGAGAGGGAAGTCTTAAAGACGGAACCATTAAAGAAAAAGGAAGAACCTGCAAAAGCACAGGAAACTTTGGAAGAGCCAAAAGAAACAGAAGAACAGATTCCGGGACAGATGGAAGTGGAAGATTATCCGGAACTGATGCCGGATGCTACGGTTATGAATCTTCCGGAAGAAGAAAAACAGGTACATGAGATCACAGAAGAGGTGGTCCAGGAAGGAGAAGTCATAGAAGACATCTTAAAATCCGGGGATCCGGAGAAAATCATCCAGCTTCTGAAGAAAGAATTTGCCTGGCCAAAAGGCGGATGGGACAACTGGAAAAAGAAAGTGATTACTTTATGAGTATTGATTATAGTGATATGGCGTTTCCTAAGCCGAAAAAGAAGAAAAAGAGAATCAGCCATCCGAAAAGCATTTTGAACACAGAAAAGGGCGTGTGCTATCTCTGTGCAAATCTGTATGGAGACTATCGGCAGCAGTATACCGAGGAACACCATGTATTGTTTGGATCCGGGATGAGAATTCTATCGGAAGCCGAGGGATTGAAAGTGTATTTGTGTGAACCGCACCATAAAAGCGGAAAAGAAGCTGTACATAATTGCAGAAAGACAAGAGAACTGCTTTGCGAGATCGCACAGAGGGAATATGAGAAGTCACACACAAGGAAAGACTGGATGAAGATCAGCAAGAAGAATTATCTGGATCAGCAGGAGTTGATGAAAGAACCGCAAAATGAAAAGCAGAAAGAAGGACATCCAGGATTCCAATTTTTATAGCATCTCCGGCCAAGTGCCGTGAAGATACAACAGCAGGTACGTCACAAAACCTGTCGTAAGCCATCACATTATCTCCCAGATAACTCTGGGAGAGGAAAGGAGCATCATGTTTATTAAGACGAGCGTATTTAAGAGAATATTGAAGGATGCATGGAAAGGTGCAGGACTCACTGTAGGAAAGAAAGAGGAAATGTACTTCATACAGGGAGCCTATTGGATATTATTTGTATATGAGAAGGACTTTACAAGCAAGAATAAGGCAGCAGTCATTGAACTTGTAGGGGATCTTCCGGAAGAAGGCGAAGTATACAGAGCTTATGAAAAGGGAGAAAAGCAGTATGAACTAAAAGTAAGGGATGAGTGGGAATACAAGAAATGGTTATCAGCCAGAGACCGGTATGAGGATACAGAAATCAAATACAGGGGAATGGCAGTGTTACAGAATGTAGAGACAAAAGAGATGAGTTACATACCAGATCAAATTCTGGAAATGGTAAGCCTATCCGAAACAGGTGAGTATGAAGACTTTCCGACAGGACCCATGGGAATGGGATATTTCGTCCTGTGGGTAAATGAGACTGGAATGTTATTGACTGTAAAAACACCGGCAAATGAAGATAACATGGATGGAAGAATCTTGAAAGCGCTGAGCGGGCTGGAAATGGAGTAATACCATGACGGGCATCAGCGGAATATGCAATATAGGAGAAAAAGATGGAAAACAACACAGTAAAGATCACAGGAAAAATTATGGAAACACCAGAGTATTTATTGACTTCACCAGACAGAAGAAAGATCTATAAATCAACTATAGAAGTCATGCGGACAAGTGGAAACATGGATGTCATACCGATTCAGGTGCCGGAACAGATAGTGCAGGAGATTCGGGATAATGTAGGAGGGAGAATTACAATCTTTGGAGAATACAGATCTTACAATGAAAAGGATGGAGAAAGAAATCATTTGAAATTGTATGTATTTGTAAAAGGAATCAGCGAAGCTGGTGAAGCGGATCAAAACAGAATTGATCTGATTGGATATATCTGTAAACAGCCGCTCTATCGAGAGACACCACTCGGAAAAGAAATCACGGATATTTTAATTGCAGTAAACAGGAAACACAGAAAAAGTGATTATCTTCAGGCAATTTGCTGGTATTCGAACGCAAGGCTGGCAGCAGGGCTTCCAGTCGGAATAAAAGTGAGAGCCATGGGAATGATACAGAGCAGGATTTATGTAAAAGGCGACAGCGAGAGAACAGCTTATGAAGTCTCAATAAGAGAAATGGAAGTGATCGAGTAGTGGAAGGTTACGAGAAATACGCATCCAGGATACAGGAACTTTTATTTGACGGGATGGATGTGCATGAGGTGTGGGTGTACATGAAAGTTATGTTCCAGATTGAGAAAAATGAGATTTGTTTTCGGGCGTATCTGGAGAGATCGGGACTGATCTGGTTTGCGGAAGCGGGCAGCAGAAGACAGGTCAAGGTACCGGATCTGCTGGAGACAAAGAGAAAACTGGAAATGAATCGAACGAAAATTTCAAAGCCGCTCTGTAAATATCCGGATTGTTTCCGATGTGTATATCCGGATTGCACATGTAATGAAGGCCTTACGAAAAAAGGGAATGATGAACTGGTTCGGGAGTTGGCGAAGCGATAGGGGAAAAAGATTAATGGATGAGGAAAACACGGAGAGGAAAAGAAGTGATTTTTGCGTATGTACATTGCCGAGAATGCGGAATTGCTACACGTAGTTACGCTTTAGAAAGAACAGCAATTGAAGTTTGGAACAGGAGAGTGAAAGAATGATTTTATTTTGCCCTGATTTAACGGGAAAAGAAGAGGTAAAAGCAATGCTTATTGGCAACGGTGATTTTGTTAGACCAGTATTAAATCCGTGTATTAAAGAGCGATGCGTAGCGTACAAGGATGGAAAGTGTATGAAATACGACAATGAAGTGGAGAGGGAAAGTGGAAGAACGAACATTTGAAGATATCCTGTATATGATTAAAAGATCGTGCGACAAGAATTTTTATAAAGGCACTGATTACGATGGATTAAAACCGGAGATTGTAAGATGCGCCACAAACATTTACATAGAGCAGATGCGACAGAACGGAGGAAAAGAAGATGAATAGAGAAATCCTTTTTAAAGCAAAGAGAAAAAGCTGGAAAGAACTTCCAGACGAAGAAGGTTATTTTACATGTGAATGGGAAGAAGACGCCGCAAGATTTGTTATGAATGGGGATGGATTAACTGTTGATTTTGATAACTATTGGAGTTACCAGACGGAAGTGGCAGGAAACATTTTTGATAATCCAGAGCTGTTGGAGGTGGATCGATGAAAAAGTATGATATTTTAATTGCGAAATTGTATGCGTGCTGCGGAAATCAAGAAGAGTTTCCACGCGAGCCGATTACCATTGATACTAATAAAATGAGCGAGTTATTGGAAGGTGTATTTATAAAAGCAGGATTGTTGGAGGTGGAGCGATGAACGTACTAGAGAAGATCTTGGAAGAGATTGATGAAGAGCAGAACGGTTATGAAGCCGATCATGCGTGGAACTATAGCAAAGGACTGGAATATGCAAAAGAAATCATCCGTTCCCATATGGATGAAGTTCCGGATAATAATGCCGGATGGATTCCAGTAAGTGAGAAATTGCCGGAAGAAGGAAAAGAAGTTTTAGCACAATTTACGGTAAGAGTTGTGCATACAAATAACAAGGTAGATGAATTTGTATATATCCACACTATGTATTACGAAAATGGAGCTTGGCAAAGTTTTGCCGGAGTGCCAAACGGGAAAGTAGAAGCATGGCAGCCACTACCAGAACCATACAAGGAGGTATAACATGGACAAAGAATTTACTAAAGCAGATCTGAAAGATGGGATGGTAGTTGAGTACCGCAGTAAAAGTTATGGGAGAAGGCTCGTTATAGGAGACATGTTGATCGGAGCAGAAGGAAGTCATCAGCTCATATACTACAACGAGGATTTAATAGATACAACTGGAGATAAAGATTTTGATATCATGCGAATATACAAGATCCAGCACGTATCACGATTTAACGAAATCCTGCTATACTCAAACCTCGAACTTATCTGGGAACGCAAAGAACCAAAGAAAATGACTGTGGAAGAAATGCGACAAAAGTTGAAAGAGCTGACAGGAGAAGAGATTGAGGTGACGGCATGAACAGGGAAGCCATGAGACGCAGGAAGGAGACAGCAGGAGTCATCCGAAAGATAGATGCACATGATATGGCTAAGCATGAGCCAACAGAGAACGCTAAGAAATGGATGAAAAGAAAGGCGTACTCTGTAGAGGACTGCTTAAGAAAATGGGGAGTAGATACGAAAGGGAGTGTTGCCAGTGGACAAGAAGATACTGATTGAGTATGCAGACATGAAAGAAGAGATAAAAGATCTGAGACGTAGGATTGCAGAGGATAAAAAGAAAATAGAGCAACTGAACAAGATTACTGTGCAAGATTCTGTTGCATGTGGAAAGAAAGGCAACAAACCATTGCGAACAGTGAAAATAACAGGCTTCCCACAAAGAGAATATGAAAAACGTGAGTTTTTACTTGAAAAGCGCATTGCAAAGCTGCAGATGTTGGAGACGGATCTTCTGGAGAAACAGATACAGGTAGAGGAATATATAGGACAAATAAAAAAAAGTGAAATCCGGATGATTCTCAGATTTTATTATATTGATGATCTAAGTTGGGTACAGGTCTCACATAGGATGAATGAAGTATTCCCAAAGAAAAGGAAAGCATATACAGAGGACAGTTGCCGATGCAAACATAACAGATATTTAGAAAAATTTGAGAAAACGACGGAAACGACGGTTTTAAAATGCTAATATGGTATAAAGCCGAAAGGAACAAGCTGGACGGCTAAGGTGTTTTTAGTTTTCCTCCTAAAGACAACCAGTAAAACCACACACAAATTACAAAAGGGCGTCTTGCATGAAAATGCAGGGCGTTTTTTTGTATAAATGTTGATCGGACATAGCTCAGTCGGTTAGAGCAGAAGCCTTATAAGCTGTGTGTCACGGGTTCGATTCCCGTTGTCCGGATTAAAAACCTCTGAGAAAAGTGTTGACATACGTATACGTATGTGGTATTATATAGTTGTAAGGAGGTGAGATACAAATGAGCAAAAAGAAACAAAAGAAAAAGTCCAAAATCGATATAAAGACATTGGCGGTCAGTGCGATTCTGGACTTATTCGTTGGAATCCTTTTAATGATTCTCGACAAGCTATTTAATTAGCTAAGAGGGGCGAAAGCCCTTCTTCAAAATAAATATAACATGAAAGCTCATTTGTGTAAAGGATGTTGTGGAAGTTAGGAATATTCTTCATTGCTATAGGAATAGCAAAGCTGGTTTATTGCCTCATAAAGAAAGTGAGGGATGAGCATGCTCGGTAATGAAGAAAGGAAACAGAGACCACAAGATAAGTGGGATGAGAAAGCAGGGTTAGTTCCAAAAACATATAAGATTAACAAGAAAGTAGCAGAAGAGTTCAAGGAAGCCTGCAAAGAATCTGGTGTTGCGATGGGAACACAGCTTACAAAGCTGATGAAGCAATTTGTAGAAGAAGTGAATAATGGAAAATAGCAGAGAGCATCTGGCGAAAGCCGGATGCTTTTCTGCGTCCTGAGCAAAGACGATAAAAGGCTCTGGGCAAAAGCCTACACTGTGCGACATCGCACAAATATAGCAGGATAGAGCAGTGGAAGCTCGTCAGTCTCCTTAGCTGAAGGTCGAAGGTTCGATTCCTTCTCCTGCAATTGAGGTGAGAATATGACAGAACATGAGATTGCATTTGTAAAGAAATGCATAAGAGAAAATATCCACAGATTCTATACATGGGGCAAGTGGAAAGCATTGAGAGAACAAGTGTTAAAGCTTGATAAATATGAATGCCAGTTATGTAAGAAACGTGGAAAGTATACAAAGGCAACGACGGTTCATCATGCAAATTATGTAAAGAAGCATCCAGACAAAGCATTGGAAATCTGGTACAGCTTCAGAGGTGAGAAGCGGAGAAATCTAATCAGCCTGTGTCATGATTGCCATGAAGAGGTTCATGGATATCGAAAGCCAAAGAAAAAAGAACCGCTGACAGAAGAAAGATGGTAAAGAAAAATAAAATTGTCAGGATACCCCCGGTCGAAAAAAACGGGTTTTAATATGCCACGTAGAGACCGGTGGGTGCTTCCGACAAAAGAAATTTCTCGTGCGCGCGTGACGGAGGGGGTGGTATAAGGGCGAGAAAAACAAGAAAAGAATTATTGCGAGTGGAAATTAAAGAGGACCTTCTTGATCAGCTGGCCCGGAATGGAACCACAGGGAAATATTACATCGACTTGGTCGATAAATATATGGACTTCTGGGACCTGGAGAACGAACTGATCGCAGACATTAAAAAGAGAGGCGCTATCGTTGAATATAATAATGGAGGAGGTCAAAAAGGGCAAAAGAAAAATGACTCGATAGATCAAAGAATTAAGGTCAATGCTCAAATGCTTAAAATACTGGACAGCCTAGGAATTAAGCCGGTTGGCGATGATTCGGGAGATGATGAAGATGAGCTGTAACATACATCCATATATTCAGGAATGGATTGATATAGTTGAGAAAAAGATCTATGCAGTATGCGAAGAGCAGGAGCTGCTTGTCGCGCATGTAAAATGGTGTTTTGAGCATGAAGATATTTATATAGATTGTGATCAGTTGGAGAAATATATCGGGATGTCAAAATACTTCCCGTTTGAAGAAATATTTCCCTGGCAGAAGTTTGTGATCGGACTGCACGATTGCACATATTGGAGAGAATCCGGGCTTCCAAGATGGCCGGATTTATTCTGTATGTTGGGGAGAGGAGCGGGAAAAGATGGTACAATTGCGCTCGAATCAGTGTGTTTAATGTCCCCACATAATGGAATCAGAGAGTACGATGTAGATATCTGCGCCAATAATGAGGACCAGGCAATGCGGCCGGTTCATGATGTGATCAATGCATTTGAGCGCCCATCTGTGATAAAGAAATTAAAGAAATTCTTCCGGTGGACGAAGGAACAGGTTTTATGCTTAAAAACAAAGTCTATTATGAAGGGAAGAACAAACAGTCCGAAAGGAAAAGACGGTCTTCGTTCTGGAATCTGTATCTTTAATGAGATCCATCAATATGAAGACTATAAGAATATAAACGTCTTTACGACAGGACTTGGTAAGAAGAAACATCCAAGACGTTCTTACTACACGACAAATGGTGATGTGCGGGAAGGACCGCTGGATGATCTGCTGGAAACTTCCGAACAGATATTACGAGGTGGCGAACCGGATAATGGGTTATTACCATTTATCTGTAAACTGAATAAAAAGGAAGATGTGGATAAGGAAGAAAACTGGCCAATGGCAAATCCATCGTTGCCGTATCTGCCAAGTCTTATGGAAGAGATCAGGAAAGAATACAGAGAATGGAAGAAAAATCCGAGAAGACTTCCGGCATTTATGACAAAACGAATGAATATTCCGGAAAACGCGGAAGAAATGAGTGTAACGGAGTGGGACAATATCAAAGCGACCAACGTCTTACTGCCGGATCTGGAAAGATGGAGCTGTGTATGTGGAATTGACTATACAAAATTAACAGATTGGGCTTCCGTAGATCTTCATTTCCGAGATGGAGATGAACGGTTTGACATCAGCCATTCATGGATGTGCCTAAATTCGAAAGATATTCCGAGGATCAAGGCTCCATGGAAAGAATGGGCGGATTCCGGAAGATTGACGCTTGTAGATGACGTGGAAATACATCCGTCATTGCTTACAAATTATATACAGGAAGCAAAACGCACCTACAATATCAAAGCTTTAGCCTTGGATGATTTCCGTTTTGCATTAATCGGAAAATATCTGCAGGAAATAGGATTTGATATGAAAGTGAATAAGAATCTGAAGCTGATCCGGCCATCAGACATTATGAAAGTGGCACCTCTGATCGATAGCTGCTTTGTAAATCAATGGTTGCGCTGGGGAGATGCTCCAGAATTAAGGTGGGCCACCAATAATGCAAAACTAATCAGGCATGGAAGAAAACCAGGAAAAGAGGATGATGCCGATATGGGAAATTATGTATATGGAAAAATAGAAGGAAAAAGCAGAAAAACAGACCCATTTATGGCATTTGTAGCGGCGATGACTGTGGAAAACGTGCTGCCGCAGAAACGGGCAAAACCAACACCGAAAATACAGGTTTATAGTTATTAAGGGGGTGAATGTAGGAAATTAAGTATTAAAGACTGGTTGATCAAAAAACTTAGAGGCAGCAGTACCACAAGGATTACAGTGGATGACATTATGAAAGATAAAGATGTGCAGAGTGCTATGTACGAAGTGTATCTGAGAGAGCTGGCTTTCTGGACTTGTGTCAATAAAATTGCAAATGCCATCAGCAAATGTGAATTTAAAACGTATATCAAGAAGAAAGAGGTAAAAGGACAGGAGTATTATCTTTGGAATTACGAACCAAATCAGAATCAGAATGCAACATCATTCATGAATAAGCTGATTGGCAAGCTGTACCGGAACAATGAATGCCTTGTGGTAGAAGTAAACAATCACATTTATGTGGCAGACAGTTACAGCAAAGAGGTACTGGCATTGAAGGAGTACAGATTCAGCGGGATCACATTTGACGGTTATGAATTGTCTGAAACACGGGAAATGTCGGAAGTCATGTTTTTTGAATTAAATTCAGAGAATATGAGGAATCTCACAAATGGGATGTATGAAACGTATTCAAAATTACTGATATATGCGCAGGATGCCTATAAAAAATCAAGAGGAAAAAAAGGAATCCTGAATATTGGAGCAATTGCACAGGAAAGTGAGAATTTCGATGAAACATTCCAGGAGTTGATGAGCACGCATTTTAAGAACTTCTTTGAAAGCGACAGTGCGGTGTTGCCATTGTTTGACGGATACGAATATCAGGATATTTCAGAAAGCGGAAAGACGTATTCTACAGAGTCAACACGAGATATCAAGTCTCTAGCTGATGACATCTTTGAATTTACAGCAAGAGCATTTTCTTTCCCGCCGAGTCTGGCCAAAGGAGATGTACAGGATACAGGGAAAGCGATTGATGAACTTCTGACCTTTGTGATAGATCCGCTCATTAAGATGCTGCAGCAGGAGATCAACCGAAAGAGAAATGGATACAAAGGATTTAAAGCGGGAAATTATGTGAAGATAGAGACTCTGGCAGTCAAGCATATTGATATTTTTGATATTGCAACTCCAGTAGACAAGCTGATCTCAAGCGGAGCATTCACGATCAATGACATTTTGGAAGTGCTCGGAAAACCGAGAATTGAAGAAGACTGGGCAAACCAGCACTTTATGACGAAAAATTATAGTAAGATTCAAGACCTGCTTGCAGGATTGGATATAGAAACCACAGAGTGAAAGGGGTGAGACAAGGAAAAACATAACAAACTGGAGAATGCAGCCCGTTCAGGCAGAGAACAAAACACTTCTGTACATTTATGATGATGTGACAGAATATGGAGAATTTGACTGGAACGCATGGGAATATAAGGACTCGGAGACTTCCGCGAAATATTTTGCAGAGAAACTGAGTGAAATTCCAGAAGGACAGACAATTGAGCTGCATATCAACTCAAATGGTGGATCCGTAAAAGAGGGCGTTGCTATTTACAATTTACTGAAGCAAAAACAAAATCAGAAAGTCGGGATTGTGGATGGCGTGGCACACAGTGTTGCGTTTTTGATTCTACAGGCGTGTGACACAAGAAAAATGTGTTTAGGTACAACGGCACTGATACACAATATGTGGATGTATTGCTCAGGCAATGCAACACAACTGAGAAAATATGCCGATGATCTGGATGACATGATGGAAGCAAACCGGCAGGTTTTTCTGGAAAGGGCGAAGATTGAGGAAAGTGAGTTGATTGAGTTAATGGAAAATGAGACTTACCTCACTCCGGAAAAGGCGCTGGAATATGGACTCATTGATGAGATCATGGGAAAGACAGCAGAACCGGTCAATACAGAAGAGATTCTGGAGAAGCTGTCCGATATGCAAAGACAGTTAAATAGTCAGGAGAGCTTCCGGCAGCAGATTGCAGCAATGCAGAAACCACAGGAAGACAAGAAACCAAGAAAAAACAATGTATTAAATCTTTTTAGAGGAGGTATAATTTAAGGAAAAATTTAGATGTATTAGAAATGGAAAAAACAGCAATCGTACAGAAAATGAATGAGGCGATCACAGCTGGGGATGCAGAGCAGTTTCAGGCAGCGTTTGTGGAGCTGTGTGATAAGATTCAGGAAAGTGTCATCGAACAGGCACGAGGAATCGTAGAAGAGGCTGATCAGAGAATTTTGTCTGAGCGCGGCGTAAGACAGCTGACATCCAAAGAAAAAGATTATTATCAGAAACTTGCAGAAGCAATGAAATCTACAAATCCAAAACAGGCAGTAGAGAATCTGGATGTGGTAATGCCATATACCGTAATTGACAAAGTATTTGAAGATTTGAAAACAGACCATCCACTGTTGTCTAAAATCCAGTTTACATCTGTAACAGGGTTGACACGAATGATGATGAATACGAATGGATATCAGAAAGCAGCATGGGGGAAACTTTGCGCAGAGATCATCCAGGAGCTGACATCCGGATTTAAAGAGGTAGATGTGACACTGAGCAAACTGTCAGCATTTCTTCCGGTGTGTAAAGCAATGTTGGATCTGGGGCCAGAATGGTTGGATGCTTATGTGAGACAGGTTCTGTATGAAGCGCTTGCAAATGGATTGGAAGACGGTATCATCAATGGAACTGGAAAAGACATGCCAATCGGTATGACAAAACAGGTGGGAGACTCTGTTACGATCAAGGGTGGAGTATATCCAGATAAAAAAGCAGTAAAGGTTACAAAGTTTAATGATGTGCAGCTTGGAAAATTGGCATCTGTTCTGGCAATCAATGAAAAAGGACAGGCAAGAACCGTAGACACACTGATTCTGGTGGTAAATCCGTCAGATTATTTCAGTAAAGTCCTGCCGGCAACACAGAGACCGGCGCCGGGCGGTGGATATGTAAGTACACTGCCATTCCCAATCGATGTGATCCAGTCTCCGGCGGTAGGAGTCGGAAAGGCTGTATTTGGTATGGCAAAGCTTTACCTCATGGGAGCTGGAATCGAAAATAACGGAAGAATCTTGTATTCAGATGATTACAGATTCCTGGAAGATGAGAGGGTTTACCTGATCAAAATGTATGGTCATGGATTTGCAGTAGATGATAATGCCTTCATGCTTTTGGACATCAGTGATCTACAGCCAGCGCATTATGAAGTGGAAGTTGTTCCAAGTGTAGAAAATGTGGAAAATGCAAATCTTGCAGATTTTAAGGTGGGTGGACACACGCTGACACCAGAATTTACAGAAGGAGAATTGACATACACCCTGACAACAACGGATGCATCAAATACGGTGCAGGCGGTAATTGCAGACAGTACTGCAGAACTGGAATTGACATACAATGATAAACCGATTGCAAACGGCAGCAGAGTTACATGGGCTTCTGGGGCTGGAAATGTTGTGAAAGCAAAAGTGACAGACGGAAAGACAACCAAGACATATCAGGTGACGGTAACGAAGAATGAGGGATAATCATGAGTGATCTTTTAGAAGATGTGAAGAATTTTCTGGATATTACATGGGATATGGATATCAGGGAGCGTAAAAAGCTCTCTGGTATCGTAGAGAGAGGAAAAGCGTACCTTGAGGGCAAAATAAGATTTTGTGATTTTGAAAGCGAAACACAAGAAAAAGAGCTGCTCTTAAATTACTGCATGTATGCAAGAGCCGGTCAGGTAGATGAGTTTATTCAAAATTATAAATCAGAAATCATATCACTGCAGATGCGCAGTTTCCGAAGAAAAGCGGGTGGATGCAATGCCGAGACGTAAGGATACAAAGTTTATCACATTTAACGATGGGTCACTGGATATATGCAGAGTAAAAGGGCGGAAGATTGTAGAGACCAGGCAAGCTGGAATTCGATTCGGATTTCGTACAGTTGGAATCAAACGGTTCTATGAGGCAAAGGTATTATCCAATCAGATTGACGAAGTAGTTGCAATTCTGCCGGTAGAAGACATTTCTACGATGGACATCTGCATAATCGGAGAAAAGCAGTACAAGATCATACAGATTCAGAATAAATACGATGCAACGCCACCTTGTTTACTGCTTTCTTTGGAAAGAGTAGTAACGACTTATGAGGATGTGAGAAACCATGCCGAAAATTAATATTGATCAGTTAGCAATCGAAGTCATGCAGGAGTTAGATGCGTATCGTGAGGATGTACAGGAAGCAGTGGAAAAGGCAGTAAAAGAGACGGCGAAGCAGACAGCTGCGGAATTACGTTCCATATCACCGGAAGGAGATACCGGTGAATATGCAAAGCACTGGAGCTATAAACGAGACAAAAATTTGAGTGGAAGGCACCGCTATGATATGGTGGTGTATTCAAAAAAGCCGGAATACCGGATTACACATTTGCTGGAAAAAGGACACGCAAAGAGGAATGGTGGAAGAGTGGACGGGATCCCGCATATCAAAATTGCAGAAAAGCACGCAAAGGAAATTTTACAGGAAAGGATAGAACGATATTTATGACAAGGGAGAGGATAGAAGCAATTCTGGATGTACTGGAAATTGAATATCGGTATCATCATTTCGAAGAATGTGAGGCGGTAAATCCTCCTTTTATTTGCTGGTTGATGCAGGAAACAAGAAATTTTTCCGCAGATGGGAAGGTATATTTTAAATCAAACAAAGTTGATATTGAACTGTATACAGATGAAAAGAATTTTGAACTGGAAGAACGTGTAGAAGCGGCACTTGATGCAGCAGATCTCTTCTGGCAGAAAAGTGAACAGTATATTAAATCAGAAAATATGTATGAAGTATTATATGAAGTGGAGGGCTAAGTAAGGAAAGAAAGACAGGCAACAAAAAAGGATAAAGTCAAATTTAATATCCATAATGCGCATGTTGCGCTTTTGCAGGAAAGTGACACGGGAGAAATTACATTTGATACACCGTTTGCGGTACCTGGCTCCGTATCGCTTTCACTGGAAGCACAGGGAGAACTGACACCGTTTTATGCAGATGGAATCAAATATTATGTTTCTTCTTCCAATAGCGGATATGAGGGAGACTGGGAAATGGCGCTGATCACGGATGAGTTCCGGGAAAAGATTTTAAGTGAATACATTGACAAGAATAAAGTCATGCTGGAGGAAGCAACTGCAAAAGTAAAACGGTTTGCGCTGGGATTTGAAATTGACGGAGATGTGAGGGGAACACGGTTCTGGTTCTATTGCTGTACCTCTACACGTCCTACAACAGAATCCAGCACAACAGAGGACGCGATTGAACCTACAACTGACACTGTCACAGTTTCTGCATCCGCTGTACAGCTTGGAACAGCTAAGAAGATGGCAGTTCGGGCAAAGACAACAGCAGATACAGCAGATGATTTATACGGAAAATGGTTTGATAAGGTATACATTCCAGATCAGGAAGTATCATAAGGAGGGGCTAGGATGAGAAAAACAATCACAATCAATGGAACAGAATATAAATTCAAAAGTTCTGCCGCAATCCCCAGAATTTATCGACTGAAATTTGGAAGAGACATTTTCGTAGATATGCAGAAAATTGAAAAGCAGATCAAGATCCAGGAAAAACTCAAAGATGAGATGCAGAAAAAATGCGAAAAAGAAGGTACAGAATTTGATGAAAGTAAGTTTGAAAGCGGAATCCCGATCGAATCACTGGAAATGTTTGAAAACATTGCATTTCTGATGCATAAACATGGCGATCCTGACCAGCCGGACGATATCAACGAGTGGTTGGATCAGTTCGAGACATTTGATATCTATGAGATTCTGCCGGAAATCATGGAAATGTGGAAATCAGAAAATAAACAGATGTCAGTTCCAAAAAAAAAGAGAGGGAAATAGATCGTGAGGTCAATACCGCATTGTTTATGCTTCGATGTGCACAATGCGGTATTTCTATTTCTGATTTAGACCTGTTAAGCATTGGAATGATCAACGATATGTTTATCGAAATGAAGAATGATGAGTATGATTATCCGAAAATTGCAACACAGGCGGATATTGATGCACTGTAAAGGAGGGATGTAAGGGCAGGGAGCAGAATAAAAGGAATTACCATAGAGATTGGCGGCGATACTTCCAAGTTGGAAAAGGCACTGTCCGGTGTTGACAAAAAACTATACGGTGTAGAACAGTCATTAAAAGATGTCAATAAATTGCTGAAGCTGGATCCCACGAATACGGAATTGCTGAATCAGAAGCAGAAGTTGCTGCAGCAGTCGATCAGTGAAACGAAAAACAGGCTGGAAACTTTAAAACAGGCAAGCGAACAGGCAGCAAAAACCGCCGGAAATTATGATGCTTGGAAAGAGGCGTATACTCCGATTCAAGAGGAGATTGTAAAGACCAACGAAAAAATGGACAAACTCAAAAAGAGCATGAAGTCTATGGAAGAAAGTGGTCAGATTGATACGGAAGAGTACAAAAAACTGCAGACAGAGGTAGACCAATCGTCTGATAAACTGAAAGAACTGAAAGCACAGAAAAAGCAAGTAGATGATGAATTTGGACAGCCGATCAGTCCAGAAGGATTCGATTCTCTTCAAAGAGAGATTATTGAGACAGAACAGAAACTGAAATCACTAAAAGAGACTACAGGAAGTGCAAGTGCGAATCTTGCAAAAGTATCTGCGGTATCCGGAGAGTTTGGAAATAAGGTCAAAGGAGTGGGACAATCCTTGCTGCCGGTAACGGGGGCACTGACTGGTGTAGGGGCGGCATCCACTGTTATGGCAAATAATTTCAACGATGCAATGAGTCAGGCGGCGGGAGCACTTGATAAGCCCATGTCTGAAATGGAAGATCTAAGACAGCTTGCAATCCAGACCGGACAGGATACCGTCTTTTCCGCAACAGATGCAGGGAATGCGATCACAGAACTGGCAAAAGGTGGTTTGACAGAAGCCGACATTAAAGCAGGGGCATTAAAAACTACAATGGACCTTGCGGCATCTTCCGGGATGGATCTTGGAGAGGCAGCAAATGTTGTTGTACAGGCAATGGGAGCGTTTGGTCTGTCTGCGAATGAGTCTGCAGAAGCGGCAAACGCTTTGGCCGGGGCAGCAGCTGCATCTTCTACGGATGTAGAACCTCTCACACAGGCACTGGCACAGTGTTCTGCTGGAGCAAAAAACGCTGGATGGTCTATACAGGAAACAACAGCGGTTTTGGCTCGTTTTGCAGATGCCGGAATCGAGGGAAGCGATGCCGGAACATCTTTAAAAACCATGCTCCAGAGGCTGGCGGCACCAACAGATAGCGCTGCAACAATGATTGAACAGCTTGGAATACAGACAAGAGATTCCAATGGGGATCTCCTTGGAGCTTCAGAGATTGCTGAGGAGTTGCAGAATAAACTTGGAGGTTTGGATTCGGCATCCAGAGATGCGGCGTTATCGACAATCTTCGGATCCGATGCAATGCGAGCTGCTACTGTGATGATGGATAGCGGGACTGAAGGGATTCAGAAATATATCAATGCGGCAAATGATCAGGAAGTAGCACAAAGGCTGGCAAATTCTCAGATGAGTGATGGATCAAGAGCAATCGAGGAATTAAAAGGATCTCTGGAAACTGCAGCGATTCAGATTGGAGATACGCTGGCACCAATTGTCCAGAAGGTAGCAGAACTTATTACCGCACTTGTCAATAAATTTTCAGCTCTACCGGAAGGCGTGCAACAGGTGATTGTAGTAGTCGGAATTCTGGTGGCAGCATTAGGACCACTTTTAATGATAATAGGGCAGATATCACTCGGAATATCTGCAGTGGCGGGAGTGCTGTCGAAGTTGTCCGGAATCGGAGGAGTTGTGACAAAGTTGGTCGGTGGAATTAAAACGGCAGTGACCGGACTGCTTGGAATGATAACAGCACATCCTGTAATTGCGGCTATAACGGCAATCATAGTGATATTGGTTGCTTTATACAATAAATGCGAATGGTTCCGAGATGGTGTGAACGGGATTTTAAAGGCAATCAAAGATGGATTTTTTGCAGCATGGGACGGAATTGTAGAATTTTTTACAGAAACGATTCCCAATGCATGGAATGAGATGTTATCGTCATTGCTTGCCAATCCAACGATAAGAACAATCGTAACAACCATTACAGATTCTTTTACGAAATTAAAAGAGAATTTAAATGGGATCTGGAACGGAATTAAGCAACTTGCACAAAATGCATGGGAATTCATCAAAAACGCTACACTTGCACCAGTACTATTGATGATTGATCTGGTGACTGGAGATTTTGAAAAATTAAAATCGGATCTGGAGAATATTTTAAATAATATCAAAAATGCAGTTGCGAATATTTGGGATTCCATCAAGGAGATTACATCAAATATTTGGAATGAAATTAAAAATGTGGTATCCACATTGGTATCTCTGGTAAAAGAAACTGCGATCAGTGGGTTTGAAGCATTACGAGATGGAATTAAAAATGCAATCCGGGAACTTCCGAAAATTGTAAGTGATATTTTCGAAAAAATTGGATCCACGATTTCCGGGTGGATTGATAATGCCTGGGAATGGGGAGCAGATTTTATCAATGGATTGAAAGAAGGAATATTATCTGGAGTTCGTGGGATTGTGGATGCAGTAAAAGGGATCGGAGATAAGATTCGATCTTTCTTACATTTTTCAAGACCGGATGAAGGTCCTTTGAGAGATTATGAAACATGGATGCCGGATTTTATCGATGGAATGGTAAAAGGAATCAATGAGAATGTGTACAAGGTTTCCAATGCGGTAAAAAGAGTTGCCAAGACGATGAGTGAGAGTATGTACGGAGGAACTCCAGCTCTGGCAAGTGCTACACAGACTAACATTGTTTTGAACAATAATGTCGGTGTGCAAATTGGAAATCAAAAGCTTGATTCTTATATTGTAGAAACAGCCAAAAAAGGATTTACATCTCAAGTACATCACACAAAAAGAGGAAAGGGGAGAAGGTAAATGTATGAAATTATCAGAAACGGCCATACAAATACAGAAATAGGAATACTTGTACGAGAAAGACCGTCTATCCCTTCGGCAGAGTATAACTATACGGAATTGAACATACCGGGAAGAGATGGGAGCATATTCAAAGAAGATGGAACTGTGAGCGACATTACAATCACAGTTCCATTTACATTTGCAGAAAATCCTCAAAGATGGCAGGAACGATTTCGGGCTGCGAGAAGATGGCTTATGAGAAAAGATGATACAGAACTGATTTTAAGCGATGAACTGGAGTATTTCTATCACGTAAAACATACTAAGATCAATGCAGCAGAACGGCAAGTAAAAGAGGTCGGAGAGTTTGATGTAGAATTTACGTGTGAAGGATACCGATATCGAACAGATGGAAAAGCAGAATATACACCGGAAGAGGTGTTTTACAATCCATATGACAGATCAAGGCCGGTCTATTTGATCACAGGTGGAGGTGAGTGCATCTTGCAGGTAAACGGAAGTCAAATGAAAGCGAATGTTGGACAGAATCTGGTGATTGATACAGACAGGCTGATGGCATACAGAAAAGATGGAGAATTGATGAACACATCTGTGTATGGAGATTATGCAGAACTACATCTTTTACCGGGAGAGAATACCGTGTATATCTCAAGAGGATTTGATCTGAAAGTGATTCCGAACTGGAGGTGCTTATAAGGATAGAACTTTATAAACCAGAAAATACGGATTATGAACATAACGGTGATATGCCATTACTTCCGGAGAGCGCTTCTGTAAAAGCAATACTAAACGGAAGTTGGAAAGCTGAGATGAAACATCCAATTGATGAAGATGGACGATGGAGATGGATTGAAGAAGATGCTGTGGTAAAGTTGGATTCATTCAATGGGAAACAGCTGTTTCGAATAAAAAGGAAAGTAAAATCAGATGATGGGATTCTTGCAGAACTGGAACCGATTTTTATGGATGCGATTGATGATTGTTTTCTGTTGGATATACGTCCAACGGAAAAAAACGGGCAGCAGGCACTGGACATCATGACCGCACCAAATAAAAAGTACAGTGGAAAATCTAATATCAAAATAATATCAACAGCATATTACCAGACAAAGAACCTGATCGAAGCAATCTGCGGAGAAGAGGAGAACTCCTTCCTGAACAGATGGGGCGGTGAGGTTCTTTTTGATAATTATACGATCACCGTTAATGACCGAGTTGGAATCGATCATGGGGTGCAGGTTTTATACGGGAAAAATATTGCGGAAAACGGGCTGCAGGAAGAGATTGATACCAGCGAGGTCATTACAAGGATTGTACCAAAGGCATATAACGGATACATGATAGAGGGTAATGAACCGTGGGTGGACTCACCACTGCTTGATAAATATCCAACAATAAAATACGGAGTGATCACATTTGAAGATGTGAAGATGAAGGCCGATGCTGCGGAAGATGACGAAGAGAACGGAATCGTGATCTGCAATACACAGGAAGAACTGAACAATGCGTTAAAAGAAAAATGTGAGGAACAGTTTGAAGCTGGAATTGACAAGCCGAAGGTTACGATATCCGCTGATATGGTTATGCTGCATGATACGGAATTGTACGCGGATATCCGGGAACTGGAAGAAGTTTCTATCGGAGACACGGTACATTGTCGTCACAGCAAACTGGATATTGTAACAGATGCACGTGTCATAGAACTGGAATGGGATTGCATCAATGAAGAGGTTGCATCTGTTGTGTTGGGAGACTTTCAATACAATTTCATTGCGGACGTGTCGAGTATGTCAAATCGGATAGAAAGTGCAATCCGGCCGGATGGCACTGTGATAGGAGCGCAGGTAAACGGCATCATAAACGGAGTGAAAGCACAGTTTCGGGCACAGTCCGACATCGCACAAAAACAGAAAGTACGCGCTGTTTTATTTGAAGATTTGAATCCGGAGTCGGAAACGTTTGGAGCAATGTGCCTTGGTACAATGGGGTTCGAGATTGCTAATAAAAGAACGGCAGATGGAAGAGACTGGGACTGGTCCACCTTTGGAACAGGACAGGGATTCTTTGCTGATTTTATCACGGCAGGAACAATGCTGGCTGATCGAATCAGAGGTGGAACACTGGAAATTGGAGGATTTGATAACAAGAGTGGGATCGCAAGGGTGCTGAATGCGAATGGAAAAGAAATTGTTAGACTGGATAGAAATGGAATTTACGCAGAGGGAAAATACATCTGCGATTCTTTGATTGATAATCGGCGTGTAACGATAAAGGATGGAACAATATTATTTTCAAACAAAAACGATGAGGGCGTTCTTTGTATGAAGTATGTTGGAAATGCAGTGTTATTCACCGATGAAGAAGACAGCAAAAGCTTACTAAGGATCACAAAGGATGCGATTTTGTTAGATGCGGAAAACGTTGGACCCGGAGCTTATGGTAAGACTGGAACGGCAGTTTTTTCGAATGGGACAAATCTAAGGTTTGAAAAAGGATTTCTTGTAGGTGGAATTACGAAAGAGGGTGCTTTCTGATGTCATGGACGATAGGAAACTTTTATCTGACCACAGAGCAGATGCAGGGGAATGCAAGAGAAGTACTAAGTTTTTTTGAACAAAAAGGATGGTCGCTGAATGCTATTGCTGGGATATGCGGCAACATGCAAAGTGAATCGAACATCAATCCCGGAATCTGGCAAAGCCTGCAGGAGGGAAACTATAGTGGAGGTTTTGGACTGGTACAGTGGACACCGGCAACAAATTATACAAATTGGGCAGGTGCGAACGGATATGGAATTACGGATCCAAACGGTCAGCTTACGTGGATAGATTCTGTTACAGTTTCTTTTGGTCAGTGGATTGCAACCGATGCATATCCGCTGTCGTTTGATCAGTTTAAGGTCAGCGGAGAATCACCGGAATATCTGGCATCTGCATTTTTGAAAAACTTTGAACGTGCAGGCGTAGAAGTGGAAGCCGAGAGGCGGCAGCAGGCAAGATATTGGTACAACTACCTGAGTCAATATGCAGGAGGATCTGAAAAAATAGAAGCTGCGGTAAACTGGGCGATTCAAATCGCAAATGATAACAGTCATGGATATGATCAGACAAACCGCTGGGGACCGGATTACGATTGCTCCTCGTTATTGATTCAGGCGTGGGAAAATGCCGGGGTTCCGGTAAAAAGCAATGGGGCAACCTACACCGGTAATATGCGGGAAATATTTTTAAATTGCGGTTTTACGGATGTGGCAGGGCAGATAAATCTGGCAACAGGATCCGGTGTACAAAGAGGGGATATCCTTCTGAACATCGTAAACCATACTGCAATGGGAATTGGAAATGGACAGGTTGTGCAGGCCAGCCAAAATGAATTTGGCGGAACAACCGGCGGCCAGACTGGTGATCAGACAGGAAAGGAAATTTGGACAACCGGATACTATAACTATCCGTGGGACTGTGTGCTGCGATACAAAAGCGGTGGAGGTGTGTTGCCGGGAGACGTTTACCTCGTCAGGTGGATACCAGGATAAGAAAGAAGGTGTGATATGGAAACAACGACAACTTTATACATTGACGTGAGAAACCCGGGAATTATGCAAACAATCTATGCAGTACAGTACGATTCGGGCAGACTTCTGCGCTGTATGATTTCCGGAATGGCAAAGACAATCAGTAAGGCCAGGATTTATTGTAAGAAACCAAGCGGATCAGAAACTTACACAGAAGGAACCGTGATAAGCAATTATTGCGTCCTGTTCAGTTTGACGCCGCAAATGGTTGCAGAAGTGGGAAATACGGAATGCCAGCTACATTTGATTGATGGTAGCAATGCTGTCACATCATTCAAAGTGAAGATGGAGGTCAGAGAAAACTTAGTGGCTGCATCCGAAATACAGTCAACCAATGAATATCAGGCGCTTGTAGATATACTGAATCGTTTGGAGAAGTATGATCCGATTGAAATTACAACGATGGAAATTGATTCTCTGCAGTCAGGGACCATAGAAAGTGGAAGCATTGCTTTAAACGTGCAAAAAATTTATGCCTCTGTAGGACAGATGAATGCAGGATTTGAAACCGATGGTCTTCCGGAAAATGCGATTGTGATGATAAGTACCGGTAACCCGGATGATGCTGATAATGCCAAGGTTTATAGAAAGGGCGCAACTGGATATGAGTACATGGTAGATTTATCCGGTGCAACAGGGGCTAAAGGAGAGAAAGGGGATCCTGGTCCAAGAGGAGAAAAAGGGATTCAGGGGGATCCAGGGAAAGATGGAACGGGTGTTACTATACTGGGTTCCTATAAAACAGAAGAGGAATTGAACAGAGAACATCCAACAGGAAATGTGGGCGAATCCTATCTGGTAGATGGAAATCTATATGTATGGGACAACGTATCTGGCCAGTGGAAAAATGTAGGACGTATTCAGGGTCCGGAAGGACCGGCAGGAAAAGCAGCAACAATACGGATCGGAACTACTACGACCGGGGAGGCCGGAACAGAGGCGTCTGTTGAAAATTCGGGTACAGAAACAGAGGCGGTATTTGATTTCGAAATTCCGCGGGGTGATTCTGGAGAAGTAAAAGGGATAGAAGATATTCCGAATTCGGATATCGATTCGCTTGGAGGAGGCGCATAAGAATGATAATTGCTGTATTTGATGAATGCTCCAGACGTGTGGATATCGATGGGAAATTGATGCAATGGGATCGTGGACAAACGTTACAAATATGCGGAATGAAGATTGAAGAAAAACAGATACAGGTACATTTTACGAACCGGTGCACGGAAAATGCCTTGATTGTGATTGGAACAGTGGAAGATGGGGACATTTTCGTAAAAATTCCAAACGAATTGCTAAGAAAAAGTGGAATCATTAATGCGTATGTATATCAGACGATGCAGGAAGAAGGAAAAACAACATTTGAAGTACGGCTTGGAGTAAAAGCAAGAAAAAAACCACAAGATTACGAAGCGCCAGATGATAAACACGCATTGGAGCAGGTGTTAGAGCAACTCAATAAAAAAGGGGACAGGCTGTATCTGGAAGAAAACCGGATGCAGCTTTTTTCTGGAGAGAATCTACTCAGTGAAGTGGAACTGCCGGAAGGCGGGGGAAGCGAAACTGTGGAGATAGAGTCGATCACCAATCCGGAGATTGACGAGATTATGAAAGGAGCAGAATAAGTATGCCAAGAAAAAAAGCAACAGAAGCAGCAACATTTGCTGCAGAAAAGAAGTACCTGGATCAGGATGGACTTGCACACCTGGTACAGAAGAATGATGAGAGATACGTAAAGAAGGAGGTGGGAAAAGGTTTATCCAGCAATGATTTTTCGGATGAATACAAGAAAAAAATCGATGACCTGGCGTACACCAAGATTGCAATCAACAGTCTGACTGCCACGAACAGCAGCAACGAAATCGGTGCGACAGTTACTGCATCTGATGTAACATGGACTTTAAATAAAGAACCAAAAACACAGAAAATCAAATTTGGAGCAGAACAGGAGGAAATACTGGATAAAGCACCTCGAAAGAAATCTTATACAGGAAAGTCTGTGAAAACAAATACCAACATTGTGCTGACAGTGACAGATGAGAGGGATGCAGTTGTATCCAGAACGGTTGGCATCACGTTCCAGCCGAAAGTATACTGGGGAAAAACTAACAAGGAACAGCTGGGAAATGCCGATATCCTGGCATTGGAAGGATCCGCACTTGCAGGCGGAAGAGGGCGTACCTTTACGGTCAATGCCGGAGTTGGAGAAAAGATCGTATATACGATTCCGTCTACATTCGGCACACCTACATTTAATGTTGGCGGTTTTGATGGTGGATTCAGGAAATTGCAGACGTTATCGTTTACGAACGCATCTGGACATACTCAGAATTATGACGTTTGGGTGTCTGTAAATACAGGTCTTGGAAACACGACAGTTACAGTAAAATAGGAGGTTTGAAAGATGGCACAGAGTATTGACGGCGGTGTTGTAATCGTCAACACCTTATCGGTAAAAAACAATGGAAATTATCCGTTGGTTATGGCAGAAAGTGTGCAGCTTACAGAGGGGAAATCCGTAGAGCAGAAAATAGGGGAACTGGAAGCAGGAGCGGGAAATGAAGTAATTACAGAAGAAGAGATTAATGGATTGTTTTAAAGAAAAGGAGAAATAGGAACATGGCAAAATTTTTAGATTTAACAGGACTTGGAACATTTAAAACAAAGATACAGGAATGGGCGGATGAAAATTTTCGTAAAAAAACGGAAAAAGTAGTATCAACAGATGTGACTTATAACGGAAAAACGCTCGATGAAGCAATCAAAAGTGAAGAATTTAAAGGAGATAAAGGAGAAACTGGAGCAGCTGGACCGCAAGGCCCAGCGGGCCCGGCTGGAGCGGTAGGAGCACAGGGGCCACAGGGCTTGCAGGGACCACAAGGCCCGGCAGGTGAAGCGTTTAAAATCGCAAAAACATTTACATCAATAGCAGAAATGAATAAAGGATTTGCGACAGATGGAGTAAAGAATGGACAATTTGTCATGATAGACACGGGAAATGTAGAGGATGCTGACAACGCCAAGTTATATGTTAAAGGAGAGTCATCTTACACATACATCACAGACTTATCAGGAGCCACCGGTATGACAGGTCCACAGGGACCTCAGGGATTGCAGGGGGCTGCTGGACCAGCAGGACCGGCAGGAGCAAAAGGTGAACAGGGGATTCAAGGACCTGCAGGAGAAAAAGGCGAAAAGGGAGAAACGGGACCACAAGGACCTCAGGGATTAAAGGGTGAGAAAGGGGACATTGGACCAATGGGACCACAGGGTCCGGCAGGCTCGGATGCAAACGTGGAAAGCATTACAAACGACGAGATAGATTCGCTGTTTACCATGTAAAGAGGGGTGGTTAAATGAAATATTTAAGCTGGACAGGTCTGCAGCATTTTTATGCTAAGTATATAGAGCCGATTAAAGAAGTGGCCAGGACTGGAAAGTATGAAGATCTGATTGAAAAGCCGGAAATTGTAAATAATACAACAACGACAGAAGCGGGGACAGTGTTGGATGGACGCGTAGGAAAAATATTAAAAAAAGAGATGGATGAAAATAAAAGATATTTCGAAGAAGACAAGAAGAAACAAGATGAAAATATATCGAACATCCGGAAAAATCTCGATCAACTGAATGAAAGAAACGTGGACAGTACTGTCAAGTGGACTACAGTCAGACAAAAAATTGTAAATATGAACGGAACAGATTTTTTTGCAATTACGACAATCAATGAGTTGATGAGTGGGAAGGTACCTGCAAATGAATTGGATCGTTTGTATATACAAGCGCAGAATGCGGACGAAAATGCAAATCAAGCCCTAGTAATCGCTACCACAATGAGAAGTAATGGGCAGGTAATTGTGAAATTAGATAGAGCAGCAAGTGGTACAATGCGGCTTTCCTTTTTCTGTGCAATGACTTATGTAGCGGAAACGAAAGAAAAATTAGAAATGCTTAAGGATGCAAAAGAAGAAGCAATGAAAACGTTGATCAATGAGTTTGATGAGGATGGAAACATGATCATCCCAGATGCAATTGATGCGAATACGTTGGATCAAAATGAACCGGCTGTTGAGATTATATAGGAGGCAGAAATGACAGATACAGTTATAGTAGCAATTATATCTCTGCTTGGCACTTTGCTTGGAAGTTTTGGAGGGACACAACTTGTTAAGTACAGGATAGAGCAGCTGGAAAAGAAGGTAGAAAAGCACAATTCTATCGTGGAAAGAACATATATTTTAGAGGAAAAAGTGAAGGTTGCAAATCACAGAATTGAAGATTTGGAAAGGAAAGGTGAGGAATGATGGAACAGATTATGAATTATGTAAAACCAGAATTGATTGTAGTAGCAGTGGTGCTGTATTTTATCGGGATGGGATTAAAACATGCACAGGCAGTAAAAGATAAGTATATACCACTTATCTTGGGTGGTCTTGGTATTGCCCTGTGTGCCGTGTGGGTGTTTGCTTCCTGTCCGATCAGTACCGGGCAGGAGATCGCAATGGCGGTATTTACAGCAATCATACAGGGAATTTTAACTGCCGGATTGAGTACATACGTGAATCAGACAATTAAGCAGATTGGGAAGAATGAATAGGATTTAGAACAGTAGGAGAGCTTGGAAACAGGCTCTCTTTTATTGTGCGACTCGAACGGGAAGGGAGGTGACAACCATGAGCGAACAGAACGAATTTGGCAGAGTATCCGTAGAAGAACTGGAAAAAGCGTTTGAGACAGAAGAGCAGGAGGAACAGAAATAATGAAAATCGGCTTAAGGGGAGGTCACTCCCCAAATTGTAAAGGTGCAATCGGTCTGATCGATGAGCAGGCAGAAGTGCGGAAGATCTACAATGAGCTTGCACCAATGCTGCAGGCGGTCGGTCATACTGTGGTTGATTGTAATTCCAACGCATCCAATGTGTCCAGCGAGTTATCTGACGGAACAAATAAGGCGAATAGTGCCGGGTGCGATATTTACGTAACTTTGCACATGAATGCGGCAGGAGCGGCGTCAGCTGGCGGCACAGAGGTGTGGTTATACGATGCATCTAACCAGACAATGAACACGATCGCAAGCAATATCTGCCAGAATTTCGCAAATAAAGGATTTGCTAACCGTGGTGTAAAGTACAGTTCGGGATACCATGATCTGAATGCATCTAATATGCCCGGTATGATTGTGGAGACATTATTTTGCACCGGCACAGATGATGTAGCCAGATACCGGAGCTTAGGAGCGAGAGGAATTGCAGAACTGATCGCAAAGGCAATCGACAGCAAAGCATCCTCAGGAAGCGGACAGGGAAATAATCAGAATACGGGAGATCAGGAAGGAGAAGAGACTATGCAGTGTATGTTTACGGTGAAAGGAAAAGGGTGTGTATATTGGATGCACGATGGAGTGGTGACGGCTTTGGGACATCCGGACGAAATGAAGATTCTGCAGGAAATCTACAAAGCAAATTACGGGCATGATATGCCAATGTACAAGTGGGATCCAAAAGGACCTTGGTATAAGAGAGCGATGGAGCCTCTGTATCGAGAACCTGTAAAAAAGATTTAACAAAATCCCCTCGGAGATCAACTCTCTGAGGGGCGAATATTGTATCATTTTCGTGTATATTTATAATATGTAAAAATATTATAGGTTATTGCTATTTGGTGGCCCGGACGGGGAGCTCGCTGCATCGATGCGGTATTTATCTCAGCGGTACACCATGCCATATAAAGAGGTGACAGCAACACTTACGGATATCGGCACGGAGGAACTGGCCCATATGGAAATGATTTGTGCCATTGTGCATCAGCTGACGAAAAATCTTTCTCCGGAAGAAATTGAGAGATCCGGGTTTGCTCCATACTATGTAGATCATACTCTGGCATTGTGGCCACAGGCTGCAAGCGGAGCACCGTGGACTGCAACCTATTTTCAGTCAAAAGGTGATCCGATTACAGATCTTCATGAAGACCTCGCTGCAGAACAAAAAGCCCGTACGACTTACGATAACATTCTCAGGCTTGTAAAAGATCCGGAAGTCTGTGATCCGATTCGTTTCCTGCGTCAGCGTGAAATCGTGCATTACCAGAGATTCGGTGAAAATCTTCGGATCGTGCAGGAACACCTGGACAGCAAAAACTTCTATGCATTCAATCCTGAGTTTGATAAAAATCCGAATTGCGGATGTAAGCGCTCATAAAAAAGCAGGCGGAGTTATGAGGATAACTCTGCCTGACTTTTTATTCGAAAGGGCATTTACTTTTTTCGGGAAGTTTTGTATAATGAAAAACGGTAGTTGCACGACGGGGTGTGGCTCAGTTTGGTTAGAGTGCACGGCTGGGGGCCGTGAGGTCGCAGGTTCGAATCCTGTCACCCCGATTGATCACAAGTTGGACACTTTGGCGAGTGTCTTTTTTTGTTCGATTTTGAAAAAGGCAATTATCGGGTGGAGAAATATTCCCGCGTCTGCTATAATCGGTAGAAGAGGAAAACAGGGGAGACAGGGAGAAGTAAGATGGAACAAAGGAAAAAAGTACTTATTACCAACCTTTATTTTCAGAAGTTTACAGGATCTGAGCTGCATGTGCTGGAGTTTGCACATCTGTTCAAAGAAAAGGGATATGATGTGGTGATTGCTGTATATAAGAAGTCTTATCCACTTCTGCAGGAGTTGGAAGAGGGGATCACAGTGATTGAATGTCAGAAAGAGGCACTCAAAGAGATGGAATTTGAGATTGTCTTTATCCAGCATTTCCCGGTGTTTGATTATCTTGTGAGCCGGTACGGATTAAAATATAAACGAATGGTTGTCTCGAAGCTGAGTGTGATCAATGCCATGGAGAATCTTCCGGTCTGTACGCAGGAAGCGGCCTTCATTCTGTGTGTCAGTCCTGAATGTGCAGATATGGTAGCCATGCAGGTTCCGGAAGGAACGAAGATACGGGTTTTTCAAAACTGTGTGGAAGCAGAGTATTTTGAAGGAAGCAGCGAGTATGCAGGATACAAAAGAGCGTTGGATAAGATCGCGATCATTTCCAATCATATCCCGCAGGAGCTTTTGGAGCTCAAGGAAAAGATGGGCGGGTATTATCAGGTGGATCTGATCGGACTTGGGTATCGCACGGAACAGGTGAATGCAGAGTTTTTGCAGCAGTATGATCTGGTCATTACGATTGGAAGAACCGTACCGAGGTGTCTTGCAATGGGCGTTCCGGTTTATGTTTATGATTATCTGGGAGGTCCCGGATATCTGACAGAAGCCAATTTCAGTCTTGCTGAGCGGAACAATTTTTCGGGAAGAGGATTTGAAAAAAAGACATCAGATGAACTGTTAAAAGAGATCAAGGAAGGATATGGCCCGGCAGGAGAGTGGCTGCCGCTCTGGCAGAAGATCGCTGCGGTGGATTATCAGTATGCCAGCCGGTTTGATGAGATGTATGAAGAACTGATGGCATCTCCGGAGCTTACAGAATGCAGGACATACTATTCGGGAATTGAAGCAGAGAGAATGAAATTCTACAGCGATATTGTGTCCGGATATATCAGTGGAAAAGAATGTCAGGAATCTAAGTGTTACTATGATATCGGAAACGGTTTCTGCGAGGAGGACAGCGAGACATGGCCGAGTATGTCAGGATATAAGATTCAAAAATCCTGGCTTCTGGAAAATGCAAAGATGATGCGCTTTGATCCATGCAATGCAGCGTGCCGTTGTGAGATCTGCAGTGTGAAGATCAATGGAAGATCTGTGGAACACGAGATGAAACCAGTCAATGCAGTTTCTACAGATCGTGGAAAGAGTCTCTTTCTGACGGATGATCCGCAGTACCTGATGGATATTCCGGAGTTGGACGGCGGACCTGCATGGCTGGAAGTAGAATACCGGTTTGATATTCTTTCCGAACAAGAGGAAAAAAACTACTATTGCGAAAAGATAAAAGATCTGGAGGAGCAGCTGACAAAAGCCCGGCATCAGTTGTGGGAAGAACGGCGCAAGGCCACTTCATTCGGAATGAAGAAAACGAGAAAGTAAGGTTTTTCTTGGATTTAAGTATAGCATGTGATATATTAAAAGGCGTTGTTGCGGGCAGGATACTGTCCGGATCTGAAAAAAGAGTCTACATAACCTGTCTGAAAACTGGGAATGTTAAGGACAGGTTACATAAGTTTTAAGAGGAGATATACAGTATATGTGTGGATTTGCAGGATTTGTAGGAGAAGTTGAGAACAGAGAACAGGTGCTGGAGAATATGATAGATACGATCATCCATCGCGGACCGGACAGTTCCGGCAAATTTGTGGATGAAGATGCGGCACTTGGATTCCGGCGTCTTTCAATCATTGATCTTTCAGAAAGCGGAGATCAGCCATTATATAACGAGGACAGAAGCAAGGTGCTTGTATTTAACGGTGAGATCTATAACTATCAGGAACTGAGAGAAGAACTGATTCAGGCTGGACATACATTTGTTTCCAATACGGATTCGGAAACTTTGATCCACGGATACGAGCAGTGGGGAGAAGAACTGGTTTACCGTCTTCGCGGAATGTATGCATTTGCAATCTGGGATCAAAAGGCAAAAAGACTGTTTTCAGCGCGGGATATTTTTGGTATTAAGCCGCTTTATTATGCGCAGATGAATGGAACATTGATGTTTGGATCAGAAATCAAATCTTTTTTGGAGCATCCGAAGTTTGATAAAGTGTTTAATGAAGATGCATTGGGAAATTACCTGTCTTTTCAGTTTGTTCCGACCAATGAGACGTTCTTTAAAGGCGTGTTCTGTGTACAGCCGGGCCATTATTTCGTTTATGAGAACGGGAAAATGACGATCAAACGGTATTTTGAACCGAATTTCACAGGAGATACGACAAAATCCTTTGAAGAAGTTGTAGATGACATTGAAAAAGTCATGAAAGAGTCTGTGGAGATGCACAAGATCAGTGATGTAGAAGTTGCTTCCTATTTGTCCAGTGGAGTGGATTCCAGTTATCTGACATATTTAGGTCAGGTGGATCGTACCTTTACCGTTGGATTCGACGAAGGAAAATACAGCGAGATTCAGGATGCGAAAGAGTTTGCAGCAAGCATCAACATGAAAAATGATGCAAAAGTCATCACTCCACAGGAATACTGGGACAATCTGTCCGATATCCAGTATTATATGGATGAACCGGTGGCAGATCCTGCGGCGATCGCACTTTATTTTCTGAGTCAGGAAGCAGCGAAGAAGGTAAAGGTAGTGCTGTCCGGAGAGGGATCGGATGAATTGTTCGGAGGATATAATATTTACTGTGAGCCTCTGGAGCATACTTCGTTTAATAAAATTCCAATGCCGATCAGACGAATGCTTGGAAATTTTGCAGAGAGATGCCTTCCAAGAGGTATGAAAGGAAGAGGCTTCCTGATGCGTCACGGAAAAACTCTGGAAGAACGTTATTTTGCCAATGCGACGAATATTTTTACAGAGAGAGAAGCGAACCGTATTTTGAAAAAAGGCTGCAAGCCGGGAATTCAGAAGGTGACTGCACCACTGTATGAGCGCGTGAAAGATAAGGATTCTGTGACTAAGATGCAGTATGTGGATATGCATCTCTGGCTGGTACATGATATTCTGATGAAGGGGGACAAGATGGGAATGGCCAATTCTCTGGAAGTGCGTGTCCCGTTTTTAGATAAAAAAGTACTGGAGCTTGCCCAGACACTGCCGTTGCATTATAAAGTGAGAGCACCGAAGACAAAAGTGGCACTTCGCGGGGCGGCAGAAAAGGTGATCCGCAGTAAGACTGCAGAGAAGAAGAAACTGGGATTCCCGATTCCGATCCGGGTATGGCTCAAAGAAGATGCGTATTACAATCGGGTAAAAGAAATGTTTCTTTCCGATGCGGCAAAAAAATTCTTTGATACAGAGCTTCTTGTGAAAATGCTGGATGAACACAAGCATGCAAAACATGCAAATGAAAAGACAGATAACAGTCGGAAGATCTGGACTGTCTACATTTTCCTTGTATGGTATGACCGGTTTTTTGAACATGGAAAACCGGTGCATCCGGCAATGAGCGCAAGATAACCGAGTAAAATAAAAACAGGGGAGATGTTATGAGCAGCAAAACGGTACAGCCGATTCGCAGAAGAGAGCAGGGGGAAACGAAAAGCAGACGTTCTGCCAGACAGAAACGGGAGAAAAGAGAGATTGCGCAAAGCAGTGTGCCGACCACGTATTTTGATTATAATCTGATGCTGGTCATTATATTTTTGACTTGCTTTGGACTGATTATGCTCTATAGTGCCAGTGCGTACAGCGCTCAGGCGGATTTTCAGGATGACATGTCCTATTTTATCAAACAGGCAATGATCAGTGCGGGCAGTTTTGGAGTTATGTTGATCGTTTCCAGGATTGATTATCATGTTTATGGAGCTTTTTCTTTTGAAATCTATGTGTTTGCCATGATTATGATGGCGCTGGTGCAGACGCCTCTTGGAACAACGATCAATGGAGCCAGACGATGGATCCAGCTTCCGGGAAATATGACATTGCAGCCATCTGAGATTACAAAGATCGCGATTATTTTGTTTATTTCCTGTGAGATCTGTAAGATGGGAAGAAAAGTCAATGACTGGCTTGGAATCCGGAGACTTCTGATCTATGGCGGGGTGGCAGCAGGTGGAGTGTTTATTCTTACAGACAACTTAAGTACTGCCGTGATCGTAATGGCGATTACCTGTGTCTTGATTTTTGTGGCACATCCGAAGACAAAGCCGTTTTTGATGATCGCTGCCATCGGAGCAGGAATTTTGATCGTGATAGTGGCCATACTTGCGGTTTATGCGACGAACAGTGATAATTTCCGAATCGGAAGAATCACAACATGGCTGGATCCGGAAGGGCACTCGGATGGCACCGGCTTCCAGGTGCTTCAGGGACTGTATGCGATCGGATCCGGGGGATTCTTCGGAAAAGGTCTTGGAAACAGCACGCAGAAGCTTGGTATGATCCCCGAAGCGCAGAATGATATGATTCTGAGCGTTATCTGCGAAGAACTTGGCGTTTTCGGAGCAATCGTAGTATTGATCCTGTTCGGACTTCTTCTATATAGATTGATGTTTATTGCAAGAAATGCACCGGATCTGTACGGCTCACTGATCGTGACCGGAATTTTTGCACATATCGCGCTGCAGGTGATCTTAAATATCATGGTTGTAACGAACATGATCCCGACAACGGGTGTTACGCTTCCGTTTGTCAGTTATGGAGGAACTTCGGTTCTGTTCCTGATGACGGAGATGGGACTTGCCCTGAGTGTATCCCGGAGAATTAAGCTTCAGACAGAATAGGAAAAGCAAAAGATATAAAAATGTCTTTTCATCCGACACAAAGTGTGGTATATTAAGTAACGTAGTATTGAAAACCACATATAATAGATGGTGGAAAAAGAAAGTGTGGTTTGGGAGGAAAGACATGAGCTATAAAGTAATTGTTGACAGTTGCGGAGAATTTACGCCGGAGATGAAAGCAGACGGAGGATTTGAACACGTTGCTCTCGGAATTCAGATAGAAGACACTCAGTGGACAGATGATGACAGCTTGAAGCAGGATGAGCTGCTTTTAAAGATTGCAGAAAGTACATCCTGTGCGAAGACATCCTGTCCGTCTCCGGAAAGATATATGGAAAGTTATCACTGCGATGCCGAACGTATTTATGTGGTGACACTATCGGCAGAATTGAGCGGATCATATAACAGTGCGGTTCTTGGAAAAAATCTGTATGAAGAAGAATATGGGGAAAAACAGATTCATGTATTTAATTCACGCTCCGCTTCAGTAGGAGAGACTTTGATCGCATTGAAGGTTCAGCAGTGTGAAAAGGCCGGGATGACGTTCGAAGAAGTTGTGGAAAGTGTAGAGTGTTATATTGAGGAGCAGCACACTTATTTTGTACTGGAGAATCTGGATACTTTAAGAAAGAACGGAAGACTTACGGGAATCAAATCACTGGTAGCGGGAGCCTTGAATATCAAACCGATCATGGGATCTACTCCGCAGGGAACGATCTGTCAGAAGGAAAAAGCGAGAGGCATGAAAAAAGCACTTGTGAAGATGGCGGACTGCGTGGCAGCAGATGTGGTCAATGCAGGAGAT
>OLIX01000378.1_pt1 | contig 47223 bp, 44 predicted proteins | sample 1601331 | NCBI WGS metagenome assembly OLIX01 (sample SAMEA2452120, study PRJEB22498) | human gut metagenome | biome: human feces; feature: human gut; material: feces | place: Australia | collected 2012 | reverse complement strand
CTAATTACTAAATTATCCCCTGATTTTTTAAATTCAATTTTTCCATTTAAATCTATTTTTCCATTTAAATCTTTAATATCTACATTTTTATCAATCAAATCAATGATAGATGAACCAATATTAATATTGGCTATTTTTTTAAGACCTGCGTAAGGAGTGGTGAATCTGGAATTAATTTCAAGGACATAAACATCCTCAATGTCTTTTTCATCATTGCTGATTACCAAATCCACACCAACAAATCCTTTTAATCCATCAATTGATTCAACTGCTTTAATGGCTGTTTTAAAAGCCAAATCTTTAAATTTGCTTTCAAATGGGATTTGTCCCCCTAAATAAGTTCCCTTATCAGCAGTTAAATCTATAATCTGTTTATTTAAACTTATTGGAATAGCTGTACTGCCGTCACAAAGCAAACTAACACTAATATCTGTTCCTTCGATAAATTCCTGAACTATTACTCTGGAACCTGGAAGAAATATTTTTTCCAAACTATAGTCCAAATCATCAATGCCGTTTATTATTTTAATATTTTCACAATCCACACCAACAAGAGGTTTGATTATAAGTTTTAAATCATCCAATGGTTTTTCAGCATGCCATTTTTTATAAAGGTTTTCCAATGCTCTTTTCCAATATCCCACTTTGTCTATTTTTAATTTAAAAGTTCTAGGCTGTGGAACAATATTGTATAACAATTCATAAGAAACAAATTTGTCAGAGGAATTGTAACATGCTTCAGAAGATGAATTATAAATTTTTACATTATTCTCTTCTAAAATTTTTGTAATATTGTATAGGCTATTATTATTTTCTGCAGCTATGAAAATAGCTTTTTTAAAACTAGCTGCATTTTTTTCAAGCCAGGAAATTATATCTTCATTAATAAATATTGGTGTAACGTTATCATAATCCTCTATAATCTCCTTATAAGATTCATTAAGAACAACTGTTACATTATAATCTTTTAAATCATCTAAAAGTGAAAATATTAAAGCTTCTGCTTCTGAAATAATACATTTATCTTTTTCACCGGAAGCTGTAAAATATTCGAACAGTAAAATTGAATCATCATTGATAGACATCATAAGTAATCATCATACCTTTTAAATTTAAATTGTTCAATGGGAAAATCATTTTTTCACCATCAAAAACCATATGCACTAATGCATTTTCATTTTCTTCAAATTCCTTAACAGAAACATCTTCATTAATTTTTATCATTTTACGGTCAAATGATGACATTATATTTTCAGGGGCTTTAATATCCAATAAACCATTATTATATGCTTCTTCGATTGCATCAATAGTTTTAATAGCTGCATCCCCTTTTCCATAAGGATTTTTAGCATTTTTCATTTTATTTGCAAATTCTTCATCATTGAGAATCTTTTTAGCGTTTTCTAAAATATTATTTTTATTAGCTCCCACCAAAATATTTCCCCCTGCACTGACTGTTTCAGGCCTTTCAGTATTATACCTTAAAGTTAAAACAGGAACATCCAAAGTAATTGCTTCTTCCTGAAGACCTCCGGAATCTGTTAAAATTAAAGTAGAATGTGAAGTTAAAATTAAAAAGTCCAAATATCCCAACGGTTTAATAATATGGACATTGTCCAATTCATTTAATTCATCAAATAAATTAAAGTTCTCCAAAGTCTTTTTAGTTCTTGGATGAATCGGAAAAATAATATTCATATCTTTCAGTTCTTTTAAAGAAGAAATAATGTTTATTAACCTTTCCTTATCATCAACATTTTCTGCCCTATGCATAGTCAAAGTTAAAATATTATCCATATTTTCAATGTCCAAGTTAGCCAAAGACTCTTCCTGAATTCCCGCTTTGTTTGCTATTTCCAAATGCCTGAAACAGGCATCAACTACAGTATTTCCTGTAATAAAAAGTTTTTTTCTTGAAATTCCTTCAGCTAAAAGATTAATTGCAGATTCTTCAGTCGGAATAAAATACATCAAAGAACAGGCATCTGCAGCCATCCTATTTAATTCTTCAGGCATCGTAATATCAAATGATCTGAGTCCCGCTTCAACATGTCCAACAGCAATATGTAATTTAGAAGCCACCAGTGCTCCTGCAAGAACTGCATTTGTATCTCCCTGAACAAGAACTATATCCGGTTTTTCATCAAGCAAAACTTCTTCGATACCCTGCATCATCAAACCAGTTTGTTTTCCATGGGAACCAGAACCAACGTGAATATTATAATCTGGAGATTTGATTTCCAAGTCTTTAAAGAAATTATCCGACATTTCTTTATCATAATGTTGGCCAGTATGAATAAGGCAGGAAGTTATACCTCGCTTTTCAATTTCATCAATAATTGGAGCCATTTTAATAATTTCCGGCCTAGTTCCAAGTATAATAGCTATTTTCATTTTATCGACCTATATAAAATTAGTTAATCATGAATAATAAATGTTGGTTATTTAAATAGTATAAACTTCTACTAATACACATTGGGGTGATTATTATGACCGACCTTGATAAAGAAATTGAAGAAAAAATATACGATATATTAAAAAAATATCACAAAGACGAAGACTACAATTTAAATTATCTTATTACAGATGATATTGTAACCTTCTTTTTAAGTATAAATGAAGGTAATTTAGTTACCATGGAAGATTTATACAAAATTTCAGGGATTTTGAATGCTAAAATCAAAGACATGGTTCTTGTAAATCAAGAATACAGATTTTCATTTGAAATGGAAAAATAGAATTTGGGACATCTTATTTCCCGAATTCTTCTTTTTTATCAAAACTTATTTTTAATGCAGAATTTTTTCATAATAAACTCAAGTAACAATAAAAATTACCTGTTTTTTAGTTTATCCGTTCAGATCATCCAAACTTTTTATCATGGATTCCCTTATAGCATATTTTCTTTGCAAATCGCCTAATGAATCAACTAAATTTCTTTTAAAGCGTTCACAGGCATAATCATCATAAACAAATTTAACCCCATCATATTTAATATCCATTAAAATCAGATAATCCGGATCCAAAACTTTAATATTGGCTCTAGGGTCATTCTCTGCAGGATTTAATAATTCTTCAACTTTTTCCAAAGATAACTTCCCAATAGCTACATCAACAAAAACACGCATCATTTTACGAACCATGTTCCATAAGAAGCTTTCCCCATAAATATCTACAAAAACAGGTGAAAGTGTGTCATGCAAATTTGGAAATTCCTTTTTATGATAATCATTGAGATTTGCTTTGGTGATTTTAATATCATCAATTGTTCTGGTTGTTGTTTTTTGGAGTCGTTTAGTAAAATTAGTAAAATTATGAGTTCCTTTAAAAATTTCAGCTACTTCATTCAGTTTATACAAATCCAAATCAGACCTGAATAAAACATAACGATACTGTCTCATTTCAGCATACCTCGGTTTAAAACCAAATCTTACCGGAGCTTTAGCCAGTATCTGAATATCATCAGGCAAACTGTTATTGATTTCATTAACTCTAACTTCTTTTTCAGACTGGAAACTGATTACATTACCTAAACTATGAACTCCTGCATCAGTTCTGCCGGCTATTCTAAATCTGGACTTTTTTAAATCATCAATATAACCTAGTTTACGTAAATGGTAAATCAGCTCTTCTTCAACAGTTCTTAAATCAGGTTGTCTTTGAAAACCATGAAAATTAGTTCCGATATAGCCAATTTTTAAAGCTGTCCTCTTCATAATAATATATTATTATAAATATTAATTAAAATAAATTTTGCAAAAATAAAAAAAAAGTAAAAGGTTATTCAACACCTTTTAATGATTCAACCATATTTAATTTTCTAATTTTTCCTGAAAACATTAAGTTAACCACTATGGATAATGAAAATGTTATTATAAAACTTAACATTAAGTTTCCAGGACTTAAGGTTATAGGAAATTGGAATGAAGGTCCTGCAGAATCCGTCATTGATTTCATTAAGAGATAACCGAATGGAATTCCCAAAACAAAACCCATTGAAGTAAACCATAAATTTTGCGTTAATAACAACTTTCTCAAATTATTTGTTTCAAATCCTATAACTTTTAAGGTAGCTATTTCCCGCTCAATTTCTGTAAATGACAATAATCCCAAATTATAAAGGACAATAACAGCCAATAATGCTGCAAAGAATATTAAAATAGATACCATTGAAAGCATTGATTCAGATATCTCATTCCAATTTGAAACAGCTGTATCTAAAGTATTTACTGCTTTGATTCCATTATAATCTGAAGTTACATTCTGAGATGTAACAATACTTGTTGGAGTATAATTCAATCCCAAATCTTCAAAATAATCAGGAGTCATTATTAATCCCTGAGATATAGGGTCTGCATGAATAGAGCTTACTTTGGTAGATACCCATTTGTCATTTCCTACAATATGCCATTTGATTGTGTCTCCTTTTTCAACACCCAAATTATCAGCCATCTTCATGGAAATGGAAACACCGTCATCAGGAATTTCTGTCGGATTTCTATGTTTATCTGTTGGAGTTACCAAACTGCTTTTATTTAAAACCAGCAGCGAACCTGAATCCCTATGGTCATTAACATCAAATTCTATTCTGCCTTCCATTAATTGAGTACCGTTAACCTCATCAGTTATGCTGTTGATTTGACTAATTGATGCATCATTATCAACAATTAATTTAGAGGAATAATGATTAATGTCTTCATATTCCCAGTCACGCAAGTCATTCATTCCGTCATACATTCCAAATGCTGAAACAAGCAGTGCAGTACATCCTGCAACACCTACAATTGTCATTAGTGACCTTGTTCTATTTCTTTTTGCATCCCTATAATTCCAGCGTGCATTAAAGCTGAATTTTTTCCATATCTTTGACTTTTCCAGCAATCCTGAAACTGCAACTTTAGGAGATTTTGGCCTGATTGAATTTGCAGGATTTTCTTTAGAAATACTTCTTGTTGCCCAGTAAGAAGCTATTAATGATACACCAACCATTAATGCTGCAACTATGACAAAACTAATACTGTATCCAACACTCCATCCAGGTAATGTATAAACAGCCTGCATTGATTCTAAAAACAATTTTGGAATAGTCAATGGCCCCAATATTAATCCCAAAATACTTCCTGCCAAAACTAGCCAGAAACCGTACGAAATATAGTGGAGCATTATAGTCCTGTCTTTAAAACCTACCGCTTTTAAAACACCAATCTGAGTTCTCTGATGATTAATTATCCTTGCCATTGTAGTTAACAGAGTTAAAACAGCAATCAATATGAAAACAACCGGGAAAATATCACCCATCATTTTATGCTGATCCAGTTCCTCATTAAATTGAGAAACACTTTGATGATCTGCCTGTTTTACAAATGAACTGTAATTTCCACCAATAACTGAATCCAAATCAGCTACATAATCATTCGGATTTCCATTAAAATCAACAAGCAATACATTATACTGTATTTGTGCTGGAAATGCCTTATAAGACAGGTAAGCATAACCTGTTTTATTGAAATCTGTAATAATTGAAGTATCTGAAGGAGTATAAACATTTTCAGGAGAATAACCAAGACCTTTAATTTCTTTATTAATGGTTAATCCGTTAACTGAAAATGAAATGTTATCCCCAACATTTAAATGTTTAGCATCGGCAAAACGTTTATCTAACCACACACCATCTTCATCATCAATATCAACATCTTTTCCTTCAACAAGATAAAATTTAGAAATATCATTATTTTCTACAAAGTGCAGCGTCACATCAGGGTCATTATCAAAATCACCTACCGAATTAATAACCAGCTGTCTTTCACTGGCTGTAGTTGCACTTAGATTATCAACTTTATCTACAGTAGAATTATCCAGATGACTGCTATAAATCCATCCATCCGCTAAATTTGTAGCATCATAATAATCATTTACACTTTGCTCAAAACCAGTGTATTCCCCACCGATTCCTGCAAATACAAATACTCCTAAAAAAGCCATTAAAAAGATTGAAAGAAATTGAGATTTATGATTTTTAATATCCCTAATCATCTTTTTAGACAACATAAAATCACCATTCCAAATCAGTTACTTTTTTAGGGTTTTCATTAATTGTTATGCTTTCAATTTTACCATTTTTAATTCTTATAACCTTGTCTGCAGCTTCAGCAAGAATTGCATTATGTGTAACAATAACTACAGTGGAATTGTTGTTAACACTCATATTCTGAAGTAAATTCAAAATTGAAACACCTGTTTTAGAATCCAGTGCTCCAGTAGGTTCATCACATAAAAGCATAGACGGTTTTTTAGCAACAGCCCTAGCTATTGAAACTCTTTGTTGTTCTCCACCTGACAACTGTGAAGGAAACTGATTAGCATGCCTGTCCAATCCGACAGATGCCAGAACTTTCATTCCATCAATATCAACATCTACAATATCCTTCATAAGTTCAACATTTTCAAGAGCAGTCAAATTGGGAATTAAGTTATAAAATTGAAATATGAAACCAACGTTTTTAGCTCGGTACTTAGTCAGCTGATTGTCATTGAAGCTTTCAATATTATTTCCATCTACAATAATTTTACCACTGGTGACAGTGTCTAAACCTCCTAAAAGGTTTAAAAGAGTTGATTTTCCAGCTCCCGAAGGACCTAAAATAACAACAAATTCACCTTCTTCAATAGTAAAATCGATATGATCAATAGCTGTTAAAATATGCTCTCCGGATTTATACTCCTTGACCACATTTTCAAATTTTACAATATCACTCATATTAAATCACTTAATAAGATATTAATTAAAATATTATATAAAAATATTATATAAATATTTAGTCATACCTAAATTTATTATTGGCAATATCATATATATTTTTTCCAAAAAAGATTTGCATTTAACAGTAACTATTAAACCATATTAATTATAAAAATATTATAAACCAAAAAATTTAGTAATGGAGTTATAAATGTCATTTAAAAAAGATGAAATGTTAATAATGCCGGCAGTTGATATTAAAAATGGCAAATGTGTACAGCTAGTCCAGGGACAACCCGGAAGTGAAATGATAGCTATTGAAAACCCTGAAAATGTTGCAAAACACTGGGAAGATTTGGGAGCTGAAAATTTACATATTATTGATTTGGACGGCACGATTGACGGAAAAACCAGCCTCGATGTAATTAAAAAAATATTGAAGGAAGTTAGTGTACCTATACAATTAGGCGGAGGTATAAGAAGCATTGATTATGCCAAAAGACTTCTCGATTTAGACATAGAAAGATTAATTATCGGAACTATGGGAATTGAACATCCTGAAACCATAACCCAGCTGTCAGATGAATACGGATCAGAGCGAATAATGATTTCACTTGACAGTAAAGACAACCGGGTTGTAATTAAAGGATGGCAGGAAAAGATTGATAAAAGTCCGGCAGAACTTTCAAATGAATTTAAAGAACATGGAGCAGGAAGTATTCTTTTTACCAATGTTGATGTTGAAGGTTTATTAGGAGGATTTTATACTGAGCCGGTTATTGAGCTTAAAAACTCTGTTGACTTGCCGATTGTTTATTCCGGAGGAATAACCAGTATTTCCGATGTTAAACAATTAAATGAAAGTGGTGTTGAAGGTATTGTAATTGGTTCTGCACTTTACAAAGATAAAATCGATTTAAAAGAAGCTTTAAAATACCAAAACAGGTAGTGAAATTATGAAAAAAGTAATGGCAACAGGTACATTCGATTTATTGCATCCGGGACATGGAATTTACCTTAACGAAGCTAAAAAACTTGGAGGCGAAGACGCTAAACTTTATGTAGTAATTGCTCGTGATTCAACTGTTGAAAAAAGAAAAAGATACCCCATAGTTGGAGAACAACAACGTTTAGAGTTAATAAAGATGATAAAAGGAGTGGATGAAGCTTATCTTGGTAATGAAAATGGAGACTTCCTTAAAATTGTAGAAGAAATTAATCCTGACATAATAGCTATTGGTGCTGATCAAAGACATGACATTACTAAATTACAAAAAGCTATTAACAAAAGAGGATTAAAAGCTAAAGTGGAACGTGTGAAAGCATACCACAATGCAGAATTAGACAGCAGCTGTAAAATTATTAAAAAAATAAAAAAAATGGATTTCAAAGGAAAAATAAACGATAATTGTGATTAGTGAGGTAAATAAATATGTATAATGTAGCAATAGTAGGAGCAAGCGGATATACTGGTGGAGAACTTCTCAGAATGTTATTAAATCATAGCGAAGTAGAAGTAAATGACATTACTTCAAGAAAATATGACGGAACACCTGCACATAAAATACACCCGCACATAAGAGATTCCGGATTAGTTTTCAAAAATAAACAGCCAAGTGAATTGGATGCAGATATAATATTTACAGCCACCCCTCACGGAGCATCAATGAAAATAGTTCCGGACTTGCTTGAAACCGGAGCTAAAGTTATTGACTTAAGCGGAGATTACAGATACCGTGACACCAAAGTTTATGAAAAATGGTACGGATTAGAACATACCAGTGACATTAAAGGTGTTTATGGTCTTCCGGAAATTTACAGAGATGAAATTAAAAAAGCTGATTTGGTAGGAAATCCTGGATGTTTCCCAACAGGAGCAATATTATCCTCTTACCCTTTAGTAGATAATGATTTGGTTGACAGAATAGTCATTGATTCAAAAACAGGAGTTAGCGGAGCCGGAGTAAATCCTTCAAGTACCACACATTACCCAAATATTGCAGATAATGTCAATCCCTACAAAATTTCTTCACACAGACATGTTTCTGAAATTCAGCAGGAATTACATGGGTTTGAAGATGTTAAAGTTTCATTTACCCCCCATTTAGTTCCAGTTATTCGAGGAATCCAAACAACAAGCCATAGCTTCTTAAAAGAAGAGCATTCAGACATTACTCCTGATGAATTAAGAAAATTCTATGAAAAAACATACGGTAAAGAATACTTCATTAAATTAATGGATGATGGAGAAATTCCTCATTTAAGTTCTGTTAGAGGATCCAATTTTGTTCATATTGGAGGATTTGAAATTGATGATACCGGAAGAATTGTAATGCTGTCCTGTATCGATAATCTTGTTAGAGGTGCATCAGGTCAAGCTATACAAAATATGAACATAATGCTTGGATTAGATGAAACAACAGGATTAAACCATTTTGGACTTAATCCATAAAATATATAACACCCTAAAACAAACAAATAAAATCAAAGAGAGGGAGATAATATGAAAACTTTAATAATTTATTATTCCCAACACGGAAGTACAGAAGTTGTAGCTAGAACACTTGCAAAAGAGTTAAAAACTGATATACTCGAGGTTACTGATTTAAAAAATAGAAGTGGATTTAAAAATAAACTAACTTCCTGTATTGACTCAATTAAAGAAACAAAAACTGAAATAGCTCCTTCTGAAGTGGATTTAACAGAATATAATTCAATCTACATAGGAACTCCAACTTGGGCAGGAAAACCAACACCTGCAATTATAACATTAATTGACAGATGCAATTTAAGAGGAAAAGACATATACCTCTTTGCAACAATGACCGGCAGAGGAGGACAGGCCACAGTAGACAGAATGGCTGAAAAAGTAAAAGCACGCGGAGCCAGAGTTATTGAAACATTTACATTAAACACAAAGGATAAAGATATTGAAACTTTAATCAATGATACTGAAGTAATTATTGACATATTAGACTTAAAAATGTACAGTGGGTAAATTATGAGTGTTGATAAAAAATCTGAATTAAAAATTAGAGCTATTGAAAATGGTACAGTAATTGACCATATTACTGCAAACAAGTCATTACATATCCTTAAAATACTAGGGCTTCCAGACAGTGAAACTAAAAATGTTACAGTAGCTATGAATGTTTCATCAAAAGAAATTGGTAGAAAGGACATAGTTAAAATTGAAAACAGAGAATTAAACCACGAAGAACTTGACCAAATTGCATTAATTGCACCTAAAGCCAGTGTTAACATTATCAGAGACTACAAACCAGTAAAAAAAGATAAAATTATACTGCCTGATACAGTTACAGGAATTATCAAATGTACCAACTCCAAATGCATAACCAATTATGCAAATGAACCGATAACTCCCAAATTTAATGTTATAAACAACCATCCACCAGTTGTCAGATGCCATTACTGTGAAAAATTAATTAAAACAGAAGATATCGAAAAACAATTCGAATAATCTTCCACTTATTTTTTTATAAAAAAAATCAGCCAATTAAATAATCAGCCAATCTTTTAGATAATGTCAGGATAGTTAAAATCGGAGGTTTTCCCGGAGAAATTGGTAACACACTTGCATCATCAACAAACAAACCTTTAATTTCAGTTTCCAGGTTGCTGTCTACAAATTTTCCAATAGCTGCACTGCCGCCGGGATGTGCTCCTCTGTAAACTGTAGAAGCTATTGTGGCTGGATTAACACCTGCTTTTTCCAGAATAAAACCTGCAGCAGCTGCACCTTCAGCCAAATACCTGATATCATTAATAGTGTTTATTTTAACAACATCCCCGTCATCAGTTATGTATCCTTTGCATTCATCAGATGTTTTAACCATGATACTCAATATATCTTTAGGTTCAGCATCCCCCCCTATTTTAGACGGAATGAATGATGAGTAATGAGGTGACAGAACAAAGTTTTTGCCAACAACAAGACCCGCCATCTGAACTTCAGTGTTGAAGTTAATGTCTTTTATAACTCCTCCTACTGAAACAAAGGGATCAAAGAACAGTTCTCTTCCGGCATCAATCCCTATTTTTCTTAAAATTAAAGCAGAACCAATAGCTCCGGCAGACAATACCACTGTATCAGAGTGCAATATTTCCTCTTTTCCATTTTTAATAAATTTGACTCCTTTTATCCGATTATCTTCAGTTATCAAGCCAGTGATTTCAGCTTCATCAATGAATTCTGCACCATTTTCAATAGCTATGTCAACAAAGTGTTTTCCTGTCCATTTTGCATCAACAGGACATCCAAATGCACACTGACCGCACTGAATACATTTTTCTTCATAAATAGCTTTCGGCATTTTAATCGGATTTAAACCCAGCTCTTCAGCTGCATCCAAAAATAATTGTGTTCCTTTGCCTATATGAGTGTCATCCAAACCATGAACCTTAATCAGATTTTCAACATAATCATATTCTTCTGAAAGATTAATTCCATAATCATATAACTCCTCATCTAATGCCCTAACCATGTTAGCCATTGAAACCATTGTTGAACCTCCAACACATGTAGCTGTAAGCAAATCAACACTGTCATTGTATTTATCATAATAATTAAAAGCATCTTTAGAGTCAATATATTTTCCTTTTTCGATTATGGTTACTGGCACATTAGATTTAGCTAATTCCATTGCTAATATTGCTCCTCCTGCTCCAGAACCTACAATTATTACCATTTAATCACCTTATAACTTTTAAAAAAAAATCTATAACATGAGTTATATTTTTTATTATATTTAAACACCAATTATATATTTGGAAAAAGAAATAAAAAAAGAATTCCCTTTATTACAACACATATATTAAACTTAAACTCTAAAAATAGATAATAATATATTATCATGGATATGAAACAATGAATGAAAATCTTGATTTATTTGAAAAAGTCATTAATAAAACCATTCCCAAAGTAGATTATGTGGATATCAGGGCAGGAAACGGAAATAACACCTCCATAATCATGAAAGACGGAGAAGTACAGGAAATTAACACAGGAAACTCATTAGGCATAAGAATAAGAGTTTTAAATAATGGTGCATGGGGATTTGCTTATACAAATGATTTATCAAAATTAGATGAAATAGCACAAACTTCTATAAAGATATCAAACTCCCTTAAAGGAGATGAATCATTGTCTAAAGCAGATATAATTCAGGATAAAGTATCTACTGATGTTAAAATACCTTTCAGTGATGTTTCAATAGAAGAAAAAAAAGAAATAATGTCTGAAGCCAGCAAAGCTGCCAGTTTAAAAGAAGTAACCAGCACTACTGTTTCCTATTCCGATTCACAAAGCCAGGAAGTTATCTTAAGCAGTGAAGGTACAAGCATTGAAATGAACACAAATAGGGTTGCAATGTTTTTAAATGCTGCTGCAAGTGATGGAACCATGATGCAAATTGGACACAACAGCATTGGTGGAGTAAAAGGCTTTGAAGCTATAAGTGACGAAGACATTGAAGCTTTTGGAAGAAAAATAGGTGAAAAGGCTGTAAGATTATTGAAAGCTGAAAGTGCACCTTCAGGAAGATTCCCAATTATTGCTGACCCTAATTTAACCGGAGTATTTGTTCATGAAGCATTAGGTCATGCAGTAGAAGGGGATCTGATTTTGCAAAATGATTCAATTCTTAAAGATAAATTAGGAAGCAAAATAGGTTCGGACATTGTCAATATCTACGATGATGCAAGTTTAAAAGACGGATTCGGATATTATCCTTATGATGTGGAAGGAGTTAAAACCAAACCTAATCAGCTAGTAAAAGACGGTAAATTAATATCTCTTTTAAATTCAAGAGAAACCGCATCAAAATTAAATATGAAATCTTCAGGAAATGCAAGATCAATAATAGCTGACAAACCAATTGTAAGAATGAGTAACACTTACTTAAAACCTGGAGAGACGTCTTTTGAAGAGCTGATAGAAGATATTCCTGACGGAATTTATCTTAAAGGCTCAAGAGGAGGGCAAGTTGATACCGGAAAAGGAATATTCCAGTTCAATGCTGCAGAAGGATTTAAAATAGAAAACGGAGAAATAACCACTCCGTTAAGAGATGTTTCATTATCCGGAAATATATTAGAAACCCTAAAAAATGTTGACGCTATCGGCAATGACTTTGAACTAAGTGTTGGATTCTGTGGAAAAGACGGTCAGACTGCACCGGTAGGTGACGGCGGACCACATACAAGAATTTTAAATGCTTTAGTTGGCGGAAGTAGCTAATAAAGAGGTGTAATAAAAATGATAAGCCAAGAACATGGAGAATATTTGTTAAATATAGCTAAAAAAGCGGTAAAAACTTATCTTGAAACCGGCGAACAAATTCTTGTTCCTGAAGACTGTCCTGAAGAACTTAAAGAAAAATTAGGTGTTTTTGTAACTTTAAACAAAAATAATCAGTTAAGAGGATGTATCGGATATCCTGAACCTATTGAAAGTGCAATTCAGGCAACAATCAGTGTAGCAATTGCAGCGGCATCTGAGGACCCAAGATTTCCACAGGTAATTCCTGAAGAATACGATAATCTGGAATTTGAGGTTACAGTTTTAACAAAACCCCAATTAATGGAAATTGCGCATCCAAGTGAATATCTAAACAATATCAAAATCGGCAAAGACGGATTAATGATTAAAAAAGGATATTCAAAAGGATTGCTGCTTCCTCAAGTAGCAACTGAAAATAACTTTGATGTAGAAACTTTTTTAGAACATACCTGTATGAAAGCAGGAATTAGTGCAGACAGCTATTTAGACGAAAGCTGCGATGTATACACATTCCAGGGGCAAATATTTAAATAGTGATAACTTCTGGCAAGAATTATTAAAAGTATACAACTAAAATAAAGACAAATAATAATCTAAAGTGTTATGTGGAATACCATTTATCCACATTAATTCTTTTAGTATGATAATTTGTTATTTTTCAAATCCTTTCTATATCTCCAATTAGAATAATCAATTTTTTGAAGTTATTTAAAAGAAAGAGAAAATTCAATTAACTCAGTTAATTTATCATATTTGCCAATGTCAATAAGATATTTCTCATATCGTACTTGTAAATCAAATTCAGATACAAATACTAAATTTTCTTTAATTTTAATTAATAACAGTAAAACTTCCGAAATTTGTTTTTTACTCAAATGGGAGTAAAATAATTTTAAATCATCTATTTTTATATGTATAAATTTATTCATTAACAAAGATTCTAATTTCTTTAAAATACATTTAAAGAAAGTATTTTGAAAATTAGCAGAATTATATTTTAATAAAAATAAAAATGATAGCAATTCATAAAAACTATAAATTTCCATCCTATTAAATGTTTCATAAAATAAGGCATCATTTTCTTTAATCATATTTACAAATTCCATAGGTACAATCTTTACATGAGATGATCTAATATAATCTAAAACAATTTTCATTAAAAAATTTAAAGGAATTTCCATAATTAACGATAAATTTGATTTAAAATTTTCAACATCATAATTTTGTAAATAATGGTAGGGATTAATCAAATAATAAAAAATAGCATAAAGTTTTATTTCATCATCACAACCAAATTGAATATATTTTTCATCAAATTCAAAATCTTCAATTATGCCCCCATGGACTAATGTTATAAATAAATAGTTTGAGTTATCTTTAAAAAATAAATCAAAAAAGAACTCTTCATCATCACGATAAATCCAGTTTAATAATGAAAAAAGGGGTTTCATTGGGTGAAGTTTATATGAATACCATTGATCGATAAATGAGAAGTAATTTCTATTAAAAGATATTTCGGGCGTTTTATATGTAATTGATATGTGTCCTAAAAAATATTTTATTAAGCCCCCTTTTAATAAAGGATAAGAATCCAATTTTTTAATATCACATGATTTTATTTCAGTAAAATCAATTAAATTAAATAAACCTAAATAAAAAATCAAAGTTAATTCTTGCTTTTTATATTTAACTTCTTTAATTAAAATATCAAATTCGTCGAATGAACTTTTTAAATCATTTAACTTATAAATATCTTTTAAAGAATCTTTATTTTTGATTTCAATACCTTCAGAGGCAATTTTATTTGCAATGATACTTAAATCATTTTTATCCATATTAATCACATATCTTGAAAATATTTTCTGAAACAATGTCTTCCATTAGAATTTTAAAAATATAATAACAGCAAAAAGGACTTAATTTAATAATATTTGAATAATTTTCTCCAAAAGAATTTATTGAAGTTCCAAGCTGAAATCCCTCAATTTTATTTTTAGAAACAAAAAATATGAACCTGTCATGAAAACGTTCAGGTGATTCTATGAAATCAACTTTTGAAAATCCAAAGTCTTTAAAAAAAGCTAATTCCGAACTATTTAATTGGTTTTTAAAATTTTCAAATGAACTAAAATATTTTGAAAATACAATATGTTTTCTATGATTATTATTAATAAAAAACATTAAAAAATCAGTTATTACACCAAAACTATTTTCATCGAAAAAATAAGGATCAAAAATCCAAACATCTCCAGAATTCCTTAATAAATTATCAAACAAATCATATGCTTTTTCACGTTCATTTTTTCTTAAAAATGTACAGTTATCCTTTTCAACATTAATAAAATTTGAATAAAAATTTGTTTCATCTGTTAAATACGAAGAAATAACATCTAATGGTTTTATTTCATTATTGGTAAATGATTCGTAATTTGAAGGACTTAAAGAAAATTGTTTTTCTGATTTTTTTAATTTAACTTTAAAATTTTCAGTATTCATATTAACCTTCAAATCAATATTTCTAATTAAATTATGATGATTTTTATAAAGCAATTCATTCCCATCATATATTTCTATTTCACAATTGTTCCAATCACATTTAGAAAGTATTTTTTGACCATCAAATATATCTTCAATAATTTGAGACTCTAAAATAATTTCATTAACTTTAAATTTAACAAATGCATTACCTCTAACATCATCACCCATGATTTTAAAATATGGGGGATAATCTAAATAGAATTCAGCTTTAATTTTGATTGATGAGAAAAATAATACATTTCCAAAGGAACATTTTGTAAAATTATAATTAGCATATTCTTTAATGAAATTAGACAATAAATTATATTCTTTCAAAGGCAATGTTGGAGAATTATCTTCAAAAGGATTATCATAATTTAAATCGGCAAATTCTTTGTAAAATGCACAATAATCTTTATAGGGATTTTTTTCATTATTACAATCAAGAAAACCTTCAATAAATAAATAATCATTATCATCTAAATTAAATTCATCCACATAAGATTCATTAAATGAAATAATATGTTCATTTATATTAATTGAATCATCAATGTTTCGATTTTTAACATCTTCATCCATATTTTCATGGACAATAGTTAAAAATATTTTTTCATCATAATAAAATTCTTGGACAATCATGAGTTACCTTTTAATATTTAATGTGACATTATAAATATTCTATTTTATTCTATCTTGTAATATCCTTTATAGGAGCATAATATGAGTCATCCAAATTATCTTTCCAATTAAAACCATTAATACACAACATTCTTTTAATATGCTCTTTTCTTTCAGTAGCATCCCCATTTCTTAAAACATAATGTTCAATACTATGACAATTAGCACATAAAGTTATTTGATTCATTGGACTATGAATAAAAGATTCAGGGATAAATGGTGATTTTCTAGGCACAATATGATGTACATTTAAAGTTCTAAAATCTGTTTCACCACATAATTGACAACAGCAATCATCCCTTTCTTTGATTTTTTCAGAAGCATTTGTTTTTGTAATCCCTCTGTTTTTTAATATTTTTGTTAATTGAGGGATTTTTAATTCAATGCATGGATCAATAACACTTTGAATATAATCTTTTCCTACTCTATACGGAGCTCTTACAATCAATCCATTTTCTAAATCTTTAATTGAATATGTCAAATCCTTTTCTGCCAAATAAATTAAATTATCTGATTGGTAAGATTCGAAATGATACTCATATGGGTTATAGTTATCAATGACAAGAAATTCTTTTTTAGACAAATCCTTTTCAATATATTTCATGTCACGAATTATATTTCGTGACGAATCCAATCCAATCATTATATTTCCTCCAGCATACCATAAACAGTATTATAGTTTACATTCAATGATAAATTCTATATTCTATTCTTAATTATAATATAGTAAATTTCTCTGTTTTGGAACAGAAGACATATTACAAATATTTTCCATCTATACAAATTATATATAAAATATTTTATTTAAAATAGTATATTAAAACTTAGATAATCCCTTCTGAAATATTATTTCGAGTAACTATTTTCAATAACATTTATTAAATTCATCCAAATCACCAATAAGGAACAATACAATAATAGTGGAAATAATAAATTCATAGAATTTATATTAAGAAGTAATTTTTACTGATGAAAAAAATATTTTAATTCGATTAAAATAACAATAATATATGACCACCATAAATCGTTTAAACGAATTATTAAAAGAAGGCAAAGAAATTCTAAAAACCAAATATGACCCAAATTTTGCAGAAGATGGAGTTATTACAATTGGATTTAAAGTAACTGTTAACGACTTAAAATTTACAAAATGGCAATCAAAAACCATTGTTTTTTTAGAAAAAATATTAAAACCAGACGATTTTAGATTAATAAAATTTAAAGAAGAAGTTAAAACAAATTATTATAATGATACAAAAATTGGGGTTGGAATATTAGAATCACTAGTCGAAGATATAGAAAGTAATGATTTTAAAGAAAATACTTATGAAGATAACTACGAGTTAGAACCATATTATTTCATTGAATCCATACTAAATAATTTTCATGAAGTTGTTAAAACACTTTCAAAAAGAAATAGAAATCGAGACCCTCTAATAATTAATGACGAATATGATGTACAATACTTATTGCATTCATTATTATTCATTCACTTTAAAGATATTCGAGAAGAAGACCCTACTCCAAACAATGCGGGCAAATCAACAAAAGTTGATTTCTTAATAAAAGATTGCAATACAGTTATTGAAACTAAAATGATGAGAGAAACATTAGATGATGGAAAAGTTGGAAGCGAATTGATATTAGACATTCAAAGATACTCAAAACATCCTTCTTGTGACACATTATATTGTTTTATATATGACCCTAAAGGATATATTCGGAATTCTGAAGGTTTAAAAAACGATTTAGAAGATATTCCGAGTGAAATTGAAGTAAAAGTAATCATTTGTCCATAGAGAATGTTGATTGAAATATAAACTAATTTTTTAAAAAGAATTCAATTTACAATTTATAAAAAATGCACATCCAGTTCAAATGCACTTTAATGTATAACATTAAGTTGAATACCACCTATCCACATCAACTCTTTGAATTTGCTTTTCAGAAACTATTTTTTCATATCCTCCAGTAAATGCCACAACACAGTCATCGTGAATGGCTTCATTAGGATAAGCTGTAATTTTTTCCAGAAATTCCATGGCCCATTTTTTCGTAAACCCGGTTCTATCCTTCCCAACCAGGAAAATTCCATTCTTCTGAATATCAGCCGAAACCCTTCTTGCCCTATCAATTTTATTCTCTCTTGAGTTACCAGTACCTGTAGTGAATCCTCTTCTGTTAAGCTCATCTATGATTAATAATCCAAAGTTTTTACCTGTGCTTCCATCGAGTTCAATATACTGTACATCGGACTTGTCACGTGCAGCAGTGTTAATGATTTCATTAATTAGGTTTTTTGATTCCAATTGAAATTCATATGAATCCAGAATGTAAATGTTACTGTTTAGATCCTTAGCTAGCATGACTCCAGCAGTATAATCAGGATCCTGATTTTTCAATTTGCCATCATTCAAGACTTCAGTTGCTGCAAGATCCCAATATCTGATGACTCTAACGATTGGAATTTTCATGTATTCATCATATGAGATTATGTGGAAGTCGGACTCATCAAATAGCTGACCTTTAACTGAGGCATACCAATTACCATTCATTAACTGCTCTCTTGTTACTCTATCAAGACCCATTAAGTATTCTTCATAATCTTTTCTGTCTAAATAGATATTATCCAGATAGCTTGATGAGATGAATCTTATTTGTGATTTGTCCTGTATGTCTTCATCTATCTTTTCTATGAATCTTTCACGTACCCATTTCCACACTTTCCAGGATCACTTGAGCACATTAACTGTGTTGGAAGCTTGTTGTCTTTAGTTTTCCTTACTCTTGAGCGCATATAGAACATAGAACAATGCCCTCATAAGTAAACTTGTTGATTTGGAACCACTTGCTGCACCACCAATCAAGACTTCCTTTTCTGTTGCCAATATCATTTCAGCCTGCTTTGGAAATGGAGAGAATGAAATATATGGATTTTCATATACTCACTTCTGAAGAATAGCTTTATCTCTAGCATCCAGATAGAATTCATCTTTTTCATTGTACATCGTTATCGTCTATTTGTTTTGCAAGGATTTCTATTTCATTCATGATGTCCTTTTGTGAGATTTCGATTTTCTTGTCTTCCAGTTCAAGAACTCTGTTTTTGAATAATCTAACCATTTCATTCTTGAATAATCTGTTTTTAGCTTCAAATGCTTTGACTTATAATTCCAGATATCTGATTTTAAGTTCTGTAATATCGATTAGATATCTTGCAAGACTTTTTTCATTGGCATTGTATCTTACTTCCGGGTCGAGCTTTGCAAAGTCAATTTCAAAACCAACTGCATTTTTTGTAATCTTGTCAAGATTATCAAAGCCTGTTTTAATGTCTGTGACCTGCTGCTGAAGTATGGTATCAATAGCTAAATCAATATTGTCTGTGTGGACTTCATTGTCTATTATCTGGCCCTGAGTGATTGCTCTATTGGTTAATGATTCTTTATCTCTTGCCCTTGGGTCTTTCTCATTATCTGTTAGATGATATTTCTTTTTGAATCTTGAGAATGTGGATCTGCTTACTTCTATTTCATGTTCCTCTTCAAGCCATCTTCTGACGTTTGCATCAGTTGCTCCTTGAGTTTTCATTACTTGAATTTCGTCAAGAAGTGTTTCAAGGAAATCGCTTTTTGTTAGATTTAGTTTTGTTATGAATTTCCTGTAGGTAATCTCTGCTACATCACGATTATATTTTGTTTTCAATAGCTCTATGACTTCTTTGTTGCTCATTGCCTTCCTGCAGCAGTTTATTATTTCCTGTTCGTGCTGTTCCAGAATAGATTATATCTGAATTTCCTCTACCATAGTGATGGTTCTCCTATAAATTTCTTAATTCTTTTTCAAGCTCTTGTTTTCTGGTTTCGATTAATCTGTATTCGGTCTGTTTCATGACCTTTTGATAATTTGGATTGTTGTGTATTAATGTTATTGTATCTTCAGCATCGCCAATAGCTATTAGCATGGCTCCAAGTTCATATGCATCCTTGTGTGTAAAACTGGATTCTTCCACTATTTTTTTGAGTGTTATTTCAACTCTTGTGCTGATGTTGGTTTTTTCTGGTAACATAATACGACTCTTTCAAAAACTTTGTTGATTTTTAAAATCGTTTTTTCGATTTTGGTTCCAAATTAGATTTATGCGACATATTTGTTTTAAAACTCCTCGTTTGGTCTTGAATGTTTGTTTTCTGGATTTTGGCATTGTTTTTTGAAATGTATTTTCAATTTTGTTACTTGTTTTTTCAATTCGTTTATCTTTTAAGTGATGAATGAAACTTTTATATCGTGGAGTGATTGATTTTTTGATTATTTTGTAAAATAACTGGATGAAAATCTTCTTTACGATAAATTAAAGATTGTACTTCATTTTTGAATTCGTCGTAATCATTTAAATCGAATAAATCTTTAATCATTTTCAATTGTTTATGGCATTCTTGATATTCTTCGTCAGAAATGCGATTTTTATCTTTAAAAGTTTTTAATTGTTTATTTAAACTTTTTTTAGTATGAAAAATACATAATTGATGTTTAAAACCTAGTTTTGAGATAATTGATGCATATTTTTTATCCAAATCTGTTGTGATTGCAACTTTATTTTTATTTACTGTAGATTCTCTTAAAAACTTCTCAACAGTTGTTTCATCTTCAGTATCGTAAATTGCATCGGCCACGATGCAATTAGAAATAGAATTAAGTAATGTATGACGATAATTTCATTCTCCATTGATTTTTATCCATTCTACATCAAAGACATACTAACCCGAACAACGACCTAAATCAAATTCTAAAATGTTTTCATCAACAAAAAGCCAATTTTCAATTGTTTGGTGTGAAACAGTGATTCCAAAGAATTTTTTAAAAGATTTACAAACATTTTTTTAAGCTTCACAAATAATCTGAAATTAAATGTTCTGATTCACTTTTCAATTCATTCGTAAAATTGCTGTTTTTATTAACAAGACTTGTTAAATCAGTTTGAAAGGTTTTTTGCATCGTTTGCAAATATAACGCTGAACTTTCACATTAGTTTTACCTATTTCTTTAAACACCCATGTTCTTTTTGTAAAATCATATTTAACTACATGACGAGTTCCACAATGTGGACATCGAGCTAAACTCATTTTTAAAATAAGAAACATCCTTCTTAAAACTTAAATCAAAAGATTTCAGAGCTTTTTGACAGGATTTAAAAATTTTCACAAAACGAGGATCTGAAAGGATTAATCCATCATTAGAATTGCAAAATATATATTGTTTAACATCTAAAATACTATTTGGAGTAAATGTTTTTTGATTGAGCATGATAAAAACTTTACTCCAACTATTTATTAAAATTAACTATTTTTAAACGGAATTAAAAATTCAAAACTAACTTTCATCAAAAAATTTCAAATCAACAAAGTTTTTGAAAGAGTCTGAAATTCTAAACATTATCGCCCTTTAACAATGCAAATTCTAATTATTCTTGAGTTAACATATGGTCTTAAGAATGCTCTTTTTTTCTTCTTGAATACATATAATTTAACTTATTATATTCTAAAATGTGATGAAAGCAATAAGTTGATAGTAGTACAATTTATTTAAATGAATATAATAATATAAATATAGTACAACATTTTATGGTGCTATCAATGGAAGAATTAAATGAAAATATTACTATCATAGAACGTGAAAGAAAAAAACATACAAAAGCTTCTGAGGAATATATCCATGTATTGTTTAAATATGATAATGGGTCATGGGAAGGATGGATTCCGTTAGAATATAGAAGAACAGGGATTTCAATTAAACCAGAGGATGAAATCGATTACCTTAATCAAATATATCCTCAATTGAACCCTTCTAATTATCCAACTTGGCTAAATAAACAAAAAGAATATTGGGACACTGAAAAAGCAAATGCTAAAACAACAAGGGAATTTTTTGATAGTTTATCTGAAGGGGGTTGGCAGTGTGTTGAATGTACTCTTCCAAAAAATAGAAATTTTGCTAGAAGAATACAAGATATAAAAGAATTTGGATATACTATTTCGACAGATATAAATAGATATTGTCCAAATTGTGATAAAAATACCACCCATCTCTTATTGGTTCCACTTGAAAGAGCAACTGTTGGGGGAAATGGGTATGAAACTTGGTCTCCAAAGTTAAGAAAAAGGATAATTAATGTATTAGGGAATATTGACATTTACGAAAATAAAAAATGTCGTGCTTGCCTTCCTGATCATAAATTTTCTGAAATTCGTTGGGATGAAGATACAAAGACCGAAAATCCAGATTCAATGACTGATGAAGAGATTAAAAGCAAATTCCAATTATTGACAAATCAAAGAAATCAAGAAAAAAGAGAAGTTTGTAGAACTTGCTACCAAACAGGAAAAAGAGGCATTGCATTTGGTATACCTTATTTCTATAAAGGGGATGAAAATTGGGATAGTGAGATACCTGAAAAAGGAAAAGATGCAGAATGTGGATGTGAAGGTTGTGCATGGTATGATTTTGCAGAATGGCGAAAACATTTATTAGAAGTTTTACAAAAATAATAAATGAAAATGATAATGATTTAAGGATGATTCAATGAAAATAAAAACAGTAGGGAGTGTATGTTCGGGCATAGAAGCGGCATCTGTTGCATGGGAGCCTTTAGGTTTAAATTTTGAATGGTTTTCTGAAATAGATGAATTCCCTTCAAAAGTTTTAGAAGAGAGATATCCTGATAAAGTGAATGTTGGGGATATGAATGATATCCCAGATAAAATAATTAATAAATCTATATCTGCTCCAGATTTAATTTGTGGCGGGACTCCTTGTCAAGCATTTTCTCTTGCAGGCTTAAAAAAAGGTTTGACTGATGATAGAGGTAACTTAACATTAAAATTTGTGGATATTATAGAGTCAAACGATGAAATTAGAGAAAGTAATGCACTTGATAAAACAATAGTTTTTTGGGAAAATGTGGAAGGTGTATTATCAGATAAAACAAATGCCTTTGGTTGTTTAGTTTCATCTTTAGCGGGGCTTGATGAAATAATCCCAAGAAAAAAATGGCCAAATTCAGGAATAATATATGGTCCTTCTCGTAATGTAGCCTGGCGTGTTTTAGATGCAAAATATTTTGGATTGCCTCAACAACGTAGAAGATTGTATCTTCTTGCTGGTGGAACCTCTTTCCATCCAGAAAATATTCTGTTTGAATTACATGAAAAAGAATTTCCAGAGTATCCTGAGGTTCCATTGAAATTTAAAAAGGAGGGGCATGACTATGAAATATTTAGAGAATATACTGATTGTTTATATTCTGCTTATGGCACTAAATGGAATGGTAATGCTGCTGCTAGAAATGGATCATTATTTATAGTTCAGGATGATAGAATAAGACGTTTATCTCCATTGGAAACTGAACGTTTAATGGGATTTCCAGATAATTATACAGATGTTAATATGGGGCGCCGATCAAATAGAACCAGAAGATATAAAGCAACTGGTAATTCATGGGTAGTTCCAGTAATAAAATGGTTCGGTGAACGTTTAACCAATCAAACAAAATGTGAATTGAATTTAAATCATGATTCATTTTCAAATAGGAATCGAAATGATGTGGATGATTCCACTTTAGTTTTGTTAGATAAGGATTTGATTAAATTAACTTCAGGGGAAAACATTAATTGTTCGGCAATTCCTGAAAATGTTGTGTTTGGAAATATGGAGGATATTGTTTCCCCAGAAGCTCCAGAGAAGATTTATATTTCTCCTGTTGGATGTTATGGTATTGTTCGTAGAGCTGAAGAGCGTAATGCTAAACTTAATCCTCGACTTAAAGAAGTATTATTAACAATTTCATCTGAAATGGCTGCTGAGGAAATCGAAAAAAAATCACGAGTACAAAAAAGAGGGGCTTATTCTCAAAAAGTAGCAAAAAATAAAAAAACATCCAATCAAACAGTATTATTTGATTTTGATAATAATAATTAATTATCATATTTGATATTGAATTGAAGACAAGCTAATTTTTTTTAATTGTTTTCAATGAAAATAAGTACTCTTGACTTTCACAAACAAAGTTTAATAACTTTGACTTATTTCTATTTTATCTCTTTACTTTTTAAACAATTGTTGATGTTAAATTTTTACATAATTTTGAGTCTGTAAAATTTTATAGGCTTATTTGATTTTTATGTGTTTTTCTGTCCAATTTTCCATTTGGTAGTTTAAAAATGTCAGAATTCCGTTTTTAATTTTGTATAATTTCTTTATTTTTTCTGGGTTAGTTTGTCTGTAGTAATTCTCGACTTTGTTCGATGTTTTTTCAATATTTTCATCATCTAAGTGTTGTACGTATCTGTGAAAGTGATTAATGATGTGTTTACTTATAAAATCTTTTAATACTACTGGTATGGCCACGTAATTTTGTAAATATTGTTTAAATTGTCCTATTGCTTCTTTTGTTGAATTTTGTCTGAAACAGTTTTTTTAATTCTTGCGCATTTTCATAGATATGTTCTCTTTGTTTTGTGTTAATCTTGTTTCTTCTGCAGTAGACTTTTAATTTGTGATTTATTGTTTAAAATAAATGAAATGTGCATAATTGATGATTTACTCCCATTTCATCGGCTACATTGCGATACATTGGAAATAAATCTGTTGTTAAGCAAATAAATGGTTTATTTTTCGTTGAATCCAAGATAAATTTTTTAGTATTTTTTTTGGTATTCTGCGACGTACTATTCATTATGAGACTGGAACATTAAGTATAGCATCAAATAATGTTAATCTGTAATGTCTGACTCCATTAAGTCTTAAAAATTGCTCATCATATACATAATAGCCAGAATATTCAAATTCTTCGTTGTTGATTGTTTCCTTGTGATTTTTATTGGACCAATTCTTGATTGTTTGATGAGATACACGGATTCCAAGGAATATTTCAAAGTATTTACTTATTTTACGAAGTGATTGATATCCAATTTTTATTATTCCAATTATTTTATCCATTATTTCTTGTAAAAATTGTTTATTTTTTCCAATTAATGGATTATTGTATATTCCGAATTTTTTTTCCACATTTTTTGCATTGATATTGATGTTCTTTGAATTCTGTAGTTTTTCCATCAATATTTTGTTTGTTTTTTGTTATTGTGCCTTTTTTGATAATTTTATGAGCTCCACAAACTTGACAAATTGGATTAACATATGAAAATATATTATTTTCGTCTAAAAATAGTTTTTGATTAGTATTTTCAATATTTGGGCTTTTGTTAAGCCTTTCTGAAATGATTTTTTCATAATCAATTTTTTCTTCAGAAAAATCAAAAAGTTTAAGTTGTATGAATGTTAAATTACTATTGAGGATAAATTTGTTTTGTTTGGTCATAAAACATTATTTGTCCTCACTTATTTAAGTAATTTACTATTTTTAAATCAATATTTTCTAAATTAAAGCAAAATTAGAACGAATTTTTCATCAAAGTGAAGTTTCAACTGTAAAAAAATTAATTTGAAAAAAGCCTATAAAATTTTACAGACTCAAAAATAGGAGAATCCGTGACGATATTGATGATGAAGATATTATTAAATTAAAAAATCAGGGAAAAACTCAAAAAGAAATATCTGAAATTCTTGGGTGCTCTCCCGGATACATTAATAAAAGACTTAAAAAATTATCACTTAATTGAAAATATCATTATGACCGAAAATAATCACACTATTTAATTAATAAAAATATATTATTAATCATGTTGAGTTCTATAATCAATAAAGAAATTTTTAATTGTTATGCGTGCATTGGTACTTTTTCATTTAAAGACAAAGAATTTACATCTGAATTTTATTTAGTTCAGTATAACGATGGTAAAATTGATTTAATTATTGGAGGATTTTTCACAGTTTTATTTATGGAACGTTTTAGTGTAAAAGATGATTATTGTTCTATTTCTGCTAAATTACTTGATGGATCTGCAAGTGTAAGAATTGATGAAGCAGTAATAGCTAATATCAGTGTTAATTCAGAGAATAGTAAACCTACATACACTATTTTAAATGTTTATAACCCTATCACCATAGAATCAAATAATTATGAAGAATTTAATCATGATACGATTTTAGTTTATCTTACAAACTTTTTAAATAATCCAACAAGCCAAGGAGATTTTCAAAAATTCAATATCGAAAATAATAATTATTTAATCGAATTTATAGGCATTCATGACTATGATGAATATAAAACATTATTATATGAACGTAAAGAGGATGTTCTAATTACATCTATGGCAAAAATTAATTTAAAAAACAAAGATGTTGATATTGTTGGAGAAATGGATAAATTAACTTATTTAATCTCTTATATTAACAGAACACATATCTCTCCAGTATGTTTTAATTTCTATGACAAGGACCATTTAATTAAAAGCATTTTATATCCTGCGCTTACAACAAAATTCTCAAATAAAGAAAAATTAATCGAAACAAATAATATTAAATATTTTATAGAAAAATGTTATCCAATTTTTTTAGAAAATTATCAAGATTTTTCTTTAAACATTGTTATTAGTATTTATCTAGAATCATTACTTAGCAATTATGTTGATAGTAGTTATATATTATTAGTTACATCATTAGAATCATTTTTATTATCCCATGAGGACCAATGTAGAAAAAATGGGGAAATAATTAATCCAAGTTCAATTAAGCGAATTAAAAAAGATATTGTGAAATTTCTGGATAGAAAAGACTACGATATCATTGAAGAAGATTTAGAAGAGTTATCTAAAATGTTAGCATATGAAAATACTACTCTGGGAGAAAAATTTTCTTTATTAAAAAATAAAGATAAATTTAGGTCAAATTTAAATTTAAAAGCAGAAGATTATGATTTTCCAACTATTAGAAATAAAATAATTCATACTGGGAAAGTTCCAAAGAAAATTAATTCATCAAAAGGCGAACGGAAAATAAACATGGCTGTAGAATATAATAGGACATTATTTTTATTAGATAAAATTATTTTATCTTTATTGGAATATGATGGTGTATTTAATGACTATTTAAACCAGACACAAGTTCGTTTAGGATAACCTTTTTAGATATAACTCTTTAAAATTATAGTAAGGATAATAATGTGGATTGATGAATTTTTTGAATTATTATATTCTAAAGATAGTGCAAAGATTGAAGAAGCATATGAATTAAAAAATAAAAAAATGCCTGATTTCATTTACAAATATAAATCCATAACTAGCAATGGACATGCATTTGATTTGTTGGAAAATGATTTGATATATTTATCTAATGCAAATAATTTAAATGATTTGTATGAAGGGGAATTTTTTTATAATGTTGAAGAATTTTTTTATAATAATTTTGAATCTAAGATTATAAGTAATTTCATTAAAAAAGCAAAATTAAGTGATGAAGAAAAGGAAAGATTGTCTAATTCTGAAAAACCATATTTAGAACTACAAAAATTAATTTATGAAACAGATCCGACTGTGAATACAGATATCCCCTTTGAAGAATTCAATAATCTTTCATTGAAAATAATTTTTGATGCATTGAACAAAGTTTTTCAAGATGGAAACAATATCAGTAAAGAGAATACTTATTTAACTTGTTTTTCTGAAGATTTTGATGTGCTATTGATGTGGTCGCATTATGCCGACTCTAATACTGGAATCTGTATAAAATATAACATTAAAGATTTTGAAGATTTTATAATACGTGCATGTTATCCAATTAAATATGAAGAGGGATATAATTACACAGAAGAACTATCCAATATGAAAGAAAATATGCATAAACTCATGTTTGACCCATATTTAAGAAAAGAAACTACATGGAGTTATGAAAAAGAGTGGAGAATATTATTTAATCATGCAATTCTTTTAAAAAGTGCAATAAAAATTGGTGAAAAATATTTTCTTAAATTACCCAAACCTTCCGCCATATATCTAGGTAAAAGAATCGCTGCCGAGAATAAAGAAAAAATTATTGATATTTGTAAAAAAAGAGAAATTTCACTTTATCAAATGGAAAAAGATACACGCAAAGCTAAACTTTATGAAACAGAAATTTTAAAGTATTCTGAAGAATATTGGGAAAATGAACTATTTATTGTTGAATCTATTAAAAAGAAGACATGCAAATCATTAATTCATAAATATTTTTACTATTCAAAAAGTATTGGAGATATAAAAAAAGGATTTTCAAGAATTATTGATTCATTTAAAAATTTAAATAATAAGGAAATACAATTCTTTTTAGATGAATTATTATTTAAAAACGATGTTTTTCCAGTTTTATATCCATATTACCATAATGTATTATTATTTTTGATAAAACTATATGATACTAAAACATTTAATTACATTACCACTAGTGACGGATTATCTGTTGAAAAAAACTTAAAAAAATGGATAGGATATTGTTTTTCAAGTTTCTATAATAAAAAAATAATAAGATATTTAATTTTCTTTGAAAGACTATTTATGCGATTTTATAACCGTTATGTGATTCTCTCTGATGACGAAAAAAAGATTTATGAACTTGAATTGTTTAACTATAACCTAAAAAATAAATATGTTACATTAATAGAAGAGGATATGTTTGATGAATTCAAGTTAATGCATCCATTCACAACTAAAGATCAAAAAGAGTTAATTAGAAGCAATATTCTAGATAATATTCAAAGAGTTATTGATTTGTTTTATATTGATGGCAAATTTGATGAAAACTCCTGCTATGAAGAATATCTAAAACTAAAATCCGTAGTAGAAAAAATTGAAAATGATACTGAATTACAATATCAAGAAATTTTTCTAAAATCAGAAAGATACTTACAAATTATTTATGCCTGTTTATTTAATAAATCATGTGACATCCAGTTACAGGGTTCTGGAGAAGTATTAACAAGCAACAAACATATTTTACAATTAATGTCCTCAGAAGATAAATCATTATTAGAAATTTTAGGGAAAATTAATTATAATCATAGAATTTCAAGTTTCATTTTCGAATGTTGTGATGAATTAAATCTAAACTATAAGCAAAATATTCCAATAAATGTTGATGAAAAGTATTTTAATCCTAAAAATAATCCTTATACAATTTTAGATAACAATCTTGTTTGATGTGATTGTTAATTTTCATATTAATCATTCCAAAATTTCATTATTATATTATTTAATACATTCATTATATAAAACAAATAATATACCAACTGAAATATCACGACCTTATCCACAAATTTAATTAACCCACCAAAACTAAACTATAGTATAGAAAGGTTGAGAGAGAAAGCACAAAAGCAATTGATATTTAAAGTGATAACAATGATGATACCTACAATACCCACTCCTGATGAATTACTTGATAAAGGATTTAGCAGAGGGAAAAAGCAAGCAGATTTAATGAGAACACAGAAAATACCAAAACATCTGAAAGGAAAAAGAATTGAAGAAAGAAGAGTTATAACTTCTTGTCAGGTAATCAAAGACAAATTAAAATCTATTTTAGATAGTGTTCCGGATATAGAAGACCTTCCCCCATTTTATCAGGATTACATTGACATTACTGTTGGTGTAGATGATATGAAACAGGCTCTTGGAGGACTTAACTGGGCTTATGGTATTTTAACACAACTTGAAAAAGAATACGGAAGTAAAATCAGGAAAAATCCGTCAGAAAAGGCAACTACCCTTCAAAAACAGGCCTACGGTAGAATTGCATCTGTTGTAAACAAAATCAAAAAGGATTTGGATTTTCTGGATTTTGCAAAAGCTAACTTAAGAAACATGCCTACAATTGACTTTGATGCAACAACAATTGTAATTGCTGGATTTCCAAATGTGGGAAAATCCACACTTCTTAACCAGATATCTGGAGCAGACCCCCAAATAGCTAATTATCCTTTTACAACTAAAGGTATTCAAATAGGGCATGTGGAAAGACATTGGAAAAGTATTCAAATTATTGACACTCCAGGACTTTTAGACAGACCGGTTTTAGAAATGAATGATATTGAATTAAATGCAATAGTGGCTTTGGAACATTTGGCGGATGCTATTTTATTTATTTTCGATGCATCTGAAACCTGCGGATTTGGTCTGGAAAGTCAGTACAATTTATTAAAACAGATTGAAAAAATATTTGACAACATTCCTGTAATCTACCTATTTAATAAAATGGATCTTATTGAAGACACCAGCTATGTGGAACAGTATGTTGATGAATTAGATAACTCCATTTTCATATCAGCTATTGAAGGAGAAGGTATTGATAAAATAAATAAAGTTTTAGACTCTGTTAAAAAAATAGAAAGAAATGAAGAAGAGGAATATTAAAGATACCTTTATATATTAAAAGTCCATAATAACAATTAAATTTAATTAAACATAATGGAGTCACAAATATGGTAGAGAAAGATATAATCGAAACCAAAATTAGCGAAGGCAAAGAAAAGGCTGAAGAAAAAATTGACGAACACAAAGAAAAGGCTGAAGAAAAAATCAATTACCGCAAGGAAAAATTAAACGAAAAAAGGGAACAGACAAAAAATATGGCTGGAAAAATGACAGAAGATTTATCCAGAGGCTTTGATGATCTTCAAGAAGGTATTAAATCAATTCAAAAAATAATTGATCAGAAAATTGATGATTATAAAAAAGCAACCATCCACAGCTTAGATGTTGATTTAATAGAAACTGAAGAAAAATACTACTTGAAAGTAGATGTTCCAGGTATTGAAAAAGAAGAAATTGATATTGAAGCTGGAGACAAAGACATTTCAATTGTAGCTACTTTCAAACCGTATACTGAAGAAATTGAAGAAGAAGATAAAACTGTTTTAATTTCAGATATAAAACAAGGAAAATGCAGCAAAAGCATCAGATTCAGCAACAATATTGAAATTGATAAAATCAGTGCAAAATTCAATAACGGAACAGTTTTAATAACTATTCCTAAATTAAAAACACCAAAAAATAAAATTAATGTAGAATAAATTTTCTACATATTTCTTTTTTTAAAAAAAATTAATATCTGACTTTTCCGATATGTCTTGTAGCACCAGGGTCTTCACCATTAAAATGTGCCAAATAATAAACAAACCATTCCAAAGGAACTACAAATATTAATGGAGATAATAACGGATTGATATCTGCATAATCTTCCAAATTATAAACAACAGACTTCAATTCTAAATTTTTAGAAAATTCAATAGCTTTGTCAGTTATTTCATCTGATTCAAAATCTGAACGCAAGAAAATAATTGGAACATCTTTTTCTGCACGTTCTATTAAACCGTGCCTAAATTCCGCAGAGTAAACAGGACATGCATGTTTAATTGCTCCTTCCATAAGCATAGTCATAGCTAATTTAAATGAAAGGCCGAAGTTAGGTCCGCTGCCTAAACAGTAGAAGATATCTTCATCCTTAAACTCTTCAGCTAATTTTTTATTGTCTTCTTCTGTTGTTTTTAATAATTCTTCAATAATATCCGGAATATGCTTCAAATCACCTAACAGTTCATCTGCATTGTCATAATTGGATCCTTTAAATAAAATCTGATAAAGACAGGCTAACTGAGTCACATATGTTTTAGTTCCAAGAATTGCTGTTTCCCTTTCACATTGTGTTATAATTGGAGTTTTAGCTTCTTTTATCATTGAACTATCAGGTTCATTAGAAATTGAAACAGTGTGAATTCCATATTCATTAGCTCTTTTAAGAGATGCTAAAGTATCTGCAGTTTCACCGGATTGTGATGTGAAAATAGCTATTGAATTTTCTCCGTCAGTTAATTTTTTATTATAATAAAATTCATAGCCTGTAAATACTTCTACACTCATATCACAGGACATTCTCAATGCATCCCTAACACTATAACATGTAGAAATAGAACTGCCACAACCAATTAAATAAATTTTATCTGCTTTTGATACAGCTTCTGAAACACTATCCATTTTAGACATTTCGCTTGCAAATGTCCTTCTAAGTGAATCAGGTTGCTCCATCATTTCATCATACATTTTATAGTTCATTGCTTAAACTCCTTAAAATTAATATATAATATTTATACTATTGTTTATTAACATATAAAAATGTTTTTTAAAAATCGATACTTTAATTAAGTAAATATTATCAAACTTATAATTATGGAAATAAATTTATCTTCAGTTGGAATGGAAAAAGGAAGACAATATGAAACAGTAATAACTACAATAAGCCCTGAGGGCAAGAGGAATGCCGCACCAATTGGAGTTATATGTACCGGAAAAGACAGTATAATATGCCGCATATTCAAAGGAAGCACCACTTTAGAAAACATTATTTCTCAAAAAGAATTTACTGTAAATATTACTGAAAATCCACAACTTTTTACACTTTCCACAATTGATAACCTTCCAGAAACTTATTTTGATGAAAACAATTCCATTAAAAATATTGAAAGCTATTTCAAATGTGAAGTTACTGACTTGATAGAAGCTGTTAAAAGAAGCGACCCGATTAAAAGTGACTCAAAAGCCATTGTCATAAAAGCTAAAGTTACCTCACATGTAATCAATAAAAATATAAAAGCTATTAACCGTGCTATGGGGCTGCTTATAGAAACCTTAGTTAATTTTACAAGAATAGACATGGTTGATGAGAAACAGCAAGAATATTATCTCGGAAGATTTAGGGAAGCAAAAAGAGTAATAAATAAAGTCGGATCAAAAGAAGAGCAAAAAGCAATTCATGAAATAAAAAAAGAATTAATAAAAAAAGGGTATTCACCCTAATTTTTAATTACATCAATAAATTCAAAGTTTATGCAGTCAAATAAACCTTTATCAGATATTTTGATAGCTGGAATTACTAAAAGAGCCATAAATGACATAGTCATAAACGGAGAATCCAGTTTGCATCCGAAATCAGCAGCTGTTTTATGCAATTTCTCTAATTTTTCAGCTACTTCATGACTGTCTTCATTAGTCATCAATCCTGCAATAGGCAATGCCAAAGAATCTTCAAAATCACCGTCAACAATAGCAAAACCGCCTTCATTATCAATTAAACAGTTGACTGCATTTGCCATGTCATCACTATTTGTTCCTACAACTACAATATTATGAGAATCATGAGCTACAGAAGAGGCTATTGCTCCTTTTTTAAGATTGAATCCTGTTATAAATCCGTTGGCTATTGAATTTCCACCATAACGCTCAACAACAGCTATTTTTAAAATATCCTCTTCCAAATCAGGCTGTACAAATCCGTTTTTAGTTTCCAATGTTGCACTTTCAGCTTCAGTTATTAATTCACCATTGAAACATCGGATTACATTAACATCTGCTGAAGGTTCATCACATGAGATTTCAAAATCTTCAGATTCTTTTTTGGAAACATCAAATGTATTTTTGAATTCCGTTTCTTCCACATCAAATAAAACATTTTCACCATCAAAAACACATTTGCCTGCAACATATGTCTTTAAAATATTTAAATCATTCATATTATCTACAACAACATAATCTGCCTGCATTCCTTTTACAATAGCACCGGTATTTAAATTATAATGTGTTGACGGATTAACTGTAACCATTTCAATTGCACTTATAGGACTGATTTCCAAATCAATGGCTTTTTTAATGGATTCATTTAAATGACCTTTAATTAAGTCAGTGGTGTGTTTGTCATCACTTACTATAAAATCAAAAATAGGCAGATGTATTCTTTTTTCCAGAACTTCATTGGGCATTTTTCCGAAACTTTCGTGATTTTTCCAGTAGTCTAACCTGTCGCTAAAATCAAAAAGAGCTTCCATATTTTTAGCAGAAGACCCTTCACGAACCATTATTTTCATACCTTTTTCTTTTTTTTCAATAGCTTCTGCAAAATTACTGCATTCATGATCAGTAGATATATGTTCAGCTATATATTTATCCAAATCTTTTCCTGAAAGCAGAGGCGCATGCCCGTCTATAGGTTTTCCAAGTTCTTTTGCTTTTTCCAGTTTGGCCAAAACTTCCCCATCCCCATTTATCACACCTGGAAAATTCATCATTTCACCAAGTGCAACAGCTTCATCTTTTTTAAGAAGTTCTCCGATAGTTTCGCTGTCCAAAATAGCTCCTGATGTTTCAAAACAGGTTGCAGGAACACATGATGGAATTGAAAAATAAAAATTAAAAGGAACAGATTTTGAATTTTCAATCATGAAATCTATCCCGTCAGTACCTGCAACATTAGCTATTTCATGAGGATCACAAACAACTGAAGTAGTACCGAACCTTACAGCCAGTTTTGCAAACTGTGCAGGAGTAAGCATGGTACTTTCAATATGAATATGAGAATCAATAAATCCCGGAAGAATAATCCCTGAAATATCCAATTCACTGTCGTCATTAATGACAATTGGAACTATCTCTTTAAAAAATCCGCCTTCAACTGAAATACGTGCAGGATAAATTGAATCAGTTATAACGTCTAACATATATGCACTGAATTGCATCTAATCACTTTCATGTAGGGATTCATATAAAAGAGGTAAAAATGTACCAATATCTGTTACAATACTAACTACCTGAGCACTTCCCCTGTCAGATAATTTGGTAACAGTAGCAGGATTAATATCCACACAGATACTTTTAACTTTTGAAGGAAGTAAATTACCCATAGCTATTGAATGCAACATGGTAGCTATCATAATTACCATATCAACTTCCTGAGCCTGTTTACGCATTAATTTTTGTGACTCTGCAGTGTCAGTTATTACATCAGGCAGAGGACCGTCATCACGAATAGAACCTGCTAAAACATACGGAATGTCCTTTTTAATACATTCATACATGATTCCGCCAGTTAAGGTGCCATCTTCAACAGCCTGTTTAATTGATCCTGAATGGTTGATTTTATTAATGGCCCTCATATGATGAGTATGTCCATGAGCTATAATTTCTCCTGTTTCCACTTCAATACCTAAGGAAGTTCCAAAAATATTGCTTTCAATATCGTGAGTAGCCAGTGCATTACCTGCAAGAAGAGAATCAATATATCCTTCCCTGATTAAAGCAGCCAGATATTTGCCTGATCCTGTGTGTACAATAGCAGGACCTCCAACAATAGCTATTTTACCTCCTTTACTTTTGATTTCTTTAATTTCTTTTGCAATTCCCCTAATTAAATTCATCAAAGGTTTTTCAGAAGAAACATCACTGTTCATAAATTCAAAGGTTCCACTTTTTTCTCTGGACCTTTGAGGTGGTGTAACTTTTATTCCGTCACGACCAACAACAATCATATCTCCTGCCTTAATTTCCGCTATCGGTTTAACTGATGCACGAGAATTTTTTTCATCAACACAGATTAAACAATCCATCTCAATGTTTTCAACAACAATCCAATTACCTTTATAGAGAATGTGAGTTGTATGATTTGAAGTAGAATAAAAACCTTCCGGAGCAACTTTATCTTTTGAAGATGCAACTAATTCAACCTCTTTTAATTCAGATATTGATGCACCTAATACTGACAACTCATCTAAAATAGAATTTAAAAGGTCGATAGACTCTGCATAAACTGCCATCTTAACCTTACTAGTATCAGTTTTTCTTTTACCTACATCAAATTCTAAGAAATCAAAATCTCCACCTTTATCCATGATAATATCCAGAGCTTTTGGTAAAGTTAATGAATCAATAACATGACCAGAAAGTTCAATTGTTCTACTATTCATAATTTTTGCTCCTAATTATTAATTATTAATATTGTAATTTTACTTTAAGCTAATATTTAAATAATTCCATATTAATTTTTTATAAGAAAAGTAATAATTAATTAAAAATTTTAAAAAATAATGAACAAAAAATAATAAAAGTTAAATTAAATTAAAAGTAAAAACAATTTATCACAATAATGATAAAAAATCATAAATTATTTTTGAAGCGGAAACTGCAGTAATATCACCCAATCTGTCACCAGCTGTTTCAACAACATCCATCCCGACAACATTTTTTAAAGATAAAGTTTGAAGCATAGCTTCTATATGGCCATACGCTATTCCGTTGGGAGTTGGGTTGCCTACAGTCGGAGCAATAGACGGATCAAAAACATCCATATCAATAGACAAATAAATTGGAGTGTCAATAGTGCTCAAATAATATTCTATATTGTCCAGATGATGAAATACATCATTATTTTTAAATGTTGTGATATTTGACTGGTTTTTAACAAAATCTTCCTCTTCCTTTGAAGCTGACCTGATGCCAATCTGAACCAATTCCTTAACACCCATTTCATGAACCCTTTTCATGACACTGGCATGAGAATACGGCTCCCCAATAAAAGTATCTGCCAGGTCCCTATGAGCATCCAAATGGACAACAGTCAGATCATTATATTTTTTAGTTAATGAATTAAGAACACCAATAGTCAAACTATGTTCTCCGCCAATAGTCAGAGGTTTGATTTTTAAATCAGACAGTTCGTTAACAGTATCTTCAATTATGTCACATGTTTTTTTACAGTTTCCAAAAACAACATTTACGTCTCCGAAATCGTAAAAAATATTGTCCAATTGTGTATTAAAAATAGTATTATATTTTTCAAACCCATAGGAAGCTTCTCTAACTACTATAGGTCCAAAACGTGAACCAGGATGATAAGATGTTGTACTGTCAAACGGAACACCAATTATTCCCCAAGCACCCTCTTTAAGGTTGTTAAAATCAGTTTCTTCCTGGGAAAAAGCAAATTTCCATGGTTCATATGTGTTTAAAAGCATAATAAATCAAAAAAGAACTAAATAAAATTATTTAGTTCTCATAATTTTCATATTTCCTAAAGCTACGATGTAATCTACTTCAATACCTTCAGTGATTTGGTCTTTTAATTCTTCAGGCATAGGTAAATCTAAAGTGTCGTAGTTTTCCATATCCATTAACTGAACATTGTTACCTTGGATAGATAATACCTGACCAACCCTTTTATCGATAATTGGAATATCTACTTTGGTATCTACAGGTTTAACAATACTTCTTTTTTGGTTATCGAAAATACCTACAGCTTCTAATCTAGCTTTAGCAGCACCATGTTTACCTGGGGATGAAGTAGTTAAACTTGTGATTTTAGATGCTTCCCCACCTAATACGATATATTTACCAACTTTTAATGTTTTAATCTCTACAACTTTTGTTGACATTAATTTTCCTCCATAAATTAAAAAATAGATTTAAATAAGTAATCTATAATAAGAATTATTTTAGATTAATAATAATTCTATCCAACATTTTATATAAATTATTCGTTTTAACAAGTAGGACTTCAATAATAAATATTAAATAGAAATTACAAATTTAAAACAAAGTGATAAAAATGAAAATAGCTATTGTATCAGGAAAAGATGAGGGTCCAACAAGGTTAAATGCATTTGACAATGCACTAACTGCTGCTGGAATAGGAGACGTCAATTTAATTAAAGTATCAAGTATGCTTGGAAAAAACACTCAAGTTAAAGACCTGCCAAAACTCAAACCTGGAGCTATGGTTAATTGTGTACTTTCTTCAGTTACCTCAAGCAAGCCTGGAGATACAATAACTGCAGTTGTTGCAGTAGCTATTGGGGAAAAATTAGGCTGTGTAGTTGAAACAACTGGAACAAACAAGGACCCGCAGGATTTGATTGATGAAGCTAACTTCATGGTAAACTACATGATGGAAAAACGTGAAGTGGAAATTAAAGATATTATAATTGAGTCCGCCAGTACAACTGTTGAAAATATAGCTTCAGTTGTGGCTTCAGTTGTTTATTTGAATGATGAAATAATTGAGGGATAAAATATGGATGCAAAAGATAAAAAAATAGCTACAGACCTTTGTTACGAGATTATAAAAGAGGTAGGTAGAGCTATCAGACCATATGTCGGAAAACCTGAATCAGGAGAAAAAGTTAAGATGGGGGCTGACGGCACTCCAACATCATATATTGATGTTATAGCTGAAGATCAAGTAATTAACATTTTAAAAAATGCTCCTATACACTCATACATCATTAGTGAAGAAATTGGAGAACTGAAAGTTGGATATGGAAAAAAAGAAAGTGTTGTTTTAACTCAGGAACTTAGAAGAACTGATTTAACTCCGGAACAAAAACCTAAATTCATATTCTTAATAGATCCGATTGACGGTACAAGCAATGCAATTAAGGAAATACCTGCATATGGAATTTCAATAGCTGTTGCAAATGTTCCTGATGACAGATTAGCCACTTTAAATGATGTTGAATTAGGTTTTATCAGCAACTTCGGAAACGGCAATTTCTTTGAAGCTGAAAAAGGAAAAGGATGCTGGTTGAATAATGAAGAGGTGCACCCTTCAGATATTATAAACATCAGTGATATGTCTCTTGGAGGATTTACTAAAAGCGGGACCAAAGCAGCTTCCAAATTAGTTGACAATGCAAGGCGCATGCGTGTTTTAGGTTCTGTTGTTTTGGAACTTTCATATGTAGCCAGCGGAAGATATGATGCATTTCTTGATTTGAGAGGCAGCAGAATAATAGATATTGCAGCTTCCAAATTGATTGTTGAAGAAGCCGGAGGAATCATCACCAACAAATACGGTGAAAAACTGGACAATAAATTAAGTATCTATGAAAGAACAATTGTTGTTGCAGCAAATAACAACATACTCCACAAACAGATAATCGATATCTTAAATGACAATGAAAGTGATGTTATCGGAGAAGTTGGAGTAGTAAGCCGTGTAGATGAATACCATGCAATATTATTCTCTGTAAAAATCATAGATTATCTTTTGAATAACGGTATTGATGTAGTCATTGAAAGGACACTGGCCAGAAAGCTTGAAAAACTTAAAAAAGACCCTAATTTGAAAAATATAATTAACACAACCATAAAAGAGCATCCTGAATTAAAGGACCAGTTGAAAAATTTAAACTTTAACATTGAATTTAAATTGCTCTCACAAAGTATACAAAACTTTAAAAGCGATATGGCAATTATTCTTGGTGGAGACGGAACCCTTTTAAGAACACAGACTAAAATGACTGAAGAAATACCAATATTTGGAATTAATATGGGTACAGTAGGATTTTTAACTGAAATTGAAGTTAATGAAACATTTGATTCACTTAAAAAAATATTAAAAGGAGAATATTACCTTGAAAAAAGAACAAAATTAGTTGTTTCCCATGAAAACCACCATTATTCTGCACTGAATGAAGTTGTTGTAATGACTGACGAACCTTCAAAAATGCTTCATTTCCAGGTTCAGGTAGACGGAGAAATCATTGAAGAATTCAGAGCTGACGGTCTTATCATATCAACTCCAAGCGGTTCTACAGCATATTCCATGTCTGCAGGAGGTCCGATTGTTGATCCGAATGTAGGGGGATTTATCATCATCCCAATTTGTCCGTATAAATTAGGTGTAAGGCCATTTATCGTGTCTGATGAAAGTGAAATTATTGTCAAATTACTTAAAAAAGGTAAAACCGCAGTATTTGTAATGGACGGCCAAATAAATGAGGAAGCAGAATATCAGGAAGAAATCAGATTCAAAAAATCAGACAAACACGTTTACTTCATAAGAAACTCAAATAAATGTTTCTATAAAAAAGTTAAAGACAAGTTAAATGAGGGAGGCATCAACAACTAATGAACAGCCTCGTAATTGACATGACTCACGGAGGAGTGAAAATAGCCGTCAGTCTTGCAAAAAAAGATGAAACAGTCTATGCCTATGACATTTACAACACTTTGAAAAGTGTTGATAAAAAAATGTTAGCGGTTTATAATGTTAAAATTATAGATCTGGACTATTTAAAAAACTTAAACGGAAATTTAAGAGTTATCTATCCTGTTCATTTACCTTTAACTAAAAGAGATATTGAAAAGTATAATCCCTCTTTAAATTATACTTTTTTAACCCATCACGAAATAATTAAAGAACTTCTGAAAAACTGGGGCATTGACATTCCCAAAATTGAAGTTACAGGAGTTAAAGGAAAAACCAGCTGTGTTTTTATGCTTAAAGAAATCTTAATTGATAAAAACCCGCTAATTTTATCCAGCTTAGGTGCATTATTATATGAAAATGGAGTGAAAAAAACATTAAAACAAAATATATCAATTACTCCTGCAAATATTAAAGAAACAATTGACCTTGCATATAAAATAGCTAACCCTGTATGCGAAATAGCTGCAGGGAAATGCGATAGCCAAAATCTTAAAAAATATGGGTGTGCAATTTTTGAAAGTTCACTTGGAGCCAGCGGAATTGGAGATGTAGGGCTTTTGACAAACATAGTTGAAAATTATCCCATAGCTAAAAATAAAAGAACAGCCAGTGAAGCTAAAAGTCAGATATTCAATTGCAGCATCGTAGCTATCCAAAAAGAAACATTAGATGAATTCTACAAAAACATCGAACATAAAAAGATAAATACTTTTTCCCTAAATAACAATGCTGACGTAACTGTTAAAAATATAGAATATGATTTGGATAAAACACTGTTTGATATAAGTTATAACAATATAATAACTGCCAACGGTGAGGTAATCTCCGGAGAATTTAAGGTTGAAACATTTGCTCCAGGAAAACATCATGTAAAAAATGTTTTGGGAGTTATTACAACTTGTTTATCATTAAACATTCCAAAAGAAAAAATAATCAAAGGACTGGCCAATTATAAAGGAATTAAAGGAAGAACCAATAAAAAAATCATTGAAAATTCAACAATAATAGAAGAAATCAATCCCGGAATCAATACAAAAGCTATTGAAGAGTCCATAAACATGATAAGAAATTTGGATGATTATTACATAGCCATTGGTGGAGATTACGGAATAACATGTGAAGAAATTGATGAATCTAAAGTCAGCACCTATCTGGACACTCTTGATTACAATATCATTTTAACCGGAGAAGTAGGTGAAGGAATTTTAAAAAAAATGAATAAACAGGTAAAATATTCAAAAAACTTCCAGGATGTTTATAAACAAGCTATACACAACAATAAAAACCTGCTTTTGATTTATCGCTCAGATTACAGAAAACTTAATAAAAGATAATCAAAAATGTAACATTAGTTTTACATAAAATTGAAACATTTAATAAATATTAGCTAAATATTATAATTTGTAATTTAATGATAGTTATATGTTAAAATTTATTATTAAATTAGAAATAATACTTTTAAATTGGAGATTATATTTTGAATGTTGGAACAAGAGGAAGTCAATTAGCACTTGCACAAACTAATCAAGTTTGTAAAGATTTAGCATCAATTACTAATGAAAATATTGATGTTAACATAATTAAAACAAAAGGCGACAAAATAACTAATTCTCAACTATATAACATGGATGCAAAAGGTCTTTTTACTAAAGAACTTGATAAAGCATTGCTTGAAGAAGAAATAGATTTTGCAGTACATAGTTTTAAAGATTTACCAACTGAATTAGATGAAGAACTTGAAATAGCAGCAGTTCCAAAACGTGTAGCTCCAAATGAAGTACTGATCTCTAATAAAAACTGGGATGAACTAGGCCATAATTCCAAACTTGGAACTAGCAGCCTCAGAAGAGAAGCTTTTTGTAATTACCACAATAAATGCTTTGAACTCAAACCAATTAGAGGCAATATTGAAACCAGAATCAGCAAAGTTAACGGTAGCGATTTAGATGCAACACTTATGGCTCAGGCAGGACTAATAAGATTAAATCTTACACAACACATAAAAACAGTGTTTCCCCTAGATTATATCACACCTGCAGCAGGTCAGGGTGCATTAGCTATCATAACCCGAAAAGATTCTGATAAAAAAGAAATTATTTCTAAATTAAATGACTATCAATCCCGGCAAGAAGTATTTGCTGAAAAACAAGTGCTTGAAGAACTAGGTGTAGGTTGTCAATGGCCAATTGGTGCTATAGCCCAAATGAAGGACAAACAATTTTGTATATACTCAATCCTATTAACCAAAGAAGGAGAAGTTCTAAAAGAACATAGTGAAAAAGGATCAATAAGAGATGCTGTCCAATTTGGTAAAAAAATAGGAAAAGTTTTTAAGGATTATGTTTAATTGGAGGAATAAAATTGAGAACAGTAAATGTAGGAGTTATTGGAGTAGGTGCAATGGGATACAACCATGCACGTGTATATTATAAATTAGAAGAAGCTAATTTAGTTGCTGTTAGTGATGTAAGTGAAAGAACTTTAAATAAAGTAGCTAAAAAATATGATGCAAAAGGTTTCACTGATTATGAAGATTTACTCAAAGATCCTGAAATAGAAGTAGTTAGCGTATGTGTTCCAACTACCTTCCACCATGATGTTGTAATGGAAGCTATTAAACATGGAAAACATGTATTAGTTGAAAAACCAATAGCTTTTACCCTAAAAGAAGCAGAAGATATGATTGCTGCTGCAAAAGAAGCTGGAGTTATTTTAGCAACAGGACATGTGGAAAGATTCAATCCGGCTGTTCAAAAAGCTAAAGAACTCATTGATAATGATGTTATTGGAGATATCGTATCTGCATCTGCAAAAAGAGTAGGACCATTCCCTCCAAGAATAAAAGATGTTGGAGTAACTATTGATTTAGCTATTCATGATTTGGATGTAATGAACTACTTATTTGATGAGGATGTCATCCAGGTTTACGGAACCATGAACAGTATCCTGGAAAAATGTGAATTTGAAGACCATGCTGAAATCATGATTAACTTTAAAAATGAATCTACAGGAATTCTGGAAGTAAACTGGTTAACTCCATACAAAAGGAGACAAATTGAAATTACAGGAACTGACGGAATCATTTCAGTAGACTATATCGAACAAAGCATTGACGTATACGGTAAATTCGCTCAGGATATTGATATTAAACATGAAGAACCATTAAAAGAAGAATTAAGGTCCTTTTTAAATGCAGTTGTTAATGGAACTGAACCTGAAATTACCGGTGAAGACGGTCTTAAAGCACTTAAAATGGTAATAGCTGCTACAAAATCCTCCAGAGAACATAAACCTATTAGCTTTGATGAAATTGAATAGGTGATTTTAATGAAACAAAAATTAATTAAAAAAGCTCAAGAGCTTAGACAACATGGTTTTACAACTGGTGAAATAGCTGATGAACTTAATGTAAGTATGGATACTGCCAGATGGTTAACTCTCCAAAAACCTGCTGAAGAAAAACCAGAAGCTCCTGTTGACTTTTTTATAAATTGGAAAAGTTTAGGTGGAAATTCAACCCGTTTAAGATATGTTTCCGGAGCTTTAAGTGATATGGCATTATCACATGGAGAAGCTGAAGTAATTCTTGGAATAGCTGTCAGCGGAATACCATTTGCAACTATGATGGCTGACTTTCTAGAAGACATGAGTGGAGTTGAAACTTCCCTTGCAGTATACCACCCTCACAAACACAGAAAAGAAAAAGACGACGGCGAAGGAGCTATAAGTACCAATTTCGGATCTGTTGAAGGTAAAAAAGTTGTAATTGTTGATGATGTTATAACCAGCGGTAAAACTGTAAAAGAAGTTATTCATGCAGTAAAAGACCATGGTGGAGAACCTATAGCTGTTACTGTATTAATCGACAAATCAGGACTTTCTGAAATTGAAGAAGTCCCTATCGAATCTTTAATTAAAGTAGGTAGATTATAAACCTACATTTTTACTATTTTTTATAAAAAAAGAAAAAGAATAGTCATAAAGACTAATCATAATTTTAAATTATTCTTCGTTTAATTTTCTGCGTTTATATCCAACAAATATTAACAAAGCAACGATTATAATTAATATAATAGAAGCAATAATTGTATTCGGATTACTTTTCATTATATTTTTATCAATTTCATATGCTTTTACAGATTTGCCATCATCCCCTGCAGAACTTCCAGCACTTTTTGCATTTGATCCTGAAGAGGATTTTGTGCTACTTGCTGGAGATGGATTTCCGTCAAGGCTTGGACTGTCACTAGATGAAGTACTGCTATTTGTACGAACAGTTCCACCATATGAATTGGATCTTGAGTCTCCAGTGTCTGTATTTGAATTCAAGAAATTAATCAAAGCATCAAGTAAACTTACACCTAATTTGTTAGAATTTTTATCTGTACTACTAGTGCCGTTAGACGGATTTTTTGATCCTCCATCATCACCAGATAAATCAGGAACATCCACATAACCTGTATCACCGTCAGGCCTATCTGGAACATTTGGATTTTTATCATCACCATCGTCAGGAGTTACAATAACACTACTTCCGTCACCAGGTTTAGGAAGTAAAGGATTTCTATTAGGGAAATCAGGGAACCATGGTTTTATTTTTGAACCATCAACCTTATTTGTCAAATTGTTCACATTGGTAGGAGTCGTATAATTAAATTCAGAACCTCCGTCAACATGATTGTAAATTTCCGCATAATAATCAAATGCATTGACTACACGATTATTATAATATGAAGTATTATAAAATTTTCCTTTCGTATTGAATGCATCATAACTGGCTTTCGCATCTTTCCTAGTAGATATTAATAAATTATCAACAATAACCGAATTCTCAGCACTTATTAGAGAAATCGCATATTTTGCATCACTAGTAACTGTATTATTTTTAATTACAAATGTATGGTTACCTTTAGTTGATTGAGAATAACTTATACCGTAAATATTGTCATTGTCCTTAACTTCCGCAACACTATGAACTTCAATTGTATTATTAATAATAGTATCGTTAGAATCCTGAACTTCTATACCTGCAACAAGTGCCCAGCTATCATTACCTGCCAATCCTGTCACGTTAATCTTATTATGAGCAATATACAATTGTGTATCACCATAATAATTTTGTGAATAGATTCCTATGTTTGGCCCGTTAGATATTGAATACAAATCATTATTAGTTATATTTATCTTCTTAGAAGGTCCGGTAATTTGTATAGGGTATGCAGTACCGGCAGATAACATTCCACCAGTAGTTAAAATAGCTATATTATTAGAATCTAATGTCAAACTATTTACACGCCATACATCAATACCATAAAGATAATTATTAAGGCCCGGGAAAGTTAAGAAATCTTCCATATACAAAGTATTGTTTTTAACAAGACAATCATTTGAATCGGCAATAATTATACCGTCCAATGTAGGGAAAGGACTTCCTGGCCTTTTATTAACAATACTTGCAACAATATTTCCGATAAATGTTAAATTATTACTGTACTCAATACCTACACTTGCCACATAATTAGAGTTTAAATCAGCTCCAACTGCTCCGAAATTAACATCCCTCAACGGAAGCTGAGTATAAATACTGTTATTTGCAATTAATGCATTAGGACAGTTACTTATTTTTAAAGCATAATTATAGGTATTTGCCTTATAATTATGGCCTTCAAAGTTGATTATACAGTTAATAACTTCCAAACCACTAATTGGAGCAATTCTTCTTCCAACTGCAGAAATGCCGTAACCTTCACTATCACGAGGAACAGTATAATTTATAATACAATCACGTATATGCGTATTATTGGCCAATGTAAGAATTGCGGCACCATCAGCATCTTTGAAATCAAAATCATTAACTAATGTGAAATTAGCTAAGGTAACATCTTTACCATTAATCAAAAATGCAACATTTTGCAAAGTAAAATTATTACCTAAAATAGTTACATTATTTGCTTCAATTTTTAAAAGACCTAAATTATCAAAGTTTTGAGTTAATACAAATTTGGTATTAGAATGCTCAACCCCCAAAGTACCGTCAACAAAATATTCATCAATGTTAAATATGGTCAAATTAACTGTATCAGAATCATTTTGATCATCAATGTCCGGATTATCAGGATCAACTGGAAAATCCGGAATATCTGGAATGTCAGGCACATCTGGAACTTCTGGTGCATCACCAACAATTATAATATTAGGCACAGTAGTATTTTCACCTAATGTTGATAAATCATTTGCAGAAACGCATCCCATAATCACGAAAAATAACATTAACAAAGATGTAATTATTATTTTTCGACTTAATTTAATCTTTTTCACCTCTTTTTAGTTTTAATAAAATCTTTTAAAACTAAAATAAGTCATTTTATAAGATTAAAAAAAACTTATTTAGAGTTTAAACTAAAAGACAATTAAGTATATGTAAAAAATAGTTTATATATTTATCCTTAAAATAAAATCAAAAGAGATTAATTGAATAATCTCTTTTTTAAAATATTCGTATTGTGTTTCCTGTTTGGAAATTGTTCCAGCAGGAAGTTATGATGTATTCTCCAGGCATCAATCTAATGTTTAATTTGGCCATACCGTTATTGTCTGTGACTTTATAGTAAAATACTCCGTTTACATTAAATGATACGTTTTGGTTAGCCAGTGGTTTTCCCTGACCGTTTAATGTCTGTGCAGTAAAGCTGCTTCCGTCCAGGTATTTCATGTTCAAGTTTTTAGTAACTAATGTAGGCAATACAGTGACTTTGTTTCCAATAGCCAATCCGTCAAACATAGTTGTAATGATATATTCTCCAGGCCTTAGAGATATTCCCAGACTTGCAACACCATTACTGTCAGTTGTCCTGTGATAAAACACACCGTTGATGTTAAAGGTCACTTCCTTATTTACAGCTAAAGATCCGTCTTTGTTATAGATAGTTGTCTGGAACCTTGAAGCATTTAAGTAGTATTTGGTTAAATCCTTTTGAACAATCAATGATTTTACAGTAATAATATTACTGGATTGCTCACCTGTAACAAGATTTTTTGCTGTTATAATATATTTGCCAGGATTTAAGTTAATGCCTATCATAGCTATTCCCTTATCGTTGGTGGTTTTGGTGTAAAAGACACCGTTAATATTGAACTGAACGTTTTTGTTTTTAAGGAAATTACCTTGAGAATCAGTAAATATTGCATAGTATTGTGTACTGTTTCTAAACATTTTAACAACATCCAATCCTTTAACAGTTGGTTCAATAGTGAC
>OLIX01000373.1_pt1 | contig 47465 bp, 34 predicted proteins | sample 1601331 | NCBI WGS metagenome assembly OLIX01 (sample SAMEA2452120, study PRJEB22498) | human gut metagenome | biome: human feces; feature: human gut; material: feces | place: Australia | collected 2012 | reverse complement strand
TCCAATTCGATTCAGGTTGCTCATAAGACCAAGCTTCCATATCCGCATTAGGCACCTGCAATTCCTCTTCCGTCGTAATATCCACAGAATTAGAATACTCCTCACCTTTTACTGCACGAAGTTTCAATGACATTCCAGAGTCCAATCCTTTCGCTACCAAACTATAGCTTCCGCTAGATTCTGTAGTTACATCCGTCCAAACATCTCCTTGTTGTCTCTGCAATTTTATATCAGCCAAAGCAGTTTCATTATATACATGAAACACAGCTTTCTTAGCCCACACGTCTCCTGGATTATCCACTAAAATACCCATACTCACAGGAAGTTCTCCTGTTTCTTTTATATAACTTAAATAAGATGCAGAAACTTTAAACGGATTTATAAACTTCACTGTTTCAGGTGCCTTCAAATAAACCGTATAGACCTTCAAGCCTTCTTCTGATGGTAATTCTTCAGCACGCACAAATTCCAAATCCTGTTTTCCTTCTGCCAGTTGAAAATGTACGTTTGCCGGATTTCCATCTTTAAATGATACATTCACCTGACAAGTATTTCCGTAAAAAGGAGCCTCTACCGTAGACGCAGCCACAGAGAACTCACATCCTTTGGGAGTCACAGTCAATACCAACGGAAGTTCAGAAACTTTACCATATACATCCGTAGCCTCCAGCTTGAATTCATGATTTCCACCTGTCGGTAAATTTGCAATCAATGTGGTAAAATCTACCTGAGCCATCTGGGCACGATTCCCTTCCAAACCTTTCGTTTTCAAGCCCATCTCTGCTAAAATGGAAGCATATTCTCCAGAAGCAGCCAAATCGACTACAGCAGGCCATCCTTTTTCTGAAAGGAAGTCTGAAGTAGTAGTCAAACGACAAGACTGAATACCTGCCACCGCATTCACATAAGCTGTAACCTGTTCTTTCTGTTCTGCACCTTCAATCGGCTCAAGAGGAACATTATCTGTAAAACCATTAGCTTTAAAATAAGGCGCCGGTGCATTCAATGCTGCATCCGACACGTCGAATCGGACTTCTTCTCCTGCGACATCCTCAGAAAAAGAAACCGTCATAGTAGCCGAACCCGCATCCACATCCAACGTCAGCGTATAGATATGGCGAGACTCTGCAGTAAATACTTTAGCCTGATAAACAGCCTCTGTTGACTGGCCGGACTTTTTCACTTTTACCTTTGCAATCAACTCTCCCGGAGAGAAGTAAGCAGCCCGAGTCTCATCTTTTACATACTCCACCTCATTTCCTAATGAGGTCGCAATGACAGCAGAATAATCAGAAAAATAGTTTTTAAACTCATCAGTATAGTTAACTTTCACTTGAGCATTGCCCAAATAACAAGTAACTTCGACAGGAGTCGTTTCATTTTTCTTTATAGAAAATTCCTGATTTCCTTCAAAGTAAGGTAACTCAAACCCTTCTTTTGACACATCTCCGTACCATGCTTTTACCTGATAGGTACCTACACGTAATTCAGGTATCTCCTCTTCGCACATGTCCTTGTAAGAACTCCATCCACAAACTTGTTCTCCTAAAGAAGAAATGCTAACCGAGAAATCATTCACATCGGGCAGAATCAATGTTTCACCTTCACCAGCTTCTTCTGCACGCGATTTTTCATTCAGACCTATCACTTCACTAGTCGCATTCAGCTTCATTGTAAAAGTACCCATTCCATTATTCTTTGCTGTATCCTCTTTAGCGCAGGACACCAAAATCAAAGATAATAAGCTGTAAATGAGTATTACTCTCTTTTTTAGATTCATTGCAGCAAACATCAAATATATCAGTTTCTTTAAACTTATACGGAACACTATTTTTCCGCGTGCAAAGTAACACCAATTCCCAAACCCTCACAAGGTCTATTTATTTTATTTTTGGCTGATTTTTAAAACCAGCAAAAAGAAAATGTCCAAATAGCCTTGATAATTAACTAAAAAGTAGCACTTTTACAACCCATCAATGGTCTATTTTTAAAATATACCATTACTTCTTTTATCACACCTTTTCATATTTTTAAATTACCACCTACAGAAGCAGTTTATTTTTTCCCTATCTTTGGGCAACTTGAAACAAACAAGAAACCAAAAACCGCAACCACACACCTTATTTTATGAAACACAAAATTCTTGCACAATTTACAGGCATCTTTACATTTCTGATTCTAAGCATTTGTAATGTTCACGCACAATTTTCCGTAAAAGGTATACTCGTCGACTCACTGACACATGAAAGCGAACCCTATGCCACCATACGCATTACGCTCGACAAATCACCGGAGAAACCGGTCAGAATGAATGTGACCGATGCAAAAGGAAAATTTCAGGAGAAATTACCGCAAACCGGAAATTATACCCTGCAAATCACTTCGGTAGGAAAACGTACAGTGGTCCGCCGTTTTAGCATCACCAATAACCAGCGGATGGCCGACCTGGGCACACTTTATACCTGCGATGATGCCCAAATGCTGAAAGGCGTGGAAGTAGTAGCCCAGAAACCCCTTGTAAAAGCGGAAATTGACAAAATTTCTTACAGCATAGAAGATGATCCTGACTCCAAAACCAACACTACCCTCGAAATGCTGCGAAAGGTACCGCTCGTCACCGTCGATGGAGAGGATAACATACAAGTCAACGGGTCCAGCAATTTCAAGGTACATGTAAACGGGAAGCCCAATACGCTGATGAGCAACAACCCGAAGGAGGTGCTCCGCAGCCTGCCAGCCAACTCCGTCAAGTCCATCGAAGTGATAACGGAACCGGGAGCCAAATACGACGCAGAAGGTATCGGAGGTATCCTGAACATCATTACGACCGATGCCAAGATGCAGGGATACAATGTTACGCTCGGAGCCAATGTCAATAACATGGGACTGTCGGGATATGGCTACGGAACAGTGCAGGTAGGAAAGCTTACCCTCACCGGAAACTACTCATACAACCATCAGAACCAGCCCCGCAGCCTTTCTGACAGCGAGCGTGAAGATTTCACTTCTACCGACTATCGCCATCTGCTGACACAAGGTTCTTCCAAGAGTACAGGGAATTTCCAGTTCGGCAACATTGAAGGAAGTTATGAGATAGACACCCTGAACCTGATTACGTTTTCAGCCAATGTTTTTGGAGGGAAATTTGACACACACGGCGATTCGCGTACCATCATGAGCGACAATGACTGGAAAGAACGCTACAGTTACCAGACTCTCAACCGGTCAATCAGTCAGTTTGGAAACATCGGTATCAATGCTGACTACCAGCATTCTTTTAAACGGAAAGGAGAATACCTCACGTTGTCCTACAAGTTCAACAACTCGCCGAACAACAATGAAGCCGATACCGACTATGACGAAATGAAAGATGTACCCTTCAACCTGCTTCACCAGTATTTCGACAACGATGCGCATACGGCAGAGCATACGGCACAGGTTGATTATGTCAATCCGCTGAATGAAAAGCACTACATAGACGCCGGTATGAAATACATTTTCCGTGAAAATTACAGTGACAGTCGGTATTTCCTGGAAAATGGCCAAGGCGAAATGGAAGCCAGCCAGGACCTTTCAAGTAAGTACCAGCAGGGACAGCACATCCTGGCAGCATACGCTGACTATCAGTTGAAATGGAAGAAATTCGGAGCAAAAGCCGGTGTGCGCTACGAACATACGTTCATGGACGTGGAATACGACTATATGCCCGAACGCAATTTCAAAGCCGGATTCGATGACGTGGTTCCTACCCTGAATCTGTCTTATATGTTAGGTACAAGCGCTACCCTGCGTGCCAACTACAACATGCGTATCAACCGTCCGGGAATATGGTACCTGAATCCTTTCCGCGATACCAGCAACCCGACTTCCATCAGCTACGGTAATCCGGACCTGGACACAGAAAAGGCACACATTCTTGGAATGACCTTCAATACCTTCAGTGCCAAGTTCAGCCTGAATGCCAACCTTACTTATACGTTTACCAACAACGGTATTGAACGCTATTCCTTCATGAACAATGGGGTACAGGAGAACACCTACGGCAATGTAGGCAAGAGCCAGCGCACACGCCTGGCCTTATGGATGAACTGGAATCCGGGCAGCACTACCCGCCTCTCACTTAATACCAGCGGAAGCTATTCCGACTTCCAGAGTAAGGAGCTGAACTCACGCAACAGTGGATTTGCCGGTGAGGTGTTTGCCAACATACAGCAGACTATCCCCTGGGAGCTACGTCTCAGCTTTTACGGTGGAGGAAGCACTCCTTACATATCCCTGCAAGGAAAAGGTTCTTCCTTCTACTATTACGGTGTCAACCTGAACCGTTCTTTCCTGAAAGACAAACGGCTGAACATTTCGCTTTTTGCCAGCAATATCTTCCAGAAATACAACTCCTATAGCAATGAGGTGTGGACAGACACGTTCCGCTCATGGTCGAAAAACAGTTATCCCTCACGCAGATACGGCATCAGCATCAGCTGGCGGTTCGGCGAATTGAAAACCCAGGTGAAAAAGACACAGCGTAGCATTACAAACGATGACGTAAAGGCAGGCGGAGACAACAAGAGTGGTGGAAGCATGCAATAAATAAAAAACAGAATAAAATGGAAAAAGAATTACCTAAAATAGACCTGCCCGAAGAATGGCTGGTAGGTACCGGCATCAGTAAAGAGCTGTTAGGGCTGTACAGAAACTATCCGGTGCGACTGAAATGCGAAATTTTCGTACTTTGTACTTCCGGAGAAGTGGAAGCCTCGGTCAATCTCAACAAGATAACGGTAGAGCCCAACGACTTTATCGTACTTACCCCAGGAAGTATCTTTCAAATAAACGACATCAAGGGAGACCTGAACATCTACTTCGGAGGATTCTCTTCTCAGTTTATGGAACACAATCTTCAGTCGCATTCTTTTCTGGATACGATGTACATCACACTGGGGCGTCCCGTTATCAATCTAAAGCCGGAAGGCGCCAAAATGATGGAGGAGTACATGCAGCTGCTTATCAAGATGTATGAATTCCTTCCGGAGAAAATCAGACCGGAAATTGCGACCAATCTGTATGCCGACATACATAAAGGTATATCTATCCTCTATCGGAACAAGACCGACGAAGTACATCCGTTATCAAAAAGTGAACTGATTTGCCGTAACTTTGCCCAGCTGGTCATGCAACATTACAATCAGACACGAAACGTAGCCTGGTATGCTGAAAAGCTACAGATTACGCATGCCCATCTTTGCACTACCGTGAAGCAGATTACGGGAAAAACCTGTGTGGACATCATTTCGTCCATGGTCATCATGGATGCCAAATCGCAATTGAAGTCTTCCCAGCTTTCCATCCAGAACATTTCCGACTCACTGAATTTTGCCAATGTATCATTCTTCGGAAAATACTTCAAACGCTATGTAGGAATGAGCCCGCTTGAATATCGAAACAACGGATAAAGCATTAATAAACAAACGATTATAAATTATAAGAGATTTTCGTTCAAAATACCTGAAAAAACGCACTTACGTTTAAAGGAAAACGCCAAAGCGTTTGAATTAAAACGCACTTGTGTTTTAGGTAAAACGCACTTGCGTTTCAATCAAAACGTACTTGCGTTTTTTAGCGTCCTGAAAAAGCCCATGAAAAGATATTGTTTTTTACTCATTTTCAGCCTGATAGAAATTACCATACAAGCCACTTCGAATATCCGGATTACTCCCGTGCCTTCCCTGCCCCAGCTTCCGGTCAGTGCCATACACCGCATTTTTCAGGACAGCGAAGGACTGATGTGGTATGGCACAGTGAACGGTCTTTGCTGCGACGACGGATACCAGATTAGTGTCATCCGTTCCGACATCAATACCCCGGGACTGCTGAATGACAACACCATCCAGTCCATTGCCGAAGATGAAAGGGGAAGAATCTGGTTTGGAAGCGACCATGGAGCCTACATGCTGGACAAAACCAGCAGACAGGTTACACCGTTGGACGCAGAACGGCTACAGACAAGTTTTATCTACAGCATACGAAAGACATCCGACGGGGCTATGTGGATAGCTACGGGGCATAACCTGCTGAGATACAACACTGAGGGGAAATTACAGAAAACCTACCTGCTATACGACCATGAAGGAAAACCCTCATGGATGGCCGGTTTCTGCGAAAGCCGGCAGAAACAGATTCTGATTACCGTAGGAAGGGAAGGTATCTATCGCTACGATAAAAAGACAGACACTTTTACCCGTTATGCCAATCCGCCTTCAGGACGAAACCTGACCTGCATCGTTCAGGACCGCACTCATAATTATTTCTGGGTAGGCACCAGTTCCGACGGTCTGTTGCTCTTCGACCCTTCCGCACCCAAAGATTCCATTTATACCTACTCTCCACTTCCCGTAAACCCTATGGGAGAAACAGAAGGAGACATCTTATACCTGGAGCAGGATAACCGCGAAGGAATTCTCTGGATGACTACACGAAGTTCTCTGATAGCCATGCGCTACGATGAAGCCCGCCGCTGCTTGCGCCAGACGGATTTTCGTCTTCCGGCTGAATATGGAAACATGCTGAATGAAATTTATCAGGACAAAGACGGTAATCTCTGGGTCGCCTCTTTTGACGGGAAAAGTTTCATTATCCATTTCACGGAAAACGCTCCGGAGGAATTTTCCCTGCCGGCTCTGCCACAGCGGGTCCGCTTTCAGCCGGCCATCATGGCCCTCTGCGATGCAGGAGAAGGCAAGATGTGGATATCACAGGAACGGACGGGACTCGGGCTGTACGACCTTTCCAACCATACAGTCAGTCTCTACCACGACTTCTCCACGCTGAAAACGCTTTCTCTCGGCTCCATCAAGCAAATGACCGAAGCCCGGAGGGAAGGAAATGTATGGGTGATACCTGAAGGGCGCAACCTTATCTATGAACTCGGACGGGAAGGTATGCAAATGAAGCACTTCCGTACCCTGAGCCTTCCAGAAAAGGCCCAAAGACATTTTACCCAGACTTACGAGGACCGTAACGGCACACTTTGGGCAGGTACCAACAACGGAGTGTTTGCTTTTTCTCTGCACAACAACCAATGGCATACGGTCTGCGATACATTAGGACTGGTAAGTGCCATCAAGGAAGACAAGCGGGGAAATCTATGGATTGGAACACTGAATAAAGGGCTTTATCAGTTGTCTCCCAAGAGGGAATGCCGAAAGATTCTTTCTCCTCTCTCTATTACCTGCCTGAGTGTGCAGGAAGACAGCCTCATCTGGATGGGCACGCAGGAAGGAGGAGTCTATGCCTTGAATGTGCAGACAAAAAAACTGACGGATCATACCCGGCTGTGCGAACTGAACGGAAACATTGTCAACCAGCTGGAGTTTGACGTATACGGCCATTTGTGGATAGATACCAACCAGAAACTGATTGAGTATAATCCGAAAAACCACTCGTTTTCCACCTATCTTACCACCGACAATTCCATGTTGCTCCGCCGGTTCATCCCTACAGCCATCTGTAAGGGACACGACGGGCGGATTTATTTCGGTGGCATTCCGGGCATCTGTGCAGTAACTCCATCCGACCGCCTTGACCAGCCCAGCAAGGATATTCCGACGTTTATCACCGGACTGTACGTCATGGGCAAACCCATAGCGAACGGAAATTCTCTGACACTCCAACCGGACGAATATGATCTGGACATTCATTTTTCATCTCTTGACTACCTGAATGCCCGCAAAATACGTTATGCTTATCGTCTGGCCGGACTGGATAAAGAATGGAACTACACCACCGTAGGACAACATACCGTCAGCTACAAGCACCTGCCTCACGGAAACTACGTATTCGAGGTGAAGGCGACCGACGGATATGGAATATGGAGCGAGAAAGTCACGAGACTTCACATTGAGCGTCTGCCTGCCTTCTACCAGACGGGATGGGCCATCGCCTTCTATATATTGGTAGTGATAGCCGGAATCTTTGTCGGACTTCGTTTCTACCTCCGCCGGATGAAGCTGAAAAATGAAGAACTGTATGCCGACAGCGCGGAATTGATGAAAATGCGTTCCTACCTGGATGAAAAGCCTGTTCCGCAAACTGAAGTCCGTATTTCAGAAATGGAATTTGCCAAACTGGATGAAATTCTGTTAGGAAATATCCTGAAAGCAGTAGAAGATAATTTGAGTGAAGCCGAATTCGACGTGCAGCATCTGGCAGAAAAAGTCAACATGTCACGCTCCACATTGACCCGCAAGCTCAAGGCCATTACGGGGCTTACTCCATTAGAGTACATCCGTCGCGTGAAGATGCAACATGCCTGCCGCATGTTAAAAGATCCTCATACCACCGTGAACGAAGTGGCCCTGGCATTAGGCTATTACAACCGGAAATATTTTACTTCCTGCTTCAAGGAAGAGTACGGAATGACCCCCAGCGAGTTTCAGAAACAGCAGGAAAAAGGGGATACATCTGAATCAAAAGAGGGGTAAAAATGAATCAGACCCCTCTCTGAAGCATTTCATACCGCTCTTTGGCGCATTCTGTTCTCCTGCTATAAAAAGAATCTCTTTACATTTGAACCATCAACCTTTGTATTCAGATTTAACGAAAAACAAACTTGTTCAACATGAAAAAAGAGTTTTTATTTCTTGCTGCACTGGCCACTTGTTTGTCTTCCTTTGGTCAAACTTTTGAAAAGACCGCTCAGGGAGGAAAGTTCCAGACTGCACAGCCCACATTGAACGGGGAAGTGATTTTCTACTCTCCTTCTATTGTGCGCATCGTAAAGTATCCTTCGGCTGAAATGCCCGAAAAGAAAAGTTATCCGGTCATCAAGACTCCGGAAAAGGTAGAAATCTCCTACAAACAGAATGGAAACACGGTATGCATGACCTCCGGAAAAATGACAGTGACACTCGATGTGGTTACCGGAAAGGTGACTTACACCGACCAGAAAGGGGAAACACTGTTAAAGGAAAAAGTGGAAGGTACCAATTTCATTCCGCGCAAGGACGTAAACCGTGACGCATTTACCGTCAGCCAGGCATTCAGCCTTGAACCGGAAGAAGCTATCTACGGATTAGGACAACGCCAGAGCGGAGCCATGAACCACCGCAACCAGCAAATTCACCTGTCAAACGGCAATACCAATATCTGTATCCCCTATTTCACATCTGAAAAAGGATATGGCGTGTACTGGGATAATCCAGGTATTTCTGACTTCAGCGATACACCGTATGAAACATCTTTCTCTTCACAGGTAGGACTTTGCTCCGATTATTATTTCTTGTACGAAGACGGCACGCAGGATGGCGTAATCGCCTGCATCCGTGACCTGACCGGAAAGGCTACCATGTTCCCGCTCTGGACCATGGGTTACTGGCAGTGCCGCGAACGCTACAAGAGTCCCGACGAACTGTGCGGCGTACTCGACAAATACCGTAAACTCCAGATTCCGCTGGATGGTATCGTACAGGACTGGCAGTACTGGGGATGTGATTCCAACTGGAATGCCATGAAATTCGTGAATCCACGCTACATCAACAAGATGGACGACAAGGAAGCACTTCGCTACCTTCCGAATGGAGAAGACAAGAATGCACGCTATCCGAAACCTCGCTTCAAAAGCCCGGAAGAAATGGTGGAATACGTACATAAGAACAATGCGCACCTGATGATTTCCGTATGGGCCAGCTTCGGACCATGGACAGACCAGTTCAAGGAACTGGACAAGATGGGAGCCTTGCTGAAATTTGAGACATGGCCTCCGAAATCGGGTGCACATCCTTACGACCCGTTCAACAAAGATGCCCGCGACCTGTACTGGCGTTACCTCAGCCACCTGCATAAAATGAACATCGATGCCTGGTGGACCGACTCAACAGAACCCGACCATCTGAACCCGAAAGAAAGCGACTTCGACCTGATGACAGCCGATGGTTCTTTCCGCTCCGTACACAATGCGTTCCCGCTGGACCACAACCGGGGTATCTATGAACACCAGCGTGCCGTATCGGACGATAAACGTGTGTTCCAGATGACCCGTTCTGGTTACCTGGGTCAGCAGCACTACGGTGCCCTGAGCTGGAGCGGCGACGTGGTATCAAGCTGGGATGTACTCCGTCAGCAGATTCCGGCCGGACTGAACTACACACTTTGCGGTATCCCGTTCTGGAACACGGACTTAGGAGGTTTCTTCGGATGGGAATACAATAACGACTGCACTAACGTAGCTTATCAGGAACTGCATGTACGCTGGTTCCAGTGGGGTTGCTTCATGCCATTGATGCGTAACCACTGTTCTTCACCGATGATGAATGAAATTGACCTCTTTGGCAAGGAAGGTGACTGGGCTTACGATGCACAGAAACGTATTATCGAACTTCGCTACCGTCTCTTACCTTATATATATAGCTTAGACGGAGCTGTGGTACAGGAAGACGGTACCATGATGCGTCCGCTGGTAATGGACTTTGCCAACGACCGTAAGGCTATCTTGCTGGACGATGAATACATGTTCGGTAAAAACATCCTGGTATGCCCGGTAACCGAACCGCTTTACACCAAGAAAGTAGAAGGCAACAAGGGAGTTACTACCGTGCTCGACGTAGCGAAAGCTTCTGCTCCGGTAAAAGTCTACCTGCCTAAAGGTTCTCAATGGATTGATTTCTGGACTAACGAAACGGTAGCAGGCGGTCAGGAAATCCAGCGCGAATGTCCGGTTGACATCCTGCCACTTTACATCAAAGCAGGAAGTATCCTTCCGCTTGGTCCGAAAGTACAGTACTCTACTGAAAAGAAATGGGATAACCTGGACATCTGTGTTTACCCAGGAGCCAATGGCGAATTCGTGCTCTACGAAGACGAGTTTGATAACTATAACTACGAAAAGGGTATGTTCTCTACCATCAAGTTCAACTGGGACGACGCCTCACGCACACTGACCATCAGCGACCGCAATGGTGAATTCCCGAAGATGCTGAAACGCCGCAACTTCCGCATCACGCTGATGCAGCCTGGCAAGCAGTCAGCAGAAACCGTCATGGTTAAAGCTGACAAGAAAGTAGCTTATTCAGGTAAGAAGCTGGTAGTGAAACTGTAAGCAAAACCATCAGCCAATAGCACCCTAAAAAACAAACGCCCTTATCTCCAGTGCGCAACTGGAAATAAGGGCGTTTCATTTAGTGCCTTTATTCTTGATAAGAATTATTCCTGCTTTTTCATCCAGACCACAGAAGTACAAAGCTGTGCAATCGTTTCCCGATGGCTGATCAGAAGAAGTGTTTTACCGTGCAACTGGTCCGACAGACGTGCCAGAAGCAGCTTTTCCGTCTCGCTATCCAATGAAGAAGTCGGCTCATCCAACAGCAAGATACTTCCCGGACGTAGCAAGCCCCGTGCAATGGCAATACGCTGCGCCTGCCCTTCGCTAAGCCCCGAGCCACGCTCTCCGCATAACGTATCCATCCCTTCCGGCAAATCAAATACAAAATCCGCCACAGCCAGATAAAGTGCCTCTTTCAGCTCCTCCTCCGTGGCATGAGGATTTCCCATCCGCAAATTATCCCGGATGGTACCGCTTACCAGCGTATTCCCCTGAGGCACGTAGGAAAGATTGCAGCGTGTAAGCGGTGAAGCTACCACCTCCTGCTGCCCGTTATAAAATACAATATCTCCTCTATCAGGGCGCAACAAAGCCAGAATCAGCCTGATTAGCGTACTTTTCCCGACTCCTGTTTCTCCCACAATAGCCGTCAGACTACCCGGCTTGAAATCATACGTAAAATCAGACAGCACAGCCTTGCTCCCCTCCGAATAAGTATAGCTCACTCCGTGCATACGGATACCCAGGTTTCCCTCCAGACGAACTGACTCTCCCCGTTCCTCCAAAGGCAAGTCAGTCAGTTCTATCAAACGTTCCGCCGAAGTAAGTACCCGGATAGCAGCCGGAATCTGCCGGCTCAAGTCTACCATCGGACGCTGTATCTGCGATACCAGCTGCAAGAATGCAGCCATCATTCCGAATGTTACCGTCCCCTCACGCAAACCGAATACGCCCCATAAAAAGGCAACGGCATAGCCAGTCATAAAACCGACCTGCACCATCGAACGGGAAAACACCGAAAAATCAGTACGCTGCTTTACCTTATCCTGCAGTACAGACTGCACCGCATCCAGCTTATGTACAGACTGGCTGGTATATTCCAAGGTACGAAGCAGGATACGATGCTGCAAATTCTCCTGCAAATGACTTTGAATCTCACTGTCCGTCGTACGTATCTCGCGCGACAGACGGCGCATTTTTCGTATATATCCTTTACTGAACAACAATGCGACAGGCATGATAAAAACCAGCACAATGGTCAGACGCATATCCAGATAAGAAAGGAAATACAAAGCTCCCAGCAACTGGAAACACGTGATAAACACCGCAGGCAGCATCCGGCACAATGCATCGGTTATGGTCTGCACATCCTCCTCCAGACGATTCAGCATATCTCCGGTATGCAGCTGCTCCCTTCCCGACCAGCAACTCTCCATCAAATGCACAAAAAGCTTGCGGTGCAATTCATTCCGTAACGCAATCTCCATGCGACTGGTCAGACAGCTACGGGCAGCAGACAATACCAGCTGCAGTACCAGACAGCCCACCATCCATCCGATATACATGGCAAGATTATCTCCCGACACACCTGTGGCAATATCTATCAAATGCTTACAGACAAACACAAAAAATAAAGAAGCCCCCACCTGCAACATCCCGGTCAAAGCATACACCATTATCGGTATCCGGAAGCCACAGGAAATATTCCAAAGCCACTTTATACACTTTCCTATCCTCATACAGACAAAAATACTATCTTTTTTTCATTCTCCTGTCCCTTCGCATCCACCATCTGCACACAAATAACAGGTAACGGCGTACAGGAAACAGCTTACGCCAAAGTGCCGCCATAAACAGTTGCGAAGAAGAAGTGATGTCTATCACACGGCCGTCGCGTATAATCTTCACCACTACCCCTGCCACGTCTTCCCTACAGCAGCATTCCGTGGCATGGAGGTTTCCGTCCCCCATCAACATGATATGTTCTCCCTTTATTCTATACACCCGATGCAACACATAACGATTGCCCGGCAAACAAGCCAGCACCACACTTCCCACGGCGAACGCTTCCGCCTTTTGCAGCACCACAGTATCACGCTCCTCCATAATAAACGGTAACATACTGTTTCCTTTAGCCCGCAACGTTACCGAATTCCCACTCTGAAGCATCTGGCTTACTTCTATAAAAAAAGCCTCATTATTAAGCAGTAATTTATCAGCCCCCATTCTATAGCAATCAACACAAAAAAATCCCCTTTCCAGGCTCTACCACACCGGAAAGGGGATACATAAAATTAGTTAGCGCGTGTAATTACGGCACGGCTCAGACGAGGATCGTCATAGAACATATTGTCTACACCACCCTTATAGTCTATCTTGAGCTGTGATTCAGATACACCGTATTCATTTACCAGACAGTCATAAACTGCTTCCGCACGTTTCTTGCTCAGACGTTCATTCGTCTTCTTGCTACCTGTTCCGGCATCAGCGTAACCTGTAATGGTGTACACTGCATTCGGATCAGAAGCCTTGATAGCCTCAGCCAACAGACCCAGGTTCGCACGAGCTTCCTTCGACAGGTCAGCTCTTCCGATACGGAAGATGATCAAGTTAGAAGCAGCAGTCTTCTTCACTTCCTGTTTCGGATTACGGTTGCTTTCGTCGATGGCATTCCGCAAGCGTGCGTTTTCATCGTTTGCACGGTTCAACTGGTCACGCAAAGCATTGATTTCGCCCACATTGGTACGAACCACAGTCTTGCTCTTGTCCCATCCGCGACGTTTGAACTTGTAAGTCAAACCGACAGAAGCACTCAGCAGACCGTCAAACTTAGCTCCACCAATTTCTCCGTCAATGGCATCGTCCACCATGGAAGCACGTAAATCGATGAAAGCATCGAACGCGTCACACAAACGGAAGGAGTTCAACCAACCTGCACTCATCGTTACATCACCAGCGGTAGGAGCTTCCCATGTGCGCATGTATCCCACACCACCATAGAAACTGCTGTTCCAGATACGGTTTTCCTTGTAACCGCAGAACAGGTTAGACAGATTGAACAATACATCGGCACGCAAGTTGTAATACTTGAACTTTGAATAATACATACCGCTTCCCCAACCGGATACTTGTTCGCCAGTAGAGTGAGCTTCTCCCCAGCGAGTTGCACCTTTCAGAGAAAGGCCGTTGTACATCAAACGAACTCCGATTCCTGGAGTAAACCATTTACCTACAGCAATGTCCAGTGCCGGCGAGATACGTTTGCCAAAACCTATCTGCTTGTCGTGGTCGCCAAACATCACCTGCGGTCCGGCCCCCACACTGAGGAACCAGTTATCCCAGAAGTGATTGGTTTCCACTTTGTACTTGTCATTACTGTACTCCACGGTTTCTGTAAAATCACCGTTTTGTATGGTCTGCTCCGACTGAGCCAGAGCAGGACCTGCAGCTGCCAAAGCCAAGGCTGCAAAGATTGTTTTTTTCATCATAACTTCCAAAATTTCATTATAATATCCAATTAAAAACTACCATTGGTAATCAATGCGTTCATCGTTTCCAGACGATTCTGATAGAACTTCACCATAGAATCTATAGCTTCATTCCATGTCATTTTCTCGTCTCCACTGAAATCGATAACGTAAGGCGACAACTCTGCAGTACGTCTGCCGTCAAATAGCGGCCACATGGCATTGTTAAATGAATCAGACAAGCGATTTTCTTCCGCAAACATACGGATAGAAGTCACCACCTGCTGCAGCTTCGGATAGGATACAAGCCATTGTGCCTTTACGGCTGCCTTGAATTCTTCATGCTGCAACAGTAACGGATACCACATATATGGTTTATCGCCATAGTTAGGTGTAGAAGGATTCCAGCTATTATCAAACGAATAGTTACTGCAAAGCCACTTGTTCAGAGATGATGCGTCATAACTTAACGATGCATAACTTCCACCGAATTCACGGCTTATTGAATTGATACCGTCAGGATTCGGGAAAGTCTGATAGTCAAAATCCCACACCGGACCGGCACAAAGCTTGCCATCCTTTCCATCAATATACATATACACGCTCTTAGGATGACGATATTCCGCATTCATAGCCAGTTCATGCACAAACCACCAGTCAATAAGAGACGGTATATCCAAAATTTCAGCAGCCGTCGGATAATCGACATCACCTTCAAACAATCCAGGTTTCAGCGCCTTGTCCACTCCGTTTACCTTATCTTCTACATAAGAGCGGAAAGCAGAACCATCTTCCCAAGGCACATCATCCTTGAGCATACAAGGCAAATGCAGATTAGAAGTCAGGAAACGGCAGTTTTCGTCATAATAGTCGTCAAACTCCAAAAGGTAACCGCAATCCGCAGGAACTGCAGCCGGATTATCCTCTATTACGTCTTCGTAAGCATCGTTAATATTCAGTCGGTCACCGTCTATCTTGATTTGTTCGGCCAGCAGATAATTACCCACATGGATACCGTTATAAATCAGTTCCACATTTCTTCCATGCGGATTCCATGCCAGCTGTCCGCCATTATTCTCTTCCAGCTGATGAGCCATCTCAAACACCACGCGGTTACGTAGCATTGTTCGATCCATCCAGTTAGCTAACAATACCCAGCGTTTATGTTCAGGCATATCCAACATGGCAGCCTTTTTCACCATCTTGATGGCAAACGGCTTTTTCGGATAACTCTGACTGGAGTTTCCACGCAAGCGGAGTCCGCAAGCCTTGTTATCCACATTCACCGTACCATCGGCATTATATACCGAGATATAGTCGTCTTCAGGCCAGTCGCTGTCCTTGCTACGAATCTGCAATCCGGTTTCAGCCCATGTCTTCCAAGTACCGCCAGCTATTGATGCCGACTGGTTCACTATGACTACAGGCAATCCTGTATTAGTAACCGTAACAGTATAGTCACGGCTCTCTGTACCGGAAGTCACAGTATAAGTCACCGGTTTGCTGAAGTTCTGCGCTGTCACACCACTCTTCTGTTCCACTCCGTTTACTGTTACCTTAACCCCCTCTGCCACATCAAAAGTCGGCACAAGGTTAAAGTCATACAGATATGGGATACAACCACTGATGGTATTGTCCTCACCTATAGTCAAAGATTCTTCTGTAACGGGAGAAGTCGTTGTTGTCACGCCGTTAGTCAGTTCACAAGCCACAAGCTTGGTACCCAATATCTTGCCGGCATTGTTTGCTACTTCAAACTTAAACGAGCTTATCCCGGCACGCGGAGTAAGTCCGGAACCGTTCGTAATCTCAGTGTAATTTGCAAGCGTCAATGGCAAGGTATAGCAGGCATTGGCTGCAAAATCAATCTTTGCTGTACGGGTAAAAGTAGCTTCATATTTCTCTGAAAGAATGGTCACCCTGATTTCATCACCAGAGCGGATAACGGGAGCACATGTGATATAACCCTTATATTGGCTACCGTTCGTCAAAGCCGGCTTATCAGTCCATACCATATCTATGACATTGGCATTTGCCGGAGCAGTACCCCATACAACATTTTTCGTAGAAGCATCAAACGTAAAGTCACCTCCTGCCTGACGACCATCGGGCAAAGTCAGTGTAATACGTTCCAGACGATCGCCTTCCAGGGCTGTACCCGTAGCATTGATATCAAATTCCAGCAATGAGAACAGATGTTCGAAATCAAAGACATACGCGCCGTCTTCAGACTGTGAATTCTGCGGAACGCCTACTTTGTAGTCTCCCTGCAAACTGCCGGTTGACATATCAAAATACTGAACCAAAGGTAGGTTTCCTTTCAGCGAAGTATAGTCTGCTCCTGCATTCTCCTTACTATACGGATAATAGGCATACAGCGGAGCACTGGAAGAAAGATAACCGACAAATTGTCCCTCTGCCGAAGCTACTGTATTACGGTTTACGAACAGTACATTCTTGGATCTTTCTCCATATACACCAATGCTATCAGCCGGAGACCAATGAATGTTCACATCCGAAGTTCCGTCAGAACCAATGCAGGTACGCGTCTGAGATTTCTCTGCCATGCGCCCTACAATGGTAGTATTGCCCATCACCTCTGTATTATCGGACAGAAATTCTTCCGTGCAGCCACATAGGAAAATCCCTGCGGCTGCCGGAAGTAAAAAACTGTTTATCTTATTCATGCTCATTACACCTTATTCCCATGCATTTCCTGCTTTAGTATATGAGGTTTTAGAAGATGACCTTGTGGTTGTTGTACCAGTTTTCAAAGAGAACATGAAGTTGTTTGACATAACAGTGCTCGGCAACTGGTTGCCCCAAACCTCTCTATCAGTACCATTAATCTTAACCTTATCCGTTCCGGCAAAGTTCATCAAAACAATACCCAAAGGGACACGACCGTCTTCAACCATATTATATACTGCATCCAAAGCCCTTTGATTAAAATCATTTGCAAAGACAACAGTATTACCACCCTGACCTAGATCACGACTTCCTGCAAGACGGAACCAAGTTTCACCATAGTCCTGTTCGGACGGAGTTACATTCCACTTATAATCTGCAGTTTCATTTCCACTCATATCTACATTCGCGAAATCATAAGCTGTATTTAAAGTACCATCCCAAGAAGATTGACCAAAAGCATGCCAAGTCCATGTTTGCGTTCCCCAATCAACCGAACCGGTACTACCAGCATTCTGCGTAACGCAGAATCCAGCAAGGTCGTTGATAACAAGAGAACTATAAGACTCACCTCTCATTTCATCAAACAATTTATTCATCAAATCTTCTTTGACAGATAACAAATTATAATACGTATCATTATATAGTTTCATACCCACTTTTTCCGTAATATAATATGGAACAAGACCGGCACCTGAACGATAAGCATATGGCACCCCAGATTTCAAATCAGGATTATTCACCTGATAGAGGTTCTGCATACGGACAGATTGATTATCGTTGAGTTTAAGATCCTGCAACTCCAGATTCTGTACAGAAGAGCTAAAACCGTATATATAATTTACGAAACCATAATTTCTACCAGTTGTATTGTCCGGAACATTGATAATCACAGCAATCTTTCCACGCATGTCCCCCATTGTAGTTTTTGCAGGGTCAATACGTACCAAAGTACCCGGATTACTATTATTCCAATCATTCAGTCCTTGTTCCAAACGGTCAAGCCAATCACTAATACTAGGAGGACTTACATAATTAAGCATTACCACACAAGCCTCATCTCCAGAAACGGCTTCTCCCATCTGTTCCTTAAGGTTATCAAGCACATTGCCAATCTTTAAAGAACCTACTTTAGCACCACCGGCAAATACATAGTTTTCTCCATCCCACTGTTGCAACCAATTCTTACCATCATTATATATCTTCAAATCAAACGCTCTGACTCCCTTGTCGAACTGTGTATCACCATTACCATCTGTTACATAAATAGACTGGTAATACTGCATGATACCGGTATTTTCATCAATCTGTCCTCCATTGACAGCATTATTATAAAGGTCACCGGTATAAGAATGCTTTGAACCCGGAAGTGACAACTGGCTGAACAACACATTATCCGGAATACTGCTCATCCAGTTTGACGATGCAGGAACAGTCAGGTTTGGAGTCCAGACGCGTACAATTTTTCCTTGAGCCAAAGGATTTTTATCTGTTACTTCATCCTCACCCAAACCAGGTATAAGACTCTTTGTAAGCACTCGTCCTTCGTTTATTTGCACCGTTACACTAAGCTCACTTGCATCAATACCACGCGGCAGAAGGAAGAACTTCAATGTCAGTTTTTCACCAGGACCAAGTTTTGTCGGCATACCATTATACTGACAGTTGATAGTTGCCATATTATTATTCTCGGTAATAGTCTCAGGCATTCCACCGAAAGTAACGTTTCCCTCTTCATCAAACTGCGCAGTAAACTTACCGACTATAGGAGTCTTCTTACTGTTTATTGTTACACGATAAACATCCAATGCATTCGCACCATCTGCCGGGCCGTTAACCACCACATCAACTACTGTAACAATTGGCTTAAAATTGATAGTTACATTTTTATCAACTTGACTTGGATCATTCGGGTTCCATGTTCCATAACCGGCCATAATGGCATAAGTCATATCCGGGCGAATGAGTTTCCAGTGAGCAGGAAGGGTAATATTACCAATATTTCTATCACTTTCACCAGCCTCAACCAGTTCTCCATGCTCCTGAGCAACGGGAATTTCAGCCTCCACAGTCATGTTATTTACAGTCTGTCCGTCACCAAGTCCCTTGATAGGCGTATAGTTGTTGCGGTTGATATTTGTAGGATAAAACGCATAAAAGCGATGAAGCGTATTTACATCTCCCCAACGCACACCAGTATCATTATGAGAGTCCTTTACTAAGAAGTAATGTGCACTACCTCCTTCAGTAGCCTCATCTATCACATAATCAGCATACTGAAAACCCGGTGTGGCCTGTGGGCTATACACACGTACTTTATCACCTTCAACCCAGTTTATTGTGAGTTCACTATAACTATTCACACTTTCATCTTCAGGTACTCCATAAATAGTTCTTGATTGAGGCGTTTCAAAGTTTCGTAAACTTGTGCCAAAAGCTACTTCCTCACCTGTAACAGGCATTTCACGCTTAACATCCAAATCATCGGAGCAAGCCGTTAAACCTATAACCAGCAATGCTCCTGTTAAGAGTTTAATCTTTTTCATATTCTATAATCTCCTTTTTTATTAATCCCAAGTATTATCACCGAAACCTTCACCAAAATTAAATTCAGCTCCTTTTTTCTGATTATCAATAGACAGGGCTTCGGAATCCTCTTTATCCACAAACACCGAGGCCTTCATAAACCCTTGCTCCAGCTCTACCTCCAGACAAGTAGTTTGCGGAGCTTCATACTCTTTTTGTTCTTGATTCTTCATAAAATCCTCACTTTCTTTTTAGATTTAAAAAATTAACTTTGGTCTCCCTAAATAAGACCCTTACTAAACTCTCATTTTGTTTTTTCATACGCATTTATTTTAAAAAAACGTTTTCTTTTTCTTAGTTCTATAACCATAGCCGTAACCATACCCGTAACTATAACCATAGCCATGACGCTCCGGATTGGCCCCGTTCAGAACCAGTGCCATGTTCTTCAGTTTCTTTTCCTGATAAAGTTTTTCTATATCCGGCAACTGACGACGGTCGAGCTTGCCTGCACGTACCACAAAAATGGTCAGGTCGGCTATACGGTTTGCAATCGTAGCATCGGCAATCAAACCCACCGGCACATTGTCGGCAATGATGTAATCATAACGGGTACGCAGTTCATTAATCAATTCATCCAAACGATTGTCCATTAACAGTTCAGCCGGATTGGGCGCCAGAATTCCTGCCGGAATCAGGTCAAACCCTTCCTGATGCTGTATGATATCATCCACCTTCACCGTATTGTCCGACAGATAATTGGTAACACCTACATGATAGTGCCCGAAATGACGGCTTAATGTTCCCTTACGAATATCCAAATCGACCATGACTACCCGTTTTTTCATATAAGCCAGACTCATGGACAAGTTGCGTGCAATAAAGGTCTTTCCCGCTCCGATATTGAACGAAGTAAAGGTAATTACCTGCGCAGGCTTGTCTTTTTTGGAAAGGAAAGCCATGTTAGTACGTAAAATACGGAAGGCTTCCGACACGATGTCATCACCCTGCTCTTTCACTGCCATCACCTTCTTCCGGTGGTCTTTCATGGCTTCTTTATCCAATGGAATTTCTCCTAAATAAGGCACGGAAGTAGCTCCTTCTATATCCTTCCGTCCGTGAACCCGTGTATCCATAAAGAGAATAGCCAGACAAACTGCTCCCGGCAAAGCGATTCCCACCAGCAATCCCAACAACAGGATACGGTTTCGGTTGGGAGAAATCGGGGCATTGCTTCCTTCCGCTCCGTCTATCACGCGGGCATTGTTATCGGCCATGGCCTGTGAAAGGGCATTCTCCTCACGTTTGTTCAGCAGGAACAGATAAAGAGCTTCCTTGATTTTCTGCTGACGTTCGATAGACAGCATCTGCCGTTCTTTTGTCGGAATAGCCGTCACACGGTCCTGGGCACGCATTTCACGGTTCTGTGCGTCATTGCGTTTCACATTCAGGCTGACAATCATATTGTCCACAGCACGAATAATACTTTGTTTCATGGCACGAAGCGAATTGTTGAGTTCCTGCACCACAGGGTTGTTCACACTACTGTCATCAATCAAGTGGTCACGCTTCAATTTTGCCGCATTGTAAAGACTAATCTGATTTTCAATGTTCATATCGCTGATTCCCGTATTAGAAGGTATCAGGTCGGTTTCCTTACTAGGGTCTGTCAGGTAGTCCTTAATAAAATTAGCCAGACGAAGCTGAGTTTCCAGTTCCATGGCATCGGCATTGTATTTCTGCGATTCAGTCATATACATACCTGCCGAGGACGCAATGTCCACAATCTGATTCCGCTGCTTGAACGATTCCAGATTGGATTCCACATTTCCCAACTCACGTTCAATGATGATAAGACGCTCATTGATAAAGTTAGCGGTATTCACTGCCACCTGATTCTTTTCTTTGATGGCCTCTTCATTGTACACCGTAATCAATGTATTCAGCACATCTTCCGCACGGGCTGGTGAACTGTCTTTCAAAGCCAGAGTAAGGATGGAAGCTTCCTCTTCTTCCTGCTGAATGCCCAAAGCATTCTTATAATAATTCACCATCGATTCTACCGGAAGTTTCTGTACCCGTATAGGCGTATTCAGCCAGGAATCACGCAAGTAATTGGTTGCAGTCACCACCACATTCATCCCTTCGATGATTGCCACCGTATCATTCAACGCCACCTCATACGACGGTTTCGCTTCAATTCCCGAGAAATCAGAGAGAGTTACCGTCTTTGCATCTTTCAGGGTCATCGTAAAAGAGAAGCTTTGTTCGGGCAATGCATCCGGAAGGCTGACCAATACGGGCGACTCGTTGTACAACTCATTGCTGCGCAAACCGTCCTTTATCTGATAGCTCACATCGGCATGTACACGCTGCACCACCTCACGCATCAGCTTCTTGGAACGGAACTGCAATATTTCATTAGCCACATTCACCTTGTTAATAAAATTATCGAAGCGGTCCAGACCGGAAGTACTGGCTTTGTTCGACGGATCTTTGATAATGACCGTAGCCGAACGAAAGTACACCAGCGGAGCACGGGCATAATTATACCACGCAATCCCACCGCAAATCAAAATGGAAAGTAAGAACCACTTCCATTGAGAAGCCAAATACATGAATAAATCCACTATATTCAGCCCTTGGTCATTCTTGTTAGAAGAATTGTTCGTCTGCATATCGTTTTGTAACTATTAATTAGAATCATCCTTACTTGATTGCCCACAAGATTGAGCATACGGCCGTTACGACAGACAACAAAGTTGTAGCAACCTGCCATCCCCGGTCTTCCACATCCTTTTTCTTGTATTTAGGCTCTACATATACAATGTCATTCTGCTGAAGGTAGAAACAGGGAGAATCAAATATGTCCTTGGTACGCAGGTCGTGCATAAAAATCTGACGTTCGCCCTCTATTTCACGAATTACAGCTACCCGATCTACTTTGGCCTTGGAAGTCAAATCTCCCGCCTTGGCTATGGCTTCCAGCAATGTCACGCGATCCCCGTCTACGGTATAGGTTCCATTACTTCCCACAGCTCCCAACACCGTATATTTAAAATTTAAGAACTCAATGGAAACCAGCGGATCTTTCATATATTCTCCTTCTTCAATTTTCTGCTTGATTAAGTCGCGCACTTCGCTTACTTTCATTCCTTCAATGTGCAACTTGCCCAAAATAGGGAAATCAATGTCACCGTTTACATCCACACGATAGCCTTTCTCGTTCACCTTGCTCGAAGCATCTGCAGTCACGCTTCCATCCGTTCCTACACGGAATGTGCCATCGTAAATATTGAACGGAATGGCCAGCTCCGGATTTTTGCAGCTGACAGTAATACTCAGACGGTCATCCCGATGCACCACTGCCTCATGCTTGGTTTCAATGGGATATTTCAGTCCCATTTCCATATCCTGCAAATACACGAAATTCTTGCGCGACGCACAGGAAGTCAACAGCAACACGGCAAGCAAGCTTGCCCATAAATAGACTGGTTTTTTCATACGTTTAGGTATAGTTAAGTTATTAGTAATTTATTTCTATTTTTCTGTTCGAAGTAACATGTTCCGGCATAACAGGGCTGCCTCCTCATCGGGTCTGCATTCCAAGACTCCCACAGGAACTTGTTCTACCATCCGAATCAACGTGTCATAAAGGCAAGCACGTAATTCCGCATCCTGATGAATGACACAGCATCCCGGAAAAAGTGCAATAAAAGCTTCGACCTCTTGCTGGCGGACAAAACGGTTTGCCGGAGCCTGTTTCAAACGCACCATTCCACCTACCGGATAGGAAAGCGACTTATAACAAGGAGTCTTGCCACTCCACGGCGTGCCATAAGCATACACCTTTCCATCCACGATACGTAATGTCGGGTTATCGTCGTTCAGCAGCTCCGTTCCTTGTATATATTTCATCCACAGCGAAGAATGCGTGCTTTTTCCTGTTCCGCTCTTTCCCATAAATAAAAAAGCCTTGTTCTCACAATACACCGCTGAAGCATGAATGGATACGGCATCCCGGTAAAGTACAGCCTGCGAATAGGCAATGCGAAGCAAGGAAGACAATGCATGACCTGCCCGTTTGTCTTCTTCGTGCAAATACACCCTGACAGTTGAAAACCGTCTGTCAGCCTGCATGACATGCAATGTTCCTCCCTGTTCTGCAGAAAGTGTGACACAATACCCTTCTGCTTCTTTATACAAACTAACGTAGCCCATATCGCTGAGCGTATTCTCGATTAATTCACCCGAAGGCATCGCTGCCTTATTTTCCACCGAAGTACACACCGTACACTTCAGCAAAGCTTTTTCCTGACCCTCCTTCTTACCATAGAAGGGGCGAAAAGAGGGTAATAAGGTATCAGCATCCCATCCATCCGGAAAACTGACACTCACCTCAAATCCTGCGATAAAAAACTGATGTTCTATTCTCATTTCAATTGTCCTTTCAACAAACTGGAAAATACCCAAAAACCTTCTTTGGGCGCATAACGAAATGCAAAACGAATATTACGCTGAAAAGCACATGCCGTCTGCCATTTGCCGGCCAAAAGCGATTGTGACTTCCGCTGATGTCCGGGAATATACAAGCCAAAATTTCCGCCCCTCCAGATAATATCAAGTAAAGGGGATGAATCTGAAGCTACCTCCTGATAAGGAAGATACGCCACTGGAAGTCCCAGATGTTCCACCAAAAATGCATGTAGCAACTGCTGCCATCTGTCCATTCCCAATTTTAATGTAATCTTTTTCATTTCTTCAGATTCCACCTCATCATGCAACTTATAGCAACTACGGGCCATATCGCACAACTGACGCAATCCGATTCCCCATCCCAAAGCATGCTTTAAAATATGTAAGCTCTGAAGCAGGAGATTCAATACAGGAGAAGGAATCCTTACATCCTGTCCTCCTTCCAATCTCATGTGATTATATCCATATTGCTGTTCCAGCTCTTTTGCATAACGTTGTAAAAAAGGATTATGCAAATCCAGCAAGCACGTATGATGCTCCACTTCTACTCCCTTCCATGCGTAGGTCACACTCTGATCGGCTTGTACCTTTCCTCGCAAGCCACACTGACGGATAAGAGAAAAAGCTTTTTCAAACATCTGCCGGCTATCGAAATAAAAATCAATATCCCCACATTCGCGTAACAAAGGGTTCTCATATAACGAGGCAATTCCTTGCCCCTTCTGTAATACAGGCTGAACTCCGCTTTCGGTAAACCATTGCACCAATAATTCCAACGCCTTGTTCATCTGCATATTTTTACGCTCAATAGCATCTGTTTCTGCCATCCAGCGAACCAGCAGTTCTTCTGCCGGTAAAAAATGTTCAGGCAAATGCTGTATTCCCTGAAAAACAATTCCGGTAACAGTCTGCTGCCTTGACAAAAGGTACAAGTTCTTCCACTCCCCTGCAGACATTGGAAAACAAGACAACTCTTCTATCTTGCTCTCCCATAACCCTGCTCTCAACAACACAAGTAATGCTTTCTGTACCTTCTTCATATCTTTTTCACAATAAAACCTTTCCTAACCAATCAATCCAAAAGCCTGCCAGTCTGCCAACTGCTTCTCCAAATCACGGCGGGCCACCTCTGCATCGACTTTATATTCCTGACACAAGCGTTCTGTCAGTTCATCCAAAGTGTTACACCCATCAGCTACACACTGCCATATCCATGCTGCCGTCTGATTCAAGCTATACACTTTACTCATATTTACATTACCTGCGCAGGCATCCACAATCATGTAGCGATTGCCAATCTTACGCAGTTGAATTCCTTTACGTATCTCTATCTTATCCATATCAAAGCTATTAGAATTTTTTACCCATAAAAATGGACATGGCCGTAAGCCATACGATTTTAATATCCATCCATAAAGAGCGGGTACGCATATATTCCAAATCCATTCTAAGACGTTCCAGCATTTTTTCCATCGTATCAGTGTAGCCGTTGTAAAGAGTCGCTTTAGAAAAAAGCCCCGGACGCAAACGATACAACAACTCATAATCCGGATTGATGGCCTTAATCTTATCCACGAAATATTTCCGTTCCGGACGTGGCCCTACAAAACTCATTTCTCCTTTCAGCACATTCCATAGTTGCGGTAATTCATCCAGATGATGCACTCGTAGAAAACTTCCAATTCGGGTCAGCCTCCGGTCATTTTTCTGGCAAAGAGCCGGTTTTCCATCCGATTCCGAATCGACCGACATCGATCGAAACTTATACAAAATGAAAGGCTTTCCACCATACCCGATACGTTCCTGACTAAAAATCACTGGTCCCCCATCCTCATGCTTGATTAACCAGGAAATAAGTAAAAACACCGGAGAAAAAATAATCAAGGCTATCAAGCTTACAATTACATCAGCCACACGTTTCACTCTGCAAGCCGTAACCGACATCCCCGCACTCGGATAATAATAATGGTCATTTGCCACATAAGCCATCATGGCTTTGGACATGACATCTTCTTTGTTTACATTTTTCATAACTCCAAGTATATGGTTAAACATTTATCAATCATACATTCCTTCGTAAACATGTCACGATAACGTTTAGTCGCACCTTCCGAAAATTTCCGATAGACCTCCTCATTTTCCGTTACCGCTTCAATTGCCCGGGCTAAATCTTGCGCATTCCCCGGTTCCGCATTCATCCCCGATACGCCTTCTTCATTCACCCAGGACACTCCTGAATGAGGTATTCTGGTAGCTACCAAAGGCTTTCCGCACGACATTGCTTCTATCTGCACAATACCAAACGCTTCTGTTTTCTGCACACTGCTCATGCAAAACACATCGCAGGCTCCGTAATAGGCAGGCAGTACCTCGTCGCTGACTCTCCCTAATAGTTTTACCTTTTCCTGCAAATTCAAGGAAACAATTTCCTTCTGCAGCTCTTCCTTCAAAGCCCCGGATCCCCCAATCAGCACCACAAAATCATCCTTCAAATATTTGGCTGCCTCCACTAAAAAACGATACCCTTTATAGGCTACTAAACGACCAAGTGAAAACACGATTTTCTTGCCCGGATACTCACTTCTGAGGGCCTTCACCGCTTCCGGTACAGGTTGCATCGGTTCTACTCCGATAGGCAGACAGACCGTCTTATGCTGCACGTGTTGTAAAAAAGGCGATTCTGCCAAATAGACGGGAGAAGTTCCCACAATCACATCAGCACGCTTCAACAGCCATTGCTGCAAAGGATAATACAGCTTCAGCAACATCTTTTGCTTTTGAATGTCACTGTGCCAATGAAGCACTACTTTTCCTTTATATCCAGAAAGGAACAAGGCCAAACAAGCCATAGGGTCAGGATGATGTACATGAATTATATCATACTTTCCACAAATTTTACGCAAAGTGAAAATCATGGAAGGCGAAATCATCGTTGCACAAGCTTTAACCCAAGTATGGGTGCAAATCAGCTGTGCATGCTCATTCAGCAAGATAATCCGGTCCTCCCCTTCCTCTGCTGCACACAGCATGTGACATTCGATTCCCCTTTCGGACAGTCCTTTCATTAAATCAAATGCAACTTTCTCAACTCCTCCACGTATGGGATAGAATTTTCCTAGTTGCAATACTTTCAGATTTTCCACATTCATAGACTTCAATTTATTCCCCGGAAATACCACTTCCAACACATTTGTCGGCCGGCATTCACTTACACCTTCTCAAGATGTCCGGTACGTTTCCGAATTAATTCAGGATAATTCCGTCGTAAATATCCCCCTACACTCTTTTCATTCAGGCCCAACCGCTGTGCAATTGACTTCAAGGTTTCCGTAGAAGTTGTATACAAGCGTATAGCTTCCGCATACTTTTCTTCACTCCGCAGTAAAACCTTTTTACCGTTATCAGTTCTTTTCATTCCTTGTTGCAAAGCCAGTTCCGACTCATATTTCCGAAGATAATTTCTGAAAGTTTCCGGATTAAGATGAAACTCGGCTGCTACATGTGCCACAGGACGCGGATTCTCTTTCAAACTCTCGATTGCTTCCTGGTATTTAGCCGCAGTCGTCTTCATTCTACGACGTTCACGGCACAAATTCGTATGTTCGTCTGTCGGTTCTGTAATTCCAGCACGCTCCACCACCAGTTCCTTATGCCATTTATGCAAATAGGCACGAAAACCTTCAGCAGGTACCCCCGTACGTTTCACAATCTCTTTCAGCGTCAAAGAAGTGTTCTTATAGAGTTGCAATGCCTCCGCATATCTTTGTTCCGTTTGAGGCCAAGGTCTGTAAATACGTCCATTCCCTGTCAAATCACCTGTTTTTTTCCGAGCATTCATCGTAGCCTTACGCTGCATCCTTTTCTGCTTCAGTATATTTTTATGATAAAAACGCAGATGCTGCATAAACCCTCCTTCAGACACCTGGCACAAGTCGGCAATTTCCGGAACCGTATAGTTTGTATCCTTATACAGACTTACCGCCTCGGCATATAGCTCTACACATTCCGGACGAGCCCCACGCCACACATTATCATTGATTCCCAACTGACGGCGTACTTTTTCGCGCCACACCAACGTATCTTCATAATGGATGCGCATAAAATTTGCCAGCGACGTACCATCCAGCCCGAACTTACGGGCCACTTGCGACAAATTCAAGTCAATATAATCCAACGAATCACAGGCAGCCACCGCATCTTTATACTTGGCATGCGCATTTACATTCTGCTGCCCTACAGCCTTTATCTTGATTACCTCCGGCTGTTTTCCATCGGCTGAAATATGATTCCTGCGCAGCACCAGTTCACGCCAGTATCGCCGTAAGTAATTCCCCAAGCCTCCCACAGGCACATTACATTCTTCAGCAATGGCAGACAAAGACATGTCGGTATCTGCATAAAGCTCTACCGCCTTCTCATATTTACAATGTAAGGCATGTCGGCGCAACAGCACAACCTTCTGTCTGTTCGTCAAAGAAACGGCTTCTCCCTCGAAGCCTAACAAAGGATTCATAGTGATTAGTCTACGCAGTTAACCACGTTTCGTCAGTTCGTCGTACAAACGGATATAGTCAGAATAACGATCTTCTTTTTTAAAATGCATCAATGCATATTCCCGACACCGGCTTTGATAATAAGACTTACCCCGCTGCCGTATCATTCGTGCTGCTTCCAGCAACTCCTTATAATTACCCTGCTCCACAATGAAGCCTGTCTCATCCGTCACAGCTTCTACACTTCCTCCTGTCCGGTAAGTTACTACCGGAGTACCGCAAGCTATCGCCTCCATATTGACCGTAGGATAATTATCCTGCCAGGTAGGATTAATAAACGCGTCGGCTATGGAGTACAGTCCGGCCAATTGCTGTATATTCTCTGTCCGGGCTATTCCGATGATATTTTCCGGTAATCTCTTTCTTTCTTCCGGTTTGATTCCCACCAGCACAATCAGTTCTTCTTTCTTCAGAAGAGCAGCCATCCGAATAAAATCATCCAGTCCCTTTTCCCGGCTCCAGATACTGGCTACCCCCAGCAACACATGCTTATCGCCCAGCCCATATTTCTCCCTTACTTCCTGTGCATCATACACACGAAACACCTCCGTATTAATACCATTATGAATCACCTGGAAATTATATCCGCAGAAAAAAGACTGCTGCATCTCCGACTTTATCCAATTGGATACCGGTACAATCACCAGTTTGTCTTGAGGCATGGAAGTAAAAGCCTCCTTCTTATCAAGATAGTTCTGCCGACTACGGTCTACCCACAAACTTGCCGGGAATTCCTTACGCTGAGGACACTCTCCGCACCCACTTTGCCAACGGTTACAATTCACATAAGAATAATAATAACAATGTCCCGTATAAAGCCAGCAGTCGTGTACAGTCCACACTACCGGGATATTGCATTTTGACAAATACTCAAACAAAATCCGGTAATTCAGGAAATAGCCATGAATGTTGTGTATATGAATCACATCCGGCTGAATCCGTTCAATCTGTCGGATAAATTGCCGAGTAGCCAATGAAGAAGCCAGTCCATGACGGTCAAACAAGCGCGTTTCCAGCCCATGCCATGCCACACTCCATTTGCTACCTATCGGCACCAGCTTTGAACGGCAAGGCTTTATGCCATCACGTCCACGACTGTAAGCAATGTAACTCCGCCAGCCGTTCTGCATAGCCAGTTCTCCAATTTCCTGCATGATGCGCCCCGTAGAAGTAGAGACACGCAGCACCGGATTTATCTGAAGCAATGTTTTCATTTTGCAGTTATTGAAGTAAACAAGCGAATCCATTGTGACATGACCGCCTCTTCTGAATAAGTGTCCACCACTTTTCGGGCATTCTGCGACAACATTTTCCGATAAGCCTCATCCGACATCATTACCATCATGGCATAGGCCAACGCCTGAATATCTCCATTCGGAACCAACAAACCGTTTATTCCAGGCTGAATAATATCTTTTGGGCCACATTTATAGTCAAACGACACAACGGGAAGTCCGCAGGCCATCGCCTCAATCATGACCATCGGGAATCCCTCATAATTGGAACTCATCACCAGCAGATCACTCTTCACGTACTCTTCTCCTATCTGTTTGGTAGGCTGATGAATCTGGAGCGAATCTTGCAGCCCCGCCTTGTCAATCATTTGCTGCAGCATCTCCTGCCATTCTCCTTGCCCAAAAATATCCAGTTTCCAGTCAGTAAACTTTCCAGTATGCTGTACCAGCTGCCAGGCCTGAATCAGACGGTCAAACCCTTTCTGGTAATCCAGCCGTCCCACCGCAATCACCCGTTTATTCATCACATCCGAATAAGTATCACTTACATGCATAGCAGCATTGGGAATTACTTCAATGTTCGGCAAATTTCCCCAATACCCCCTATCTTCATTGGTCAACACCACAAACTTGTCAAAACGACGTACTATCTGTTCATCCTGCCGTGTACGCAGTTTATCAATCCAACCAAACAATCCTCTCCGCCCATACTGCAAGCGGAAAAACTTACAATAATGCAGCTCCAGCACTTTCCTGCTTCCATCCTTTATATCCGGGATAAACGAAGATTCAGAAGGGTAAAGCGACACCACAATATCCGGTTTCTCTTTCAAAAGCAATGCTGTCAACTTCCGTTTATGCTCCTTTCTTTTACGGAGATAGCCGGTTATCTTTTTCCATGCTCCTTTTCCATTATCCTCCGAGTAATTGATTCCCAAATCTGTCATGCGTACCTTCTCCGGAAACGGATAAAAAGGAGGACGTTGGTTCTGGTCAGTAGTAACCACAGAAACCTCCCATCCAGGAAGTTGTGAAAGGTAAGTAACCTTATTCAGGAGCACTCGTTCCATCCCTCCGGGATTATACGTGGAGTGGGTGCAGTAGATGATTTTCATGACTCTATTAACTCTTTATTATCTTCGTTCGCAGATGCTGCTAAACATAGGAATGGTGCAAAAACAAGAAATATATCAGTTGATACCTTGAGCCATACAATGAAATTTATTAACAAAAAGATAATAAACATATCCCTATACGGCTTTATCTTACTGGCACATACCTGACATACTTTCACAAAGAAAAATGAGAATGTAATTAAACCAGTAAGCCCAAAATAAAATAAGAAACGTGAATATCCTACGTCTGTACCCTTATAAAAACCAGTCCATACTTTACCTACATAATAGGGATCAATAGTTGTTGGAGCCATGTGCCCATCTCCAACAAGCCAGGTCCATACATTGTTCGGAAAAATAAACTGGGCAGCTAATTGATTATTAGAACGTACTTCCCAATGTCCGTTCTCAACCAAACTGAAAAAACCTTCAAATCCAAACCGAAAATAATTTTGCCATTGCGGACTGAAGTTATATAATCCCACAGCGACTATTATGCTTACGCACATTCCAGCAACAACCCAACCCGTCAATTTTATCCGAGCGTATTCAGAAATATCTCTTTTTAAATAACACGTATAAAACAAATACACAAGCGACAGTCCAACTCCCACTATAGTTGTTCGACCAATAACACTTCCTATACTAGTTATAACACAAAATGCAGCTAAAAGCAATGTGATATAAAATTCCCCCTTCTCCTTCTGTGCTGCTTTAGGCAACAGAAAAGCAATCATTACCAACAATGTAGAGAAACGGGTACCAGCTACATCTAATGCACAGCCCAAACCGTAAAGACGGTTTTCGTTTTTACCCATAAAGCCTTCGCCATCCAATATACTATCAACAACCATCTTAACCGCTGGAATTGTATCAATGGCAATTGCTAAAAAACACTGTAACACCCCTACCGAGATAAGATAGGCACAGACATTTTCCACCGTCACTGTTCCATGAGTAAATTTAATGACATTCACCACAAAATATGCTGCCGCCAGCCAAACCCACATGGATACCACATATCCCAGATAAGAGTCATCCGGCGTATTATTTAACACCATCGATATCAAACTAGCCAAAGAAACTAACGCTGCCCACAATGATACTGAAAAAATACCTTTATCAATCTGCGCACTTCTATTTCTCGCTAATTTCATCAATAAAAGAATTCCTCCCATGGCTGCCAACATCATTTTTGTATTGACCGTCGGCAAAAAAGTAGGATAAAATGGAAAGAAGAAAAAACTGGTGAGAACAAGAGTCAACAGCACTTGTACTATTTTCATATTTTCTAATTTATCGTATTGACACGTGGAAATTTATTTCCAATAGATACTACAATTTTATAGACAATTATTTTTTATACATAATGCTATAAAGAAAACGTAGAACAATCCAGTCGTGCAATGTCACTAGCCAAAACTGACCATGAGCAGCACAAGCCTCCACCAAACGTATTCTTAACGAAACTTCTTTACTGTCCCATATATGATTGTTTGATTCAGGATACCATTCTTGCCAAAACGGATATAACTTACTGGTATGTCCTGCTAAAAATGGCCACTTCATCAAAAGCATAAATGAATACCCTTCTTCACGCCATGCTCCATGATAGCGTTTTTCAAGAAATGAAAGCACACGGTCTGAATTATATTTCAATTCAATCAAATGCTTCGGTTTGAAAACGTTTGTCATTGATGCACTATTGGAAACATAATGGTATAAAGCCTTTCCCACATACGCCACCCTATGCGCGTATGAAAAAAGAAACATCATTGTCATATCCTCACCCATAGCATATCCAGCCGGAAATGTAATGTGGTGATCTATATATAGACTACGCTTAACTAGTTTATTCCATACATTATATTTCATCCGTCCATGAAGCATCCCTTTTAAAGCAGCTTCCGGTGTATCATAAGAAGGTTGCCGCATATAACGTTCATTGTTAGGGTAAGAGACATAATAATCACTCCAAACAACATCTGCCTTTTCTCGATATGCTGCTTCGTATAGTGTTGACAGCAAATCTTTTTCTACAAAATCATCGCTATCACAATGAAATACATATTCTCCTTTTGCTACGGCAAGACCTGTATTACGGGCTGCTGGAAGTCCTTTATTTTCAGCATGAGTCAGAACTTTCACATAACTACTTCGTTTTGGATAGTCGGCAAGCACTTTGTGCAATACATCGATGCTGCCATCGGGTGAAGCATCATCTACAAAAACATACTCAACATCCGTCATCGTCTGCTCCATAAGCGACCGTACGCATCGCCCTATGAACTTCTCAACCTTATAAACCGGTATAATAACCGAAACCTTATATTCCATATTCTCTTTTCTTTGTATTCATAATTATCCCTTATAGGATATTTTCAGGAAACAAACTCCTTATATTTAAAAACAAATAATAAGCATATATAATCACCAAGCTGGCAATATTTTATAAATAAGTTTAAAGAGAAGCGGAAGTTTACATAATACAAACAACTCTATCTGTTTTCTTCTATTAAAATATTCCTCCATATACTTAATCTGAGAATGCTCCACAGATTGAATATTTCTTTTATTATCATCAAAGAAACCAGCAGGATAATTTTGAGGATATTTTGCCACAATCCTCATTACAGCCAATCCTACAGCTAGATATATATTTCGTTGTTTATTTAATGCAGCATGATACTCTGGATGAGACTCCACAAATTGCAAACGCTCCCAACGGGCTGCAATTCTATCAAAAGACTTTTTACACATATTGTGCAAATCAAAAGATAAACAAATGCTTCCTTCACGATGCCTATAGTAATAGAATTCAGACGGATTATATAGAATCGTTTTCGCATGATGGAAAATAGCATGCATAATAGAGGTATCTTCATCTAAATTACGCCCAATAGGAAAAGCAATCCCATTGAATAAAGATGTACGATAGATTTTATTAAACATATAACTTTTCCAATCTTCATCATCTAATATGCGTAACACCGCATTTGTTTTTTCTATGACTGCATAATCAGCAGAAATTGTATAATTGTTTCTATGAGAGATTTTTCCATTAATAAAATCAGCTACCCCATAAACTATTATATCGATATTCTTGTTTTTAAGGATATTATCCATTAAAATCGCATACGTATCAGGGTGAATAAAATCATCTGCATCTACAAAAGTAACATATTCTGTATCACATAGCATTAATCCTTTCTGCCTAGCAACGGAACTTCCATTATTTTTTGTATGCACAACTTTAAACCTACAATCATTATAAGCTATTTTATCACAGATTTTTCCAGTAGAATCAGTACTGCCATCATCTACCAATATAACCTTAAAATGCTCATAAGTTTGTTTTCTTAAACTATCTAAACATTCTTCTAAATAATCTTCTATATTATAGCAAGGTACAATTACTGATAAACAATATTGATTATTCTGCATTGTGGTTAAATTATAAAATTAAATATGATCTCCCTAAAGAAAATAAGATATTTTATATTGCCAACCATTTCTCACAAAGCGTTCTTTCAGAAGTAAACTCTTCACAGCTGTCAGGATTGAACCATATTTTAGGACCGATAACAATCTTCTCAGGATATGCATTCAGGAATGCACTCCACCAACTGTAAGTGCTGTTGGATATGATATTGTGTTTGCAGATACTCATCAACTGCATGTCAAAATGACTACCCCATCCACTTGCAGGATTTCCTTCAACCAATGTATAATCAAAATCTTTAAAATGTTTTTTCACCCATTCCGGATTATCTGCAAAGACATAAAACTTAGGATGATTTACCTTTTCAGCCATTAAGCGGACCGCCTTTTGATAATATTCCACAGGACACGTATTCTGATACCAAACGCGCTGTGCATAGTCCTTTCCTTTACGAACATGGATGGCAACAGACTCACACTCTTCCATCTCTTTTTCCAACTCCCGGTTCCGTTCATCAGTAAAAGGCCGGAAGGTGAAACAGCGTATCACATCATTTTCTATAGATTCCACCATCTTGGCATTCTGAAATACTCCTATGATATATTGATTTTTCCTATCGCTAACTGGCAGATTGGCATCAAAAGCTGTTGGCATATTGACTACGCCGGAAAGAAACGGAAGATATTTCCTGCGAATCTTAGATAAGAAATCAGGACCTCCACCCAATTTCAGCACATCCCAGAAAGAAGCCTGATCTATCCTTGCCTTCGGGAAGATATCATTCCAGTCTACCTTCTCATGAGCTAATTTAGCCGAATGATAAAAATCAACTTGTACATGATAACCTTCATGTTTCAAAAAAAGGTAATAACTATATTGAAACATCCGATTAGCGAGACCACAAGCCATGTTAACAATAACTTTCATAATTCAATAATGTCAAAAAAACAAACAGTCGTAGCGAAGTAAATTTATTTGGACACTCCATTTTTTAAAGGACACTAATGTGAAGGAAACAATTTTCGAAATAAAAATTTTAAGTCCTTTTCCATTATCAATAGCCATCTACATACTTTTATATTGATAGCCGCAAGAACTATCTTGTCTCTCAAAGAGAGAGGAAATTTCTGACTTTTTCTTTGTATACCTTTGACCCAATCCTCTGTAAAATCTATCTGGTAACGTAAACCAATCATACCTCCTAAATAAGCCATCAACCATTTGAAATGTGCTTGTTCTATGCCTGAATATTCAGGCAAGGATGTTAAAATCTTACCAACCTCAAGAATCATCAATTTTTCATAGGCATAAGAATTTCGATGTTTGAGTTGTACACTTTCTGGATTCTGACGATTATAAAGATACTTATATTGTGGTTTACAAATTATTACTCCTGTAATATTTTTCAGAACTCTAATATTTGTTAGAAAGTCACCTCCTACTTTAAAACAACTAGGAACTCCCAATACATAGTCATCAAACAAACAACGTCTATATAACTTTCCCCAAACTGCCAATAAACGAAAACTCAACAATAGCTCCGCATAGTTTACCATAGTAAATTTACCATCGTATTGATTTTCAAAAGCAACGATATCAACATCATCTTTTACGTAAGAGAACATGCAAGTTAATGTATCGGGCATAATTTTATCATCAGCATCTACAAAATATAGATACTTACCACTTGACATACGAACCCCCTTTGCTCGAGCAGCCATCTCTCCACCGTTTTCTTGATGCACCACCCTTACTCGCTCATCCTTCAATGCATATCCATCACAAATAACTCCAGATGAATCTTTACTACCATCATCAATCAATAAACATTCAATATCACTGAATGTCTGTGATAAAATACTTTCTATACATTCTCCAATATATTTCTCTGCATTATAAACAGGAACTATCACAGAAATTATAGGATCCATAATTATTATATGTGTATATGTTTATTTATTACTCATTAGTATTTACTAAAGATGAATAAACGAATCAAAATTTAAATCACTAAATGATAATTATATTTCAATTTCTATTTAAGTACAAAGTTAAGTACCTTATAATCCATTGCATAATATATGTAATACATATAACCAGCATTCTCAAAAAAACGTAAATCATTAGTTACATCAATTGTATAAGAATTCTTTTTCTCTAGCATCATAGCCCTAATTTTACCTAAAAATGTCAATGGCTCCGATGATATCTCCACCTTATGCAAAGGTTCATTTATTACTTCCCGAAAAACATAATATTTATAATCAGCATTGTAATAAATTTCATTTTCACTCTTATAGTTATCAAACTGCTTAATAATGCTTTCTTGAGAATCTGGAAGAATAGCAGTAATATAATTACGATCTTTCCCATTGGATTTTAACAATGAAAATCCTTCGTATACCCAATCCTCAAAGTCAATCAAATATGTATATCGAGAAAATAATAAATTTGATTTACGGAATCTAAGCATGTCAATATAACTACGATTGACTATTGTATGATTTATAACCTCACTATTTGCTAATTCTGTATATGTATTAAATGCAGACTTCCTATAATTATATATGGGATAATAAAGCAATAAACAAACTATAGATAACAAAATACTATATACTAACTCAATCTTTTTTATTCGAATAGGATTACTAAAATGTAACAATAACCTCAAAATAAGAATTAAAGAGAATAATTCAATGCACGTTAATTGACGTTCTCCTGAATAAGTTATGAAGACTAAAAAAGCACTGAATATAATACTCCATATATAAATAAAGTTTACTTTATAGAAATTGCAAATTTGCGCCCTGTCTTTGACCCACAATATTATAGACAACACAATTGCGATAATCATTAATTTAGTATCTGTAAATAACCTAGCAAAATTAGATAAAGATGATATAAACCCAGACGCACTTTGCGCTTTATCAACTCCCTCTAATCTAAGAAAATTACCTGGGGCAAAGACAACAATTGCTGTTCCAATCCACAATCCTATAACAAAATAAGGAATTGTACCTTTGAATTCTTTATAATGAAAACAATAATATAGAAATAAGGCTCCACTAATACCAATAGTAAAACTTTCTTGCAAACTTCCTGCTAATATCGAAATGATGAATACAACAACATTTCCCAATCGATTATACTTATGCCTTTTTATATACTCGTAAAATATCAATAGATATATGACAGCACATGAAGTCCATAAATAATTTATGCACATAGCTATTGACCCCAAAAAGATTTGTCCAGGATAAGGCATTAATACAAATAACATAAAAATAATTAAATACTTATCCCAGGCTTGGTAGCCGATATATTTTCTAGATAATTTCAATAAGCCATAAAACATTAATGTAAAGATCAATGAATTGAATATTTTGAAAACATTCATTCCTAGAACACCACAAAAATAGGAAGTTAAAGTGTGAACAATTATTCTACCATTATGCGTTGTGTAAGCATGGAGCTGACTACAAATAGCATCACTAAAACTGTTTACAAACTGGCCATTTCCGTTAGCATTTACTCTATAGAAGCAATACCAAAAGTCATCACCAATTAAAACACTAAATTGGTTTAACACATAAAAGGCAACAAAAACTATAACAATAAATATATAGTCCCCTCTTCTCATATCTCTGATATTAAAACAATTTCTTTTTACCGTTGTACTCCCGCACAATATAAACAGGACGATGTTTTGATTCATTGAATACTCGTCCCAAATATTCTCCCACGATGCCTATTGACAGCAATTGGATACCTCCTAAAAAGAGTATCAATACTACCAATGTCGGAAATCCCTGAATTGGATCACCCCAAATCAATGCTTTAACCAAATGAAAGAGCATTAATCCAAAAGAAAGGATTGCAATTATGAACCCTAATATTGAAGAAAAACGCAAAGGCGTCGTCGTGAAAGACGTTATCCCCTCTATTGCTAAATTAAAAAGACTCCAGTAATTCCAGGTTGATTTTCCAGCTACTCTATCTTTCTGTTCAAAATCTACTGAAGTTTTCTTAAAACCAATCCAACAAAACATTCCTTTTGTATATCTTTCAGATTCTCTTAAAGATTTGAGTGCTTCAATACAACATCTATCCAATAATCTAAAATCTCCAACATTTTGTAGAATTTCAATTCTCGTCGTTTTCTGTAATAACGAATAAAATAATAATGATGCTTTTTTCCTAATCCACGATTCCTTACCTCTAGTTATCCTTTGGGCATAAACATCTTCATATCCCTCTTCCCACTTCTCCAACATTTTTAAGATAACATGCGGTGGATGTTGTAAATCCGCATCCATAATCACCATACAATCTCCTGTAACATAGTCAAACCCTGCCAGCATAGCATTTTCTTTTCCAAAGTTTCTGGATAAATCTACGTACGATACTCTCATATCCCTTTGACGCAAGTCCTTAATCACAGATAAAGTATTGTCACGAGAGCCGTCATTAATGAAAAGAACCTCCCAATCATAAGATTGACACGAATTCATGACTTTTACCAATTCAGTATAAAGCAGGGGTAATGAAGCCTCTTCATTATAACAGGGCACTAATACGGATATTTTCTTCATAATTTTTTAGTTTTAAATACGAATCGCACTAACAAGAAATTTATCGGTATTACGATTAAATATACAGGAACAGGTGCATAATTCTTTGCCACTCCCACCCATATAAAAAAGTTCAGAAAAAGGAGATGTAAGATATAATTAATCAAATGACAAACAATAAAGCCTATCCCCTTGTTCATTGTTGCTTTTGATCGAAAAGTAAATACGCTTGTCAAATAAAAATTACATATAAAACTTATGACATAACCAATAGTGTAAGCGAGCCACACTAAGATAAAGCGATTCAGTAATAAATATATTCCATAGTGTATGCCTGTCGCTAAAGTACCGACTATGCAGAAACGTATAATTTCTTGATACTTATGTAACATCTTTTTGAAAGATTATGCGCTTGCAATATAATGAAAGAAACAAGTAGCGCTAATATGAAAATTATCAATGGTTTTACATAAGAGATATAATTATCGTTATTCCCCAAAAAATTCTTCATCTGATGGTAATAAGATAAAATGAAAATATGTAAGATATAAATATATGCAGAATATTTCTTTCCGATGACACTTAAAACGTTTTCCTTCTGTACTTTTACAACCAAAGCGTAACAAAAAATCATAATAGACAATAGAGAAGTCAGCAGATAATGATCTCTGACATATATTAGACCCCAATATTTATATAGAGACACTTCAAGACACTGCAAAATAAGTCCTATAACAAAAATATAAACCAAAGTTTTCTTTTTGAATAGAGCAAAAATCGATTTATTATAATTATAAATATACATTCCAAGCAAGAAATATGGCAATGAAGTAAATAGAAAATTACGATATAACCAAAACTTCGGGAAAAAACTCAAAATGTAATTTCCAATCAATAAAAATGGAATAAGATAGAATAACTTGTCTCTTATCTTATAACAGATAGATAGAATCACCAACACATTGATTAAAGAGAAAAGATACCATAAATGATCACCTGCAATCGGAAAATTGAAAATAAGCATTTTATCCCATCTGAAAGTAATCAAATAATCCAGTTTTTTATCGGAAACTATAAAATAAAAAATACTAGAAAAGAAAGTTAGTCCCAGAATTTTCTTACAGTAAACCTTAATCTTCTTCTTATCTATAACATTTTGATAATAATATCCCGATATCAACAAAAATAGTGGTACTGCAATACGGCAAAAAGCAACCACATAATCACCTGCTACAGAAGGGTAGCCTGTATGTATACATATAACCAATAAAGCTGCCAATGCCTTAACTATGTCTATTGAAAAATTACGTTGCATAAATTCTGCAGCTTTAAATCGGTTATCATACATTTAGTAGCAAATTACATTATCTTTGCTTCCTTAATTTTGATCTGCAAGAACATCCTATTTCAGGTAAATTCTTCCAACAGTATCCTTACAACATCTTTTTTTTCATTGAATTCCATCCATAATTATCACAAAAACCTAAATTTTTGCAAACACAACTTTCTCCTATAAAGAAAAAATAAAAGATAAGCAATAGGAGGAAAATAAATGAAAAAGAAAAACAATATATTCTTTTTAAAAGAATCTGGCATATATTTTATTTTTCCCCCGATATAATTTATATGCTCACTATAAAAATCATGATAGTTTCTAATGGTCATTAAATGAATAAAAAATAAACGACTATAATAGTCATTCAATAAATAATCAAATTTGGAAAATGAATAATTATATTTTTCCTTCAATTGATTTAGACTACCTAAAATCAAAGATAGATGAATATTAAAACCGTTAGCACTCAAAGCATATTTAAATAATTTATATCCTTCTTCATCATTATAATAGTATCCTAAAATAGGTACAAATTTTATAGCCTTTATACATTTCAAATACCGCAAAACAAAGTCTGTATCTTCTCCAATTCGCAATGAACTGTCAAAATAAATTCCTTCATTTATAATAAAAATCCTTTTAAATAATTTGGCCCAACACGTCATTAAGTAAATCGAACATAACTGCTCATCCATAAAAGGTAAATCATCACCTATTTCTACCAATCGTTCCGGAGGGAAGAAAGATATTTTATCATTGATATAATATGCACCAGAAACTACCAAATCAGCTGAATCCGCTTTTTCAATCAATATTTCTAAAAACGAATCTTGTACATAATCATCTGTATCAATAAATGTCAACCATTCCCCACGTGAGTAATGCAAACCATAGTTTCTAGCAGAACTTACTCCCCCATTCTTTTTATGAAATATTTTAATTCTCTGATCTATAGCAGCATATTTTTCACAGATTTCACAAGATTTGTCTGTACTTCCATCATCTATTAGCAGTAACTCCCAATTACAGAATGTCTGATTTAGAATACTCTTAATGCATCTATTGAGAGTTCTTTCTGAATTAAAAATAGGAACTATGATAGAAACCAAAGGATTCATTTTTCAAAATTTATTTTAAAAAACGAGATTGATTGATTCTGCAGAATAGATAATTTACTTTGCAGCTCATCATAATCAACCGACTGTAAATTTTCTTTATATTCATCTGAAGATAAAATCAATCTGTCTTGTAAAGAAAATAATGATAAAAGAGAATAGAATCGACTCAATCCTCTCTCTTTATTTCCCATAGCCAAAAACTGTTTTCTAAAGATAACAGAAAAGACACATCCGTGAAAAGAGTCCGTCAACACAAAGTCTGCATCATCAAAACTACGAAGCCATTGTTCTACCGGCATTTTCACACGCTTCTCCAAGGGAAGATTTTCATCATCAACATCACCATCTATCCAAAAAGGAGTCAATTCTTTCTCTTTAGCTATGTGCTCAACAAGGTCTTCTTTTTCTTTTGTCCGATCTAACATATAGACCAGCATATTGCCTCGAGAAGGTTGTGTTTTGCTTTTCTTTATTAACTCTCTGTAATCTTCAGCAGAAAGTAGTAAGGTCGGATCAAGCATTTGAACTGCTTGTATGCCAAAACATTCTTGGCAGAGCTTAATGCCAGATGTTTCTCGCACGGATACAGCACTAAATTTCTTTAGCAGAGACGAGCAAATTTCTCGCTGCTCTTCTGTATATTCACAATAATCTACGCCGAATGAAGCAGCGTATGCTACGCGCTTGATATTCACATCGCTTAAAAAAGACAAAAATGCTTCTTCTATTGGTCGAAAATATAACGGGCGCCACACTTGATCGCTACCGACAACAATCACATCGAAACGAGAAGCAATTTTAGCCGTCCATTTTCTTCGTAAGTATTGATGAATATATTTATGTATAAATCTGTCAGTATGTTGTCTGACGATTTGATAAGGAGCTTTAAATATTGCGATTTCCTTGCCCAATACAAAACGTTTGAATAAACGTTTGAATAAAGCTATTGGATATATAAGATAGTAAGAACGACCATATTGTGGCTTTGTTAACACCCGAACTTCATGCCCCATACGTTCTAACACATTCTGTAAGGCATAACATTGCAGAATACCACCATAATTCGCATGCAAAGGCAAAGTCAATATCGCAATCTTCATATTTAATTTACTATTCAAAAAAGTTATCTATGTACTATTTTTCTTACGATATCATATCCATCCTTACCTAGGATATTTTTTGCCGTCTGCTTAATCGTATTCTTGAATGTCAACTTGGGGTCTGAAATAATATTCAGTATCTGCTCCAAAGCTTTACTCTCATCTTCAGTTTGGGTAAAGACCTCTAATATCATCGGCTTGTCCGTAATTTCCGGAGTGAGAAATCTATCTATTACTGCATTGAATTCACTTTTATTGTCAGCCGTAAGATATTCATACCCAAGATTAGTAGTATAATCTTTTACTAACTTACGTGACATATTACCATAGTGACCGGCAGCAGCTACATATTTGTCTGCTTCTTCTCCTAAAAAATAGCAAGGATGGTTGTAATTGCGAAATTCATTGCCTTTTCCATTATTGATAAGAAGAATACGCACATTATTACCCACATGTCTATTTCCCATTACATTCAAATCATAAAAGAAGGCCAAGTCCCCAAAAACTCCAATAAAAAGTTTTTCAGGACGTACAAAAGAAGCTCCCATCATAGTAGATACTCCTCCATCTATACCAAACCCTCCTACATTGCATTTGGCCTGTATGCCAGTTGGTAGCTTAAAAAAGTTCCATGACCTTAAGCTATGATATATACCAAGATGTAATTCACAATCTTTAGGAAGTCTATTGTACATCTGTTGCGCTATCCATATATTGCTGAAAGGAACTTCCGGAAGTTTTTCTTTAACAGCCTCAACCTCTGCCGTCATAGCATCCAGCAATTCCGTATGACTGGCATTATCCTCTGCATATCTTTCAAAGAATTCTTCATCAGGCATCATGAAAACACGCCGAAGATTACCAAAAGTATCGCGCAAAGCACCGTCAGGACTTACGCGCCATGTGTGAGTTGCATATATAGAGAATTGGTTTCCAGAAACTTCACCGATATGAATACATAAATCCACATTCGCTAAAGGAGAGTGCCATTGCTGCTGACCACACACAATCTGATAGTGAATCTCATACTTTCCACGATAACCGCTTGTATGATCACAAAGTACTACGGAATCATAAGTAGCACAGAATTTATCAACGGCTGTTGTAAGACGTTCTGAGAAATTAGCATGTGCCCCTACAAAAATAATAATTTTGCTATTTTGAGGAATTTCTGGCAGTTTCTGATCAAAGACCGTATAACGGAAAATAGCCTTGACTGGGGGAAGCTCCGTCACATTGAAATCCTGACTATATTGAGTATACATGTTTATATGTGCTGGTCCGCCGCCATTGAGCTTTAATGCCAGTATAGCCTTATTAGCTTCAATTTCACAAAAACGCTCATCCTCCTTATCTTTGACCATCGGAATAGTAACACTCTCCATCGCAATGTCATTCGGGAGATTCCGACGGTCAATCTGTTGGTCAATCAAATGGCCTACCTGATGATTTCCACGTGTCGAAGTAATTGCAAGTATCGGCAATTTTCTATAATATGCTTCTGTCATGCCGGGCATATAATTACGGGATGCAGTAGCCCCAGTGCAACTGATAACTACCGGTTCACCTGTCTCTGCCGCCATGCCACAAGCAAGATATGCAGCACTACGTTCATCAACGGATGACCAAATCTGAAACCAAGGGTCGTTTTCAATACTGACCACAAAAGTCATATTCGTCGTTCCAGGAGATACAATTACCCGATGTATACCGTGTGCCTTCAATAAGGCTATTACAATTTGAACATTACGCTCATTTGTATAATGCAAATTACTGCTCATATTTTTATTTCCAACGAGGATTTATAGTTCTTCCATTATTACATACAACCACTTGCCCTGAAATACATCCGGAGGCATCTGACAAGAGGAAGCATGCCGTTTCAGCAACTTCTTCCGGAAGATATACACGATTGGTAGCATTACATTCTAAAAATAAATTCCCATCAGTCTTTAACCCTGTCATATCAGAAGCTGTGATACCTGGGGCGACTGCATTGACACGTATACCATTTTTGACAAATAAACATGCAAGGCCCTGCACCATGCTATTTATAGCTGCTTTTGTAAAACCATAAGGACGTATATCTACAGTCTCACCAGTCTCCGAAGAAACAAACAACACATTGCCTTTTCTTTTTTCTTGTAACAAAAGTTTTGTGAAACTTTGGGTCAGGAAAAAACCTCCACGCAAATTTGTAGCTATCTGTGCATCGAACGTATCAGGAGTAACATCAAAAAATGTAGGTTCATGCAAGGAAATACCAGCATTGTTAACCAAACAATCTACCCCACCAAGAATCCTATCTGCATCATGAATAAACTTATCGAGGCTATCTGTTTTCTGGACATCCAAAGTAAGGTATTGACAACCTATTTGTTCAGCCTTTTCCTTCAATGTTTCTTCATTTCGTCCAGAAATCAACACCAATGCCCCTTCAGAAACGAATTTGGTCGCCATCGCAGCACCAAGTCCCTTTCCACCACCTGTAACGATAATTTTCTTACCTGATAAACGTCCATTAGGTTGAAGATAGGATATATCTGCTGTAATATTCTGAATTGGCGTACCATTCAAAACATATTTGAATCCTCGCTTAATATATTGTTTATATGACATGTAATACTATTTACTAATTTTTAATTTTGATAACAGATGTGATACTTTCTTATATATTATTTCCCGTTCTACATGTTCTAATCCTAATATATTTATTGTCAGCAAAGAGGAAATCAAACCGACTATACATGATATGCACAAGCGAAGAAATCCCGGCTCTAAATAACGTATAACCAATAATGGAAAAATGAATGCAACGATAGAGACTATCACTACTCGAAAAATGACATCAAATAAATATAATCGTACGGGAAAGTCCATCAATCCTTTTGCAATATAAACTCTAATGAAATTTAAAAGAAAGTAAATGATGATGTATATTATATATGTCGTTTCTGGTGGGAAACCTAATTTGTAAGCAATCCATGTAAGAGGAAATACGAAACAGCCAGTAATTGTTATACAAATTTGATATCGTCTTATATTTCCTGTTGCCTGTATGGATGTGAACATCGTGTTGCCCAATATGGCCATTAATGTACCGAATAACATCAATCGTAAAAATATTGGTGCATATTCAGGAACAGTCTTTAGCCAAAGATATAGGATATAATCAGCCTCGCATACAATCGGCACAGTAAATATCAAGAGAAGAAAATAAGAAAAACGAGCACCACGACAAACTAACTTATTCATATACTCCCTATCTCCTGATGCATACGATTTTGTGATTTGAGGATTGATAGCTATAGTAAAATTACCTACAAACTGCATCACAGCATTTTGCACTTGTGAAGCAACCCCTTTTGCAGCATTGAGTGTAACTCCAAAAAAGATATTGATAAGCATATCTACTCCTTGCGTGTTGAGCATATAGGCAGTATTACCGAAAAAGCTCCAGCCGGCAAAACCGGTCATTTCTTTTATTAAAGTTCTATCATATATAATCTCATAGTGACTTTCAACAAAGTGTTTATTACAATACCACCCATATATTAATCGCATAATTAAAGAGACCACAACAAATAATACGGCATAGCTTATAAGTTTATCATAAGGAGAGATGAAAAGCATATATACAATCACCAATTTCAAAATAGTTTCCAATATGCTCATATATGCAAAGACGGACATCCGTTCATGAGCTATAATACAAGCATTATAAGGAACACTAATAAGGCCAATGGCAAATGATAAGAGCGAGCATTGAAAGACCCAGTTGGCAGCAACTAATCTATCTGTTGGGATATTCAATTTATGATTAACAAACCAAACTCCTATACATTCAGCGAGTATCACAATAATCAGTGCTATGCCGACTTGAATGTTTACACTTGTAGAAAAAATCCGTTTTAACTTATTGATATCACCATGTCCCAGCTCAAATGTGATAAAACGGCTGATAGACGAAGAGAGGGAACCAGAAATGACAGAAAACATACCGACAACCCCACCGACAACATTATTAATTCCAAAATCTGAAACGCCTAATGTATTTAATATCACGCGACTTGTATATAGCGAAACCAACATTGTAAATAAGGTACGCACATACAATATCAAGGTGTTCTTAGCAATACGCTTGGTATTTTCTGCTTGTTCCGTCACGACCTAAAAAAATTAGCATTTCAACAACTGAATAAATTCAGGCTGAACCTCCACTGCCGCCGTCAAAAGGTTGGGAAGTTCCACAAACAAACGTTTTATGCGTGAGCCTTGCATCTTTTGCAAGCATCCTTCATAACCATCCAAAAGGCCTCCCACGATACGTACCTTTTTTCCTAGCATATCCGGATTTATTTCTTCAGGAGTATAAAAACAAGGATTATTCATCGCGTCGACAGCCCTAATGAAACGCTCCATATCTGCATTTCTTACAGTCATAGGCTGGCGGTTGCCACCTTTTATAAAACGGTACTGCAACGTAGCGATTTGTTCTACAAGAGGATCGAGCACTTTACGGGAATCATAAACGAATAACAAATCGGGCATAAAAGGAACCTGCTGGCGAACACGTTTGCCCTGACGAATTCTCAATTTCCACACCATCGGAGTAAAAAATCTGATTTTTAATTCACCGAGCAATTTATAGGCAGGCTGTTTAGCATTTCCCCTTTTCAAATCACGCATCACGAACCATTGACGCAATTCTGTTGTTTCTTTTACAGATTGCATCGTTTCCTGCAT